>JAESFR010000035.1_pt1 | contig 352476 bp, 307 predicted proteins | sample 9266191 | NCBI WGS metagenome assembly JAESFR01 (sample SAMN14503063, study PRJNA617104) | algae metagenome | isolation source: Pleurocapsa minor HA4230-MV1 and co-occurring heterotrophs from cement on... | place: USA: Nuuanu Pali Lookout, Hawaii | collected 2009-07-20 | reverse complement strand
AAATCGCGATCGAGGTTCGTATGAATATATTCGATCGCCTCCTGCAACTGAACGCGAGTTAAGCTTCTATTTTGGGATGTAATGGTGCGCGTAAAGGTGGAATAGTGGCGCAGCAGATGAATGACTAGAACTTGAGTTAAGGATTCGACATATAATCGTCCCATCATGCCACCTGACTGTAACTCAGCTAAAAGCAGCATGGCGACTTGATGAAGCTGTAAATCTTGCTGACCAAAACATCTCACGAGGTCGAGCCGATCTAGATAGATTTCGGCAGCTTCAACGACTTGTCTGATCGACTCAGGCTTTAAGTGGATGTTCAGCATTGGACGGTAGGTATCACTTCCTTTGCAGAGCCAGTAGCTCGGTTCCCCAGCAGGAATAAAGGTGCTGTCACCTTTTTGAAGAATTGATTCATGCAAGCGAGCGTCCCGCTTTTGAGACAAGGTAACGGGATTTACTAGCGGTAAGTTGAACCAATGGTCTGAGGTGGCAGGACGGTCAAGTTCATTTGGATTTAGAGGATTTGGAGAATATTGATACTGCTCGACCAAGATCCCATTCCAGTCCATCTGTCGACTTGATGACACTAGAGTTCTACGCATCTGTTGGTCGAGTTCGATTGTCGGGCTGACAAGTTTCCCCGTCAAGGATTGTGTTTCCTGCATTTGGCTTACCATTTTTTTGACCAAGTACACCTCCTATTGAGGATACATAGTCGATCACTGCCAAAAATCATACTTTTGAGAGAGATCCTAACTTGTTCGACTGCGCCCATGAGACCGTATTCTGCATTATTGACTGGGACATTAATGCGATCGCCGTTTATTATTCGCTCTTCTCCAAGTTAGCTCCAAATCCTGGGTAGTGCGACAGTTCCTTAGCAATTTCTTCTGGCGACAGAAAACGAACACCATTTGCTTCACCCAGGCTGATAGCCTGACTGGGATCGTCCATTAGATATGTGACTGCTTCAGTGGGAAGATTCATGCTAGTTGCAGGTTCGGCCATTTGGATGAAGTAGCGATCCAGCCCAACTGCGCGATCGCCCACTGCTTGAACCAGGATCAACATTCGCAGATGTGGGGAGCGGATATAAAAAGCGTGTGGCTTGCCTTGCGGTATGAAGACCACTTCCCCTGGATGCACCATCAAGACCTTATCTTCGCAGTAGACCTCGATCGCGCCCTCCAGCAAGTAAAACGTCTCATGCTCCCATTCATGAAGATGAGGGGGTGGTTCATTGCCTGGTTTCGCCTGAATCTCCATCAAGGCGAAGCGACCTCCTGTGTCCTCACCTCTAACCAGGAAGGACATTAGATTTCCCATGTAAAACATGGTCGAGTCGAGCGCAGAGGTGCGCTTATATGCTGTTAAAGATGTCAATTGAACTGGTTCCATGATTCTGTTTTATTATTAATGTTGTGGCAAAAATTGCTTCTTTACTGTTTGCAATGGATTTACTCCGTTTTTGGAGCAGTGGAGGGCAAAGTTCCAGGCGGCCCTAAAATCTCGTCGCCGATCTCGGCAGAAATACGCTCGAACAGTTCCATATCGGGTGTTTCTTTCTTCTCCTGCGTACCCACTGTTGTAATCAGCCGAGCAAAGGCACTGGGGGCAGCAAAGACCAATCCACGCGCTGGATAATCGCCGAGCGCGCCAACGACATGAGGTATACCAACTGGAATCAGAAAGTTTTCACCCGTGCTTAGTACAAGCTTGTTTCGACCTGCCCAGACTGTAAACTCTCCTTCAATCACGTATAAATGTTCCCAATAACGGGTGTGGCGATGGAGAGGTGTTTGCGAACCAGGTGGAAAGTATCCTTCGATTAGATCGTAATGTCCGACCGTCGTGGTGCGATCGGCAAGGATGGTAAGATGAGAACCAAAAAACCAGAAAGATTCCATCATGAAATTGCTCCTGTCGAGTTAATGTGTAATCGCTGTGACCGATCTAATATTTCCGTTTTTTACTGTTGCCGATTAATCTTAATCGCGTCCTGCTGCGATAATTTTTGCTGCTAAACCGCCAGGATTAGAAAACATTACCTCATGACTCCCTGGCATTTGTACGAACCGAAATAATCCTAAACGATTGGACATTCTCGGATGCCAACCCCACTCGCCTTGAGGAAGTGCAATATCTTCACTACAGTAAAGGTAACTCTTGGGAATGGGCAGCGAGTAAAACTGTTTTAAGTCCAACTTGTCAATGAACGGTTGATAGGGTTGAGACGATAATTGTGCATAACTAGATTTAGCTAGTTCGAGATCGGCATCATTAATAAATACTTCGCGCCAAACATCGAAAGGCATCGTCATTGTATTATCGTCTGATTCTTTCGCTAATCGATCCATTAACTGTTGCAGATGCGGTGGTAGGTTATCTCTAAGACTTTCACCGTCGTTGAGAACAAAGGCATCCAAGAAGATTAGCCGTCGAATGCGATCGCCAATCGCTTCGGCAACTTTAGCAATAATCATACCTCCGAAACTATGTCCTAACAGGACGATATCAGTTAAGTCTTTGCTAACGATATAATCTGCTATCGATTGCATACATTGGGCGTGGTTGACATTTTTATTCACACCTTTACCGTTTCCAGCAATTGTAGGAGCAAAAGCCTGATGTCCTTTCGCTTCTAAATGTTGGATGATCCCTTTCCAAGCAGAACCATCATGCCATGCGCCATGAACTAAAACAAAAGTTGACATTGGATAACTCCTATTATTTAGTCGCGATCGATTAGTGCGTTTGAGGGCAATTTTGGATCGAGTGCCTTACGCGCGCTGTCAACGCCCACAACGGGTAACGTACCAGGATCGAGCAAGCCAAGTTGAACCAAGACACTCGCTTGATCCCAGTAGATGTGTTCGTGGGCTAGCTTGTCGTCAAGGAACTGAACAATCGCTACCACTGCCACTTCAACCCGTTTTCCTGTCGGAGCAATGCCAGGTAGCATCCAATCTATTTGAACGGTATGAGTGAATTTAAGCACCATTTCATCTACGAGGCGATCGTTTCCAATCGTGCGCGAGATCGGAGTCAGTTCGGTGTCTGGTGCCATCTGTGGAATAAAGTATTTAGAATAAAACTCGCGCAGTGCTGGTTTCCCGACTCCCCCAGTCATTACTGGAATATTATTAACGTAAGCATCCTCAACCATTGTGGCGAGGGTATCTTCAGTGTTGTGAGTGTCAAACTCGTACCTCAAATGCTCTTCCCAGAGTTCTTGCAAAAATTCCTGGGCTGGTGTCAGGTTAGTAGTTGTTTTTCTATTTGCTTGTTCGTCTACAGTTTGTTTGTTGACCATAATTGGATTCTCTTGGTTATATCTATCCTTAGTGTATTGATTTCAAATGCTTGAGTTCTTTCAGATTCTTACAATGATTTATCAGATTCTTATGGTGAAGGACAAATCTACTTTGGTGTCATTCCAGTGAATTGCTTGAACTGCAAGCTCTAAACGCTTCACTCCTTCGGATAAAAAGGCAGTTTCAGCTCGATCGCTCCGATCCCGATCCCGATCCACATCAATTAGGGGTGTCGATGAAAGCGTGAGGGCAAGGCGATCGCCCAAGGTCGCCACGCCAACAATCCGCCCGACCACACCTGTAAAAGCATGGAATTGGAGTGCTTCAATTCGAATGTCGCCGTACTGTTGAGCCATATCGATGCGACCGAGATTCGTGACGGTCAGTTGACAGGAATATTGCGATCCCACTTCTTCAACCAAGGCGGTGGCATCGGTGTAATTCGCCATCATGGGTTGTAGAAGTTGGTACTCCTCGACTAACTGCTGGGCAATGTCAATTTGTGAGAGTTGAGATTTGACCGATCGCGCAACGTCCCAAAACGCGGAATCCGCCTGAAGGGAATGAGTCGTCATACATATGCCAATATAAAGCCCAACTCCATCTGACATCGGTAAGGATAGCTGCGATCGCACATTGACAGGATGTAAACATCGCATCACATCGCTGGATTTAGCATCTTGCTGAGTGACCCCCGTTTAGACTAAAAATAATCATTAGAAAACAATTCAGCCTGTTTTTAACAGCTAAATCATCAAACTAAATTTAGAAAATTACTTTGGTCATTGACCTTAAATTTTCGGTCGTGTTTTTTTGGTTTTCCAATTCCTGAATAACTTGTTGGCTTTGACCATAAACAGCAATTAGAGCGTATTCTCATTAACTTGTAGTCGCCATTTTTAGTAAAGGTGTGGGTAATATGCGAATCTGTGCCAGTGGCAGTTTCACCATCACCGAAGTCCCAAGTATAGGTAAGCTCGTCCGAGCCTGCATCAGTTGCGATCGCCTTTAATGTAACTTCATCTCCTTCGGTAATGCGATCGGGTATATTAATTTCCGTAATCTTAGGTGCAGCATTTTTCACCTCAACAGTCACTGTAGCTGGTTCTGATGGTTGTCCATCATTGTCTTGAACTACATAGGTGAAGCTATCTTTGCCGACAAAGCGATCGCTGGGCGTATAAGTCACAGTACCGTCTTGGTTAACCCGAACAGTACCATGAGCAGTAGCACCCCCCAAATCCCCAAATCCCCAAGTCCCTAAACCCGTTCTTACCTGGACTGATTCGGGGGTAATTGTGCCATCATCATCGCTATCATTGGCCAGGATCTCGATGACTTTCGCTTCACCCTGAATGGTGGTAGCGGTGTCGTCTACTGCTGTTGGTGGTAACAGGTTTTGGTCGGAAAGACGGACATCATCGATTACCACGCGGCTATCTACATCGCCAAAGCCTAGAAGGTCGAAGTAAAGGGTGGCTTCTGTACCAGGGGTGAGGTTTGAGATATCAATGGTAACAGTGCGGGATTTGTCGAGGTTGATGAGTTCTCCTGATGTTGCCCCGCCAATTCTTACTTGGTCGCTAAAGTAAGCAGTGCCGTCGTTTTGAATGTTGAGTAGTGAATCGGTTTCGGTTAAATCGTTGTCAGTAACAAGAGATTCATGGGTATTGGCATCAAGCAAAGCGACTTCAAAAGCATCTGGAGGAGCTAATTCACTTGCTCCCAATTCTGTTTCAATTAACTTAAACTGAATTGTTTTGGCAGATTCAGTCACGGTAAAGGTTTGGCTGAAGTTGCTTAAAAATGGTGAGTCTTCAGTTAGTACTGCTTGACCTGATTCGATCTTGCTATCCCCACGAGTGTTCCAAGCATAGGTATTATTGGTGGTGTCGGAGATACTGAAGTCTCCATTAGTAATACCGAGTAAAGGAGCTGAGGTTAGTTTGGCAAGTAATTCTTCACCCGCTGGCTTGTTGCCATTTCGCTCAAATTCAGTGGCAATTAGTGATTGTAGTATTTGTACATCCAACTCAGAAGGAAGTTTCCGCATTCCTGGTGCCAGGTGGGTATTCAGCAAGTCATAGGGATGGGTTTGTTTGTCTAGGTGTTCGCCATCGAGGGTTGCGGTGAAATCATCGCCGATGAATTTGGTAGTACCGTTTTTGGTGGAAAGGCGATCGTCGTATCCTTGATAGCCATCGATGAAGCCATAGAGATGGGAAAGTTCGTGGAGAACTGTTGTGAGTAAATCGTATTTGCCATTTGCTTCTGATTCCGCAGCAGCAAGTAGGTAACTATCTGTGTTTTTGGTGGTGAATTCTGAGTTATCTAATGGTGTTTCGTCAATGAACCAGCCGACACCATTGGCATCGCGATCAATGAGGATTGTTCCTGCGTTGGGTACTCCAGAAGAGTCGAAGCCTATGATGGTTGCTTCGGCTAGTTGTCCTGATGGTAGGTCGGTGATTTGGAAATCAACATCTAGCGATGTTTCTGATTTGAGTAAGTTTGACCAGATCTTAATTGCGCTATTATTAATTTCATTAATTATTTGGGGAGTTGAATTATGACTGCTGAAGAATTGCTCAGAAGGTACGCTGCTGGTGAAAGAAATTTTAGTGGAATCTCCCTGCGAGGGCTTAACTTCAGTGACTGCGACTTGAGTGGGATCAATTTGAGTAACGCCGATCTTTCTATGACTGGATGGGAAGGAGCCAATCTTAGTGGTGCTGACCTTAGTGGTGCTATCTTCCATGATGGAGGACTCAATGATGCTATCTTGATAAGAGCCAATCTCAGTAGGGCGCGCCTTCAGGACTGTGCCTTGAGTGGCGCCAACTTGACTGATGCCTGTGTAGAGGAAACTCAGTTTGGGGGTGAACCTTGCCTGGATGGAGCTAATTTGACCGGTGTTGATTTGAGTAAAGCCTCGATTTTTCTTCCTGGAGGAATCGATAATCCCAGAATTAGTGGTGCTATCTTGTGTGATACTACTCTCCCCGATGGAGGAAACTGGACTATTTGACTCTTCAGCTAATAGAGAACCAGAAAAAGGAATTATGGGAAACCCAGTAGGAGAAACTGAACCAGTATAGCTAGTTTGCTCAATTTGTTTCTCCAGCTCATCTGGCAAATTTGAGAGCAAATCCAAACCAGTTGATGCTTCAATTTCGTTAATGGTAGTAATCCAGGTATACCACTTTGTAGGATCTGGAGAATCTGGGTCGTCTGGAATTGGAACAGGTCTCTCATTAGGAATATTAACAGCAATAATTGGAGTGTCGATATCTATATTTTCGATTCTTTCTCCTGGTTTGAGTGCTACTATTACCTGCCATATTGATTCAGGCGTATTAATTCCGTGAACTTGTTCTAGTGGAGAATTAGGAATCGTTCCCGCTCCACCTGCTGTAATATAAAGATTCCAACCACGCTCGGCAACTTTATCCGTGAATTCTTCTAATTTAAACCACGAACCTCCAGACTGATTAACTTTAAAATGTTGAGGCAAGAGGTTAGTAGTCAAAAATGTAGATAATATATCTTTGACACTTCTATCTCTATCTCTAACAGGAATCAAATGCCCTCGATCATAACTTGAATCAGCTCTATAATCTGTAGGAATTGTGGTTGTTAAACCACTAGGCAATGTAGGATCAGATATCCAAGGATAATCTGTTTCTCCATAAGGATAGTCAGTATCGAGTCTTGCTTCCTCTGCGCCTGGTCGAGAGACATTTCCAAGCCAACTTGGATTAACTTGCCAACTAACCCAATTGGAACCTTTTTTGTCTTGGTTATACGACAAGCTATATTGTGGTTTTTCAATTAAGAAGTTATCAGCAAAAGATAGATCAGTTCTAGGTTTTTGCTCATTTAAAGTAGGCAATCCTAACATCAAGTCTTTACTCTGGAAGAAAACATCATCAAGATAAATTGGATTTCCACCATCTAATTGAAAAGATAAAATGGCAGTTTTACCTCTCAAATTGTCTGGTATATCTAAGGTAAAGGTTTCAAATCCTTGTGTTCCATAACCAATTTTACGAGTATTCTCTGAATATGCTAAAGCACTGTTTATAGCTGGTTCTAAAAAGATTGCTGTTGAAACTCCTGCTGCGCTTCCATCGGCTGCTTGAAGTGTTACTTGTAGTTGTCCTCCATTAATATTCGGAGTATGAAGATCGAACCTCAACGCACCCCAATCAGGAACAACAAAGCGGTTGTGAACAATACTGTCACCACCATCCATCTTAAGAGCAAAATTGGGTTGCGTTTCGCTATAACCTACTTGACTACGGTAATCATCGCTTAGAGTATGAATACTCTTCCAATCAACCAGATTTTTGATACTGACACCATACTTAAGATCGCCAAAACTACCTACATCAAATTGATCTAATCTGCCATTGTGATAAGACCAACCAGCAATGGCCCCACCCCAGGCATTGCGAACAGTATTACTTCTAAAGCTTTCTTCATTGCCACTAAAAGAAGTATCAAAGTTGCCGTTAAATAGAGTCGGAACGGCAAAATCGCCACGCTGTCTGGGTGCAAAAGTATTGTCAAAAGCTGGTGTCACTGTCGAGCGACGACCATCTGGTCTTTCTCCTCCATTAAGGTAGGAGTAATACCAACCAGTGCCAATACCCTCTTCAGAGTCATATTCATCTGGAGTATCATTTGGGTTGTTGCCAGATGAGTACCACAATGGAGCATTTACATCTAGTTGAGAATCGTACCATTTGTCTAGGTTGACCTCGCCCTTCTGATTTTGAATTTCAATTCCGTCCTCTTCATACACAAACTCATTATCAATACTGGTTAATGCTTGATCTACCGTACCTGTGTACCATGCCAAGGTTGCCGAGTGCGCCCCGCCGATGGGATACTTAACCACCGCTTCAATGCCTTTGAAACCTCGAAAATCTGAAAGATCCAAGTTCACATCGGCAGCATTGCTATAAGGAGACGGATTGATGTTGACAAGCTCACGACCATTGGGAGTTAGATTAAGCGGATTACCAGTATTAGTAGTTTGATAATAATTATCGGCGAAACTAACATTGTCCCAAACCTGAACTCTTGGTTCTTGAAAATCAGAATAATCTAGGTCTTCGCGACTAAATCTAGATATTTTTGAGGCATATTTAAGAATTTCTTCGGCAATTTTTCGTGTCAAAGGATCTTTAGCTAAATTCTTGGATAAAGCCAGTGCTTTATCAAAAAGCTCTCCTACTGGTATATTCAGACCCTCTTGCGCAAAATCATGAGGATCTATGGTGGTCATCTGAAGATCGCCAGTATTTTCGATTCTCTTGCCATTTTCGTCAGCTTCAAAACCACCAGCAAGAGGATAGTAAGTTCCTAAACGTTGAATGATTTCACTATTAACAACTGTACCTCGACTAAAACCAATAAAGTGCATCGGCGAATTAAATAAATTCCCTTGTTCACGACGCAAATCGCCATTATCTTTATAAATCCCGTCACCAGGAGATACATCGTCGCCGACTTTAACTTTTAATACTCGATCAAGTTCTACCATCGAAGCAAAGAAGGCATCAGCAGCACCTTCGGTAAAGCCAGAATCGGGAACCGTAGATTCTCCATTGGTAGACCACTCTGTCAGCAGGATAATTGGTCGGTGTTGGTATTGAGTGTTAATCACATTGCCCAACAACTTCATGTAACCAGGTTCTTCTGGTTTTAATCCGTTGGTTAAGTCCGTGTTATCTCTCCAACCAAATACTTCATCCTTTTGAACAGGTACCCAATTACCTGTCGGTTTGTCATAGCGTAAGATCAGACCTTCCTTATCTTCCCCATGAATACCAACAATTTTCTCGGCCATTTGGTAACTTGATTCGGGAATTCCCTCATGCTCTCCAGGGAAAGGAATTAAGTTAAAGCCATGAGTAATCACAGTCACGCTACTAAAAGGACGGTCGTTAATGGGCGCAACAGTTTCAAACTCACCAGAGGTGTCTAAATTTACCTCTCCAGTGGCGGCGGTAGCTTGCACTGCCCAGTAGTAGTCTTCTCCTAAAGTTAGGGCTAGCTCATCGGGAATTGTCAACCTGGTTTTCGAGTTGGGGGGATTACCTGGAGTGCTGGCAATAACTGTTTCTCCATCACGCCAATACCAAGTTTTAGTATCTTTTTTCCAAGTAGCGGTGATGATCCGACCAGGATTAAAGTCATCAAATTCACCCCAAGGTTCTGTCAGCAATTTTTTCTTCTGCGCTACGCTCAATTCAGGTAGTAAAGTAGGATCTTTTAAATCTGCTAATTGATCCCAGGGTAATAATCCTTGATTTTTGGGAGTAGAACTAACAAAAAGATTGACCTCTTTGACATCTTCATATTCTTTGTCAAATTCCCATTCAAGAGTTGGAGTTAAATCTTGAGTTATGTCATCCTCGTCAACTGGTAGCAAGTTTAACCAGTTGCGACGAGTAGCATTAGCAACCGACCAAGGATTAAAACCAATAGTCAGAGGTGCGCGCTTGGATTCTTCGGGAACACCAAATTCGACATCATTTACATATTCAAGACCATTGAATCTAGTATATTTATCTTTAATTAGCTGTAAATCCGAGGCAATCGTAATCTTGGGATTAATATTGTCAATCGGCACACTGCTCAGATCGGCTTTAGTAGCAATTCTTTTGGTGGCTGGGTTAAATACGGGAGAAGCGATACCTCTGCCTAAATGATCGATTACGTTTCCACTAGGATCGTCAAGGGTCTTAATTATCTCCTCAACAGACCAAGCATAAACCCCGCCTACTCCTGGATAGGAAGCGAACAAGTATTTATCATCTCCAGAAATAGTAATACTGCTCGTCCAAGCATTTGGAATTGGTCGAGTGGCAGCAACTAACTTGGCATTTTCAGTTAAAGGATCGACAATAATCCCGACATTACTACCCGCTTTGGGCCCATCAATACTCGGAATTCCACTACCCATATTACGCGAATTAGCCCCAGCGACAAAGCCATACTTACCATCACTGGTAATCACTACATCTCTAGCCTCATTGACATCGAAATAATCCTGAGCCGAACCCAATCCCAAAGGTGTATAGCTCACGCTCGCAGCAAATTTAGTCGGGTCATCATTGGTAACTTTAATCCGACCAAAGCCCTTGTAATCCTCAAAGCGATTAGTGAAAACCATAACATGAGGATCTGGAGAGGCGGATATTCCCTCAATTCCTTTTTCCACTTCAACCGTGCCAATAATCTCATGCCATTTCTGAGTATTGGGTTCAAATTCTCCTGGTTGATCTTTTAATTCCTTCGGCTGATCTTGAGGATCGATATTGAATACATAAACTTTGCCTTCCCCTGCTCTACTATTACTAGTAGGGGCGCTGGCAAATAATTTCCTACCATCTTCGCTAATTGCTAAAGAACGTAATCCATTTTCTACACCAGCCAGATTAATTACTTCAATTACCTGATGATAAGTAGTAGATTTGGCATCGATATCAACGATGTATAGGGTTTCACTACGATAATCGCCAACATAGGCATAGCGGTCATCTGGAGAAATAACAATGGCATGAGGAGCAGCATTGACTGGTAATTTAATTTGATCGATGACATTTGGAGTTTCTGAGTTGGTGTCAACCTGCTGCAAACTCATCAAATCGATTAGAGCTAATTTACCTGAGTCTCGTAAAGACACATAAGCACGAGTAGCGTCATGAGTGGCAGCTAAATCTCTAGGTTCATCATCAAAAGTCCCGCCAGTACCTACAGGAATTTCAGCTAATAATAGATCTCTGCTAGTTAAATCACCTGTTTCCAATATTTCTTCGGGATTAAGAGCATTAAAGACACTAACTCGATCCTTGAATGCTTGTGGTGCCAGGGTTAAATCAACATCTTGAGGACTAATCGTAATTTTACTTTCGCTTTTATAAGGAACAGGCTTGATGGAATTAGGATTACTAGCATCTGTTAATTCCATCTGAGTTCTAGTTAAGCTAATCGCAGATTCAGATAAGACTACTGTTTGAGGAACTTTAATCGCAATTTGATAACGATTTCCTCCCAAAGTTTTACTCAAATCAGAAATCACTTCACCTTCGTATTCCTTTCCAGCGTATTCAAAAATTGGAGTTAAGTCAGCAAACGTTGTCTCAGAAACATTGGTATTTTCACCATCGATTAAGAAATTAGTTCCTGTTAAGTAAACAACTGGTTCTTCTGTTTCGCTAAAATCTATTTTGCCTTTTTCCAAAGCTGGCGCAAGGAACGGATTATTATCTTTAAAATAGGGGGTATCTAACTCTACGGTTGCACTTGGAACTCCTTGAGGATTGATGCTTACACCTGCGGTAGTGATTTTCGGTAAACTACCAATCTTAGGAATGGTAATAACTTCGACAGTTCTTAAATTCGCTTCAAAGAAGGTAGGAATACTAAAAATAGCACTGAAATTAGATGCCAGTACTCCTACCCCAGAGGTGACTACCGCCGTACCAGCCAGATTACTCGCTCCTGTATAAGTACCAAAACCACCATAGGTTTTACCAACTTTATATTCAAACTTAGGTACGCTAACAATATAATCATCGCCCTTTTTAATTCCAGGCCAAGGAGGAGAAGAAGTGCGGATCATCCCGTCATCACCGACAATTGCTGATTCTTGCACTAGCCAGATGGGATTCCAAGTACCCGTCGCATCGGGTAGTTCCCCATCTCGCATTAGGAAGACTTCTGTACCTGGTGCTAATCCCTCTGGTGCAGGGATAGCTATTTGAGCAGGAATTGCTAAATCTTCATCCCCTAATTCTAGATTAAACGCACCTATAACTTCAAATTTCTCTGGTAAAGGAGCAGTTAATTCGCTTTGCTCGATACTGGTAATATTAATTTCTGCTTTTTGGGCCAATGCACCTTCAGGAATCATCACCTGATAGCCTTCGCTATTCTCGACAATACCACCATCAGCATCCAACTCGGTTGCACCAAGATTAGAAGTTTCCACGTTGACGGGAATAATTGACTCAACACCACCATGAATGACAGTAACTTCTGCTTCTCCCTCCATAAGGGTGGTAATTAAACCATCTTCATCAACGCCGATCACCTCTGGATTATTGACAAAATAGCGCGTACCAGTAGTATCATCACTCAGATCTGGAGAATCAGTTTGACCCTCAATACCAACGAGAATTTGTCTTTCAACATCTTTGGTTAAGGTTACTGCATCGGGATAAACATCCAAACCGAAGTATTGAGCGATCGCTGTATTTAATTCGGCCTCAGTTCCTGGAATTTCTGTCTGACCAACTCTCGAAGCAGTAACAGCACTCAAACCATTTCGTTCGACACTGAATATGGTAGTACCATTACTCACACCAGTAACCGTACCGCGATCGCTTATAGTAGCTACCCCTGTCTTTTCAGTACGCCAAGTCAAATAATCCCCAGGCAGCACGACATCTTCTTGATCGGCAAAGTCAGCAACCACTTGCAATTCAACTTGCTCGCCTACCTCTAACTGGGGATTTCTTTCCACAAAGTCCAAGCTAGTTAAAGGTGCATCACTAACCTGAATCGACACAACCGCAGCATCACTTACCCCATAACCATCGTCGGCAAATAACTTAAAGGATGCCGTACCTGTATAACCCACATAGGGCTTAAAGATGGCACGAGAACCGTCGGGGGTAAAGATAACTTGACCATGTTGAACATCAGTAGCCTTAAAGAAAATGCGTTGCGAAGCCATGCCGTAAGGCTTATCGCCTTCTGGATCGTTAGCTAAATCCTTCAGGGGAATCTCAACGCTCAGATCCTCATGAGTTATAGCTTCTCCGTCAGTTACTACAGGAGCCTGATTATAACGGAAGCCATAGTTACTACCGAGTATTTGTAAGTCGGTCGCATCAATAGTGCGATCGCGATTAAGATCTAAGGTGCGATCGTAACCAGCATCCCCAGCCGACTTACCAATAGCATCGGTTACTAACTGACTATCAACACCGTTGACGGCATTATCATTATTTACATCCCCAGCAATACCAAGTTGCAGTTCATAATCACCATTAACGCTCAGTAAATTCAAACCTTCACGGTCAATCGCAAATAAAGCAAAACCATCAGTACTACTAACTGGTGTCAAACCTTCAATTACAGGCATCTCATTACTACCAGTATCGACACCCAAGAGGACAAAGCCAGTATTAGTCGATTTAAGCTCCGATTCCCTCAAGGCAAAGCTGTAAAGATTGGCTGTTGGGGAACTACCAGTAATTGTTTTGCCAGTAAAAGAACTAGCCGTACCTAAATCTTTCGTAATTGGTTTGACTACAGGGGTATCGAAGTAAGCAACAGCTTCACCCGTATCCCCAGCAATTAAATTCAATCCTTTTTCACCGTAGCTGTAACGAACAGAATCACCCAGGGAAAGATTTCTGACACTGATTAAATTACCAGCCTCATCATAGTCATAAATAACACTAGTGCCGTTAGGTGCAGTAATATTAGTTAACCTACCAGCTTCATCCGACTCAAACCGCACCATCTCTCCAGATTCAGGATTCAAGATACCGCTATCGCTATAAATCAACCGCGTGCCATTACTAGTAACCTGTTCTTGTAAAACCCCCTCGGCATTTAATTGATAAACAGTACCGTCACTATCAGTGAGAGTATAAGCAGAGGAGGCAGAGAGAGCAGAGGGATTATAGGGTTTGGCTGTTTGGAGATCGTAAAAGCGATCGCCAGCTTTACTCAACAGAACATCAGTAGATTCAAGTGTATAGTTAACTCCAGCATCAGCCACCCAAGCAGGATGATAGTAAGTCAAGCCTGTAATCTCTTCGGCTACGGGTTGGAAGGTAAAGCCGACTCGTTCGCCATCGGGAAGAGTTAAGTACAGTCTCGTACCAGTTTCAAATGGTTTGACTGCTTCATTCCCCGTACCACGAATCTCGACATCGGTTTCTAGGTCAAAATTCCAACTACTAGCCCAACCATTACCAAAACTACCCGATTCATTTCGCTTAGGGGAATCATAACGACGAGTTAGATCGATAGTAGTACCGTTAAAGTCAAGGGATAAATCAGTATCAACCCTTTGATATTGAGCCTTTTTATCATCGCCTTCAACTTCGACAATTATTTCAGTAGTAGAAGTCCGCCCTTTAATATCGGTAGCAGTTAACTCTAAAGTATAGAAACCATTACTATAAAGAGCAGGATCTAACTTGGCAATTACATTGTTATTAACATTGCCATAACCTGTAGCTAAGACTTCATCCTCTCCCTTGAGAGCAAGCGTCCACTCATCTAGATTGCGATCGCTAATTGTGGCCTTAATATCTGTAGCACGATCGAAGGCTTCACCATTTAAGCCCAAACCAAATGCCACCACAGGCTTGTCATTATCTTGAGGATCGCGCACCTTGAGGATTTCAGTCGTAGTCGCAGTACGTCCCGCAGCATCAGTAGCAGTAACTTCTATTTCCACCCTACCTGGTTGACTGGGAGTGTATGAACCTCGATTGCGACTATCTAAAGCTAATTCTTGACCATTGACCAGTACCTTAAGTTCTTTAATCTCAGTAAAGCTATCTGCTAAAGCATTAATAGTTACCTTTTGTCCTGGAATAGGCGCAAAGCTGGGAGTGAATTCTAAATTAACAACAGGTAGAGTTGGTTCGACTTCAACGCGAATTAAAGTATTTTTCTCAACTGTGTCTTTACCGTCAGATACTTGATAGGTAACCACATAATCCCCTACCTGTCCTGGAGATGGTTGCCATTTAACCAGTCCTGTTTCGGCATTTAATGTTGCACCTTCTGGTAGATTTGAAGAACTGTAGGTTAAGGTGGTTTCTGCATCAGGATCTTTACCAAAGAGCGTAAATTCTAATTCTTCACCCAAAGCTACTATCTGAGGCTTAACTGCAAGACTGGGTAGACGGTTGACATTGGCAACAACAATTTCAACTTCTTTAAGATCCTGACTACCATGACTATCAGTCACTGCAAACTGAAGGGTATACTCACCAGCCTGTCCGTAATTGGGCTTCCACTTAAATTCCCCAGAACGTGCAGACTGACTTTCGCCTCACTCGGACTACCTTCTGTAGGACTCCAAGTAATCTGACCAGACTGGTTGACTGACATTCCCTCTGGGGCATCGTAAAGCAGATAACCAACTACGCTGCCGTCTGGGTCAGAAGCTGCTACGTTATAGACGTAACTTTCTCCTGCGGTGGCAACAGTGATTGGTTCGGAACTGAAAACTGGAGCTTGATTGTTGGTGGGTAGAGTGTAAATACCTGGCTCAAATTCAAATCTCAGGTCATCGGGGTTGTAGATGGTGACTGTTTCTTCAGTAACTGATTCTCCCGACTTGAGAATACCATCGGGTAAGGAGTCACTGAGGTCGATAAAGTATGCTCCTGTATCACTAATACTGGTGTACTTACTGGGTTGGGCAGTTTCGCTGTTATTGCCCGATCGGAGTACTAGATTTAAGGGGAGGGAGAGGTCGTAGTCGATTGTATTAGTTAAAGAGATATCAAAGGAGATGGTCTGGTTTTGGCGATCGCTCCTGGTGTTGGTGAATTTTAGATCGACTAGTTCGCTAAAGTCGGAAACGGCGGTAAAGTCTACCTGATAGGGTTCTTTTAGGGTAATGCCATCTGGGTTAGTTAGATTGTCATCGACGATTAGTTCGTATTCACTAGCTTCAAAACCATCGAAGTATAGTGTAGCTGTATTGGTTTTTGGATTATATTCTACTGATTTAGGGTTGATGATTTCGGTGCCTGTTGCGAGTAAACTAGCACTGTTATCGAAGTTGTAGGAGGTTGAGTTATGATGACTGCTGAGGAATTGCTCAGAAGGTACGCTGCTGGTGAGCGGGATTTTACTGGTGTCGATCTCAGTGGTGTCGAGTTGATTGATGCTCAACTGACTGGAATTGACTTGCGAGATGCTAAGTTGATCTGTACCGATTTGAGTGGGGCTAACTTGAGTCGAGCTAGTTTGAGCAGAACTGATTTGAGTGGGGCTGACTTGAGTCGAGCCGATTTGAGAGAAATTTATCTCAGACAAGCCAGTTTGAGTGGGGCTGACTTGGTTGAGACTAACTTGAGTGGGGCTGACTTGAATTCCACTAATTTGATCGGTGCTAGGTTGAGAAAAGCCAACTTGAGTGGGGCTAACCTGAGTGGGGCTAATTTGATTAGAGCCATGTTCAAAGATGCTTTCTTGGAAGGAGCTAATTTCACCAGAGCCAATCTCACCGATGTTGATTTTACTGGAGCCAATCTGATAAGGGCTGAATTTTTTAATGCTAGCGTCGAATACGCTAATTTCACTAGAGCCAATCTCACTGGTGCTAGATTCTTCGATTTTGTGATAGATGTCTGGTGTGTTACTTTCAATAACACCATCATGACCGATGGTGTTATGCAACAAGGTTTGAAAATCTGGGGAGATTGAGTCTGAAGATAAAGTAGTTGAGTCGCTCAACAAAAATGCCGATAAATCAGAATCATCATATTGAAAATCTTTATTCGCTTCGATGCGATTTTCTACTTCATCAGGAAGATTAGATACGCTTATATGGAATCAAACTCAATAAAAAGCGATCGCTTTCTAAACAGTTAAAGTACCTGAAAAATTTTTTAAAAGCTACAGCCCCTTCGGGGCAAGCGCGAAGCGCGCTTGGGGCGTAAGCCCCGTGCTTATAGCTTACGGCTTATAGCTCAACACTAGTTGACAAACATCGTAGTCTCTTAACTTGTCACCAATGGACCTTAGCAGGAATCTTCGCCGAGCCATAGAGATGATATCGATTTGATTTTTGGATTCTGACCAGAGAAGAATATTGCCTCAAAGCAGAAAAAGCATAAGTTCTATTTTCCTGTTTACATTCATCCTCATAATGAGTCCGCCAAACTCTAGCAGGCAACATCTGAAGTGAACGGTACTCCGCCTTAAAAAGGCGGAGCCTGCGTTCACCGCCTTCCGCGGTTCGGGATGACTATGGATAAACTTAGCCATCAACATGACATGATTTTCACTCATTTTAGTAATTAGAAAACTATTCAAGCTTAGATTATGTATCATACATCAAAAACTAAAAATATCCGCTCTATACTAAATAAAAACTTAAAAACTTCATCGCAATAAGACTCAAAATCTGAAAAGCGATCGCGATACAATTTTAACCGCTTAATCGTCCTCAGTGCCTGGCCTCGAAGCACGAACCCCGTCCGTACCTGATGCTCTAATTTATCCCTTAACTGCGCTTCTTGTGGTGAGAGAACATACAAGCTGCATTATGCCCTAATTTGCTCTGATTACTCACCAATTTTACAACTTTTAGAGCAAATAACAGACCTTCTACGTAGTAAACTTTTTTGAGGGTTTTAGATTGCTTCGTATTTGGGAAAAGGGAAAAGGGAAAAGGGATGGCTATTCGACGATTGAATAAAGGTAGATTTGAACGGGGCGGTCGAACGGCGATGTCTTCGACTAGCTCCGCAATCGCTACTATCTCTACTTTACCTACGCTCCGTGTGATGCTCCACTGTTTTGAGCAATATCTTAACCTAACTATTGCTGATGGCAATGCCAGTGTGGATACGATTAAAACCTATAAGAGTCATGTCGCTCAGTTTCTTGATTGGTGTAAAGAGCGAGAACTTTATCCAGCCTTGGTTACTCAACAAAATATTCTTGAATACCGCAAACAATTAATCGATGAATCGAAAACATCCCCGACAATTCGTTTATCTCTTTTAGCTATCAAGCATTTCTATACTGCTTGTTTGGCAGATAAACTGGTCAAGGAAAATCCTGTTGCGGGAGTGAAAGCACCAAGGGAAAAGCGAGAAGTTGCTAGCACAATTAATTATTTGACTTTAGAAGAACTACAGCAGTTATTCGATAGCGTTGCGCCTACCTAGAAAATTCGTGGAGATAAAACTACCAAAGTACAGGTATTACGCGATCGCATTTTACTAGGTTGTATGGCACTCCAAGGCTGTCGTAGCATCGAAATGTATCGAGCTAATTTGGGCGATCTTAGCGAATCGGGCGGTCAGTATTATCTTAAGCTTGATGGCAAAAACAGTATCCGAACCGTTATTTTACGCCCTGACTTGGGATCGGAAATAGCTCAGTATCGTCAAGCTCGCATAAGGGCTAAAGAAAAGTTAACTTCAACCTCTCCCTTACTTATTTCCTTATCTAATCGTCGTTACGCTCAACGCTTGTCTAGAAGAGGGATTGGTCATATTGTCGATAGTTACTTGTCCAAGTGTGGTTTGAAACATAGCGATTTTGAACGTAGCCTTTCTCCCCACAGTCTACGTCACACCGCAGGGACTTTGAGTCTTCAAAATGGTTCTTCTTTGCGGGAGGTTCAGGACTTTTTGGGACATAGCGATCCTAAAACTACTGCTGTCTATACGCATGTTCTTAGTTCTCAGGAAAATAGTCCTGCTTCAAAAATTGATATTGATTTTTAGCGAAAAAATAGGAAGATAATCAATTATCCCTCATTAAAGAGCGATAGAACCCACTTACGTCAAGAGCTTGTAGAAGCATGACTAAAAACCACGCACATCACCCACACAGACACGGCAGCACTATAGCTTCACCAGGCGAGATGGCTAAAGACCCCATTTGTTGAAGAACGCAGCATCTACATTGGTAATAATTCCATCATCACCTTATGGTCAAATTAGTTGACCTCTAAGGCGGTATTTGTACTTAGAAATAAACTCCTTAATTGAATCAAAACTCAAATGGATTTAGATGCGTCGTCCTGCGAAATTGATTTGTTTATAGTTGAGCTTGTGTGTTTTGATTTAAAACCTGCTCGAATATATGTTTAACAAACATAGTATTAGTTTGTAACTGTTTGATGAAAGCCGATAAAATATCAGGATTTCCTTCAGCAGTAAGAAAAACATTACCATAGCTAACAATTAAATGCTCATTTTCGTGTAGTGCTTCGACTTCGTCAATAGTGCGAATAATAATATTACTGGTTTCAGACTTACGAAAAGAAGATGCTTTGGTTTTTGCACTCTCAACTTCTGACAATTGTGAGTCGGTCATGATTGCAGTTATTTTGGCTATTTGTCCTTGCCTATGACCAACTTTAATTTTAACGGTTGCTCCTACAGTTAATTCTGTGGTTGATTCTAATTCATCGGCTTGATATAGCCTTACTATACAACCTAAATCCTCAGTTTCTAGGCGAAATAATTGATTTGAAGATGGTTTTAATGTGGAATCGGTTTTAGCCATTGTGTTAAGAATTTTAATGTCCTTTACTTTGTCTTGTTTCTCCTGTACAGGAGCTAAAGCTGTCTGCTTATGGCGATCAACAACAACTTTGGCACGAGTGTAGGTAATCTTTTCCCCTATCTCAACTAAATTCAAAATTTCTTGTCTTGCTTCAGGAGGTGTTGAAGGGGCAGCTAATAAATATAGTGCAGATGTGCCTAGCTGTGAAAACACAAAATTTTTGTTTTCAATAGTTTCTGACCAACGATATACTTGCATAAACTGTCGAGCAGTTTGTTCACTCCATTCAAATTCTGTTCTCAACCAGATTTGAAAAGTACCATGCTCTAACTGTTCTTTTACTTCTGTTAATTTTTGTCCAATATCAATAATATTTTCAGCAGTAAGACGCATTAAATTTTTGATTTCTAATGTTCTTTTCTCAATAATAATTTTTGTTTCTTCATTTAAAAGCGTATATTCAAAACTTTGTGGTATTTGATTGGTATCATTCATATTTATTAGGTTGATAGGTTATTTTTCACAATGCTAGTATTAAAAACAATCTATCTAGCTAATATGTCTTGGTCATGACTCAAGTTTGACATTGATGCGATCGCTTTATGTCATTTTGGTGAAAGCGATTAACACGCCCTATGTCAAATCGATGACATAAGTTGGATATATGTGCGATCGCTATATATGATTTGTCTAAAAGCGATCAACACAACGCTATATAACTAAATGAAGAAACACAGTTGGTTATTTTGCTGCTTCAGGAATAGCCGAAGGATAAACTTGCTCGACAACTAAAACTGGTCTTTGGGAATATTCTGCTTCTAATTGGTTTTGTACATCAAGATCCCAAGTTAGCTCATAATCTCTTTCAAGATCGGCAGTGACAAAAGGGCGTAATTCTCCTGTCACCGCAACTGTTGTATCTTCTTGTATGGCTGCATTATTGGGATTATTTACTACTACCAATAAATCTTGTCCTCCAAATAGCTCATCTTCATCAAGAGTAAATGTATTTGTACCATAGATATTTTCTACTTCTCCTGTAACGGCAAGAGTTTGTCCGTAATATTGACTGGGATTGGCAGCGATTTCACCTGGTTCAGGAGAGTCAGTTAGGATCAAGCTGCCTGAAGAGTAAAAAAGGTTAATTCTGGGGGGCAGAATAAGCGTATAGGCGCAATACTCATGCCGATACCAGGATTAACATAAAGTTGATTACCAGGTTCACCAAAGCCTCTTGCCCAGCCGTCGGCATAAACTTTATCCTGCTGCGTAAACCTCAACCACGACCATTGAGGTAAACCTGGAACTCGCACCTGTCCTCCATGAGTATGTCCTGCCACAGCAAAAGGGGCTGAATTTACAGGAAACTGTTCAAAAGTATCTGGATTGTGCATCATCACGATTCGTGGACTGTCATTTGGTACATCCCTTAATGCCTGCTGCACATTATCCCGATTTGCCCATAGCGAACCCACTCCAACTAAATATAATGGCTTGCTGCTATTCGGCAGTTGTAGTTTTACTGCCTCGTTTTTTAATACTTGAATACCAGCAGATTCTAAAGCTGTTTCCAAACGATTGGCTAATTTTAAATTAGGCTGTGCAGATCTACTACTCATGCCGTAATCATGATTACCCAACACTGCATAAGTAGGAATACCAGCTTTCGCCAAGGGGCGGACTAAATCGACTGCTGTTTCAATTTCTGGTTGAGCATTAGAGCCTGGATGATAAATAAAATCACCACTAATTAATGTCACGGCAGGTTTAGTTTCTATGAGTTTGGCAACACTGTGACGAACAGTACCGCGATTGTCGCCCCACAATCCGATTTGAAAATCTGAGATTTGACCAATTTGTTTGTCTTGCCAAGAAGTTGGCAGATTAGGAATATTAGCAGTTTCAGTTTCCGTGTTCAGGATGCGAGGTTCAATAAAACTCCAGATTGTCAGCAAGGCAATCGCACCTACTATTCCTAAAGTAGGATATTTAAGTTTGTGAACTATGTTTTTCATGTGTCAAAAATGATGATCGCGATCGCTTTATTTATCTCTAAAAACCTAGATCTTGGGTAAAAAAACCATTTACGCCGAGCCAACTATAGTTTCAGAGAGATATTTTGGGGAATATATAGCTGCGATTCAAAATCATTTTCTGTTTCCACTTGAGGAACTTTAATCACCCTCAAAAACATTCTGCCCAAAGCGTAAGCTAAAAATACACAGGCGATCGCTATAATAAAATTAATGATGAGATCACTAGGACTTTTCATAATTTAACTTCTTGTCCATTACTAAAATTAATTAAGATAAACTTCGCTATCTTCTTCAATTTTGACGACACCCAAGTTTCGTTCCTTAGCTTCATCAGGTGCTAATTGAATCTAGAATTTAAAAACTTAAATTTATCAGCTTGATTATTCATTATTTTGACTCAGCTATAGTAATGCTTTTTGCTTTTAAATATTAGTTAATTAAATTTCTTTTTTTATCTATTAAAAGTATGATTAATTTTTGATTTGAATATATGGACAGTGACCAGGTCATTTTGTTTAACTACTAAAAGTAAGAAATCATAGACGATTGCTATAAATACTTTTAAGTCTTATGGTAGAGTCAAAAAAATCTAAAATTTTACAAGATCTTAAATAGTTAGTATCTAAAAAAAAATTGATGAATTCCACTTCTATCCCCCCAAAACATAAATTTGCTAATATTTTTCGCCTCTTAGCACAAATTAGTTATTGGGTTCATTTAATTCTAGGTGTAACTTCAGGGATTATTTTAGGATTAATAATATTTAGTCGAAGATTGGGCGCACCTGCAAACAATGCAGCGATCAAAGCTAGTATTATTCTGACTGTGGCTAGTCTAATTGTCTTGGGATTTAGAATCTTTTGGGATTGGCGTTATAGTCGCCTGGCAAAACAGCTATCTACCAATCTCACTGTGCAACCAGAAAGAGCAGAGATAATTAATGTTTTACGTATCGGTTTGTCAGTAAGTTTATTGGGGTTAATCTTAGCTTTTTTAGCTTCTGAAACTACGGTAGTAACTATTATTGCTGAAGCGATCGCTCAACCACAAGGAGGAAGAGTATACGAGCCACAACAGGCAATTGAAACAGCCGATTTATTTTTAGATTTTGTCAACATCACAATTTTGGGCGCACATACATTAGGAGCTATTAATTCTTTGGGACTACTTAACTGGATTACACGGGAATAAATCTTTTACGTAAAAACATGAATAAATCAGTAACATCAAAATTACCCGATAAAAGCAAATTTGCCAATACTTTTCGCATTTTAAGCCGTATCAGCTATTGGATTCATATACTCCTGGGTTCTATATCAGGAATTACGCTCTTGCTCGTCTTTTTTAGTCGTAGCGCAACCAATAATGGTACTGGTGTAGGTATTTTTATTGCTGTCTTTAGCTTGATTGCTTTAGGTTTTAGTGTTTATTGGGCTTATCGTTACCGCCAACTAGCCAAACAATTACAGCGGGTTAATCCAGATACACAACCTAGTAGGACAGAAATTATTTGGTTTCTCCGTATCGGTTTATTAACAAGTTTAGTAGGTTTATTGTTGGCTTTTATCGCTTCAGAGATTAGTCTAGTTACTTTGGTCGCCGATGCGATCTCCAGACCTCAAGGAGTTGCTGTATATAAAAGAGAAAACGTAGTAAGAAGCGCAGACTTATTATTAATCTTGGCGCAGTTTAATATTTTGGGCGCACATTTTTTTGGTAGTCTTAACTCTCTAGGATTGCTCAGTTGGATCTCAAAAGAAGAAGTATAATGAGATATAATGAGAGTTCTTTAAAATTATTCCGTATCGATTCTCGGCTCGGATAAGTCGATTTGTGCAGGGGCAATATTATCGATAACCAATACAGCTTGCTGAGAATACTCTGATTCAAGTCTCTCAGTAAGAGCGGAATTTAAATTTAGATTGTAATCTCTTTCCAACTCGGCTACATTCAAAGGACGAACACGACCTCTGGCAAAAATTTCTGCATCTATCGTAGGAGTTGGTTGAGAAGCAACGCTTAATACTAATAGATCTTTACCTCCTTTCAAATTATATTCAGACAAAGTAAAAGTATTATCTGCTAAAACTTCTTCAACTTTTCCTTTAACTACAACTGGTCGATTGTAGTAACTTTGAGGATTTTCAGTCACCTCACTAGCATTGGGAGATAAAATAATCGATTCAGCAATAATTGCTGGTCGATCTTTATAAAGGGTAACGACATCAGGAGATAAGTCTAAATCTTGATTTTCTACGGTATTAGATGTAATTACTCTGTCTACTCTACCTGTTACTTGCACCTGAGTGCCATCTTCTGGAAGTGCAGGCAGTTCTCCAGAACGATCGATTACCAAAACTTGTTCTCCACCAAAATATAGTTCATCGGCAAGGGCGAAAACCGAGTTAGATTGAACTTCTTCAACTGCACCTCTAACTGTAACCGTTTTACCGATAAGTTTTTTGGTTTGTTCTGTAATTTCTTCTGGAGTAACTCTTGGCTCTGTTTCTTGAGCAGTTGCTTGAAAATAACTGCTACTTTTAACAATGGGAAAAAACGGTAGTGCTAATAAAGATAAGCCTAAAGCACTATTGAGTATAGTTTTCCAGGGAATTGAACGATACTTTGACATAATTTAATTTCCTCTTTTCTGTTGATTTTGTCTTTATACGGATGGCGATCGCTTTAGAGTGATCATTTTGCTGATAGTTAAGCGTTTAAAGATGTTTTTTCTCTAAAAATTTATGCCCTTTTTGCCTAAGATTAATATCCTTAATCATCATTTTTTCTCAATCTTGCTAGTTTTTCCTCTGTCGAAATAGCTATTTTTTCTAGTTGGCGACGGAAGTAGAGGATGTCAAGGATAGCGATCGCACCAATTGAAGAGGCAAAGGTGATTGACTGATGATTTTGGCATATTCGGCAGTTAAATAAGGTCGAAATTGGGGAGAATCTGCGATATAGGTGGTCATAAAAGCGACACTTAATGTCTTGAGATAACGGCGGGCAATCTCACCACCCTCACCAAGAAATTCAGAAGGTATATCAATCGGATCTGGGTTAGAATTCGATTCTTTGATCGTGCTAAAGTGAGTTCCGCCTTTTATCAGCACGAAATACTTATCTTGTGTTGTCAGCCAGCTAAAGGGTTGAATTTGTTCTGGCAAGGCTGGTGCTACCAAATCGTTGCTACTAGAGACGATCATCACTGGAATTTCAATTTGACTTAATCCAGTTTGACCAAAAACACTACTGGTAATTGGATTGATGGCGATCGCTGCTTTAATTCTCGGATCTCGTAAATTATATTGAAGTCGGGGTAACTTTAACGCCCGACACTGAAGTAAGGAAGATATGTTTAAAAAAGTATTGGTATCATTACAATCTTGTTGAAGTCGCTCGAAATTTAGAGATGCACCTGCTAAAGCTAGTGCCGTGTAGCCACCAAAGGATTGACCGATAATTCCCACCTGTTGCAGATCCAGTTGTAAGCGGGGATTGGCGCGCTCGCGGGTTTCTAAAACATCGAGTAAATATTTGACATCTAGAGGGCGATCGATAAACTCTTGAGGTTCGGTTACTACATTAGTGCGACCAGTAAATAACGATTGTAATTGCTCGGCATCGCTGTTGGGATGTTGGGGAACAGCAACGGCAAAGCCATAAGTAGCTAGTCGCTGTGCTAAATATTTAAAGCTATTGCGATCTGAACCCAAACCGTGAGAGATGACGATTACAGGAAAAGTAGTTTTTTTACTCTGCTTTTGAGTTTGGGGAAGATAAAGATCGGCAAAAAAAGTACGCTTGCGCTCTCGATCGTCGAGTTTCAAAGTTTGTACAGTCCAGCTAAAACTTCCTGGTAAATGCAAATCTGGCAACTTGGAAAAATCGATTTGCTGTTGTTTTGTGGCTGCGGTGGCAGACTGTTGGGATATAAGTGCGATCGCTTGCTCTGTTTGTTCTCTCAATGCTTGCAATTGCTCAGAAAGTTCTAGACCTCGCGCTAAATCGATCTCAATGCTGTTAATTGGATATTTTTGTAGTATATCAAGGATGGTAAAACCTTGTGGTTGTTCTGCTGCTGCCAAGATTAAAGCGGAACGAATCGCATAAAAATCCGCACGACCAGATTCAGTTTGAATGATTTGTGCGACTCTCTTTAATATATTTTCTCCAATTGGCGTGTTAAAAAACTGAGAAACTTCTACTGAAGTTAACTTAATTGGTCTTAACAGAAGACGGCGCAGATCGGTTAGTTGTTGCGAATCGAGATTACCAGCAAAAGCAGCTATACTTCCTTCAGTTTTTCCATCTTTAGCAAATCGTTCCAATTCTTTTATAGAAATTGAGCTTTCAAAAATTTCATAAGTAACTTCAATATTTTGAGCTGCTAGAGTAGGAAGGGGGACGATTGCGGCAGGAAATAGCAAGATTGAGAGTACAATTCCTACCCCTTTTAGTGAAATACTCATAGTTGTTGTTATGTTTCTATTTATTATTAAATTTTTGTCGGTGCAATCGCGTCTAACCGAAGAAGAAATAGGTATTTTTGACTCGATAGCTTTAAGGTATCGCTTGTCTATCAAAATTTATACAAACCGAATATATCTGCGGTTAAATACGATCACGCCATTGATGAAGTTAAATTCAATACATATCTACAACCATCGCCATAAATAAATTTGGGAGTTATCGGTCGTGTCTTGTCTATCTCATCGATTGCCCTTACGAAAAATTGAATGATGTAGTTTGAATTTGGATGAAACCAATTGCTAATTGAATTAAAGTCCAGCCGATTACACAGACAATCGCAGAACGGAAAGTACTTAGATCTAGTCCCTGTCGAACCGCAACAATGACAGCTAATAAACTCCAAACAGCCAAAATTAGTTGAATTGGTCTTCCTAATAATGGAATAAGAGTCAAAAAATTGAGCGTTTGCGGTGCATAAGCAAAACCAATCGGAATCGCCAAATCTCCATAAGTTGGCTCGATCGGCTTTAACCACTGTCCCAATTTCCAAATAACCCAAGTCCAAATGTAGTATCCGATCGAGACACTCAAAAAATTGATAATAAGACTCGGTAGCAGATAGGGAAACGAAACACGCTCGATCGCTAAAATAACTCCACTTCCCAAAGTATGAGACAAAGCTGCCAAAGTCACAATATTTAAAGCTATTCGTCTAGCTTGAGAATTATTGCGAACATTCTCATAAAACTCAGCTTGCAAACTCAACGCCTTAATAAGTGTTTTCCATAGTCCTTGTTTTCGACTTTTTGCCATGTTTTCGACTTTTTGCCACTGAAGATAGATGACAGATCGATTATAAAATGATTCAATCTATAAAGTTATAAACACAGATTATGCAACTGTGATGGCTCGGGAAATCTATCCTTAGTTCGGGAAATTCGCGTAGCGGCACTACTATGTTTCGGATAGTTGGAAAACTTCTTTCATGGCTCGGTGGTACGACTTGGAAATTATTACTGTTAGCCGGAGCGATCCTGTTGATTTGGGGAACTCTGGCACCAGTTGGCACACTAGTATGGTGGGTGAATCAAGATTTAGAATTAATGAGCGAGCGGAAAAATCGTTTCAAAAACTTACCTTCGAGCAAAATTCCCAATTCTGACACTAACTCTACAAAGATCGATTGCTACATTGTTTTTTACACAGGAGTGGGGGACTATTCAACCAATCAATTAACTCCAGGAGAAGAAAAATTTTTAGATCGTTTGCTAAAAAAGCATCCTGACTGTGTCTCCGTCCGAGATGTCTTTCCTTACTCGGCAGCTAACAAAAGTCTTGGAGCCGAACGCTTATTGTCTCCTTTGTGGCGTTTTGCAGAAGGTGGAAAGGGGTGGTCGAAAAATGCCGACATCTTAATTAAAATTCGCAACCTTTGGAGGTTTGCCATTTCGATCGACGATCGCTACGGCCCCGTATATAATCGAGGAATTGCCAGTGCAACGCTCGAAAGAATGCAGGCAGTAAATTCAATTCCCACTTCTTCCTCTCAACCCCTCAAACTAATTCTCATTGGAACTAGCGGTGGCGCTCAAATCGCACTTGGTGCAGCCGATTATCTCGATCAATGGTTAAATGCTCGCATCTTTGTTGTTTCTGTCGGGGGCGCTTTTTCTGGTGGCGAAGGGTTTGATGCTGCCGAGCGCGTTTATCATTTACAAGGGACGAGAGATTGGATCGAAGATATTCCTGAGTTTGTCTTTCCATCGCGCTGGTCTATAACAGTAAGTTCCCCGTTTAATCGAGCCAAGCAACAGGGACATTACATTGCTAAAATTAGCGGCTCACACACACACGATGGAGATACAGGATATTTCGGACGAAAAATAGTCCCAAAGGCGAATTACACTTACCTAGATTTGACTCTACGAAAAATCGAGCGACTACCGATTTGGTAAGAATGCTGTTGGCTAAATATCTTCAGCGCTCAATCGTTCGGATTCGTAAAATTAGCGAGTAATAAAAAATGCACTTAGGAAATTATTTGGGACTGGTTCACTATAGCGAGCAACAGCTTGCCGATGCCTTTATAGCGATCGCCCAACACCACGGCGAGGAACTAGATGTCTGTCAAACTTGTATGTTACTGTCGTCTTTGTCGCAGCAACACGTTCAGGTACTTAAACCGTTTGTTGAGCGCTATTCGGAAGAAAAAAGTGAAGAACCAGAGCGACTTACTACAACGCTATTTGAAGAAACGCGTAGTGGTAGTTTAGCTTTACTGCGCGATCTTCACGATTTATGGTTGATGGCAAATGAAGTTTATTTGTGCTGGATAGTTTTATTCCAGGCAGCAAGAGCTTTGCGGGATAAAGAACTCGAAACAGTTTGCGAAAAGCTTGATGGTGAAACAAAACAACAAATTTCTTGGTTAATGACTCGAATTAAACACGTCGCACCGCAGACACTAGTAGTTACAGCGTAGGTGTTAGTAATGGAAACGTCGGAAAAACAAATACTCGCTCGAGAACGGCGAGAAATTCTACAAAAGCTTGAAGATTGGTTGGATTTGCCAATGATAGTACTAGCCTGGGTATGGCTGGTGCTGTTTGTTGTTGAATTAACTCTCGGTTTAAATCCCTTACTGCAAACACTCGGCACAGTCATTTGGATAATTTTTATTCTCGACTTTGCACTGACATTTACTCTTGCTCCTCGCAAGTTAGTTTACCTCAAAAGCAATTGGCTCAGTGCGATCGCGCTTATGATTCCAGCACTGAGAATCTTGAGAATCGCCCGATTTGTCCGCTTTTTACAAGGGTTACGGGCGACTCGCGGACTAAATTTAATTCGTGTTTTGACGCGCACCAATCGAGGTATGAGCGCACTTGGTGCTAGTATGGGTCGTCGTGGTTTTGGCTATGTGGTGATGCTCACACTAGCTATTATTTTAGTCGGTGCAGCAGGAATGTATGCCTTTGAAAGCGATACCCCAGATGGAAGCGGTTTGAACGACTATGGTACAGCATTATGGTGGACGGCGATGCTAATGACAACTATGGGTTCGGAATACTGGCCTCAAACCCCAGAAGGACGTATTCTTTGTTTGATTCTGGCACTGTATGCTTTTGCCGTATTTGGTTACGTGACGGCAGTGCTTGCCACATTTTTTGTTGGTCGCGATGCCGAAGATAATGAAGCTGAGTTAGCAGGTGCTAAATCCATAGATGCGCTACATACCGAAATTAAAGCTTTGCGGAGCGAAATACAAGCTTTGTCTGATCGTCGTTCAGAAATAAATGACTCGTGAACGAATTCAAGCTTGCAAAAATATAGTAATGACTTTTGACTTTTAATTTCTGACTTTGAACCAAGTCTGTCGTTACTTTTGATAAATCGTATAACTAATATCAGTTAAGAAAATATTTAAGACAAATAATTTCTTCCAGTCACCCAGTCAGTCATCTGTATTAATTAAAAACTGAAACGATATAACATTTTGTACGACTATATTTTCCTAACCAGAGATAGGTTGAAAAAACATTTTTTTTGATTATAGTAATCAATATTTGCTCAAAACAAGTGCAAGGTAATACACCGTGAGATGGCTAAGCCTGCTTGCACTTCGTCAAAATTATCATAAAATCACATGAGTTTTCAAAAATCAATTGCAGTAGCATGGGGGAAAATTAAGGGATCAATTGATGGTTTCATTATCATGCTGCCCAATATGGTCTTAGCAGCGATCGTTTTTATCGCGTTTTTTTTCGCTGCCAGATGGCTGAAGATGATAGTCAAACGCCTTACTCGCAGACATCGACAAGCGAGAAATCTGGGCATGGTCTTGGGACGATTAGCTCAGGGAGCGGTCATTCTCATTGGTTTGTTTGTCGCTTTGTCAATTGTCATTCCTACATTTAGAGCAGGAGATTTAATCCAACTACTAGGAATTAGTGGTGTTGCCATTGGTTTTGCCTTTCGTGACATTTTGCAAAATTTTCTGGCAGGTATTTTAATTCTGTTGACCGAACCGTTTCAAATTGACGATCAAATTGTCTTTAACGACTTTGAGGGAACGGTAGAAAACATCGAAACTCGTGCGACAACAATTAGAACTTATGATGGTCGTCGCATAGTAATTCCTAATTCCGAGCTATTTATCAATTCGGTGACAGTTAATACGGCTTTTGATGCCCGTCGAATAGAATACGATGTGGGTATTGGTTATGGCGATGACCTTGAGCGCGCCAAGCAATTAATTATAGAAGCACTTGAGAGCGTGGATACAGTCCTGAGAAAGCCTGTACCTGACGTACTAGTAATAGATTTAGCCGAAAGCACCGTTAATATTCGCGCTCGATGGTGGATTAAACCCCCAAGACGAGCAGATGACCTCAAATCGACCGATCGAGTTTTGACAGCGATTAAAAATAAACTAACGGCTAACGGAATCGATCTACCTTTTCCCACCCAACAGATCTTATTTCACGACCAAACCGAAGAAACAGATGGCCATCGCTCTCGTCAAAGGGAAGGTTGGCCCGCAGGTAATCAGCAAGCCCCAAAAACTCGTCGTATCAGTGATTCTCTCAAACAATTAGCGCAAATGCGAGCTTCTAGAAATGATGGTAATGGCAATCACAAACAGCCATAAACAACCAATGAATAATCATGAATAATATCAAACTCACTAAGATCTGGGACTCGCTTCACTCAAGTTATTGGTTTGTACCGACCATCTTTGCATTAACAGCGATCGCGCTTGCCTTCACTATGCTGTGGCTCGATCGCCAAGGCTATTATGGCTCAATTGAGAAATGGGGTTGGATTTACACGGGAGGAGCAAATGGAGCGCGTGAGGTACTTTCATCGGTTGCTAGTTCTACCATCGGCATTGCTGCTACCGCCTTTTCGATTACCATTGTGGCACTTCAGTTGGCTTCTTCTAATTTCGGTCCTAGACTGCTGCGTAATTTTATGCAGGATACTGGCAATCAAATCGTCCTCGGTACTTTTATTGGCACGTTTATTTATTCATTGCTGGTACTACGAACCATCCGTGGAGATGGAGACGATTACAATTCCTTTGTACCGCAGCTTTCCGTTACAGTGGGTTTACTACTCGCGATCGCTAGCATTGGTGTCTTAATTTACTTTATCCATCATGCATCTACAATTATTCAAGTGTCTCACGTTATTTCCGATACTAGTAAAGAGCTAGATCGCGCCATCGATCGCCTTTTTCCCGAAAAACTTGGACGAGGTGCGTCTCAAACTCGATCGGCAGTGGAAGATATACCAGCCGATTTTGACTTGAATACTTATGGAGTAAAAGCGACGAGTAGCGGATATTTGCAAGCGATCGACGATGAAGAATTAATAAAGCTTGCTTGTAAACACGATTTAGTCTTACACCTCAATTATCGACCTGGAAAATTTGTCGTCAAAGGTAACGAGTTGATGATTGTATATCCCAGAGAACGAATTACTCGCAAACTTGTCAAAAAGCTTCACGATGCTTTTATTCTAGGTAAAGAACGAACTGAGCAACAGGACGTAGAATTTCCGCTCGAGCAATTGGTTGAGATTGCCCTACGTGCCATTTCTCCCGCCGTTAACGATCCGTTTACTGCCATTCGCTGCATTGATCGCCTCAGTGCGGGATTGTCCCACCTCGCTCAAAGAGATTTTCCTTCTCCTTACCGTTACGATGACCAGGGCAATCTTCGCGTTATTGCCAAGCGAGTAACGTTTGCAGGATTAGTGAATACTGCCTTCAACCAAATTCGACAGTATGGTAAAAGTGATGTTGCAGTCACTATTCGTTTGTTAGAAGCAATCGCAACTGTCGCTCATTATACGCCAACTCGAAAAGAGCGTGCCACACTATTGCGTCATACCGAGATGATTCGGCGCAATAGTCAGCAAGCGATTTCAGAAGAATTAGATAAAAAAGATCTTGAAAAGAGATACAAAATCCTAGAAAAAGCCTTGAAAAACTAGAAAGAAAAATAATGAGAGAACCTACTATATTTTCCTATCGGGACTATTGGCGATCGCCTCGACAATAATTCACCTTGTTGAAACTCCTGTCTATGGTTAGTAACTTATCTCAAACCTTAGAAAGATAAAAAGCTCTTTTCCATCTAGCTATGCTAATTATTAATGCTGCGTTTTTATGATTGCCTGATTAGTAACTAAATTATTTCATTACCTTCACCTATTTAATGTCGTTACAGCAAAATTCATCCAACCAAACAAGTTCTAAAGAATTCTCCGATTTGACTCGTCCGCCAAATAAGGCGATTGAAAATAAAGATAATATAGATCCTGCTAAATCTATTCACCAAACAACATTACCTCCTCCAAAGCATTCAGAGAACGAGAAGGCTGACGAACATTCTCAAGCTGATCATAAAATCAAAACAGCTTTTAAAAAATATTGGTGGTTAGCCCTGTTAGGTGTGCTAATAGTAGGCGGTATTGCAGTGGTTCGCCCTTGGTCGAATCCTACTGAAGAAACTGCTACTACTAACCAGAATGCCAGTCTTTCGGTACGGACAACCAAAGCGCAAACTGAGCCGATTCGCGCCTGGGTTTCCAGTGAAGGTACTGTTCGAGCCGTTAACTACAAACATCTAGCTTTTGAAGTAGAGGGAGACGTTACCTATTTAGCTGAGCGCAATGGTAGAAGACTGCGGGAAGGCGATCGTGTTAATAAAGGAGAACTACTTGCTCGCGTTGATGATCGCCAACTATTAGCCGATGTAAGTCAGGCAAAAGCAGCGATCGCCGAAGCTCAACAAAATCGTGCTGCTGCTGCTGCTGAGGTAGTACAAGCTCAAACTCAGGTAGCACAGGCTCGTTCTCAGGTACAGCAAGCCCAGGCACAAGTAGAGAAAGCCCAAACCAACCGTAATCTCGCTCAAACCAATCTAGAACGTTATCGTTTACTAGTCGAAGAAGGGGCAATTTCTGAAAGCGAATTTGACAGTCGCGTCACTACGGCAAGGGATGCAGAGGCAAACGTTGCTGCCTCTCAAGCTGAGGTTGCTGCTGCCCAAGAACAAGTGCGCTCGGCACAAGCACAGGTCGAGGCTGCCCAGAAACAATATGAAGCAACTCAATCGGCAATTACTACAGCCGAAGCGAGATTAACTCAAACTGAAGTAGCCCTAGAAGGAGCAAGTCTTTACGCACCTTTTGACGGCATCGTTGCCTATCTCAACATCACCGAAGGAGAATATTACTCGCCACAAATCGTTTCCTCTCAATTGGGGGGAGACTATCAAGGAATTCTCGATCGCATTCCGATGGTAATTATCGATCCCAATCAATATGAAGTGATTGTCGATCTAGCGAGGTCTAATGGAGAAAGAGTCAATACGGGACAAACCGCTTTTGTGGCTTCAGAAAGAAATATTCAAAAGTCAATAGGGACAGCAAATATCACTAATCCTGAATTTGCCTATAGCGATACCCAACTAGAAACTTTTATTGACAACGCTCAAGCTAAAGGTGAAGTTTTTGCCGTTAATCCTGCTATTAGTCCTGGAGGACGGGCGATCGAAGCTACAATTCGTTTATTTCCAGAAACTACTTCTAATATTCAACATGGCGAACGAGTTTTGACTTGGATTGCTGTAAAAGAAGAACCCAATGCTGTCGTCTTTCCTCTCAATGCAGTAGTCTATCGCGACCAAACTCCTTATGTTTTCGTTGTCAATGGAAAAGGTATTGTCGAACAGCGACAGGTGAAGCTAGGAATTAAAGGCATTACCCGACAACAAATTATGAGTGGCGTTAAAGCTCAAGAATCTGTTGTCATTCAAGGGCAAAATCTTCTCGTCGATGGTGCGCCAGTTAGAATTGTTAATCCGTAACCCGTTATCAGTTGTCAGGTCTTAGAAATTAAGTAATAAATAATTAGGTTATAGGTTTTTTCCTTATCCTTCAATCTCCAATGAGTCAATTAGAATCATCAGAAAATAGAGATTTAAATCGCGATGAGGCGAAGCCAACCCTACATGATCGCGACAGACATTCCGCTAATTTAGAATCACCAAAAAATACCATTCAAACCTCGCGACTATCTCGTTTCTTTTTTCTCAACACGATTTTTGCCATTCTTTTGAGCGTCTTATTAATTGTAGGCGGAGTATTGGGCTATTTTTCTATGACTAAACAGTCCCAACCAGATATCGACATTGCCGTTGCCAATATTACTACTACCTGGGCAGGTGCTGACCCACAAACCATCGAACAGCAAGTTACAGACGAAATCGAGACAGAAATCACCTCAGTAGAGAATGTCAAACAGATTCAAAGTGCTTCTTACACGGGGTTCTCAGTAATCAACGTCGAGTTTACCAGTAATGCTGATACAGATCGAGCCATTCAAGAGTTACGGCAAGCGGTTTCTCAGGCAGAATCAGAATTACCTGAAGATGCGGAACAGCCTGTAGTCGAACAGGTTTCACTTAACGATGCACCGATTATTACTCTGGCACTGTATGGCAACATTGACTCAACCGTAATCTCTCAAGCTGCGGAGGAAATACAAGACCGTTTGGAACAGGTAGCGGGAGTAAGTGAAGTCAATCTTGGCGGTGCTAGAGAAGAAGTTATCAGCGTGCAGATGAATCCTTATCGCTTGGCTGCCTTGGTTATCTCGCCGACTACCGTTGCCAATCAGATCCGCACTGCTAACCAAGATGTTCCTCTCAACGAGATTGAAAGCGACGTTATTGGAAGTCAAGTACGCTTTTATGGTCGGTTTCGCACAGTTGAAGAATTACAGCAATTACCGATCGCGCGTCTGGAAGGGCGAGTAGTTCGTTTAAATGAAGTTGCTTCAGTGCGTCGAGAACTAGAACAGGAGGAAACTCGTGCCTTTATCAGTACCCAAGGAGAAGAGTTTCAACCTGTTGTCAGCGTAGGCGTAGTTAAAGTACCAGGACAAGATTCGATTGAGGTGATTAATAACGTCGTCGCCACAATCGACGAAATTAAGCAAAATCCCGATCTTTGGCCCTACGGGATGGAATACAGCATTATTGCCGATGAATCAGAAATTATCTGGGAACAGTTAGGAAATTTATTTGTCAATGCTTTGCAAGCAATGGCAGCAGTATTTGCGATCTTATTTATTGCTCTTTCCTGGCGCGAGGCGTTAATTGCTGGTCTTTCAATTCCCCTAACGTTTTCAGGTACATTGGCAGTTCTCTGGCTGATGGGTCAAACTCTCAATAACATGGTGCTAATTGGCATGGTATTGGCTTTGGGTATTTTAGTTGATGTTTTTATTTTAATGATGGAAGGAATGCACGAAGCGATTTTTATCAAAGGCTTAAGCTTCGATCAAGCAGCACTACGAACGATAAAAACCTATGCTTCCCCAGCTTTTTCAGGTCAGTTAACTACAATTCTCGCCCTAACACCGTTGATGGCGATCAGCGGTACGCTGGGTAAGTTTATCGAGTTATTGCCCATTGCTGCCATTATTTGTTTGGTACTGAGTTTTGCGATCGCCATTCTGGTCGATATTCCCCTATCTCGTTATTTACTTGCCAACGTCAAAGGCGTTGAGTCAAAGTCTCGCGTTGATCGCATCTTTGAAGTAGCCTCGGAGCGTTGGGCGCGCTGGAGTCTCAATCATACAGTAAAAAACAAAACTATCGCTACGGCTTGGTCAATAGGAGCAATTGCCCTGTTTGTCTGTACCCTCTTTATCTTTACTCAAATCTCAGTCGAATTTTTTCCTCAATCTGACCAGCGCAACTTTAGCGTTAACGTAAAATTACCACCTACTACAACCCTTGATGTTTCTCAAGAAATTGCCGACGACCTAGGGCAAATTCTGCGGGAGAAAGATTACCTCGAAAGCGTCATTAAATATGTCGGTCAACGTAGTAATTTAGTAGCATCTGGCGATCTGCAACCAACTGAAGGTAGTTATCTGCTGGGCTTTTCTGGCGTTTTTCTTCCCGAAGATGAACGCGACCAAATCTCTTTTGAATATCTTGACGACCTGCGTAATGAACTGCAAACAGCATTAGATAAATATCCTGGGGCAACTCTAGTCTTAAACGCCCAACAAGCAGGACAAACTGGCGATCCAATTCAAATTGAAATTAGCGGTAGCGATCTAACGCAATTGCGAGAAATTTCTCAGCAAGTGCAGATGGCTTTAAGACAAATTCCTGGTGTTACCGATGTCCGCGATAGCCTAGGGGCTTTACAGCCAGATTTACGGCTGATTCCCAAACGGGAAGAACTAAGTTTTTACGGTTTGAGTGAAGAACAACTGGCATCCCAGGCACAATATTATACTAGAGCGATCGATATTGGCAATTTTGCCCTAGGTGGAGACGAAGAAGACCTAGAAATTCGCCTTAGCACCGCTTGGCCCTCGCGTAACGGTCAAGTTGGCGGGCCTACCCGTAGAGATGAATTGCTAGCGGTGCGTTTCTTTAGCGATAATCCCGATGAGGAATTAATTTCGGCAAGTGCCGTTGTTGATGTAGTACAAGCACAAGCACCCCTTTCTATTGCTCGAAGAGACGGACGGCGGACGGCTACGGTACTAGCGAAAAACGAAAACAGAACTGTTGGTGAAATTCTAGCAGCTTTAGAGCCAAAACTAACAGAAATGAAGCAGAACTGGCCGAGTGGTTACAGCTATAGTTTTGGCGGTGAGACGGAAGACCAGGTAGAAACCTTTGGTTCGGCAGGTCAAGCACTTGCTTTAGCAGTATTTTTGGTATTTGCTGTCTTGGTACTGCAACTCGGTTCATTTCGACAGCCGTTTATTATTCTGCTGACAATTCCTTTTGCGATGATTGGCACAATTGGCGGTTTTTTCTTGACAAAAATTCCTTTTTCCTTCTCCGCTTTTATCGGCATTATTGCCTTAGTAGGGATTGTTGTCAACAATGCGATCATCATGGTTGATACGATGAACAGTTACCAGCAAGAAGGAATGCCAAAACGACAAGCGGCGGTTAGAGGTGCTGCTGATCGTCTACGACCTATATTAACTACTAGCGTTACTACTATTATTGGCTTGATTCCTCTAGCATTAAGCGATCCCACCTGGATGCCTTTGTGTAGTGCCATTATCTTCGGGTTAATTACTGCTACCCTAATTGCCTTGATTGTAGTCCCTTGTTTGTATCTACTACTAACACCAAAGACTGAGGTACAGGAGGTGACAATGACTTGAAAGCGATCGCATACAAGCAGAGTTTCAGATTATTCACATAAATACTTGATGACGCTTTTACAGCAGTTTTCAATTGAATGGACTACGCTTATAATTAGCTGGTTTTAGCTATTAGCTATTAGCTATATGCTTTACGTCAGCTACGCAAGAGCTTTTAGCCTAATTATCAGGTTTAATCTGTATGGTCTACTCAACTGAAAAGCGCAGTAAGTTTCTACACTAGACTATTCCGTTTGTTCAAGTTTAAGCTGTGAGGCAATAAAAGGAATTCTCGGTGCTAAAAAAAAGCCGATTAAACTAGCAAATAAGATTGGTGTTAGAGGACTAAAACCCGTTAGCTTGGCGAGTAAAATAGTTGTACTAATGGGAGTTCGCGTCACCGTAGCATTAAGAGATGCCATAATACAAATGATAGCCAAAGCAGAATCCACTCTGGGAAAAATATCGGCAAGAGCATTACCAACACAAGCTCCCGTAAAAAATAAAGGAATGATTATTCCACCACGCCAACCTCCAGTTACGGTAACTGCGATCGCCAACATTTTAGCTAAAGCTAATCCCAAAAGCGTTGTGGCATTAAAATTTCCCTCGATAATCGATTCTAGCTGATGTTCGCCAAAATAACGAGTTAGGGGAAATATAACTGCTAGAATGCCAAGTACTAATCCAGCGAGAGTCGTTTGCCAATAGATCGGGCAATTTAGCTTGGTAAAAGCGCGATCGCAGCCGCGAAAAATCAAAATAAATAGCCAGCCAACGATCGCGCCCACTACTCCGTATAGAATTGCCATAGCAAAATCATCGATACCTGGGGCTTGGTAGTGCGGAAAGTGCCAAACTGGTCCAATTCCCAAACGAGTAATCATTACAAAGACAGTATACGCCGCACAGCTAGAGACAATGGCGGGAAGGAAAGCCTCGTAATATTGTGCGATATGCTGGTGATGCAAAATTTCTAGAGCAAACATTGCTCCTCCCAACGGCGCACCAAATAGAACGGTAAAACCTGAAGCCATGCCAGCAATGCTCATGCTTCTTAAGGCTTCTCCTTGCAGTTGCAAGCGATCAGCTAACCACGTACCAATTGACCCTGTAACCTGAACCATTGGGGCTTCTGGCCCGGCACTCCCTCCACTAGAGATGCTCATCAAAGATGCAAAAATCATGGAAGGGTTTTCGCGCATTGCCAGCCGTCCCCCTTGCAGATGGATATTATCGATAATTAAGCCGATTTCACCTGGATTGCCTAATAAATGAATGATTAACCCCACCAGAAAACCTGCAAACGGCATGACTAACAAAAGAGAAAGTCCGCCAAACTTCTCGAAGTGATGAGTCATCCAAACGAGAACAATCCAATAAACTGAAGCAAACAGACCGCAAACAATACCAAGTGCTGCCCAGAGAAATACCCAACGCGAGAGAGTCAGTGGATTTTGTTTCATGGTCTATTTTTGATGAATAATAAATACGCCAAGATAACCAATCAGTGTCAGCCCACCTAAAAATGAAACGATGGTAACAATCGGTCTAAAAAGCCAATGCGCGATAAATATCCAGCAAAACAAATAGTTAACCAGAAAAAGGCTCGCGATAAGCTTTATCAATTTTAGCGGTTCATACATAATACTATTGGTACGATGACAATAAGTTAATCAGTGTATATTTTTTGTCAATTCGTGACATCCCTCTTGGTAAAGAGTTTAAGAAATAAATTTAATCGCCGATTATTTATACAAAACTGCTTCTTTCAAACTTGAAATGCGCTCAAGTACGATTAATCTCTAGCTATTTGCTTGGGGGGAATCAATAATTTTTTGCAGTTTAGCAATACGAGCGCCTGTCGCTGGGTGAGTACTCAAAAATGTTGGCGGTGAAGATTGGCTGCGTAGTTTTTGTAAAAAGTTAATCATGGCAACCTGCGGATAATTCGTGCGAGCTAAATTTTGTACTGCCAAGCGATCGGCTTCATATTCTGCTTCGCGACTGCGAGGACGATTTAAGGCTAGTTCTACCCCGATCTGTACTAGGGTGCTACTATCTACTCCTACTGCTGTAGCTACTCCTTGCGCGATCGCAGTTTGTTGCATTTGGTCTATGGTATGGCGTTCGGCAATATGACCGATTTCGTGCGCTATGACGGCTGCTAGCTGTGCTTCATTGTCTACAGCATTTAATAAACCAGTGGTGACATAAACAAAACCGCCAGCAGTTGCGAAGGCGTTAATACTTTCATCTTGTACTACTTGAAAAGTATAGGGAATATCGGGACGGGTGCTATTTTGCGCCAAGTGTTGACCAACACGATCGACATAACGGTTTGCGCTAGCATCGTCAGCGAGTTGAAATTGCTGACTGACAAGCTGTTGGTTTATCTGTTTGCCCAAAGCCACTTCTTCTTTATCGGAAATATTATAAAGTTGGACGATTTGCGCTCCTTGAAACAGCAATTCAAATATGGATTGGGAGTGAGCAATTTTAGGTGTCCCGACATTAAGACCTAACGCGACTGAAAAGCCAAGTAAAGGATAATACCAATGACGACGATGGCAAAAAAACGGGTTTTTTATCATACAAACAACAAAATAGTTATTAATCTTTAAAAAAAATCAAATATACTACCGAGTTTTATTTATATCTTTTGATAGAAGACCAGAAAAAAATGCTTGACAAAAAATCGATAAATTAGATAAGATTTCTGCTCAAATTCTTTTACTTGGTGCCGAGTTTACGCAAGTTTATGCTAAAGACGTAGCTCTGTAATTGAGCGGTCAAATTGACTTTATTTAGCTACGTCTGGAATTGCTGACTGGTATACGCGGTCAACAATAAGTACGGGTCTAGTTTTATATTCTGCTTCTAATTGTCTTACAAAGCCTTCATCCCAATTAAAATCGTATTCCCGTTCCAGATCGGCAACCACAAACGGACGAAGTACGCCAGTTACGGCTACTGTCTGGTCTTCTCGGACAGTTGTATTAGCTGTGTTACCATTCCTAACTAGTACCAGCAAGTCTTTGCCACCAAACAACTCATCTTCATCGAGGGTAAAAGTATTGGAATTGTAGAGAGTTTCTACTTCGCCTGTTACAGCTAAAGCTTGTCCGTAATACTGCTGAGGATTTTCGGCAATTTCTCCAGGTTCAGGTGCAGGTGCGATCGATTGGGCAATAATTGCTGGTCGATTCTCATAATCTGTATATAAATCTGGCTCTAAATCCAAATCGTATTCTCGGTTGAGATCGGCTACTGCCAAGTTGCGAACTTCACCCGTTACTTGTACTTCTGTATCATCATCTTCAGGGAAAGTAAAAGGCTCTCCTGAAGAATTAACAACTAGAATTGGTTCACTACCAAAAAATTCTTCGTCATTAACCGTGAAAGTATTAGAACCTATTTTTTGGAGAGGTTCGCTTCTAATAGTTACGGTCTTACCAATCAAAGCCTGAGTATTTTCGCCAACATCCTCTGTAGTAACATTATTCTCTTGCTGTTGAGCCACTGGTTGCTGATTCACTCGTTTATTACTTGCTTCTAATCTATTGTTGCAAGCAGGGAGAATTACTGCCATCAGAGCGAGAGCGAATACTCCTCCTGTAGGACTCAACAATCTTTTAATTAACTTATTTGATTTTTGTAGCATTTAGAAATCTCCTTGTGTTTTTTAATGTTGGTGTTTTAATACTCTTGCTAGATAACTATCTTGATAAAGTTTCTGAAATTAAATCGGTCTTAAGCTGTTAATCTCAAAAATTCTAAGTAGCGATAAGTGTTTACTTTATGTTCAATCGCTCTAAAGCTACTTTGTAGGACAATTGCTTGAGAATTTCTTATCTTTATAATTAATTACTGTGATTTGCCACATTAGATGTTTGGATCTCTATAAGGGGTGGGTTCTTGACGATTCTTCTTAGCCAACCCAGCTAGACCTAATAAACCGAATAATCCTAACCAACCCCAATCAAAATCGTCATCTTGATTTTCATAAACTACTGTTGGTTCATTGGGTTGAGTACCTTGAGCAGAAACAGGCAAAGCTAGTGGTGTTATTGTCATACCTAATGAAAAAAGACTAACCCCAAGAATCTTTAATAAACTAAGACGTTTCATATAAATTGATTCTCCATTTACAAACTTTCTACACCATTAATCTAATCTTTGGCTATAAAAGTGGAAAACTAGTGGAAAATATGCGAGCATGATGAAATTTATAACTTAAGATATAGTTGCATTATATTTATTTAAAATTGTTAGACTGTTTGAAGGATTACAACTAGTCAAATTGATTTATTGAATTTTTTGATTAAGTTGAAGACATCGAGCTAAATTTTCTTTACTTTAGTTATTTAAATAATTACTATGTCTAAGTCCTCATGCTTTTTACTCAGCCGGGTCTTACTCAACTTGGAAGCCAGGGCTAGCGATATAGTTAGCGACCTTTCCGCTGCCGCTTTTTCCTCTGATGGAAATTTGTGGCTTGGTTCTGATGAAACAATCGGTGTAGAACGCCTTTCTCCGCTCGATAGTCATAGTTATGGTAAACATCAACGTTTTTTATTAAAAGACTATATAGAGTTATTTAATACAGAAGATGAAATTGATATTGAAGGAATGGATTTCTCAGAAGGTTACTTGTGGTTGACGGGTTCTCACAGTACCAAACGCAAAAAAGTTAAAGGAAAAGATCTCGAAAAGGATTTGGAAAGGCTGGCAACAGTGAAAACAGAGCTTAATCGATTTATCTTAGCTAGAATTCCAGTACACAACGGGGAATTAGTTAAATCTTGTTCGTCAGTTGAGAAAGAAACATTAACCGCGGCTTGTTTGCAAATCATTGACGAGCGGAATGTATTATTTGAGCTTCTTAAAGAAGATAGACATCTCAAACCATTTATCACAGCAGGCATTCCTTCTAAAGAGAATGGTTTGGATATCGAAGGTTTAGCCGTACAAGGAAATCGTTTGTTTTTGGGTTTGCGCGGTCCGGTTCTGCGAGGCTGGGCGATTATTTTAGAGTTAGAAATAGAATCAACCGAAACTGGAGTTTTGTCTCTCAAAGAAATTACTAAGCAGGGAGCAAAATACAAAAAGCATTTTCTCTTGCTCAATGGTTTAGGAATTAGAGAGTTGTGTATTCGAGACAAAAATTTAATTATTCTGGCAGGGCCAACTATGGATTTAGAAGGACAAATGCAAGTCTTCTGCTGGCAAAATGCGTTAGAAAAATCAGACAATCTCATTCACTCACAAGATGATGATGACCTTATTGCCTTATTCAACTTACCGTTGATCGTTGGTTGGGATCATGCGGAAGGATTGGCTTTATATTCTTATTTGGAGGAAAAAGATAGTTTGATGGTTTTTTACGACTCTCCAGACCAAAGTAGAATTAGAAAAGAAAAACAAGTATTTGTCGATGTTTTCCAACTTTAATTTTTCTCCACGGCGAGATCCTTCTCCATCGTCTGAGGCTAACAGTAGAACAGCAGATGTTAGCCTGAATTATTTGTTCGATCGAGATACCATTTGTTAAGAATATCTTTAACTAAAACTTCTTTTATCCATATCTGCAACACAATCAACAGAGGTATAGCGAGCAACAAACCTAAGAACCCGAACAAATTCGCAAAAATTACTACTGCCAAAATAGTAAATACTGGCAAGAGATTTACTTCTTGTTTCATAATCAAAGGAACCAAAACTAGGCTTTCAAACTGTTGAATTGCAATATAAAGCAATATCGTTGCCCCAGCTTTCCAAGGCGCATCGAGCAAGGCAAGCAGTACTGGTGGTATAACGCTTAGGGTTGGCCCAACATTGGGAATAAACTCTAGTAAACCTGCTAAAGCTGCGTTGACAAAAGGCAGAGGAACTCTCAAAATTGACAGTCCAATAAAAGACACTAAGGCGATCGCGACCATGGCAATGAGAGTGCCTTTAATCCAGCCCACCAAAGCAGTTTCACACTCATCGAGAATTTCATCGATACGTCGCCGATAAAAAAAAGGAAAAGCCAGAATAAAGATACGTCGATATTGAGAAGGATTTGCCAAGAGCATAATAGTTAAAACCAAAAATAGTAATATGCTCAAGACAGCACTCAGAGAGTTATTGAGGAAGACAAAAAAGTTGCCGAGTAGTTGCGAAATCCAGGCTTGAATCTGTTGGGTCAGATTTTCTAAACCCCGAAATTGTTCGAGTTGTTCTAACATCGAGCTGGGAACTATAGATTGTAGACTATCTAACCAAGTACGCAGTCGCCCTGATACTTGTGGCAAGATATCAATCAATTGTTGTAACTGTTCGACAATACGCGGTACGATGAGCGCAAAAAAGCCCACAACAAATGCCAGTACCATAATAATGGTAATGGCAATGGCGATTCCTCGCTTAACCCGCGATCGCTGTAATCGTCGCACGACTCGGTTTAAGACGGTTGCCAAAACTACAGCAGCAAACAGCAAAAGAACGACTTGCCGAATCTGCCACAGAATGTAAAGAGAAATAATTAGGGCGATTAAACCGAGCCATTGCCCAAAACGCACGATTTTGCCTCCATTAAAAATTTATCAGCGATTTTTATCCACAATTGGACGACCTTCGCTGTCTATATCCAGTTCTTCTCGACGAATCTGTTCTTCGGCATTAACAGTATCGCGCTCTACTTCCTTTCTGACATTAACTTCTTCTCGTAAAACGGCTTCTTTACGAATATCTGGTTGCTCTTCATAAACATCCATGCGGGCGACTTCTTCGGATTGAAAGTCAGCTTCCCCAGGGGATACTGGCTTACCAGCATCTTCTGGAGTAGTTCTTTCGATTACGACTCGTTCTTTTTCAATTGGAACGGAAACCTTTTGCGTTTCGGTGTCCACACGTTTACCAATTTCTACTTCTCCAGTTTTACGGCGTTGTTTGTTGGCAACTAATCTTTCTTCGTATAGTTTGAGATTTTGATGGTCGCGATCGCTCATCTCAAAGAGATCTGGCTGTTGTTGATAATTGTAGATGTTGCTGGGTTCAGTTGGGGTAGCTGTGGTTTCAGGTACTACATAAGGAATGGAAGCTGTAGCAGTGCCTAACTGAGTCGCTGTTCCCATCGTTGGACTATAAACTCCCGTTACCCGTTCTTCATAGTCGCGATCGATTTTCAGATTTTCGCTAAATTCTGGTAATTCTCGCGCTTGTTCTTTGGTGAATTCTACTGCATAGATACAGCGATTATTAGAGTCAATCAAAGAACGACCGACAGGTAATAATACTTCCTTGCCAAAAATCCAAAAACCTGTATTGACGACAAAATACCGAAAACGACCCGTTTCTTCAACCAAAATATTTTTGACGGTGCCAACTTTTTCATTATCTATCGTCGAATAGACATCATACTTCTTAATGTCGTCGCCACCAAAAGCATCTTGGTAATTTTCATCAAATTCTTCAAGTTTATACAGAACCATTTTTCTATCTCTCTTTTGTTTACAAATTAATTAAATTCCAAGTTAAATTTAAATCGTGGAAAACTAGTGGAAAACTCGAAATATTTTTCAAATTTTTAAGATAATTTTTTAAGAAAAATAAAACATTTTTTTCTAGCTCTTACATCTTCCCAATGATTGATTAAAATATTTTAAATATTTAAGACTTATGAGAAAGATAAATACTTAATAAAATTGTAATTATTTTTTTGATTGATTTTGAACAAATGGGAGCGATCGCCAAGCTATTTAATATTTAATACTATAAATTAAAAATGAACGATACTTCCGTAGAAAAATTTTGGCATCGAATCAGTATTCGAGCATTAATTCATTTTTTGCTATTTCTTGCCTGTGGCTGGGCAATTTTACCAGTATTAACTTATTTTGAAACTATAATAACGATCTTTTCTTTGGCTGCAATTATTGCTTTTTTACTCAGTTATCCAGTACGTTGGCTAAATCGTTTTCTACCTTATGGTGTTGCAGCCAGTTTAGTCTTCCTACTTAGTTGGTTAGAAATTGATGAAATTAAAGCGGAATAATACTAAGTCCTATTTTCGATACGCTATTTAAAAGTTGAGTGAAGTCAAAAGTCAAAAGGGTTTTAACCTAAAAGTGAAAAAGCTTACACAATTTAAATGCACAAAGGCTTAAGAAAAAAGCGGTAAATTCAGTTATCTGTAAAACTTACCGCTCATGTGGTGTGAGGAAAATTAAAATCTTTAGTTATTTCATAGTTTGTTGAGGTGTAGGTAAAACTCCGACTTCAACCTTGAGATTTACTTCTTGACCATTTCGTTGTAGTTGAAGAGGTAGTTGATTGCCTACTTGAGTTTCTTGTACTGCCTGTTGAATTTCATCCACTTGAGATACCGCTTCGCCATTAACTTCTTGAATCACATCGCCAGATTTTAACCCAGCCCGATCCGCAGGAGAATTAGGAACTACATCGACAATGACTACACCTTTTTCTGCGGTCAACTGCAATTGTTCATTGCTAGCTTGGAGTTGTTTTTGAAGTTCGGGTGTAATGGTTGCCATTTGAATACCCAAATAGGGATGATCGACTTTACCTTTAGCGATCAACTCTTCAGCAATATCTCTGGCTGTATTGATGGGAATAGCAAAGCCAATACCTTGAGCATTTTGAATGATGGCGGTATTTATGCCAATTACTTCCCCTTTAGCGTTTAGTAAAGGCCCTCCAGAGTTACCAGGATTGATGGCTGCATCGGTTTGAATAAAGCTAACTCGCTTGTCAGCGATGCCAACTTGAGAACTACTTCTGCCAGTAGCACTGACAATACCTGTAGTTACAGTATTATCTAAACCTAAAGGATTACCAATGGCGATCGCATATGCTCCTGGCTGTAGTGTCTCAGAATCGGCAAAAGTAACTGCTGGTAAGTTTTTCGCTGCAATTTTGATGACTCCTACATCAGTTAAAGGATCTGTTCCCATTACTTTTCCTGCAAAGGTACGTCCGTCTTTAAGGGTTACTTCAACTTTGTCGCTACCTTGAATAACATGGGCATTGGTTAAAATCAAACCATCGGAACTAATTACAAAACCCGATCCCATCCCTCTCTGAATTTGTTCGTTGGGAATATTGGGCATCTGAGAACCGAAGAATTGACGAAAAAAGGGATCGTTAAACATCGCAGGGACGTTAGTAGCAACTTTACGAGATGCATCGATCCGCACTACCGAACTACCTACCTGGTTAACTACATCGCTAACATAATTTTGGGGAATAGCTACTGCTGTTTCGGTAGCTTCATTTGTTGCTCCTTCATTAGTAGTAACAACGTCATTATCTGAGCTTTGAGCAAAGCTTTGAGGACTATTCATGAGATAGTTGCCACCAAGAGCGATACCGCCACCAAGCAGAACTAAAGAAATAGAAGTAGTTGTTTTTTTCCAAATATTAGATTGTGTCATTTGTTGAAATTTACCTATAGTTTGTTTGTAGTAAAATTTGAAAATAAATATGATTTTGATTGCATAGTATTAGAGTTAGGGAAATCAGTTTGAAGTGAGTGGAGGAGATTTTTTACTTGACTTCAAACTGATATTTTTAATTTAGATAGATGATATGACTTTGAAGTGACGATTTTTTGAAGTTTTGATGCTCTTTGTATAGCAATCTTATTTCATTGGTAAATAGTTAAAGCTTGAAATAGGAATAATTTTTTACTGGATCTACATCTAATAGTAGATAACTTTTAGTTGATTATTTAATTACTCTAAACACCAGAGCAAAATAAATTGCGATTACTTGCTACTCAAAAGGTTTTTAGTTTCTAGAAAAGCCTTTGATAAAAAATTAATGTCTCAAGAGCCAAATAATTTTAATTACAAACATTGGTGACACTTTTTAAAAAACCATCAACCATTGCTATTGGTAGTATAATTCTTGCCTTTGGCGTATTAGGATGTATAGGAACGAGATGGGTAGTAACAAAAAAGCTTCCTCCTTTTTTAGAACAGCAATTAAACAAAAGCTTAGAACGTCCTATCGATCTGGGAGATGTAGAAAGTTTTTCGTTGAACAGTATTACTTTTGACAAATCTACTGTTTCTGTCAATGACGAAGATCCAGACTATGCAACTATAGATCGAGTTAAAGTTGCATTTAATCTTCTTCCAGTTCTTTTTCGTGGTGTTCTGCCACTTGAAGTTACTTTAATCGATCCTGATATTTATCTCAAACAAGATAAAAATGGTTCGTGGTTGGAATTACCTTCTGGTTCATCAGAAGGCGGAGGATTACCGATTGATTTCGATATTACCGTTGCGATTGAATCTGGAGAAGTAGCACTACTAACCAACGAAAAACCTAACCCGATTAACTTACAGGTAGACGGTGAAGTTAACTATAATCAAGCTCAACCTCAAGATCTTCGCTACGATTTGGAGACAGAAATTGGCGAGGCTACAGCTAATATAGCTGGAAAAACCTCGATTGAAACGGGTCAGACAAAAACACAAATTTTGGTGCAGGATTTATTTCTATCAAAAGTTATACCTTTACTACCAAATAATTTACCAATTAATCTTCAAAATGGTGAATTAAACGCCAACTTGAATATTAATATTCCTTCTTTTAAAAAGATAAATAATACTCGCATCCAAGGCACTCTCAATCTACAACAGATTAAAGCAAAAACCGAACAGTTAGACAAGCCAATTAAAGCGCGATCGCGTTTACGTTTTCAAGGTGAAAAAGTAAAAATTAACAATACCCAAGCTAGCATCGGCGATATTGTTGCTCGTGTAGATGGTCGCATTCACTGGAAAAAGGGTTATGACGTGGATATAACAGTACCGTCTTTTGCTTTAAAAAAATTACTGAATATTGCACCAGTGCGATCGCCAGTAGATGTGACAGGGGTAATTAAGGCGGATTTAAAGTTATCAGGTGCGATAACTAAGCCTTTACTTCAAGGAACGATCGGTAATACCCAACCCGTTACTATCGCTGAAACTAAACTTAACACAGTAGAAGCAGAATTAGCAGCAAGTTTAGAGAAAATAGTTCTAGAAGACTTGAGTATTATTCCCGCAGCAGGTGGAAAAATTACAGGACAAGGTTTAGTTCAAACCAATGTGGGTGATGCTCAAAAATCGGCAATGCCGTTAGGATTTAAGTTACAGGCACAATTACCAGCCGAAGAATTGCTTCAGCCTTATTTTGCTAATTCCGTGCCGTTTAATGTCGATCGAGTTACTGCGGTGGCTATAGTAGATGGTACTGTCGCTCAACCAGAGGTGTTGGTCAACTGGCAAGCACCTTCTGTTAATACAACCAGTAAAACTGATCTTTCGGGAACGGGAGAAATCTTGTATGACGACTCAATCTTAACGGTTCGCGATACCAATTTAAAAGTAAATTCGGGAGAAATAAATCTTAGCGGTACTGCTAACTTAGCCGAGAATAACTGGCAGGCTGTTTTAGATGCTAACAATGTAACTTTAAATCCTTTTTTGCAGCCACTAGTATCAGAACAATTACAGCTAAATGAACTAGTAGCTCTAGAAACTGGTACAGTCAGATTAAATGGCAAATTTGCACCTCAAGCCTTAAATACTATTGATGGCGTTGCTAATCTCAATCTCGATGTTGGTAGCGGTGATGTTTCTCTCAGAAGTGGGATCGATTCTGGTAATTTAAATATTGCTGCTAATGCTATAAATATTCCTGCGAGTAATTTTCTCACTAATGTCGAGCTTGCAGAACCCATAGATGCACAGTTTGACTTGTCGGCAGATTTAAACTCAATAGCAGCAAATCAAGTTACTGTTAAGACTAATAATGTGGCAGTTCAAGTTGGGGAACAGTCTTTAGAAGCAGAAGGAGAAATAGTTTTAAGTAATCTGGCTAAAAATTTTGATATTGCCAATGTCGATCTCAATCTCCAAGCTAACTCTAATTTAAATACTTTACCTAATGAGTTACTAGATAATATAGCTGCTAATAATCAATTAATAGCAGAAAACTTCGATTTAGCAGGGAATGCTGCTTTTACTGGACGCTTACGAGGACAAAACTTATTAACTCAGTCTCTAAATCCAGGTAATTTAAATTTAACAGGTAACTTACGACTACAAAATTTTGCTGTAGGTAATACTGCATTTGAGCCGAGATTATCGGGAACAGTCAACGTCTCCCCAGGAGAAGAACTATCAATTAATTTACAGGGACAACAAGATATAATTGCTGCGGATTTAGAACCCTGTCAAAACTCACAATGTCCTTTGCCTTATTTACCCACTTTCATTAGATTACGTCAAGGAGAAGGAACACCAGAACCAATTGTCGTCGCTGCCAACCGTCAAGGAGAGGTTTTAGATATAGATGTTCGGAATTTTCCTTTATCTATACTTAATTTAAGTCCTGCAACTAATTTAGGAATTACCGAAGCATTAACAGGGGACGTAACAGGGGAAGCTTTAGTTAATTTATTTACCTTGGCAACTACGGGAGAAGTGGAAGTAATCGACCCCAGTGTCGGTTATATCGACGGAGAGGCTATAACAGCACAGTTTGCTTACCTTCCTGAAGAAAACTTAGCTAGATTGACTTCTGCGGTTTTAGAATTCGGTAATAGCATTTATACTTTGCAGGGTGCATTAAATTTAGCAACTCAAGAAATAGAAGGAACGCTAAATATTCCCCAGGCATATATTCAAGATCTCATTTCGGCTTTTGGTTGGTACGATTTACAAAGAGTAACCGAACTCTTTCAACCTCCAGATTTAGCAGAGGCTAACGCTTTATCAAGCTTGTCTGTAGGCAAAAAAGATGCCAAAGTCAGCTATTTACTAAAACTATTAATCATCGTCCAACAACGATTACAACAAATAGCTGCCGAATCCAATGGATTGGCAGTACCGTTAGATCTTGAAGGTGCGTATACAGGAAATGTAGCGATCTCAGGTAGCTTAACTTCTCCTAATCTAACTTGGCAAATATTTGGTAATAATTGGCTTTGGGATACTAGTAGGGATGTTGTCTTTGATATTCCCAGACAACCAGGAATAATTAACATTGATGAGCTATTAATTGAAGGGAATTATAACAATGGTGTATTGGCTCTCGATTCTTTGTTAATTCAGTTAGCCCAAGCTGTTGTGGCATTAGAAGGTAAACTCAGATCAGAACAAGTTACGGCTGATTTTAAGATTCAAGATCTACCGATAGATACAATTGGTAATTTTATCGATATTCCCGTAGATTTAGCTGGCAGAATCAGCACTACAGGCGAAGTTTCAGGAACACTACCAACTCCTAGAATTATCGGAGATATTACTCTAGAAAATGCTACCTTGAGCGATCGCTCTTTACCCAAAATAGCTGGAAACTACGTTTATAATAATGCTCGACTAGAATTAGACACCACACAAACCCCCTCGGCACAAATACAGGCAAGTATTCCCTTTCCGATTAAACCAGGAAACGATCGAGTGAGTTTAACAGCAAATTTAGATGAGGGTGGAATTGCTTTAATTGATGGTTTTACAGGAGGCGCGATCGAGTTTTTGGGTGGTGAAGCAGATGTAACTCTAGCTGCCAATGGACGTTTGGATTTAAGCCAAGATTTTTTCGTACAAGATCTTGATGCTACGGGAGAAATTATCTTAAATAATACTACTCTGCAAACTGCTGCCTTCACCGAACCTCTAGACGTTACCGCCGAAATTGCTATAGAGGAAAGACTAATCAAAGTTCAACAGTTAGCAGGTACTTTTGCCAAGAGTAAAATATCTGCAACAGGGGTTTTACCTTTATTAGAGCCAAGAAACAAGATTAATAATCCCCTAACTCTAGTATTCCAAGAAAGTGAAATCGATCTAGACCAATTATATGAAGGTGGTGTTGAAGGTGAAATAATCATTACAGGAGATGCTTTTAGTCCTTTAATTGGTGGAGAAATAGAACTATTCGACGGTCAGGCATTTGTACCTGATGATGAGTCAGAATCAGAGAACACAGAAACAGCCTCGACTAACAGCAATAATACTAATACTGAAAATGCTTTTCGGCCTCGACTACAAGATTTTACTGTAGCTATAGAAGATCTCCGATTCCAGTTTGCATCGGTATATAGGTTTGTCCTCGGTGGGGATCTAATTTTAAATGGTGCAGCCAATAATGTACCAGAAATACAAGCAGGCGGAACACTACAACTAACACAAGCCAATGTCGATTTTGCCAGCAGCGAATTCAATCTCCAACGAGATTATGACAATGCGATCGTTTTCGATCCAGAAGAAACTATTCTTAATCCTTTGATCGATATCAGGTTGCAAACTGAAGTATCCGAACTTGCCAATATCGATCTTGGCGTAGTCGATGACAATGAAATTCCCGCTCCAATTGCTCAAGTTGGAAGAAACGAAACCATTGACGTTACTCTAGCTGTAGAAGGGGAAGCAGAGGAAATAATCCCTCGTATTAACGAAGCTCCTAGAAATCTCTGTCGGATTGAACCACCCTTTGAACCTCTATTTGAAGCTAATATTTACACTCAAGAGGAGCTAAACCAGCTATCAAAATGTGTTAATTTCAATGCTTTTGCAGAAGGCTCGGCAAGAGAGTTGATCAATTCTCCCGCCGTTAATTTAAGTAGCAATCCTCCTCGTAGTCAAGGTGCAATTATTTCTCTACTAGGCAATAAATTTATCGGTTTAGCTGAACAATTACAAGATAGTAACGAAGAACAATTATTTGAATTTGGCGTAACTCAATTTCTCATTACACCCATAGAGCAAGAAATCTTTAATTTTGCCGATGAAACGATTAATAACTTGGGCGAAAAAATAGGCTTAGATTATCTGCAAATTTATCCTACACTCGAAGGGACTTACCAGTTAACTAATGATGATTCTGTTAGTGCTACCTACGATTACTTTTTTAATGAATTTCAAGTTAGATATCAAAAACAATTTTAAAATTCTCTGTTTCTTAGCTCGACGCTAAAATCTATAACCTACATAGAGATTTCTATCACTACCTGAATGGAAGATAAAGACAATCTGGTTATCTTTGATTAGTCGATGGATAAACACCTCAATTAATCAAGGATTTAAAGGATTTTCGGGTGTTTCGGCTTCTATTCTTTGCTTTTGACGTCGGTAGCGTCGCTGCCAGGTGGCAAATACACTACTAAAAGCGAGCGCACCAATAATAATTCCTCCAGAAATGATTCCCTGACGGACAAGAAACTTGGGCTGTCTTTGTCTTTTTGCTATTTGTAGCGACGTTTTGACAATGGAAGCGAATTCATTTGCCAGTCTTTGTGGATTGCTTCCGTGTATTTGGGCATCTAAGGTGGTTACAGTCATTAAATAGCGGTTGTTGACAGAGATAATTGGCAAACCACTACTCTGATCAATTTGCGTCGTAACTTCTAAGCGATCATAATTACTGCTGACAATTTGTTCGAGATTATTTTCAATAGTTGCAACTCGTTGATCGATCGGCTTATTGCCTCCATTGGTGGTTATAGGAGTAGCGAGCGTAAATAATCCACTACCATCCAAGTTCACCGTGCCTGTCTCAACGGCTTCGTCACTAACTATTAGAAACCAGCAAATTGTTAAGCTGCGGTAAATTTAAATTGGGTATTTGCGGAGTTTGTCCAAAGACAGCGGAAGTTGAACAAGAAACTAATATAAAAGCGATCGCGCTTACTCCTACAGTGACAAACTTAGCTTGAATTCGTTGGCGAATTCTCATTCTTCTCTCCTCTCATTTTTATCGCAGTACGTTAATTGGCTAGGATAAGAAATCATCGGCTCGAAAGTAGGAAATAAGAAATAAGAAATAGGAAATAGCTACGTAGTACTCAATTAAACTTCTGCCTCCTGCCTCCTGAAACTAACCTATAACCTATAGCGACTTCTTACTTTTTACTTCTTATTTCTCTATGTCGATATAGCTTCTATTCCAATAAAATGAGTTGGAGCAATTTCAATTTGACAATGTAATTCTTGGATAAGTTTAGATAAGCTTAGAAACTGGGTTTGATCGTAGCAATTTTGTTTCCCAAGCAGTGTCTCTATTTCTTGCGCTATTCGTGACCCTTCGATAAAACCAGCACAACCTAACGCACCTGCTAACTTATGAGCTTCCTGTTCTGCTTTTTGCCGTAATTGCCGACTTAGTTTATTTCGACCTAAAGCTTGAATTGCTAAATCTATTACTGAGAGGCGATCGCTAATTCCCCCTTTAAGAGCGTCTCGAAATTCAGCTACTGCTGATAAAATTTGTTGTTTCATCTCGTTGAGATCTGGCTCGGCTGACTCTTTTTTCAGTAGTTTTAAATGATAACCCAAACCATACACCGTTTCAATCAAATCACTTGGCGCACCTGCTGCTTTGAGTTTTTGCCTTAAGCTTTTAATGTAAGACTTAATCGTATCTTCTTGAGGAGGCTCTTCTAAATTCCATAAAAGATCGACGATCACACTACGACTGAAAACGCGCTGACCGTTCCTGAGAAAAAGCTCCAATAAGGCATATTCTTTGGCTGTAACGTGCAAAACTTGATTGTCATAGGTAACTTGACAGCTACTAGGATCGAGCCGTAAAAGACCCCATTCCAATACCGTCGGCAAAGATGTATTTCCTCGACGCAGTAAAGCGCGAATTCTAGCCAATAACTCTTGAAAATTGAAGGGTTTAACTAAATAATCATCTGCACCTGCATCTAACCCTTTCACCTTGTCGGTTTCGCTATCTTTTGCCGTAATCATCAAAATAGGTGTATGACAACCTTCTTGGCGTAATTGTTGACACAGGTTAATTCCATCTATTTCTGGCAACATGATATCGAGCAAAATTAAGTCATAACTAAATGCAGTCGCCAATTCCCAGCCATTTTGACCATCAGGAGCGACATCGACTATATAATGCTGTTGTTTGCCCAGTATCGTAGTCATAAATTGGGCTATATAATTATCATCCTCAACTACCAAAATTTTCATAAATTAAAGTTGTTTTAAAAAAAAGCGATTAGTAGCAAAATTTGTATCTACCTCAGTAATAATTGTTTTTGTTCCACTTGGCATCTACCAAAAGCAAGTAAAAAAGATACATCTGTATAAAAATGTTTGTTACAGTTTTTTGGTATTCTTCTGACCAAAATTAGAAACCCAAGGATCAATCTCAAACTCCAAGGCTTAAAAATTGCTAAAGCAAAGTTTTTTAAGCGATTGCGCTACCGCACCGCGCAGCCTTCGGATCGCACCTATCCATTCCTTCTGGCAAGACTAGCAACGACAGTAATCAGTTCAATCGCCTTAACTGGTTTGGAAATATGTAATTGAAACCCCTCTGCTAAAGCCTTTTGGTAATCTTCAACTCTAGCATACGCCGTCAAAGCAACAGCAGGTATGCGCCCTCCCATCTCTGATTCGAGTTCTCTAATTTTACGGATGAGTGCATAACCGTCTTTCCCTGGCATACCAATATCGCTAACTAATACATTTGGTCTTTGTCGTTCTAGTCCTGCAATTGCCTCGTCTACCGAATCAACAGTCATAACTTCCGCGCCACATTCTTCAAGTACTACACTCATCCACTCTCGCGCATCCTGATCATCATCCACAACCAAAACCCGCAAACCAGTTAGAGAAATATTAGTTTCTTCTTTTACTTCTTCTGCTTCCTCAACCTCTTCCGCTCTTTCCAAAAGAGGTAAAGTGACTGTAAAAGTAGTTCCCTGTCCTATCCCTAGACTTTCTACTTTTATAGTTCCGCCATGTAGTTTTACTAAATGATGCGCGATCGCCAGTCCTAAACCCAAACCTTTACTCGATCTGGCACTGGTACTATCTACCTGACGGAAGCGGTCAAAGACATGGGGTGAAAATTCGGCAGAGATCCCAATTCCCGTATCAATGACTTGAATTTGAGCATGGCGAATCTTTGTTTGTTGATCGCGACGATCGACTACTGACAATCGCACCTCGACGCGCCCACCTTCGGGGGTAAATTTAATGGCATTGGACAGTAAATTTAATATTACCTGTTGCAAGCGATCCCAATCTCCTCTAATTAAAAGAGATTCTGCAAAAGAAACGAGTATAGACTCTAGATCGATTTCTTTAACATCTGCCGTAGGCTGCACGACTTCAATCGCTGCTCTAATAACGTCAACCAAACCTACCTCACTAAAATGTAGTGAAATTTCACCTCTAACAATACGCGAGACATCTAAAAGATCTTCGATTAGCTGCATTTGCGAATTGGCATTTCGCTCGATTGTTTCAATTGCCATAGCTGTTCTTGCTTCATCTAGCATACCCGTTTGTAACATTCCAGCCCAACCGACAATCGCAGTCATGGGCGTTCGGAGTTCGTGGGAAACGACTGCTAAGAAATCATCTTTGGTATGGTTGGCTGATTCGGCCTCAGCACGTGCCACTTGTTCGCGTCTTAATAGTTCTTCCCGTTCCTCTTCTGCTTGCTTGCGCTCGGTTAGGTCTTGTAAAATCTTAGCAAAACCGCGCAGATTACCTTCTTCATCTCGCAAAGGAGTAACAACACCATGCGCCCAGAAGCTCGTATCATCTTTGCGGACGTGCCAGCGATCATCTTTAGACATCCCTTTAGTTGCAGCATCTTTTAAGGCGCGAGTAGGTATTCCCTGCTTAATGGCTTCTGGCGTAAAAATGAGAGCGAAAGAGCGACCGATAATTTCTGCTTCGCAATAACCTAAGATGCGTTCTGCTCCCAAATTCCAACTTGTAATTTGACCTTTTGGATCTAGCATGAAAATGGCATAGTTCGTAACTCCTTCTAATAAAAGACGATAACGTTCTTCACTCTCTAGCAAGTGAGCGTAATTGCGTTGTGCTTGAAATGCATTAAGTTCAGAGCGATGTTTGGTAGAGCGCAGCCTTGTATTGAGGAAGATAATCAACAAAGCTACTAATATGAATTGAAGTAATCCAACGATGCCATCTCGACTAACTGTTGACAAATCAAGTATAGGTATAAAAAAGTAAACACATAAGATAGCTGCTAGAGTAGTGGCGAACAATCCCGCTCCCATTCCACCGTACCAAGAACTCACCATGACAGCAGCCAGAAACAGTGGATAGAGATGGGGTTGAATCAACCACCATACAAGTTGAGTGAGAATAAAAGCGACAATTACGGCTATTAGGGCAACGCTGTAATGTCTCAAATGCGAGCGATTCAATTCCACCATAATTCACTTCTTTAAAACAGTAATTTTTCCCCGACTTTTCCACTTTTGCGCTTTAACTTTAAAACATAAATTTTGCATGATATTGCTCCTTTTACTGCCTTTTCCCAGCTTCTACGAGCGCGTATTGGATGGGTTGGGCATTTTCTTTTTTTTTATCGAGTCATTAATATCGATAACATTCAAAGCAAGAGCGATCGCTATTTATCTTAGTTTTGGTATTAATATGCAAGGCTTCCGATTAGGTTCTATTTTTGGGTTTGAAATTCGCGTCGATTTATCTTGGTTTCTTATTTTCTTTTTAATCTTGTGGACTTTTATTGGCAGTGTATTCCCCGCCAACTATTCAGGACTCTCCCAAGGGACATATATCGTCATGGGAATCGTGACAACACTGTTATTTTTTGCTTCCCTACTGGCTCACGAACTCTCTCACTCCTTGGTAGCCAGAGCCAAAGGTATTTCTGTAGAAGGCATTACCCTGTTTGCTTTTGGTGGGGTATCACGCACTCGCATGGATGCTGAGACTCCTGGCGATGAATTTCAATACGTGGTGTGCAACTTTAAGCGTTTACAAGAAAAATCGGCGTTGCTGATTTGAAGTATGAAACCGAAAAGTAATCTGTTCGTAGCTTTTAGCTATCAGCTATTAGCTATTAGCTTTTTTAAATTTTGATCATCAACTGAAAAAGTTAAAAATCACATTGTCCTAAAGGATACACCTTCGGATATACCCTTGTGGTATACCTTGATTCAGCAACGCCGAAAAATCTTAATTTACTATTAATGACTATGTTTGTAAGAACCTGGCGTTTTATTACGATTATCTTGGCAGCACTAAGTATGGGAATGGCGTTCTGCCATACGCTAGAGTTGCCAGCTAAGATGAATTATCCTGCGTCATTGTACTTAACGATTCAGCAAAGTTTGTATCGGCAATTTGGCTCGTTTCCTGGCATATTTAGCGAGGTTGGTGCAATCGTTTGTGCGATCGCCTTAACATTCCTCGTTCGCCAACGTCGCCTTGCTTTTAAATGGACGTTAGCTGGAGCAACTTTTCTGGCATTAGCTCTTGTAGTTTGGTTTTCGTTTGTCGCACCTATGAATGCTGAGTTTGCTCAATGGACTGTTGATTCCATTCCAGCAGATTGGACGCAGGGACGAAACCAATGGGGATACTCGCACGCGACACGCTTTGTTCTGCAACTAATTGGATTTAGTGCGCTCCTATTTTCCGTACTGGTTGAAACTTCAAAAAACCGTCTCGCGATCGCGTCACTCCCGAAATTGTACAACTAACCAGACACTAAACATCACAGATACATACTTCAATCTTATATGCCAAAAGGAGGTAAATATGTCTAACCGACAAGAGAAATCGCTACAAGAAAAAGTTACCGAGTTTGTAAAATGTACGCAACGTCGGAATGTCCGTGAGACAATAGTTGCCTGCGCTGTCATTGTTGTCTTCGCTTTAGATATTGCTTACGATATTTACAGGCAGAACGAAAACACTCTCTCGCTCGTTGGAGGCGGAGTGGTAATTTTCGCGCTATTGCTGGACATTACTATCATTTGGTGGCAACTGCGTATTCCTAAATCGGAGCTTTTCGTATTTCCCCCAACTCAGTTTCCAGAGAAGTGGAAGGATCGTATGACCCATCAGGCTCGAATGCTCAGACTTTCTTGGCTCTGGTATCTTTTGCCTTTATTCTTGGGACTTTGTATCTATCTTCCGAGCGTTTATGACGCATCTTCCGATCTTGTCATCGTGCTACTTTTGATTATAGCGACTGTCTATACTGGAGTATGGCGATTGAATCTAAAAGCTGCCAAGCGGCTCGAAAGGGATCGCGACGCTTGGTTTGGCAAGATTTATCAAAGACAGACGTTATGAAGAGGGGTAAAACAATCTTGATAAGTCAGATAAATCGAGATGAACCAATTTACACTTTTCGTTTGACTAACGAAGTTGCTTTACGTTGGACTAGCCTGAGTATCGTGCTGTTTATAGTCGCAGCCGCAGGGATTAGCACATTTTACACGACCGTTCACGGACAGTCATGGACTTTAGATGCTGGCGATCGCTCGATTAACCAAGCTTGGCAAACAATTATCGTATTACTCTACTTCCTTGGTGTCCCGATTGGAACATTTATCATCCATGAGTTGATACATGGTCTGGCTTTCGCCGTTTTTGGTGGTAAACCGCGCTATGGAGTCGGTATCAAATTTTTTATGCTTTATCTGTACGCTACTTCGTCCAATTACCTTTTTTCACGTAATGCCTTCCTAACGATCAGTTTAGCCCCTTTAATTGTTATTGATGCGATCGCATTATTATTACTAGCTATTTTTCCGCAAGCACCTTGGTTGGGTTGGATAGTAGTATTTAACACGGCTGGAGCTATTGGAGATATCTGGATGGCGACATTATTGTTGCGTTGTCCGTCCTCGATAGCCGTAGAAGATCGCAAAGCAGGTATGGCAATTTACGCACCTCCCAATCTAAACCCTAGATCGCTTCTTTTTCAAAAAAGACGTGAAAAGATTAAATCTCGGTTGTGGTCTTTATTAGATGTGATCGTTTCAGTCGTTGCTGCACTGATTGTCGTTAGTTTTGTTCTACCATTGTTATTCGATATTTTGCAAGTACCTTCGTTTGCAATTGGCACAGATAGTTGGTGGATTGTACGTTGGGAGAATAACGCTCAAGGATTTAATCTGGCACTTGATTTGTTTCCCCTACTAGCGATCGCGGCAGTATTGATTCTTTTAACAATTTTACTAAGGCTAGCAATCGCTCGATCAAGAATTTAGAAGAGTCAAACACGATCAATTTTTTAGTCGCCAAAAATCTATTTTTCCCCACTCAACCGAGAATTGCTATAACTTGAAAACTTAAGCTTAAAATTTACTGACAATGAGCCTCAAAAAAATTTTAGTCATTGATGACGATGATGACATTCGCAAATTAATTCAAACCTGCTTAGAAATTCTCGGAAAATGGCAAGTCATCACGGCTGCTTCTGGCATGGAAGGATTAAACCTAGCTCAAATCAAACGACCAAATGCAATTCTTTTAGATGTAATGATGCCCGATGTGGATGGTTTGACGACGTTTAAAAGGTTACAATCAAATTCAATGACAAATGATATTCCCGTAATTTTACTGACAGCTAGAAAAGGATCTATTGATCCGCAATTTACCGAGTTAGGGATCAAAGGCGTAATTACTAAACCGTTCAATCCTTTAAAAATAGCAGAACAAGTTGCAGTAGCTTTTAAAGCTAATTTGTAAAGAAAATATTTAGGCTCAGGTTTGTCATATTCAACTCCCTGAATGGAAAATTGATGTTGTAGTTCACGACTTTAGACCAGCTTTAAAAGATATACTATAAAAGATATTGTCAAACAAGGGTTAAAAACAGGATTACAAGTATCAGCTAAACGAGCTAGTCGAATTGTTCATTATCTCTGAAACTAAGAGAAAAGCTGTTGTAGAGCCAAACACAATAACTGATTATTTCGGCGGGAAAACGGTGATGATAGTAAAGATTTTTCTTCATCTTTTCATTATTTCATACCCGTTTTCCTTAACCTGACAATATCAGTCTATTGACACCTCTCTCTGGCCAACTATTACTTCATCATGTGGGAAGGAAGAACAATCTGAGGAAGTAATGGTCTGAGGTCGTCTACGGAAACTGTACCATAGGTCATAATAGTTGGCACTTCTACTGTAAAATCTACTAAAGTGCTACTTCTGCCGTGTTTACTCTCGCCACCATCGACAATAAAATCAACTTTGTCGCCAAAAAACTTGACCGCTAGCTCGGCATTGCTTGCTTGAATGCCTGCAAAAGCAGCAGAAGTTCCCACAATGGGAAAAGGTATTTCCATGATGAGATCGTAAATAAATCGATCTGGACAGGTGACAAAAACATTTTTAAATCCGTTTGTTACTGCTTCGGATAAAGTAGATTTAGCGCGCATAATCATCGTCACGGGATAGGGAAAATGATTCATCATTTGCAAAGCGAATTGGTCTACTTCCACCACTTGCTCTGCTTTTTCTTTGCGAGTAAAAATGCCTAGAGGTTGGGGGGAAGAAAAGGCTTTAATTTGTCTGAGTCGAGTGACAGCCTCTATATCTTTGCCATTAGCAACTAAAGCATAAACAGTATCTGTAGGAAGAATGATGACTTCGCCAGCTTTTAGGCGGCTCTTAATTTCGGGGATTAAATTTCGATTGAGTTTAACTACTTGACTATTCATTTGGATTAAAAATTGAAGTTTAATTTATTTTTAGTTTCTGACAGGAAATGTTGTCTATCAAGATGGCTGTAATATTATCAGCGGAGAAAATTTTTAAGATAGCTTTAATTGACGTAATAAAAACAATCTTTTGACCAGGTAAAACTGCTTTTTCCCAATAGTAGTTGGGTATATTGGTAATCTTAATTATTTGCCAATTACTACTCAAATTTTGATAAGCACATAAAATTTTTTTATCAAGCTCATTTGTGATATTTCTGGTAATTTTACTGTTAATATTCATTTTTTAGGTTCAACTTACCAATTAATCTTATTTAGCTGATTTACATTTAAATTGCATATCCAACATGATTAAAATATTTAAATAAATTTCTTTCTCCTTTTGTGATCTAATTAGTTTTAAATTTAGAGCAGTTATCTGAGGAACTTATGAGGAAAAATAAACTTCAGATTGAAGTATAGCTAGAGCATGCTAGATCAGATAACGATCGCCAGTTTTTTTGATTTCTAGTCTTCCTGTAATTACACCATGTAGTTGTTAGGCGATCGCTAAATCTTGAAAGATGGAGATTTGCTGTAATTGAGCTAGCGACGAGTAACCTTTAGCTAACATTTATTGGAAAATATTCCCAGTTTATTTAAGCCAAAAATTAGAACCTAAAAAGTGGGATCGATCTATAAGCAAGCCTTAAGCAAGGTATTAGATATTTCTGTATCTTTAAATACTTTAATGCTGTTTTGTCATGATATTTTAACAAAAACCATGATATATTAACAACAATAAACAATTACCTAGGTCGAGATTATTTTAACTAATGATCACGGATGCGTAGTCGCTCCTATAATCGATACTGTTAAAAAATAATGCTGTTAAGAAATAATACGGTAAGAAAAAAATTCTCTCAAAAAGGCACTAATAAGAGTGTTTTAAGGCGTTGGATACGTAAATTTCACAGTTTGCGAAAGAGTCGAAAACACCAACCAAAATTTTCCTGGCAACATATTTTACTTTCTTATGTTGGTAGTTTTATTGGCATTGCAGTTTTAGCTTATCTTTCAGTTTATAGTTCTTATCCTTTGATTGCTGCACCTTTTGGAGCAACTGCGGTATTAGTGTTTGGTGTTCCTGATAGTCCCTTAGCTCAACCACGCAATGTTATTGGGGGAAATTTAATCGGTGCGTTGACCTGCGTATTTTTAGTACATTTATTTGGTACAGCCCCTTGGGTTATGGCTCTAGCGGTAGCTACTACGATTAAATTAATGCAATTAACTAGAACAGTACATCCACCATCAGGAGCAGTCGCTTTAATCGGAGTTTTGAGTAGTGCAGATTGGCACTTTATTTTTACTCCGGCTTTGGCGGGGTCGATCGGAATCGTTTTAGTTACTATAATTTTTAATAATTTGGCTCCTGGTAGACCTTATCCTAAACATTGGTTGTAAACTTTTATTTAAAAGAGTTTTGCCTACTTTTTCGATCCTTTAAAAAATTACCGTAACCTGCGCTCGATGCTTTTAAACAAAACTTTATTCTCAAACAAAACATGAGCTACCTCAAAGACGAGTCATAAAATTAATGTCAGAGTAAGAGTATCGAGTTGGGATATAACTCATGACAACTACTCTTAATTTTGCTACCGTCCCTGGTTATCAAGTCTTAGCAGCAGCAGGAAAGAGAATATTACGTCCTGGAGGAAAAGCAGCCACAGAACAATTGTTTACTTGGGCTAATTTCCAACCAGGAGAAACGGTATTAGAATTGGCAGCAAGCTGTGGCGAAAGTGCTATTGAAATAACTAAAAGATTTAACGTGCGTGTAGTGGGCATCGAAAAAAACCCTAATAGCGTGGCTAAAGCTAGGGAAAATATCAAAGCTGCGGGATTATCAGACCAAGTGACTATTTTAGAAGGAGATATTTTTCAATTAGATAAGATTACAGACAAGTTTGATTATGTCTTAGCCGAAGCGATCCTCACCATGCAGTCGGATGTAGGGAAAGCCGCGATATTATCAGGAATTAGAAACTGTCTCAAACCAGGGGGTAAGTTTCTTTCCCATGAAATGTTTGTCCGCGATCATGCTGAACAAGTGCGTAAAAGCTTATCTAAATCTATTCGAGTCAATGCTAATCCTTTAACTGTCTCGGAGTGGTCGAAGGCTTGTAAAGATGCTGGTTTAAATATACAGCAACAGCAAACAGGAAAAATGGGATTACTTAATCTCGATCAAATGATCAGGGATGAAGGTTTATTAGGAACAGTCAAAATTATCTCGAATGTTTTAACTAAACCCAGTCTGCGTCACAGAGTCAAAAAGATGCGCCGTAGCTTTCAACAACAGGGAAAAAACATCGGTTATATCGTTTTTATCAGTCAGTAGAGACGTGATATACCGAGTGTAATAAATAAACAACAAAAGACCAAGGAGAAAATCATGACAGTCGCAACAGCTAACAATTCTTTTAATGCTACATTACAGGATTTAATTGAATACCCCACCAATGGGATCGACAGTAAAGTTTTATTCAAAGATAACAACAGTCAATACAGCTTATTCTGTTTAGCAGCAGGTACAGATCTTGACGAACATTCCTCCACTCGTAATGCGGTCATAACTGTAATTGAAGGTACAGGAAATCTTAATTTAGAAGGAAAAGATATCGCTTTAGCCCCAGGAGTATTTATTTTTATACCTGCTAATGCACCCCATACAGTGCAAGCGAAAGAAAATCTAGCATTTACTCTGGCTTTTTCCGAACATTTTCCAGCGAAGAAGGGAGTTAGTCAAAAAACTATTGAGATCGTCAAATCCACCGCCCCCGTAATTAAACTACACGGTAAAAAAATTACTACTCGGATGTACGAAATTATGTTTGATACCTATCCAGAAGTGAAAGCACAGTTCGATCTGGCTGCACAGGCTAATGGGACTCAACCCGCTAAACTTGCTACTGCTGTTTATAGTTACGCTACTCATATTGACGATCTAGAATCTTTAAAAGGAATGGTAGATAAAATTGCTCATCGTCACGTACAAACCTATGTTTTACCAGAACAGTATCCGATAGTGGGAGAATGTTTGTTACAGGCAATTAAGGATGTGTTGGGAGATGCAGCGACCGAAGAAGTGATGACCGCTTGGATTGAAGCTTATCAAGCCTTAGCTGGGGTGTTTATTAATCGAGAACAACAAATCTATCAAAACGCTTCGTAATCTCGATCGTTATTTATAGCAATATGGATTTATCTTAGGACACTTATTACTTTGGCGTTGATGAAGGCGTAATGTTTTTGATAAAAGTGTCAACGAAAAATCAACAAACGATCCAAGAATTTTCTTTAACAACTGTCGCTCGATGGCTCGATCTAGCAATTGATGAGTGAAAAAACAGCTTATTTTATTTTTGCTCCTCCCTCCAACTTTTGATAACTCGACCATTACTAATTAAAGAAAGTCCTTGAGTGCTTGGTGTATGAATCATGACTGCTTCAACAACAGGATCGGATACTTCTTTGGTAGCAACCCATTCCACAATAAAACTCGCTCCAACTCCGCCAGTTGTATCGTCTAGATTAACTATAAAATTTGTTGTTGCTAAAGGGTTGAGTTCTACAGGTTGCTCTAAATACTTGCGAACGAGTTCGCCATTAGTATTGTGATAGCTTGTCGAAGTAACAATAATTGGGTTGGTCAAATCCGTATTGCGGATACTCAGTGTAGTAGCAAATTCTCGAATTCGATCGCGATCGAAATAATAAATATGCGAGTAAACAGGAACGTAAACCGTTTGACCTCTGACAAGCTTAACCGTGTTATTTAAATTTACGACTTTCAATTGAGAAATAGGCTCTTGTGGAGGTTGTGCATTATTACAACCTGTCAAAAATATGCTGACAATTATTAGATAACAATAAAAATATTGCTTCATTGACAATAAAATCTCATTCTTAAAAAGAATCTCATTTTTGATGTTCTTCCGCTCGCTCAAAAATATTAGGAGAAATTGGTTAGAATGTCACTACATCTTTGGATAGAAATAGCTAAAAACAACTTTATAGATAGTTAACGGACAACGCGAAGAATTTTATCTTGTTTTGGAGGACAACTTCCTCGACATCGTAGTTACTAATTGTAATATATAATTCACATCAAACCTGGCGATCGCCAGGTTTGTCAAGGAGTTTAATCATGGTTGATGCTAACGAGAAGGTTTTGGTTTAGTTATAACCTTGACTGAACCATTAACCATAGCTTGACAAGCTAAACGATAATTATTTGGTTTCTTCTTCAATTTACGTTTTTCAAAATCTGTTTTGGGAGACAAGTTTTCTATTCCCTCGGCGATTTCAACCACGCAAGTACCACACTGTCCATACCCACCACAGTTTCTTAGTTTACCTCCCAAGGTATAAATATCAACTTTATTTTGAAGGGCTTTCTCGCGTAAATTAGAACCCATCGCTGCGATCGCTTCTTTATCTTCTTTTACAAAGGTAATAGTCGTCATAAAAATTCTCTTAAAGATACAGCAGTTTCAAAAACATTTCTGCTCGCTGGCGAACGATCTATTGCCACTAAAATTTTGTCAAACATCTCAATTTATCTAAGCTACTGTGCGAGAATGTTCTTCAAGTAAATGCTTGAAATTCTTGTGCCAGCTATCAAATTCTGTAACAAAATTATATCCGCAGACGGTTAAGAGCGAGCGCTCGGAAATAATTTCTAGTATCCGTGCTGCACGTTTACGTGTTTCGTTTTGCGGGCCAAAAGGGTTAAATCGCATTTTCGACCCTGGAGGAAAGGCATAGTCGCAAATAAACAACACCTTGCCATAGATATACAGGGTAAAACCTGGCGTATGTCCACCTATATGGAAAGCTTCAATACCATGCTCGCTAAAGTCACCCTCAAATTTTTGATCGACTGGAAATTGTCTAGCAAGTGGATGTTTGGCATCGAGAGCGTGCAGATAAACTTTCGCATCCCAGGCTTCACGATACTGGTTGGATGCACCCATAAAATCCTTGTGAGTAAAGTAGATCGCTTCTACTGGTTTCAAGTCGGGATCGAATACTGAGGGACAATCAATCCAAACAGCAGCATCATCTGTTTCAATGCGATAAGCAGCGTGTTCTAAACCAAGACGAGGCACGGATAGCAACTGCGTAACGTAGTCATTTACACGATACGGTGTTACTTGATAGATCTGTTGTGCCTCATCCCAAGAAACAAACTTATTATGATTTGCTCCGCAAAACGGACAGACATCAGGTATATCGCCAATCATGTTATAGCCACAAACAGTGCAAATAGATTGATTATGATTCATTTCCTATTCCTCCAGAAATATTAAGTTTTTTGTTGTTTCAAGGTACGACTTAGTTAGATTTTGCTGAAGATTGGGATTTTTTTTTCCAACTGAGAAATTGATTTAGCTACAAATTCACGTTTTCTAAAAGTTGATTTTTCAGAAGTAGAAGTAGTTAATTCTCGTTGCTTGTCCTGAAACGATTGAGAATCAGAATTGATCGAGAGAGATGACGAGGTGTTGCCAGTTTTATGCACAATGAAAACCGAGCAAGGGGCATGGTGGGTTACATAATTACTAACGCTACCTAGAAACATCTCTTTAATACCAGACAAACCTCTACTACCGACCAAGATCAAATCTGCCGACCATGCTTGGGCTAAGTCGCAGATATCTTGTCCAGGATTACCCCAAAATTGGGTAAATTCAGCGTCAACTCCTGCGGTTGTTGCTTCTTTAACAAGGGAGCGCAAAAATTCTAATCCTTCTTCTTCAAATTTTTGCCACTGTTCTTCATACGCTTTGAGAAGTACTTCGCTTATCACATTGTATCTGATACTAGAGTAGACAAACAGAGTTGGATTTTGTCTTTCTTCATTGGATAAAACGTGCAGCAGCATCAAGCTTGCTCCAGTTGTTTTTGCCAGAGATATAGCAATTTCAAAAACCTCCCTGCTGGTGATTGAACGGTCTATTGCTACTAAAATTTTCTTAAACATCTTAATTACCTCGCTTAAATAATATATAGGCAAGTAATTTGAGGAACTTATGAGGAAAATTTTTCCTAGAAAAAATAGCGATCGCACATCATCCACTTATAATAAGCTTGCTAAAGTGAAGAAAAACCCCAAATTATACTCAAAACCTAGATGAGACTTTTATTGGTAGACGATGACGAAGTGTTGCTAGATGCACTATCTAACCATCTCATCGCTCAAAAATATTGGGAGAAATTGGTTAGAATGTCACTACATCTTTGGATAGAAATAGCTAAAAACAACTTTATAGATAGGGTTTAGCAAATATTTAAATCGCGTTTTAATTGTATAAATTTTACTAAAACGGTCTAAAGATAGAGGCTATATTGGACAAATTTTGTAAGTATTTTATTGATTGCGGAAGAAACCAAGCTAACATTCAATCGAAACTCGACGAAGTGAAACGTCGAAAAATGGAAAATAAGTTGAGAAATCAAGAAGCTTGACCATAAATAAAAAGAAAACAAAACTAGGTTATTTATATGTCTCAGATCACCAGCCGCGAGATTCAGTTAGCCTCCCGCCCGAAAGGGATTCCAACCACAGATAACTTTACTTTCACACAGACGGAACTAGAGCCACTTCAAGATGGACAGGTACTCGTTCGCAACCTCTATATGTCGGTAGATCCATATATGCGCAGTCGCATGAACGATAGTAAATCCTATGTTCCACCCTATGAGTTAGGTAAACCTCTTGAAGGCGGCGCAGTCGGCGAGGTGATCGAGTCCCGCACTAGAGAATTCAAGCCAGGAGATATCGTCACTTCCAACTTTGGCTGGCGGGAATACTTCATAGCTACGCCGAAAGCTTTGCATCCAGTCAGTAGCGAGATTCAACCGCTATCGGTTTACTTAGGCGCGCTCGGCATGACGGGCATGACTGCCTGGGTTGGGTTGAATTTGGTTGAGGTTAAAGCTGGCGACGTGATTTTTATTTCGGGAGCTGCTGGCGCGGTGGGAAGTGTGGCTGGACAACTAGCGAAATTACGCGGGTGCCGTGTTATCGGGGCTGCTGGTTCAACAGAAAAGGTTAAGTTTCTCATGGAAGAATGCGGATTTGATGTCGCTTTTAATTACAAGGCTAGCCCGATTCTCGAACAATTGAACTTGGCCGCGCCAGATGGGATTGATGTCTATTTTGATAATGTCGGCGGTGAAATGCTCGAAGCGGCTCTTTCAGCGTTACGTGTACATGGCCGAATCATCGCTTGTGGTGGTATCTCAGGTTACAACCAGGAAAAGCCGCAGCCTGGTCCTTCCAATCTCTTGAATATGGCTACTAAACGATTGACGATGAAAGGGTTGATTGTTAGAGATTCACTAAATCTTCAGGGTGAATTTGAACGGGAAGTGGGGAGCTATTTCCGAGCTGGCAAACTGAAGAATAAAGAAACGGTGGTGACGGGACTTGACCAAGCGGTGGGCGCGTTTATCGGCCTTTTCGAGGGAAAAAATGTTGGCAAGATGGTAGTGAAGTTGGACTAGGTAGCGACGCGCTCGCGGAGGGTTCTGTTGCAAAAAAAATAAACAGACAAAAAAACTCGATGAGACTTTTATTGGTAGACGATGATGAAGTGTTGCTAGATGCACTATCTAACCATCTCATCGCTCAAAGATATGCGGTAGATATTGCTTCTGATGGTGAGGAAGCATGGGAATATATTACGCTTTTTAACTACGATTTGGTGGTTTTAGATGTGATGTTGCCCAAAATTGATGGCATTAGTCTGTGTAAAAAACTTCGCGATCGCGATTATAGTGTGCCAGTTCTAATGTTAACTGCTCGCGATCACAGCACCGATATTGTCAAGGGTTTTGATGCGGGGGCTGATGATTATCTAGTTAAGCCATTTAATTTTGATGAGCTTACGGTGCGAATTCGTGTCCTACTACCACGAGAAGGTCAAGCTTCATCATCTACATTAAAGTGGGGTAATCTGGGTCTCAATCTTAATAGCTTAGAAGCATTTTATAATGAGAAACCGTTAAATTTAACAGCAAAAGAGTATGCTTTGTTAGAGCTATTTTTACGCAACCACAATCGTGTTTTTAGCCTTGAGGGAGTTATTGAAAATCTCTGGACTTTTGAAGATCCGCCGACTGAAGGAGCAGTTAGGACACATATTAAAACACTACGTCAAAAGTTGAAAGAGGCAGGTGCAGCCAAAGATTTGATTGAGACGGTTTACGGCATAGGCTACCGTCTTAAGCCACTACCAGATAAAGCAGAATCACAAACTGACTCTGTAGCTAATACCGCAGTCGAATCTGCCGATCCAGCAGAAATTGCTAATCTTTGGCTGCAACACAAAGAAGCAATGTTCGATCGCTTAGTAGTTTTAGAGAATGTAGCGATCGCCTTAAAAACAAATAATTTCAACCAAGAATTAAAACGGGAAGCGATCTTAGCAGCCCACAAATTAGCGGGTTCTCTAGGAAGTCTGGGCTTTTATAATGGCTCGAAGCTAGCACGAGAACTAGAAGCCTTTCTCGATGCTGAAACTTTTCCTCAGCCAGACCAAATCGAGCCTTTTAGTAGATCGCTTAACGACTTGAGAGATAAATTTAACAGTTACAATCCTGGATCTAATTTAGTTTTAGACAGTTTTCCCTTATTGTTAATTGTTGATAACGATCGCGATTTTACTGAGCAATTAGCAACCCAAGCAGCAGCGCATAATCTGCGAACGGCGATCGCGATAACTGCATCAGAAGCACCAGAAATAATTCAGCGAGATCGCCCTGCGATTGTTTTGCTCAGGATATTTCAGATTAGAACCAAAACGGATCGAGATAGTCCGATAGATAGTTTAGATTTACTAGCACAACTACACCAGCAAAAGCCCTTACTACCTATTGTGGTAATTGTCTCAGAAACAGCCTTATTTAACACCGATAAAAATTTTACCGAGCGTCTTAAAATTATGCGCGGTAAAAAACATACTTTATTGGTGCAGCCCGTAACTTCAACTCAGGCAATGAATGCTGTATCTCAACTGCTGCGACGTTCTGGGGCTGAAACTAAGATAACTATTGTCGATGATGATTCCTTATTCATAGAGGCAATGCGGACAAGTCTCAAACCTTGGGGATTTGAAATTACCACCCTTAATGACCCTCATCAGTTTTGGCAAGTTCTTCAAGCTACTTCACCCGACCTAGTGATATTAGATATAGAAATGCCAGATGTTAATGGCATTGAATTATGTCGTATGCTACGAAGTGACCCAAACTGGAGTCATTTACCCGTTCTGTTTCTCACCGTTCATCAAGACTTACAAACTCAGGAGCAAGCATTTTATATCGGTGCGGACGATTACATCAGCAAACCAGTTACGGGAACACAATTAGCTACTCGCATCCTCAATCGCCTATCGCGAATCCGCACAATTCAAAGCAAAACACCTAACCCCTAATACTTGATTTAATTTCCTCATAAGTTCCTCAAAACTTTTGCTTAATCTAAAACTAGTAAAGGTGAAAAACCCCGCCCTCAAACGACGGAGTTTTTTCTCCGTTGATAAAAACTAATTTCCCTAAAATTACTAGGAGGGATTATTAATGAGCGAACAAAATCAAACTTGGTGTCCAAACATCGAATTCAATGAAACCGATGAAGAGTTAATTCTTAAGGCAGAACTTCCAGGAGTTAAAATCGAAGATCTAATTATTAATGCCCGAATTAGATTTGTTTCGATTTTGGGAATTTGCAACCCAGATAAGTCTACAGACGAAAAAGAACTAATTCCTTCTCAATTGAATTACGGGCAGATTAAATGTCATACTCGTTTACCTGTAGCAATTCAAACCGAAAAAACTAGAGCCGAATTTATTGATGGGGTGCTAACTATAACCATGCCCAAGCTAGGGGTAGCAAGTGCAGTTAACTTCTAAATATTAGCCATTATTAACCAGCTAAATAAGTTACAGGAGTTAAAAATACCATGACATTGGTTTTAGAGCAGATAAACATTGAAGGCATCACTCAACTGTCTTATTTGGTAGGAAACAATAACGCAGTAGTAACAACTGCGCTCGATCTATACTTGCTTCTGGTGGTTGACATATACCTGTTGCAATTAACATGGCTTTACGTCGTGCTTTTCTTACCAGGGTTAGCTGCGGAGAATCGAGCCAAAAAAATAGGAAATAAACGCGATCGCGGTTGCGTTCGTTTGTCCGAAGGGTAATCTCGCTTTTGTCAAGTAAAGTAATGAGCGTATTTTGCTTAATACATGGTTCAACCCAAAATTCCGAGTGCTGGAATTTATTAATTCCTGAGTTAGAAAAACTAAATCACCAAGCAGTTAAAATAGACTTGCCGAGCGCTCGGCAAAATGCTGGTGGAATGATGTATGCAGAGATAATCGCCAGACAACTGGAAACAATAGAAGAAAGCATAATTCTAGTCGGACACTCATTTAGCGGCATCTTTCTGCCTTTAGTTGCCAGGTTACGACCAGTTCTGCATATGGTTTATCTTGCTTCCTTTATTCCCAAAGTAGAAACGAGTATTGCCGAGCAGCTATTCGATGAAAGCCAAGATATGTTCGATCCAGACTGGGCAGAAGCTTGGACATCATTAATAGGAGCGGGAAAATGTCCAGTCGAGGATTATGAGTTAGCCTTGCACTTTCTGTTTCATGACTGTACACCAGAAGTTGCTGAGTGGGGATTTAGTACCAGACAACTGACGAATGCTGAGGCAGCTATCAACGAAGTGTTTCCGCTAACAAATTATCCTAATAATATATCTCACTCTTATATAGTTTGCGATCGCGATCGAACGATAAATCCGAGCTGGTCTCGAAGAGCAGCACATGAGCTTCTTGGGGTCAAAGCAATTGAATTAGCAAGCGGACATTGCCCATATCTGTCCGTGCCTAAACAATTAGCTTCTATTTTAGACGCAGTGTCAAATGCAAATCAGCCCAAGAACTAACTTTTGCTTAAAGCCTCGAAACCTACTGCTAGATTCAATAGTTAATAGTTATAAGGCGATCGCAGTTTAACTTATTTGCTGCTAAAAGATTAGTAATTGACTATTGTTTTATGGCGTTGCTGAATAGAGAATGCTAATCATAAAATTGGCTTATTCCATCATTAATTTTTTGTGGACGCTTACAGCAAAAGTATTACGTACTCATTAACATTCTAAAATTTTTATTCTTTTAAAAAACTTACTCGGTTGACAATAATCAATCAAGATCTTCTCGTCTAGAGGTAATGTTAAAATTGTCGTCTAAAAATACATCATATACTTTACCATCATCACATTGAACATCTTCTGCTTTAAATCCAATACCCTCAATATAATCTATATCGTCGGTAAGCGTACAATTATTTTGCTTTAATACTTCAACAATTTTAGTATTCTCTTCTGGTGTAGCATCGCGATCGGTATCTGCATAAGCAGCTTTTACAAGTAAAAATGGTACAGAAATTAAAACCAACCCAACAGTAAATCTTGATATATTTTGCATAACTTTAATTCTTTGGAATCCAATAAAGATTGAATAAGAGTGAAAGACTTTCAAGTAACTTGCCACTGCCATAGGGTGCTGTTTTGATAAGCGCGACAAATACTCTTAGTTAACACTCTACATAGAAGGTTATAAAAAACTTATGAGAAACTTATGAGGAAAAAATATTGGCAGTATTAATGCCGAGTTGTGGGATTTTACGCTCAATCGTTAAAAATATTTAAAGAAGCTACAGTTGCCCAACCTAGCAAAATTACACCGCCCAAGTACAAAGCAACGTTAGCGACTGGACCAAGGCCCAAGTCTGTAGTCATTATTAAACAGAAAATACAAGTCAAAATTAACAATGTTAGTATTGTTTTAAAAAGATTTATAATCGCCATATTAAATTAAATTTGTCCTTTGTGGTGGATGAAAAGCAATTGTACTTTGTCGCCAGTTGTGTATTTGTTTGGGAGCTTCTTCAAGCTGATGAGTAACTGAGTCATGTACAGTAAAACGATTGATTATTAGAGGCAGAGAAAATAGTAAAAACCCTGTTAATAATAAAGCCAAAAATTTCCAGAGATAAAATTTCATCATTGCTTACTCCTGATAAGTAAAAAGTTTTTCCATTATTTAGATAAAGCAGGAGCAAGTAAATTATTTTGAGTTAACTTTCCTGTTTGCAACCATCGATCTACCCGTTCATTTCTTTGAGCTTGACCCAGATGCGATCGCAGTTGTTCTCCTGCTAAAATTTCTTGTTTTAAGAGAATTTGAGCTAATGCTGTTAATAGTCCGCGATTTTCTAAAAGAGTAGTCTTAGCAGTCTGATGTGCGCCATCAATTACGGCTTTGACTTCTAGATCGATTTCTTCGGCAACTTTTTGGCTGACTTGACGGCGAGGATTAGTCATACCCTCAAGATACTGCTGCTGTACCTTTTCAAAAGCGATGGGGCCCAAGCGATCGCTCATGCCATAGAGAGTTACGTATCTTTCAGCAAGCTCAGTAGCTTTTTGAATATCGTCGCTAGCTCCCGTAGATACTTTGCCAAAGATTAATTCTTCAGCAGCACGTCCTCCTAATAAAGTGGCAATACGACCGCGAATTTCGTCTTCGATCGCCAAGAAACGATCTTCTTCTGGTAACTGTAAGGTATAGCCCAATGCGCCAATACCACGAGGAACAATCGAGATCTTTTCGACTCTATCAGTTCCAGGCATCAACGAACCCACAATCGCATGACCGACTTCGTGATAGGCTACGGTTTTCTTCTCAGTTTCATTGAGTACCCGCGATCTTTTCTCTAATCCTGTCAAAATTCTTTCAATAGCTTCATTAAAATCTGCCATAGTTACCGCAGAGCGATTATTTCGAGCAGCAAGTAGCGCAGATTCATTGATTAAGTTTGCCAAATCTGCCCCAGCAAAACCAGGGGTACGGGCAGCGAGTTTATCTAAATCTACGTCTTCAGCCAAACTAACATTTCGAGCGTGAACTTCTAATATTGCCAGTCTTCCCGACTTATCGGGGCGATCTACCAAAATCTGACGGTCAAAACGACCAGGACGTAACAAGGCTGGATCGAGAACTTCGGGACGGTTAGTAGCAGCCAGTAAAATTACTCCTGTGTTGGGTTCAAACCCGTCCATTTCTGCCAGTAGTTGATTGAGTGTCTGTTCTCGTTCGTCGTTACCGCCCATAAAAGCTCCACCAGAGGCGCGAGACTTACCCAAGGCATCTAGTTCGTCGATAAAGACAATGGCAGGAGCTTGTTTTTTAGCGCGATCGAATAAATCTCGCACTCGCGATGCACCTACTCCAACAAACATTTCGATAAACTCCGAGCCAGAGATACTGAAGAAAGGAACTTGAGCTTCTCCAGCGATCGCTTTTGCCAATAAAGTTTTACCCGTACCAGGAGGTCCTACTAACAACACACCTTTAGGTATTTTTGCTCCTAGAAGAGCGTATTTGGTTTTGTTTTGCAAAAAATCAACAATTTCATAAAGTTCTGTTTTAGCTTCATCGACTCCTGCTACATCATCAAAGGTAACATCCAGACTTCCTTCGGAGTAAATACGAGCGTTGCTACGACCAACAGCAAAAGGACTCGCTGTACCTTGTTGACTGCGACTGAATAACAAACCGCCCAAATTGACCAATAAAAAGAGGAAAAATAATAGTTGGAGAAAACCCCAAAACCCACTACCACTATTAGAAGGTGTTGCGGAAAATTCTACTTGATGTTGACGCAAAATTTTCGGTAACTCTGTATCTTGAGTCACTGGGACTGTAGTAAAAGCCTGCTCTGAGTTGTCGGCAAATCCCTCTGATTTGAGAGTATATTTAAGACGATCGGGGCTAATAGTTACCTGCTCGACGCGATCGCTCTCTACCAAGTTGATAAACTTACTGTAAGATTGGGACTTTGGGGATGATGTTGAAGTTAGGAATAAACTAAATAAAATCAAGCCGATCCCGCTCACAATTAAAGTCAATTTCCATTGACTCAATTTTGGTGTTTTATGGGGATTTTGCTGTTGGAACATATTTACTACCCTGAGTGAAGCTTGGTGATTAACTAATTGACGCAGAATAACGAAAGCTAGGTAGTTTCAAGCTAAAGATGAAAAAAGAATAATCCGCCTTTTTCCCCTTCCCCTGCCTTCACAGATTAATGAGTGCGTGACATTAGTAATTAACGAGTCATTGCTGAAGTTTGGTGAGCTAAAGTTTTGCAAGTTTCTTGAGCAAGTAAATCGCATACTTCTCGATCTTTGATTTGAGTAAAATCTTCATACCAAAAGCCCACTGCAACTAATGATTTGGGTTTCATCAAGCAAACAAAATCATCTACTTTAGCTGCTAAGTGTTCTATAGCTGACTTTGATGCCACGGGAGTAGCAATAATAATTTTCTCTGGCTTATGCCGTCGCAAAACAGTTACCGCAGCCTCCATAGTTTGACCCGTAGCAATGCCATCATCAACGACGATAACAGAACGCTGTGGAATTTTCAGCATGGGACGAAAGCTTCGATAACAACGATCGCGCCATCTTAATTCAACTTTTGCTCGAGCAGCAAGTGCCTGAATCTGTTCTGAATCAACTCCGTCAAGATGAGCCGTGTTTTGATTAATAATAGTGATGTTGCCACAGTAATCAGGTAACAGTTGATCTTCGGCAATTGCACCCATTGCTGTTTCTGGATGGCTAGGCAGACCTAATTTTTTGACCAAACAAACATCCAAGGGAAGATTTAAAGTTTTGGCAATTTCATAAGCTACAGGTACGCCACCATGAGGTAGTCCCAATACTATTGCTTGAGGATGATTAGTATAGGCGGTAAGTTTTTGAGCTAATTTTTGTCCCGCTTCTTGTCTATTAAAAAAAACTCTGGTCATAATTTTTACTACTCTCGATATTAATTCCAACTATAGATTGCAAGTTTGAGGAAGTTATGAAATGTGGTGATGTGCAGCTAAAATCACTTTAATACTTGAGAAATCGTTTCTACCAATTCTTTTGGGTCAAAAGGTTTAGCGATCGCCTTGGCTGCACCTAATTCTTGGAATTGAAGTCGATCCATGGCTCTAACTCTTGATGCCATAAAAATTAGGGGAATAGATCGATTAGAAGCAGTAGTTTGTAGTTGTTGCCAAATCTGGCGATCGCATCGTTCGAGCAGCTCGGCTTCGACTAAAATTACATCGGGTTGCTGTGTTTCAATTAAAGTCAATCCTTCAGCGATCGTGTTTACCGAAAACACTTGCCAATTTGCCGTATTTCCCAAGCTGCGTTTAATAATTTCGCGAAGATCTTTAGCAACTTCGATCGCTAAGATGTGTTTGCGAGCTAGCTGTAACATCAATAATTTATTTTTAAGAGGCGATCGAGTAAAAACCATATTAATTTAACCTGCGCTCGATACCATTACAATGAACAATATGTTAATCAGAAAATATGAGCTACTTATGAGGAGCAAAAGCTATTTCTTCTAATGGCTTACTTTACTAATGTTCTGTCTACTACTCATAACTTCCTCAAAAGATTTTTTTAGTTTAGAGATAATAATAAGGAGGCAAATAAATGGCAGACCTATCCACAACTTATCTAGGTAAGACATTGCGATCCGAAGGCTACGCGGAGCGCGACGCGAAGCTAGTCCTTTAGGGTAATCGCCTTTGGTTGTTGGTGTAGCAGCACCTTTAACCGAAAATATCGATAATATTAAACGGATGGAAGATGCTGACGCAGGAGCAGTGGTATTGCATTCTCTGTTTGAAGAACAACTACTAGAAGAAAGATATGAAGCATATCATCGTTTCGCTCACCCTACAAAAACCTATCCCGAATCAGATTTTAGTGTCGATTCAGAAGCTTATTTAGAGCGTATTCGTCGGGCTAAAAAGATGGTGGATATTCCCATTTTTGCAAGTCTCAACAGTTCTACAGTAGGTAGCTGGGGTGATTACGTACGTCAAATAGAGCAAGCAGGTGCCGATGGATTGGAATTAAACATTTATGACATTCATAACTGGAGATTGGTTGATGGATCGTATATTAGAAATTACGCCCAATAAAGATTAGGTAGTAGAGTAAATAGTAGGTATTAGTAAAAAAACGTCCTAACATTGTCTAGTATTGCTATATATTCAATCAGAGCGCTCGCTTCCTAGCAGCAAAATGGAACCAGATTACGAACACATCATAAGAGAAAGGTTCAAAACTTTAATCGCCAATGTTCCAGGGGCGATCTACCGTTGTGCTAACGATGCTGATTGGACAATGGATTTTTTGAGTGATGAAATGATGACGATCTCAGGTTATCCTGCTGCCGATTTTATTCAAAATCAAAATCGGTCTATAAGAAGCATTATTTACCCAGAAGATCGCGATTTAGTTGTTCGAGAAGTCCAAGAGGCGATCGCCCGAAGAAAACCCTATACAATTGAATATCGACTTATTCGCTCAGATAGAACAATTATCTGGATCAAGGACAAAGGGCAAGGAGTTTTCGATCCAGATGGCAATCTTCTTTGGTTAGACGGAATTATCTTAGATATTACCGAACGTAAATGGATAGAAAGCTTGCAGCAGATTCAGAATCGAACGATGAGCGCGATCGCACGGGGAGAGACGCTCAAGAATACTTTATCAGAACTGAGCGAACAGATCGATCGTTTATCTCCAAATTTGACTTCGACTATTATGATAATGGAAAACGACGGCAGGCATTTACGACCTTTTGTTAGTTCTCAATTGCCCCAAGAATATATTAGGGCGATCGATCGTTTACCCATTGGAGCAAAAGCTACTTCTTGCGGTACGGCAGCGTATTTAGGTCGGCGAGTAATCGTTAGTAATATTGCTACCGATCCTTTATGGGCAGACTACCAACACCTAATTTTACCCCACGGTTTTCAAGCCTGTTGGTCTGAACCGATTAAATCAAATACGGGAAAAGTTTTGGGAACTTTCGCTCTGTATTTTACCGAAGCAAAACTACCCGAGCCAAAAGAGTTAGAGATAATTGAAGCCTGTGCTAATTTAGCCTCTATTGCTATTACTCGCCAACAATCTGAAGCTGTATTACAACAGAGCGAATCACAACTTCGTTTAATTACAGATGCACTACCAGCATTAATTGCTTATGTCGATAATCGACAGTGCTATCAATTTGTCAACCAGACTTTTGGAGATTGGTTTGGTAAATCCCCTACTCAAATTATTGGCAGTCATCTTCAAGAGATTTTGGGTGAGGCATATTACCAGCAAATTAAACATCATCTAGAATTAGCTTTGACAGGACAAACAGTAACCTATGAAACTGAGCTTGAATTGAGCGATCGCTCCTTACATTGGGTTAATGTTACTCATATTCCCGATCTTGATAAAGAAGGAGGGGTAAAAGGATTTATTAGTTTAATTAGCGATATAAGCAATCGCAAAGCTACCGAAAGAATGAAAGACGAATTTGTTTCGATAGTCAGTCATGAATTACGCACCCCCTTAACTTCTATTTATGGTGCTTTAAAATTGCTCGTCACCAGTCCTCAAAGTGGGTTATCAGAAGAAGACCGTGAAATGCTGAATATTGCCGTGACCAATACAGACCGCTTAGTGCGCCTGGTAAACGATGTCCTAGATCTAGAGCGCATCGAGTCAGGCAAAATCCAAATGCTGAAACAGCCTTGTGATGCCGGCGATCTAATCCAGTCAGCAATAGAAGTCATGCAGCCGATGGCAAAGGCTGGAAACATTACTTTAATAGCAGAACCTATTTCTATTACCATTAATGCCGATGGGGATCATATTCATCAAACCTTGACCAATTTACTTAGCAATGCCATCAAATTTTCTCCGCAAAATAGTTCAGTCTGGGTTACAGTCGATAACTTAGAAGACGAGGTTTTATTTAAAGTTATCGATACAGGGCGCGGCATTCCCGCAGATATACTGGGCAGCATTTTTGAGCGATTTAAACAAGTAGATGCTTCAGATTCGCGAGACAAAGGAGGTACTGGCTTGGGGTTGCCGATTTGTTATAAGATTATTGCAGAACACGGAGGTCGCATCTGGGCTGAGAGTGAGTTTGGTAAGGGAAGTACGTTTTATTTTACTTTGCCTAAATCTGGCTTATTATGACTGTCAAACGTATTTTACTGGTAGATGACGAAGCCTCTATCTTAGCAGTGGCTCGTGTCGGGTTAAAACGAACGGGGTGGTCGGTATTGACCGCAGCTTCGGGGCGAGAGGGCATCGCGCTTGCCGAAACCGAACAGCCAGACGCGATCGTCTTGGATGTAATGATGCCCGAAATGGATGGACTAGCAACTCTCAAGCAGCTACAAGATAATCCTCAAGTTAAAGATATTCCCGTAATTTTTCTAACTGCCAAAACTCAGAAAGCAGATCGCCGTCGCTTCTATGCCTCTGGTATTAAAGGATTTATTACTAAGCCTTTTGATCCTACTACTTTAGCAAGTCAAATTTCAGGCTTTTTGGGTTGGTGAGGATCGCAGTACGTCGATTAGTATCGACTTCAGCAGAACTGTAATCGCCTTGATTATTACTTATGAAAACTTAGAAGGACTCAAACAAGCATTACACTGATAGTTAATCTATGAGATATCTTTCAAATTTAGCTGATAGGAAAACAAAACTGCTCGATGTTAATTACGGCTTCACCGTGGTCAGGAATCCAAGCAGCCCACTCCCAGTTTGATATTTGACAAAGCAGCAAAGCTTCATCATGACAAAGGGGACTGAATGATTCTGGTTCTAATAGTTGCACCCAAGTATCTGGTTGGGGTTGGGGTATAGCTGCTCTTTCTTGAGTCCGATTGAGAGGAATCGAACACCATTGCACGCTAGATTTTGGCTCGCTTGGTTTTTGCATCGTCATCGTTGTTTCCTGATTGTTTAAAAGCGCGTGAACACATAAATAAAAAATGTTTTCTGTATCTAAAGATACAAAAATTTAAGTTTCTAGTCAAGTTAACGTTTTATAACTTAACTCAGTTATAGTAAAGCGATCGCCACTTTAGTAAGTCTGCTATTTCATCATGTGAGAAGGAAGAACAATCTGAGGCATTAAAGGTCTAAGATCGTCTAAAGAAACTGTGCCATAGGTCATAATAGTTGGCACTTCTACTGTAAAATCTACTAAAGTGCTACTTCTGCCGTGTTTACTCTCGCCACCATCGACAATAAAATCAACTTTGTCGCCATAAAATTTGACCGCTTTATGCTGCATTTCAACTAGAGTGTTTGAAATTGAAAATGCTTCAATGATCGATGTTGGAATAAGGCCATTGCCACTGACGAACCTCTGGCAAATCCTCGCCGTGTTTCCTGATATATTGCTTATGTTCTAGTAGTTTGTTGCGAATAATTTCTTTGGCATAAGCAGCAGCAGCCCCAAGTTTCGGTACTCGGTCGATGACATCTGCAACTAGATCGAAGCGATCGAGATCGTTGAGGACTACCATATCGAAAGGAGTAGTTGTAGTTCCCTCTTCTTTATAACCCCGCACGTGAAGGTTATGGTGGTTCGTCCGTCGATAAGTTAAACGATGAATTAACCAAGGATAGCCATGATAGGCAAAAATAACTGGCTTATTTGTAGTAAAGAGGATATCGAAATCTTTGTCTGATAAACCGTGAGGATGTTCGCTGGCTGACTGAAGCTTCATCAGATTGACGACGTTGATTACCCGTACTTTAAGTTCGGGAAAATGTTGGCGTAGGAGCGCGGTTGCAGCTAGAGTTTCTAGGGTTGGGACATCTCCAGCACAGGCCATGACAACATCTGGCTCAACACCGCGATCGTTACTTGCCCATTCCCAAATACCGATTCCTTTGGTGCAGTGCCTAATTGCCTCATCCATATTCAAATACTGTAGCTGGGGCTGTTTTCCCGCCACAATAACGTTGACATAATCACGGCTTCGCAAACAGTGATCGGTTACGGACAACAAGGTATTAGCATCGGGTGGTAAATAAACGCGAATGATATCCGCCTTTTTATTCATGACGTGATCGATAAAGCCTGGGTCTTGGTGAGAAAAACCATTATGATCCTGTCGCCAGACATGGGAAGTCAATAAGTAGTTGAGAGAAGCAATAGGTCTGCGCCAGGGAATTTCGCGGGTTGTTTTAAGCCACTTAGCGTGTTGATTGAACATCGAATCGATGATGTGGATAAACGCTTCGTAGCAGGAAAAGAAGCCATGACGACCCGTGAGTAAATAGCCTTCAAGCAAACCCTGACAGGTGTTTTCACTCAAGACCTCCATTACCCGACCATCCTGGGCTAAGTTACCGCCATCATTATCTTCAAGTAAAGTTTGGGCCATCCAAGTGCGATCGGTTACTTCAAATAGGGCACTAAGACGATTGGAAGCGGTTTCATCTGGCCCTACTACCCTAAATTTGTCCTGATTGTACTTCATCACATCCCGCAAAAACTTCCCCATCGTCCGAGTTGCTTCGGCATAAACGTTACCAGGTTGGGGAACATCGACGGCATAATCTCTAAAATCTGGCATCTTCAAATCTCTGAGTAAAATACCACCATTAGCGTGAGGGTTTGCACCCATACGGCGATCGCCTGTAGGAGCTAGTGCTGCTAGTTCGGGCATTAACTGACCATTTTCGTCAAAGAGTTCTTCTGGCTGATAACTTTTCATCCAGGCTTCGAGCTGTTTAAGGTGTTCGGGGTTAGTTGCCATCCCAGATAAAGGCACTTGGTGCGATCGCCAAAATCCCTCGGTTTTTTTGCCATCAACTTCTTTTGGCCCCGTCCAGCCTTTGGGAGATTGCAGGATTATCATCGGCCACTGGGGAATCTCGGTACTATCATTATGGCGAGCATCGTGCTGGATCGCTTTAATCTCAGCCATAACTGTCTCTAAAGTCTGAGTCATAACCGAGTGCATAGTTTCGGGATCAGAACCCTCAACATCAACAAAGTAAGGCCTGTACCCATAACCGACAAACAAGCTTTTTAGCTGCTCGTGGGGAATGCGAGCTAAGATCGCAGGATTGGCAATTTTGTACCCATTTAAATGCAGGATTGGCAAAACAGCACCATCGGTAATAGGGTTGAGAAACTTATTTGAGTGCCATGCAGTAGCTAAAGCTCCTGTTTCGGCTTCACCATCTCCTACTACACAAACAACCAGTAAATCGGGGTTATCAAAAGCTGCTCCATAAGCATGAGAAAGGGAGTAACCCAGTTCTCCCCCTTCATTGATCGAGCCTGGAGTCTCTGGAGCAACATGACTGGGAATTCCGCCAGGGAAAGAGAACTGTTTAAACAGTTGTTTCATACCCTCAGCATCTTGAGAAATATTGGGATAAAATTCGCTATAAGTTCCCTCAAGGTAGGTATTGGCGACCAATGCTGGCCCGCCATGACCAGGCCCAGTCACATAAATTGCGTTTAGGTCATGATTTTTGATTAAACGATTGAGGTGAACGTAAATAAAGTTTAGACCTGGAGTTGTTCCCCAGTGTCCGAGCAGCCTGGGCTTAATATGTTCCAGCTTTAAAGGTTCTTTGAGCAGGGGATTATCATATAAATATATCTGTCCTACAGAAAGGTAGTTCGCTGCTCGCCAATAGGCATTTATTAGGCGTAATTCTTCTTTAGTTAGAGATTCTTGAAGCTTTGTAATTTCAGGCTGAGTTACAGAAGTCATAAGGGTTTTTGCGTTAAGTTTTGCAGTTGGTAATTAGTTGTCAAGGCAAAAATAAAAGGGCTTCGCTTAGGTATCGATCGATCTGAGAGATTTTCTTTTGTAACAGTTGTTTTATTGCTATTTGTTCATCTATGGGACATTGAGGAAACACGTCACTAGCGTCTTGAGGAATTTCGGTCAACTCAAGTGTTATATATCGATGATTTAAATTAGATAAAACATATTCAATTAGCTGCTGTTGGTAATAGGGATCTTGAAGAATTAAACTACCCCCATTTTTCTCTGATTCTACTAGAAGATATTGAACTTGTTTGACGACACAAAGCTGAGTTAAGTCTACTAATTTAGTAAGCATTTTATCAAACAAAAATGGTTATTTTTTAGCCAATCGATCTTAATAATGCTTAATTTATTTTTAGCCGATCACAGGGAATATTATCTATTAAAATTGCAGTAATATTTTCAGCCGAAAAAACTTTTAAGATGGCTTTGATTGATGTAACAAAAATAATCTTTTGACCAGGTAAAACAGCTCTCTCCCAATAGTAGTTAGGTAGATTAGTAATCTTAACTATTTGCCAATTACTACTCAGATTTTGATAGGCACATAGAGTTTTTTCATCAAGCTCGTTTGCGATATTTCGGGTAATTTTACTGTTGATATTCATTTTTCTAACCGTTTTACTGAGCAATTATTTTTATTACTTTATGGTCTAAAAGCATTGATTTAAGGACACATTTTTAGTAGATTTATTGCATAAATAGCAAATTAATGTTTTTCCTTTACTCAGTCTTTAGCGATTAATTAGTGCGTAACATCAGTAAATAGCTGCTCTAGTTAATTTTTAAGATTACAGTGCAAACTTGAGGAACTTATGAGGAAAATCTACTCGCGATCGCAGTAGCATTAGTGTATTCTGCTAAAAGCTATAGACAAGATACTAAAACACCTGAAAAATCATTGTAAGTCTCTTATTACATTCAAGAATTGGTGAAAGAAAAGGTAAAATCAAATAAAAGCTAGATTATAGAATGAGTAATCGCTATGCTTATTTCAACGGATTTACCCCTTAATCGCGATAAATTTGCTCAAAATGACCAAATATTGACTATTACTGGAGCTACATGGTTAGACTATCAGAATTTTGATTCACCAGAATATCCAGGTTATCGAGTTTCTTTTTTCAATGGAGAAATAACTATTGTGTCCCCTGGGCGAAATCACGAACGAATTGCTGCGGTAATTAACAGATTAATTATTGCCTATTGTGAAAAATACGAGCTTCAAGATTTTCCTTTTGGACAAACAAGACTGAATGTATGGGGACAAGCAGGAAGAGAACCCGATCTTGCTTACGCTTTTAATAGCGATAAAGATTTACCAGATTTAGTAGTAGAAGTCATATTTAGTAGTGGTGAAGTTGAAACTCTAAAATCTAGCTACACAAATATCGGCATTACTGAACTGTGGATCTGGAAAGAAAATGAAATAACTTTTTATTCTTTAGATCGCGATCGAGATAGTTATGTTGTGGTTCAAGCTAGTAACTTATTGACCGCTATAGAATCAGAATCATTGGTGAAATATGTTAATCGAGGACGAAGTGAAAGTCCGTTAGTAATCAAAAAAGATTTTCTGAAAGTTATCTAAATTGTAGTAGTGCTTGAAATGCGATCGCCCCTATACAAATCATAGTTAGGTAAAGCTTGATTTTTTGCCAAGTTAATCTCATATTTGCACCTCTATTTTTATTGATTATTTTGTTGTCCGAATAAGCCAAACTTTAAAATTTGCATTTGGTAATAAGCTGACGAAATAAATGTACAAGGTGAAAATTAATAAAAATCCTCATAACTTCTTCAAACTTCTTCACTATTTTGATAACTACATTAAAAGCAATAATTAGCAGCTTATCGATCGCGAGTTTTCAACTCGCACTTTTTATTGGAGATCGAGCAAATCGCATATATAGCTATAAAATCAGATGCAAATACCAACTAAAGAAGTTCATCTCAATAATCACTTACCATATCGAGGACTGACATCTCAACAAGTAGAACATAACCGCCAACTACACGGCGCAAATATTCTCCAACCTCCTGAAAGAGAACCAGCGTGGAAACTATTTTTAGCCAAATTTGACGATCCTGTCATTCAAATTTTAGCGATCGCCGCAGTTATGGCGATCGCCGTAGGCATAGTGGAGGGAGATTACATAGAAGGTATTGGCATTATCGTAGCGATTTTGCTAGCAACTACTCTAGCCTTTATCAATGAGTACCAAGCTGAGAAAGAGTTTGACGTTCTCAATCAGGTATACGATACCATTCAGGTCAAAGTAATTCGCGATCGCAACTTTACTACTGTTCCTCGTCAAGATTTGGTAGTAGGAGATATTATCTATCTCGAACAGGGAGAAGAAGTTCCTGCTGATGGCGTTATTTTGGAAGAGGTTGCTTTTTATATCGACCAATCTAAGATTACTGGAGAATCTGAAGCGGTTAAGAAATGTTGTCAAGCCGAAGCACAAGACGAGGTAGCCGAGACACAAACTTATCCCACCAACAAAGTTTATCGCAGCACTCTAGTCGAAGGTGGAAACGCTTTTGTCAAGGTTACTGCTGTTGGCGATCGCACCGAAATTGGTAAGCTGGCAATGGCTGTAGCTGTAGTGGAAGACAAAAAAGTAACTCCTCTCAATCTTCAGTTAGAAAAACTGAGCAAATTAATTGGCGTTATCGGTTTGACATTTGCCAGTCTGACTTTTAGCGCACTATTGCTTAGAGACTTTTTCTTAGGGAAATATAGTTTAACCATTCCCCAATGGTATTGTTTTGGATTATCTATTGTCAGTGTCTTAGTTGCTTTAACTCCTATATGGCTGCCAGTTATCTACGATGGCTTGGAATTGGCTGGCAAAAAACAGCAAGTTCCAGAATGGTTAAAAACAGGTGGTATGGCAAGTTGGTTAAAAGCTACAACTATCGGACTGGCAATTTTGGTGACGGGATTTGGCTTGGGCTATTTTGCCGACTTACTGCCAACTTCTTTTAATCATTGGTTGCCAAGTTCTTTCGCCAGCGCACTGCTGCAATATTTCATGGTAGCCGTAACTATTATTGTCGTTGCCGTACCCGAAGGCTTGGCAATGAGCGTTACCCTTTCTTTGGCATACAGCATGAGAAAAATGGCTGCTGACCACAACTTAGTACGTCAAATGCACGCTTGCGAAACTATTGGCGCAGCGACAGTTATTTGTGCCGATAAAACTGGTACTCTGACTCAAAATCAAATGCGAGTCAAAAAGGCTCATTTCCCCAGTCTCGATGCTTCTCTATTACCCTTACATCGAGATGCTCAAAAATTAATTGCCGAAGCAATTGCCGTTAATAGTACCGCCGATTTAGAAAAAAAACCTGACGGGGAAACTCTTCCCATTGGTAACGCTACCGAAGGTGCATTACTACTTTGGTTGGAAAGCCAAAAGCTTAACTACATTTCCTACCGTAGTGACTTTGAAATTGAAGCACAAATACCTTTTTCAACTCAAAATAAATATATGGGTACTTTGGGCCTCTCGGCAGTTACCCAAAGCAAGGTTTTTTATGTTAAAGGTGCGCCAGAATTAATTCTCGATCGCTGTACTCAAATTTTAACTACTACAGGACTAAAACCCCTAACAAACCAAGCAGCAGTATCTGCCAAACTTCAAGACTATCAACGTCGAGGAATGCGTACTCTAGGTTTTGCCTATCACGACGCACCAGAACAGATAAATAATCTCAATAAATTAGCCACCAATTTAATCTGGTTAGGCTTTACAGCCATCGAAGACCCCTTACGTGCTGAAGTCCCAGAAGCGATCGCCAATTGTCTCCAGGGAGGCATTAAAGTTAAAGTGGTCACGGGGGATAATCTAGAAACCGCACGAGAAATTGCCAGTCAGATGGGTCTGGTAACAGATAGGGATCTACACCAACAATATGCTTGTTTGACGGGACAACAATTTAGTCAACTCAATGACGAACAAGCTAAAATTGCTGCGGTCGAATTGAAAGTGTTAGCCCGCGCCCGTCCTCTAGATAAATTACGTTTAGTTAAGCTATTACAGGCTAATGACGAAGTAGTAGCAGTAACGGGTGATGGTACAAATGATGCTGCTGCACTCAAACAAGCACAGGTAGGTCTGGCGATGGGTAGCGGTACGGCGATCGCTCTTGAAGCCAGCGATATTGTCTTATTAGACGACTCTTTCAAGAGTATTATCAATGCGGTGATTTGGGGACGGTCTCTTTACGAAAACATTCAACGATTCATTCTGTTCCAGCTAACTATTAACGTTGCTGCTTTGGGTATAGTTTTCTTAGGGCCGTTTATCGGCGTAGCCATGCCTCTAACGGTTACCCAAATGCTGTGGGTCAACTTAATTATGGATACTTTTGCTGCGCTGGCATTAGCCACCGAACCAGCCAACCCTGAAGTAATAACCAGAACTCCCCGTAATCCCGCAGCTTTTATTATTACTCCAGAAATGTTGCGTCATATTGCCATCACTGGATTGAGTTTTCTGTTGATTCTGACAGGATTCTTATTGTATCTCGACCGAAATGGAGAAGCAACGGCTTACGAACTGTCTCTGTTCTTTACTACCTTTGTGATGTTGCAGTTTTGGAATATGTTTAACGTCCGTTGTCTGGGTTCAAACCGTTCCGCCTTTACTGGCTTAATTGATAATTTAGGCTTTGTGGCGATCGCAGCTATCATTCTGGTCGGACAAATTCTCATCGTCCAGTTTGGCGGTAGCGTCTTCCGTACTGTTCCTCTATCTCTAACTGACTGGATCGCTATTACTGTAATTACTTCCGTCGTGCTTTGGGTAGGAGAGTTAGGACGTTTCTTTAAACGTTCGGGAGATTGATTATTGTTCACTTGCTGCTGCTAATTAAGAAGTAATAGATTTTACTCAACTACGATTTACTACAAGCATAATAAACTAATGTTTGCTGCTTAATGTATCTATTTCAGTAGTTTGAGTAATTTTTCGGCTTTCTGCGACTCTTTTAATTGCCCCAGCCAGAGGCACTGCTAAGATTAAACCTAAAACTCCGCCGAGTTTAGCCCCCAATAACAGAGAAATAATAATCCAAACAGGATTAAGCCCGACTAAATTACCAAAAATACGCGGGGCGAGGGTATTATCGATCGCCTGATCGATGACGATTGCTACTGTGAAGACTTCTACTCCTAATCCCACACTTTTAAGCCCTGTAAGTAAACTAACGCTAATAATACCGATAATATCTCCTAAAGGAATTAGCACTAAGCTCCCAATTGTCAGACCAAATAATAAGCCAAAGGGTACTTTGAGCAATAAAAATGCCGTCGTAATACTAATACTCATCAAAAGAGCGATCGTCGCTTGACCGATAAAGTAATTTTCAAAACTCTGTTTAAGAGATGACTGCACGCGATTGCCCCAATCATCGGGTAACCACTGCCAAATTCCCGACCAAAAGCGATCGCCATGAATCAGTAGGTAGAAGGTTAGTACTACTGTAATTAAAAGCTCTAAACTGCTATCAAATGCTCCAATTAAAAAATTGATAATGTAGCTGGGTAAAGCTCTTACTTCGGTAGCAAAACGCTCTTCTAGTTCAGCGATCGACGCAGCAACATCAAAGGGAATATTTTTGTCAGTTGCCCAGATTTTAAAAATTTGTAACTGCTCTTTGCCAGAATCGATCCAGCTTGGCAAACGACGGGTAAAGTCATTTAGCTGTTGAAATAATAGGGGTAGTAAGGTGAAAGTTATGATACCTAAAATTATTAGTGCCAATAAAAACACTAGGGCGATCGCGTAACCCCGTCGTAACTTCCACGACATAAGTAACCGCACGGGATAATTTAATAAAAAAGCAAGCAGTGCTGCTGTTACGATTAAAATTAGCGTCGGCTGTAAATAGCGAAATACAGGAAATAGAAAATAACCGTTAACAACAATGAATGTTATTAACAACCCCCAATATAGCCAGCGTGGAAACTTATTCTCAGACATTATTACTCTAATAATACTAATCTTCGATCGTTACTTATGTTGCGAAATCCGTTCTTTTTTTAGACGATCGCGCAGCCTCTGAGCTTCTTCAATATCGCGCTGGGTTTGAAGCTGACGTAAAGCTTCTTGAGTTGTTCCGACAATCAGTCCTCCAGTGCCGCAGATCGACATATAAATCTGTTCTAAGTTTTGATAGTTTTTACTAGAATAGGGAGTTTCGGCAATCTTTGCCAGCACTAAGCCAATGCCGACACCAAGTACTGCTGTAACTAACCCAGCAAACCAAATTTTACGCTGGTTCATAATTTATCCTCTCAAACTGGATTATCTCCTTGAAAGCGAGTTGTGGCAGGGGCATCGGCACGATCGCCCCTTTCTAAATCTTTGGCGTCTTTTACACGACCGTTAGAATTGTAGTCGTCATCATTGTCTCTGGGAGGTTTTTTATTGAGAAATTTCGCTTCTAAGCTTTTGATAACCACATAGAGGACTGGTACGATTAAAAAGCTCAGTATTGTCGATACCAATAGTCCGCCCACTAGAGCCGTTCCAATTGACCGACGGGAAGCCGAACCCGCTCCCGAAGCAATAACCAAGGGGAAGAAACCAACTAAGGAAGATACCGCCGTCATTAGGATAGGACGAAAACGTTCCTGGGCAGCTTCTTGTGCGGATTGGACAATTGAAACTCCCGTTTCCCGCGTTTGGTTGGCAAGTTCCACAATCAAAATCGCATTTTTACTGGCAAGACCAATTAACATTACTAGTGCTACCTGCACGTAGACGTTTCTATCTAACCCTGCTAAGGCAATAAAAGATAAAGCACCCAAAACCGCCAAAGGAACAGTTAACAAAATGATTAGGGGGTCGATATAGCTTTCGTACTGAGCCGAGAGAGTCAGGAAGACCATGATAATCCCAAACAGAAATACCAAAGCACCCAAACTACCAGCAGCCAGCTCTTCTTTAGCCAAACCAATCCAATCTCCAGTGACTCCAGGTAAGGCCGCTTGTGCTACTGCGGAATCTATAGCAGCGATCGCCTGACCACTGGAAAAGTCTTCGGCTGCCTCTGCTTGAATTTTAATCGAGCGATCGCCGTTGTAGTGATAAATAATTTGCGGCCCAACAATGCGAGAAACTGTGGCTATTTCACCCAGAGGAATCATTTGTCCGACCCGCGATCGCACGTAGAGATTTTCTAGGTCATCGGGAGAATTACGAGCCTCTGCTTCTGCCTGCAAGAATACCCGATAGCTAAGTCCTTCCAGAGTAAAGTCATTGACATATTGAGAACCGACAAAAGCACCAATGGTTTGGAGTGCCGACTGAAAATCAATATTTAAAGCTTCTAATCGATCGCGATTGATATCTACCTGTAGTTGAGGCGTACTGGCTGTGAACTGGGTAAAAGCCGAGCCAACCGCAGGGGACTGATTGGCTTGAGCAATAATTTCTTGAGCATTTGCCAGAAAATTATCGATATCCAAGCTACCGCCACTTTGGTTTTGTAGCTGTAGTTCGATCCCTCCAGTGGAGCTAAACCCAGGAATGGGGGGTAAGTTAAAAGCAGCAATGGTTGCGTCTTCGTTTACATAGAATTGTTGGTTAAGCCGTTCGATGACTTTTTCTGCGGTTTGAGCCGATCCAGTTCGCCGATCCCAAGTCTTGAGTTTGGCAAAGAACACCCCTTTATTGGGGCCCGCGCCTTCTAAACCAATACCGCTAGCGACAAAATAATCTTCTACTTCAGGAGTATTTTCAAAAGTCTCGGAGACAAATTTGGTAACTCGATCTGTATAGCTCAAGGATACTCCATCAGGAGCTTGGATGATTCCCAAGAAAACCCCCTGATCTTCTGGAGGGACAAAACCTCCTGGCACTGCTTTAAACACCATATAAGTCAAAAACAGACCCAGGACAAATAAGCCAATTACAAAGTAGCGAATGCGAATGAGAAACTTAACGAAAGCCGCGTATAGGTCTATAACCCAGCTTAAGAAGCGATTAAAGGGCGTAAATATCTTATCTAGAAATCCTTTCTTGCCATTGTTATTTGACTGAGTTTGCTCTGACGATCTGAGCAGGATCGCAGACATAGCGGGAGTAAAAGTCAGGGCGTTAAAGGTTGATACCAGCACGGAAAAGGCAATAATTAAGGCGAACTGCTGATAAAGAATTCCAGTTGTGCCTGGGAAAAATGCCACGGGAATAAATACCGCCATCAGTACTACAGAAGTGGAAAGAACCGCCCCTGCAATCTCGTCCATCACTACAAAAGATGCCTTTCTTGGTGTCATTCCCGACTCAATCTTAGCGGTAATTGCTTCGACAATCACGATCGCGTCATCGACAACTAGCCCTGTGGCTAGAATCAAACCAAACAAAGTCAAGCTGTTGAGTGAAAATCCCAAGACAAAAGCAAATCCCAATGCACCGATTAGTGAAACGGGAATCGCCACGGCGGGAATAACTGTGGTGCGCCAATCTTGAAGGAAGATAAAGATAATGATGATTACCAAAGCGATCGCTTGAAGCAAGGTGATAAAAACCTCTTTAATCGATACTTGAATAAAGTCAGTGGTATCGTACACCAGGGATTTAACTAGTCCTGGAGGAAAATTTTGACTTAGTTCTTCCATTGCATCTTTGACGTTATTACCGACATCTAGGGCATTACTCCCAGGAAGTTGAGAGATTGAAATACCGATCCCTTCTTGTCCATTAACGCGAGCATTGGCTGTATAGTTTTCCGCCCCAATTTCTGCATAGCCCACATCTCTTAGATGCACCACAGAACCATTGTCCAAGGTTTTAACTACCAAATTTTCAAACTCAGCTTTACTTTGAAGACGACCTTGAATCTTAACTGGTAGCTCATAGTCTTGATTTCCAGGGGTAGGCTCTTGACCGATAGAACCTGCACCAATTACTACGTTTTGCGAACTAACAGCCTGGGATACATCCAATGGACTCAATCCTCTAGCTGCTAACGCTTGGGGATCGAGCCAGAGCCTCATGGCGTTTTCTTTTGCCCCAAATACGGTAACGTCTCCTACCCCCTCAATCCGCTTTAAAACATTAGTGACATTGGCATCGACATAGTTACTAACAAAAATGTCATTATATACCCCTGATTCACTATAAATACCAAAGATCAGGAGGATACTACTAGATGCTGCTTCGGTAGTAATCCCCCTTTGTTGGACTGGGCTGGGCAACTGTGGTAAAGCCTGTGCTACACGGTTCTGGACGTTAACCTGAGCAATATCCTTATCAGTTCCTGTGGGGAAATAAATAGAGATATTACTACTGCCTGCATAACTTTCAGAGGTTGAGTAATCCATTCCTGGGACACCGTTAATTTCCTCTTCCAAGATTGTGGTGACAGTATCTTCAATAGTTTCTACGTCTGCCCCCGTGTATGTGCTTGACACCTGAATCTGCACGGGAGAAACATCGGGGAGGTAGTTAATCGGTAGCAGGGGAATACAGACCCCTCCCAGCAGGACAATGACAATAGTACAAACTGTAGTTAATACTGGGCGTTTAATAAAGTTTCCAGAGATAGAGAATACACCCATAGTTAATTTTAATATTTATAAGGTTGGCGATTAATAATTTAAAAGTAGTTAAGCAAAAACCTGCCTAAGATTTAGGTTCAATGGGCGCACCATCTCGTAGCTTGAGGATATTCGAGACGGCAATGCGATCGCCTGTTTCTAATCCTGCAATGATTTGGAAACTGTTGTCCTGAATAGCTCCCAACTCTACAGGAGTTAGGTTAACAACCTCTTGACCGTTTTCGTTAGGCTCATCGCTGACTTGATAGACAAATTCCTTGCCCCCTGTTCGAGAAATCGCCCCAGTTGGAACTAAAATTCCGCTCTCGGTGTTCCAGGTAAGACGCGCCTGCACATATTGTCCATTTCGTAATTCGCCTTCATTATTAAAGCGGGCTTTTGCCAAAATAGTTTGGTTTTCTCGGTCAACCGTTGGGGAGATAAAGGTAATCTTACCTGTAGATAATTTTTCTTTGGTAGTAGGATCGATTAAATCTAAGGGTAAACCAAGCTTAAGCTGATTTGCTCGATTAGATGGGACTTGAATGTTTAAGAATAAGTCATCTAATTGGGTTATTCTCGCCACTACAGATTGACCAGCAGTTACATAAGCTCCCTCCTTCACGGGAAAATCATCCACAATCCCAGCGATAGGAGCTTTAATCGTTTTATAACCCGTACTTACTGAAGCAGCGTCTGCCTGTGCCTGTGCCTGACGAATATTAGTTTGTGCTTGGTTTATCTTAATTTCGGCTGTGGAAACATCTTGTTCTGCACTAATTAAATTGTTTTTTGCTGCTTCGGCTTTTTGTAATGTTTCGTCTAAGCGAACCTGTGCCACTCCTCCTTCGTCAAATAGCTCCTGTACGCGAGGTACATATTTACTAATTAAATCGTAGTTAGTTTTGGCACTATCCCGTTTAGCTTTGGCAATGTCGAGCTGTTTAAGCGCATTTTGATAATCGTCTTTGGCAACATTGACCGCTTCTAAAGCTGCTTGATAGTTGGGTGCGCTTTCCCCAGGCTCTAACTCCATAATAGTTTGTCCCGCCTCAACTCGCTCCCCAGCTTCAACTAAAATCTTTTTAATGCGTCCTTGAATTTCGGGATTAACCTCAACGACCTTGACCGCTTCCAAGTTACCGACAAACTCAGAGCGATCGCCAATCGTATCAGACTGTAATTTTACTATTTCAACAGGTATCGCACTTGCTTGAGCATTTGCTTCGGCATCAGCTTTCGCATCTGAGCTAGAATTGCAGGCAGCACTTAAAAATGAAATGGATAGAGTTGCTCCTAATAGGACAGGAGACAAACGCCTTTTGATAGTCGTTCTAACTTTCATGAAAACTAGGATATTTTGGACATTAATACTTTTCTTAAGAGATTTATTTATTACCGCTTGCCTTTTATAGTTGCGTAGATACCTCGATAGGCAATCATGCCATTGATAGAGATCGTTCTTTTTAAGCGTGTGTTGAGAAAGGGCTAATCTTCAAGCCAGAACAAGCGTATTGCAACCATGCAGTAAAAAATAAAACTGGTTTTACGGGCGTTGCTGAATCTGGGTATACCATATCCGAAGGTGTATCCGTGATAGACAATGTGATTTTTAATTTTAGGTCATCGATAGAAAATTAAAAAAGCTTATAGCTTATAGCTTATGGCTACGAACAGTTTACTTATCGGTTTCACGTTGTACCCTTGTCCTAAAGGATAAGCTTCGCAAATGGTATACTTCAAATCAGCAACGCCGTAGTGATGAATACGATCTGTAGCCTTCGGATTGCGTAATCTCCAGTTTAGTTAGCGGTAATAAGTAAGGCCACGATATTTCAACTTAGTTTTCTGTTGTGCTTTTAAAGCCTTGGTTTTCTCAATCTGTAAGGTTAGATCCCAACAGCGATTGAGTTCTTTATTCTCCAAATACCAACACGCTTCTAAAAATTCTCTTTTGTGTTCGTACGAAAATGCGACTGGATCGAACACTGTTTGCGATCTAGATTTATTCAATAGCTGTTTGATATATTTAATCAAAGGAAATCTATGATCGATATTTGCTTCGAGAGAATTTCCTCGATAGATAATCTCATTTTTTACTACATCTGTTGATGTTAAAAAATTTTGTTTTTCTCGATCGTATTGTATTCCGCGATAAGTTAGTTTCATTTCTTTCACCTCTATTATTGTGTCGATATGAGGTGCGTTCCTTCAGGATATTGAAATAGTTCCTTACTTCCGTCTTTTCTTTAACTCGCAGAAAAGATGAACGATGTTACAGTTTTATCTTCTATTTTTTACGCTGATAATCCTTGTAAGCTAACTATGCATTATCTACAATTCTGCCGTAGAAAATGCCTTTGATTTTAATTTCTTCTGGTTCTCCTGCACCCAAGTCTGTCGCAGAAAACTGTTCGCTCTCAAATACTCCAGTAATTTCTCCCGTATCACTATCAATTTTCGTGACGTTCAAAGACATTTTACCTTTGCTAGAAACAAACTCTTTAACGTTGGCTTTAGAGAATCTTGGATCGTCGGCAAGTCCTGGCAAAGCTACAGCGTGATCGTAACCTCTAGCAAAACTACGTCCTTTGGGATCGAGAAATACTGCTCCGCGATAGGAAGGAACGTGGAATTCACCCTCAAAATCAGTTGAAGTATTAATGCTATCGGTGCTAGCTGTAGTAGTTCCTTGGAATTGCTTGGCTGTAAACATAAAAGCAACTTCTTTACCACCAGGCAAAAGAATCGTAGTTGGTTGAAAATCGATTCCATCAATCTCGGTAAAGGTTAGAGTACCATCATCGTTGGTGTCGATAGTTCCCCGAATGTGGTCGAGACTAGAGGTATATCTAGTTAACAGCTTTCCTTCAATAAACTCGGCTTTTTGACGCTTACTGACAGGTTCTTCTTTGACAAAGAATTCCCTGGGTTCAATACACATGTCTTGGATTGCATACTGTTTGCCAGCCTCAATGGGAATCGTACCACGGCTGCTTTCGGGTAATGTTAAACAAGAGTTGGCGAGTCCTGTATTTACAATGTCGTCGTAGCTTAAGTCTCTTTTATCCACTTCACCAGAATTGCTACAGGCAGTTAGGACTCCCAAACATAAAGCAAGGAAGCAAGCAATAATCGAACGGTTTCTCATAACTTTAATCTTTTTGAATTTAATGAAGATTGAATAAGAGTGGAAGTCTTTCAAGCAAGATGCCATTGCCATAGAATGAGGTTTTTATAGGCGCGACAAACAGTCTTGGTTAACACTCTACATAGAAGATTACAAAAAAACTTATGAGGAACTTATGAGTCACAAACTCAATAATATTTGAAATTTTCATCCTTTAATCGAGAAGATCTCGTTTAGAGGTGATGTTAAAATCCTTGTCTAGATATAGATCATATTCTTTACCATAGTCTATCCAAATCACTTATCCTCAATACGACAATTTTTATCAGTATTCCAGGGATTACAACGAATCAAGGAATTTCCAGAAAACAACCGCTTAAATTTTGAAAAGTATTCCCTAGGGTTGGGAAAATCAGTACTAATATATTGTGCGCCACTTCTAATTGCTGCTTCGCGTCTTTCGGTACTGTCAAGTCTTTTTTCTAAAGTGTCTGCATCGGCACGAGTACGAACTATGTAGCCATCTTTAACTAAGCTGGGAATATCTATTCTCGGTTGGTTAGTATTGATGAATACCGCCTCATTTTCTCCTGGTTCTCTGGCGGTGGTAAATAGAGTTGCTCCTTTCATTCCTGGATATCTTTCTAAATAGAGTTCGCTGCGATTGTCCATCAAGAAAATCATCTTCCCTCTAGCTGAAGCTAGGGTAGGCCAGCCTTCACTTTCGATCGCCTGTTTTAGAATTGAATAATTACCGCGCAAATCGTCAGGAACAATTAATTCTTCTCGATCGAAGACAGCATTGATTTCTTTATCGATCTCGTCAATATTTTGAGCGTCAAACTTAACTGGTTTGGTCAGATCTAAAATCATTTTGTCTGGTATTACCATTCTAGGATAAGCCTTATTCGAGGCTTCAATTAGCACTACAATTGGTAAATGCTGAGGGTTATTATCAGACCAGGTTTTTATTTCTTGCAAGCATTTCGTAAAGGTCAAACAGGTACTTCGGTAGTCAAAATCCTGCATATGAATTATTTTTAATCCTGGCTGCTGCATATCTCCATCAGGATCGAAGTTGGGATCGGCAGGTAAACCACTTTTTTCGACCAGGGAATCTCCCAGAGGTTTGGCATATAAACCCCCTTCAGGGTCTAACATTAGATCTAGCTCTATTTGCCGAACACCCAGATCAAATTGTTCGGATAACGGTAGATGAGTATATTCAAAAGTTCCTAATAATAATCTTGCTAACCAGTTAGCATCTGATAAAGCCTTAGATAAATTAGGCGCAGGTCTTATGTGGTAAGAATTATGAGTGCCTAGAGATTGCAGCTGATTGAGTTTCAGGTTTTGGGGTTGAAATTTAACTTCAGCTTTAATAGTTTTGGCAAACAAACTAATTAAAGTTAATATGCTGACTACAGCACCGCCCCAGATATATTTTTTCATAATTTACTATTACTTAGAAGCTTAAATTACTCATCGAGAAACAGTTCAGCAGCTTTAATTAAGCCACGTGCATCCAGTAGTGCGGTGGCTGCATATTTATTCGCGCCAATAAATAGAGCTAGCTCAAGTTCATCTTGGTTAGATTCCCATTCAATCACTCTAACTTTAATTCCTAGCTCTTCTAAAGCTTTGAGAGTAACAGGTGTAACAACAAGTACCCCCTGTTCTGGTTCAACTTCTTCTCCGTCGATAAATACCTGTTGCTCGGTTAATCTAAAACTAAGGCCATCAACCACTTTTAACGTAAACTTAAAATCTACATCTAATTCTTCATCCTTAGTACCATCCTTTCGGTCGAAACCAGAAATTTTCATTTTTAAAGCAATGCGATTTTCGCCAATCAAATCCAGAGCAAAACTAGAAATTTCAAAATCTCTTCTTACATAGTTATATTCGGCTATTCGATTGAGAGTTTGTTGTAATCGCCGTCTAACAGTCCTATTGATAAACGGCGATTGCAGTATATTATCGAGTTGTTCTTGAGTTAAAACCGCCCTCGATGCAATATTGACTGGTTGTTCAAATAGTTCTCGTAATCTCAAGGTAGGAACACCATCAATTTCTGTTAATATATCCTGCTGTAACCATTCCTTTAGCTTGATGTTAATCCCGTCTACATCTAATTCTAGGACTTTGAAAGCGATCGCTCGACTAATTTTTAAATCGCGGGTGGCAACTCTAACACGTTTTACTTTTCCCCCTAAAAGATCGTGATTGGGTGCATTATCGATCCGCACTGCAATAGTATCTACTGACTCGATCTGGGATTCAATCTTATTTTTCAAAATTTTATCTCCCACCGCATTAACGGAAGTTGCGATCGCCAGTATTCCCGACATGATACTTATTAATAATTCCATTTATCTGCTCGATTTCTAATAAAACAACCACTCTAAATTCAGTCCGAAGCGACTATCTTCATCCTCAACTGAATTTTGCCTTTCGATCTCCCCAGATAATCGCAAATTAGAAGTCAGAGCGTAACCAGCAGAAAACAAGGTAATTCCTACTTCCTCACTGCCTCCTGGACTTATAAAGCTTTGAGATACAGAAATATCTCCGCCTCCCGTTCGCGAAAAAGACAACATCAATCTAACTCCCAAATGAACCCCATCGGTAGAAAAGTCGTTGCTTTGAACGTAGCGATAGCCAATCAACGGCGCAAAATTAAGATAGTCACCAAGGGGTAAGAGAAAATAGTGTAAGTCCGCACCAAAAGCATTGCGATCGCCGTTAAATGCCGTCTGATAATCAGCACTAATAGTTAAACCAGTGCGCTCAATAAAAATATCTTCAATTCCAAGATTAAGTCCCTTCGCATCATCGGTAGAGGGAAAGGCAGTAAAACCTAGTCGCAAACGGGTGACAAAAGCAGGATCTTGTTTTATTGCTTCTAATACGTTTGGTACTTCCTCTAGCCATTCCTGTAATACAGGACTTTGCTCGATTTCTTTTACAGGAATATCGATCTTACTATCTTCTTCAGATCTCTCTTGAGCAGTAGCGGGGGAAACTAATAAACCTAGAAACAAACAATTACCAATTAAAACTAAGGAAAATAATCTCATATAGGCTAATGCCGTTTTAAAATCTCTGAGATTAACTATAGGTGAATTTTTCTCAACTTCAGAAAACAACAAATTTAGGTGAGGAAAAATAGGGAAAGTTTGGTTTTTAGACGAAACTTACGCCCTGTTTTTTGCCTCCTGCCTTTCAATGCGGAAGCCTTGTTAAAATCTACTTCGATGAATGATGATGACGATTGAAGATTTCGTCAGTAAGCCATTCTGTACTTGCTTTAAAGTTATGCAGGGGAGTCGGCAGCATTTCTAAGTAAGTCTGGTTGCGAATTAGATTTCCTGCTCTTCCTTTGACCTGTATTTTATCAAACAGATTGGCAACTGCTTCGTTTAGTCCTAACTTTATTAAAGTTCCTCGCATATTTGCGTCAACCGAATGGGTTTCTTTATTTTTAGATAGGGCGATTAAATTGTCGGCAATACCCTTCGCCTGTTGATAGGCAATTTGGGCTACTGGGGGCAAGGCATGGTCTTTAACTGTCGCACAGTCGCCTGCTGCAAACACTTCGGGAAAATCGACTAATTGCAAAGTGGATCTTACCAGAGGAGAACCATGTTCATTTTTGCTTTCATCTTTTATCTGCGTCAAAGATTCAATTAAAGGATTGTTAGCTATGCCCGCAGTCCAAATTGCGGTTTTAGTCGATAGCGTTTCAGTTTCGTCTCGATTTACTAATTGATATTGCACAGAGTCTGAATCCACTGCTGCAACTTTTGCTCCTAAAAGTAGTTCGACAGGAACAGTGCGGTTTTTCAAAGCTTCCTGGGCAGTTTCTCGAAGATTTATATCATCTTTTGCCAAAATTTCTGTAACGAAATCCATCAGCACGATGCGAATATCTTCAATATCACCACCCAAGCTTGTATACCAGTGTGGTAGTAGATCGGCTAAAGTCGCTGCCGTTTCAATTCCTGAATGACCTGCTCCTACGACGGCGAAGGTTAACAACTTGCTGCGTTCTGCTTGAGATTCAGTTTGACTGGCTCGTTGCAAACATTGTCTAATATGCCGTTCTAGTTTTACCGTATCTGCCCCAGTGCGGAAAGGAAAAGCGTTTTCTTCTGCTCCCTCAGTACCAAAATAGCCTTGACTACTACCTACCCCTAAGACTAAATAACGATAGTTGTAAGACAAACCAGAAGCTAATTCTACCTGACGCTGTTCCAGGTCGATACCAGTTACCTTACCCTGTACAAAAGCTACCTTAGTGCCTTTTAGTAGTTCCTTGTATTGAGGTAAAACCTGTTTGTCATACATTTCCCCAGATAGGTATTCATATAGCAAAGGTTTAAAAACAAAACGTTCTGTAGAATCGATGAGAATTATTGGCTCGGGGTAACGATCGTGGCTGAGGTATAAGGCAGTAAAAAGTCCGACGAAACCCCCGCCGACGATAACAGTAGGTTCAGTTGAATTGTTCATGATTTTTAAGTTTTGTAGGTGAGTAAATTTTTGAGAAAAGCTTGGGTGGTATCTTTATAAAATACGCTTTGTTCGACGATGATGACGGCGCAGTATAAATTTAAACAGTGCGTCGGTCAGAAATGAGGATGAGCAGCGATCGTATCAGTAAAACAGCTAAAGACGCGCACCTTCAGGAAGCCGCTCTGCCAAAAGCAATTTTTGAGTCATAAGTCTATCTTTTAAGCTATTAGCTATTAGCTTTTAGCCTCTAGCTCTAAAGTCCTCGAAAATAAACGTCTTGTCCGCTAAGAGCTATGGGTTTAAGACCCCCGCCAAAACGAAGCTTGGCGGTACATTATTCAGTGGTGGGTCACAATCCTAAGAGCCTGTCATTTAGGGTTTCCCCAGATGTTTATACGGCACGCCCACTGAATATTAAATGCCAACGCCAACCGATAACTTAAGCTAAAAGCTAAGAGCTAACGGCTAATAGCTATTGAACTCTGGCACTGGTCTTGAAGCAGGAAATATTATTACTTCAATGCCGTTGATAATTAGGCTAATACCCACGTATACTCCAAGTATCCAACTAGCATCGAATGGCCATTGCGACCAAATGAGAATGCCGAGAATAATGCTGACAATACCATTAAACAGAACCCAACCCCACTTTGGCAGAGGACGTAATTGAAAAGCCTGAATTACGCGAAAAACGCCATCGAGAAAAATATAAACTCCCAAGACAAGAGTTAATGTAAACACTCCTGCTAATGGGTAAACTAATAAGAGAATCGCAACAATTATAGAAATGATACTAAACAGTAGCTTAAGTAACAATCCTCCTACGCTTCTCGATTTAAAGGCATAGATAAACTGAACGATACCATAAACTAGCAAAAGCCAAGCGTATATTAGTTCTACAGCTATAGAAGCTAAGAACCAAGGTCCAATCAGGGCAATAATTCCTAGCACGAGCATAATGATGCCCATCGCTAGGATCGCTCCTGAATTCTGCCGATCTCTTCTATGTTCCTGAGTTCTCACTTGATTTCCTTCCTTAATTCAGTTTTTCTCTTCAGGTTTTGTTAATAGTTGCATTCCTCCTCGCTATCAAAATCGCTCCAGGAATAAACTTGATTGATGTTGTCTTGGCAAATTCAGAGATGCTCGTCAACTTTTTTTATTAATAAGCAAATAATTTGAGGAACTTATGAGGAGCTTTGGCAAATTTTCTCCTCAAAACAAAGTAATAATTTATCCAATTGCCTCTATCGAGCTTAGTAGAAGGGATCTAGGCGGTGAAATAAAAGAGCAAAATGCTATCTGCCATCGCTCGAAAGATCAAATGCACTGTCTATAACGAGGTTTCTTCGATCTGATAATTGCACATCCTAATACAATTCGATCTCGCAAAAGACGGCGTTGCTGAATCAAGGTATACCATATCCGAAGGTGTATGGTAAACCACTAGCTTCGCGTCGTCCTTTAGGACAATGTGATTTTTAACTTTTTCAGTTGATGACTAGAATTTAAAAAGCTAATAGCTAACAGCTAATAGCTACGAATAGATTACTTTTCGGTTTCACGTTGTACCCTTGTCCTAAAGGATAAGCTTCGCAAATGGTATACTTCAAATCAGCAACGCCCAATTTGGCATTTATTAACTTTTCTCATAAGTTCCTCAAAACTTCTAGCTATAAATAACGCAATAGCTTAAAAGTATTTCTACCGATTCAGCGATACATTGTATGTCTCGGTCAAGGAATATTTTTAAAGTTTATCTAACTCGACATATAATAAGGAGTTCAATTGCAATGTTTTTTCTAAAAGCTAGATCGACTGGTCTACTATTGTGCCTTGCAAGCACACTATTGCTGCTTAAACCATTATCGGCTGATGCTCAAGCGATCAAACAGTCAGACGTTTGGGATGGTAAAAGCCTAGAGTCTTTTAATGTAAAATCGGATGCTCAGAAGCTCGTACAATTTAAACGAGAAGAAGTAAAAGTAGATGTAGTAGAACCTGTAGAAACAAGAGAAAATAATAGATCTCGCAGCTATCTAGGTATTGGTGCAAATCTTGGCTTGGGGGGCGACGACACTGCTATTGGTAATGGTGCTTTTGCTGTCTTAGGTAAAGCTGCTTTAACCGAGCATTTTGCCTTACATCCTGCGGTGCTATTTGGCGATAAAAATACTATTCTATTGCCCGTAACCTATGGATTCCCCATTAGAAATAGTTCTTCAGAAATACTTTATCCCTTCGTTGGTGCTGGAATATCAATTAAAAAAATATTTGATGATTTCGATGTAAATGTTTTAGCAACAGCAGGATTAGATGTTCCGATTAGCGATAAGTTAACAGGAACAGCCCGTGTCAACGTAGGTTTTAATGATGATACTGATGTCGGCTTACTCTTAGGAATTGGCTACGGTATCTAATTTAGATCAACTACTCATGATGCATAGAAACAAGAATAAATGAAGCCTAAAAACAGCCTTTTATCATTTTCTCGTACTTCTAAAAATCTCTTAGCGATCGCCTCCGTACTTTTTGTTGTATTTTTTATCGCCGTGAATTCATCTGCACAGGATAACCAAAAAAAACAATATCTCTCCGCGGGAGAAAGCGACCCCATAAAAATGGGTTGGATGCAGGGGTTTCCACCGCCAGAAGATAAACGCTTGAAGCTTGCCAACGGCTCTTTCTTTGAGTTTCCTGCTTTGCGCTATAGTGTGGCGCACATGAGGCAGTTTATGCCTACAGTCGAAGTTTCCCGTGGAATAAAAAAACCACCAGTTCCCTTTGAATACAATCTCGATGAGAATATTGACACGCTAACTTTTGTCCCGTGGTCTGAGGATGAAGAGATGACTTGGGAGGCTTCTCTAGGAAAGAATTATACCGATGGCATACTTATCCTGCATCAAGGCAAAATCATTTATGAAAAGTATTTTGCTGCTTTAACCGAAGTTGGAAAACACGTAGCTATGTCAGTTAGCAAATCCTTTACAGGAACGCTGGCGCAGATGCTGGTTGCCGAAGGAGCGTTAGATGATAGCAAAACCGTAGCCGAATACGTCCCCGAACTAGAAAATTCTGGCTTTGCCGATGCCACCGTCAGGGAGGTAATGGATATGACCACCGCTCTAAAATTTAGCGAAGACTATTCCAACCCAAACGCAGAGATCTGGAAATATGCGATCGCGGGAAGTCCACTGCCCAAGCCCGAAAATTACAACGGGCCAGTTGGTTATTTTGAATACCTACAAACGGTACAAAAGGATGGCGAACACGGAGAAGCCTTTGGCTATAAAAGCGTTAATACCGATGCCTTGGGCTGGATAATTTCTAGGGCTACGGGAAAATCAGTAAATCAGTTACTTTCGGAAAAAATCTGGCAGAACCTTGGCATGGAACAAGATGCCTATTATTCTGTAGATGAATTAGCAATACCTTCTGCCGCAGGCGGACTAAGTGCGGGTTTGCGAGATCTGGGGCGTTTTGGAGAAATGATTCGCCTTGGAGGAAGTTGGCAGGGTAAACAGATTGTACCTCAAACTGTCATCGAAGATATTCAACAAGGCGGAAGCAAAGAGAAATTCGCCAAGTCAGATTATGACAAGCTGAAAGGCTGGTCTTATCGAGATATGTGGTGGATTACTAACAATGAAGGCGGTGCATTTGCTGCGCGAGGCATACACGGACAAACCATTTACATCGATCCTACGGCCCAGATGGTTCTCGTGCGTTTCGCTTCCCATCCTATTGCTGCCAATTCTGCTAACGATCCTTATTCTCTGCCTGCCTATCAAGCCGTAGCCGATCATTTAATCGAACAAAATTAACCACAAATAACACACAAATGTCATGAATACAGAACTATTTAACTTAGAAGGAAAAACTGCGATTGTTACTGGAGGCGGGAACGGCATCGGCAAAGCCTGTTGTTTGATGCTCTTTGATTCTGGTGCTAATATCGTAGTCGCGGATTTAAAAACAGAAGATGCTCAAAAAGTAGCCGATGAAATTAAGCAAAAAGGCGGAAAAGCGATCGCCGTATCCTGCAATGTAACCAAAGACGAAGAACTGACTAACTTAGTCAAGCGTACAGTTGATGAATTTGGCGGTATAAATATTTTAGTCAACAATGTTGGCGGTGGCGGTGCTGGAAAAGAAAGTCCGTCAGATATTTCGGTAGATGACTTTGCTCGAACTTTTCAACTCAATGTATTTAGTGCCTGGCGGTTGTCGCAACTGTGCGCTCCTGAAATGAAAAAGTCTGGGTATGGCTCGATTATCAGTATGTCTTCAATGTCATCCATAAACAAAAGTCCTGCTATCAGCGCCTATGCTTCATCTAAAGCAGCAATCAACCATATGACTGCCAATCTAGCCTTTGATTATGGTCCTGAAGTAAGAATTAATGCAGTAGCACCAGGAGCGATAAAAACTGATGCTTTGGCCTCGGTGCTGACACCAGAAAGGGAGCAAAAAATGTTGTCACATACGCCACTACAGCGACTAGGTGAGGTGCAAGATATTGCTGGTGCAGTGCTTTATTTTGCAGCACCAATATCGTCATGGGTAAGCGGTCAAGTGTTATTTGTCAACGGTGGTGGTGTGCAAACGTTGGATTAAACATCCGAAATTTGATACACCTGTTGCAAATTAAAAAACTAATTTTGGCGTTGGTAAATGAAGGTATGATAAATAAAAAGCGATTAGGCATAGCCTACGCTTCGCGATCGCTCTTTAAGGAAAATTATTTTCTACATAAGGAACAGGGACATCCCAAAATTTAAGATAATGAATTAAGTAATCGAAAAACGCTTTGCTATTCCAAATCTTTAGTTTTTCTCAGATATTCTATTCGTTTACTATTGCATTATCTAAAATTTAAAACTGTCCCTGCTTTTGCATGAAGCATTACGCATTTACCAACGCCTCATTGGTTCAAATATGACTAATTTTGCATATATTTATACCAATTGGATTTAGTATTATGTCCGATTGAGGCTTGAGAGAACGTAAGAAACAATTTTAGGAGACCTCCATGATTAACGACGCTGAGTTGCAGAATTTACACCGCTGCATAGAACTGGCAACCAAAGCTTTGGAGGCAGGAGACGAGCCATTTGGCTCTGTGCTTGTCGCTGCCGACGGAACCGTTCTCGCTGAGGAACGTAACCATGTCGGCTCTGGCGATCAAACTCGCCATCCAGAGTTCGCTCTAGCGCGCTGGGCGGCGGCGAACATGACCATCGAGGAAAGAGCAGCGTCGACCGTTTTCACCTCTGGGGAACACTGTCCGATGTGTGCTGCCGCTCATGGTTGGGTTGGGCTAGGACGTATTGTGTACATCAGTTCTTCCACGCAACTGTCTACTTGGCTCGCCGAGTTAGGGGTTTCAGCATCTCCTGTACGGAGTCTACCCATTAACGAGGTCGTTCCAAGCCTCGTGGTAGAGGGTCCAGTTCCCGACTTAGCTGAGCAAGTACGAGACTTACATCGTCGCTTCTACAGTTTTTCATGAGCAGCAAGATAATGCTTGGTTATGGGCGGATTAATCATGAAAGCAAAGAAGCTTTATCTGTTCTTGGCTTCATCTGTTTCTCAATAAGGAAGCTGTACAACTGTCTGGATTAAATGTACCTTTTAATCTAACGTTTATGTCTCAAAATCATGGTTTAATTAAATCTATAATCGTTTGATTTAATTTAGCGTGAATTCGGCGGCGATTTTTGCAGCCATGACCCGCCAGGTTCCTGAAAACGCCCTGATCTCGGTCGATGTGGGAAACAATACCTATTCCTTTGGACGATACTTTGAGTGCCGTGTTCAATCCGTGCTGATGTCGGGCTACCTGGGTTCGATTGGCTTTGGTTTTCTGGGAGCAATGGGAGCCTGGGCCGCTGTGGGACACGATGGTCTCCGACCGACCGAAGGTCATCGCCCCATTGTCTCTGTCTCAGGAGATGGCGGCTTTGGTCAGTATATGGGGGAGTTTACCACCGCCGTGAAATACAACATGAACGTTACCCATATCCTGCTCAACAACTGCGAACTGGGCAAAATCAGCAAGGAACAGCGAGCCGAGGAATGGGATGTGTGGCAGACCTCCTTACACAATCCCAGCTTTGCTAAGTATGCTGAAATCTGCGGTGGCATGGGTGTACAAGTCACTCAAAAGCAAGACTTAGACCAAGCGATCGCGGATACCCTAGTCTATAACGGTCTGGCGCTCGTGGAAGTGATGGCAGACGTGAACTCGATCTGAAAATGGAATTTACGTTGATTGGCTACGGATTGCTGCGATCGCCTTTTGCAACCAATCTAAATAAGTCTGTTCCCGTTGCTTCACTAAGTCCAAAACTAGTCGATGCAGTTTTTGTTCGTGCGATGCAGTCGGATTACTCAAAGATAGAGCCTCGATCTCCTCACACTGGGCTAGCTTTTCTTGCCGTGCTTCCAGTTCCTGCTCTAGCAGATCCACGATCGCCTCGTGAGGCAACTGAGCCGCAAAATAGAGCTGCACCAGCAACGGCTCTCGCAACACGGGCAACGGATGATGCGTCTGGAGCCAGTGGGTTAACTCTACTTCACCTGCTTCAGTAATTCGATAAACCTTGCGATTGGGGCGATCGTGCTGAATCTCGACGGTACAGGTAATCCACCCCTGTGACTCCAGTTTGTCTAAAGTCCGATAAATCTGTGCCTGATCTGCTGGCCATAGATGGGCAATGCAATCGTCAAAGCACTTGGTTTTGAGGTCGTAGCCTGTCCGCTCCTGTTGTTGGAGCAGACCCAGAATCACATGGGCAAGAGACATAGGCGGTTTACCGAACGAACAGGGAGGGCAAGCCCTACCCATAGAATTTATATACTTCTATGCTAATATATGACTAATCATATATAGGACAAGTTTTGTAAACTGTTTGCTTGGAGGCAACTGTATGACAACTCAAACTCAAACACTCCGAACCGTTGCTGGAATCATTAATAGTGTAGAAACGCTTGAAGGAGCCGGCTTCCTGGTGCGTCGTCCTTTTCCCAAGAGTAGCTTTTCCGAGTTTGACCCCTTTCTCCTCCTCGATGAATTGGGTCCCGTGAATCAGAAGCCCGGTCAAGCAAAGGGCGCACCAGATCATCCCCATCGTGGCTTTGAAACCGTCAGCTACGTCCTGGATGGACGGCTGGAACACAAGGACTCGGTCGGTCATGCCGGACTGCTCAATCCCGGTGATGTGCAGTGGATGACCGCTGGAGCAGGCGTAGTACATTCCGAAATGCCAGAAGCTGAGTTTACCCGCACGGGTGGGCGACTGCACGGCATTCAACTCTGGGTCAACTTGCCACAGCGGGACAAGATGATTGCTCCTCGCTATCAGGAAATTCCGTCAGCGCAGATTCCAGTGGCTCAGACCAAAGATGGGTCAGTGACAGTGCGAGTGATTGCGGGAGAATCGTTGGGGGCGAAAGCGGTGATTGAAACCCGCACCCCGATTATCTATCTGCACTTCACGCTCCAACCGGGAGCAAGCATTGTTCAATCGGTACCGAAAGAGTACAACGCCTTTACCTATGTCCTCGATGGGTCTGGTTTGTTTGGCACTGAGCAGGAACGGGGTGAGGATGGGCAAATGGTGATTTTTGCACCTGATGGTGAGGAAGTGGCGATCGCTAATCCTGCGGATGCCACCCAACCCCTCGATCTACTGCTGATTGCTGGAGTGCCACTGAATGAACCTGTGGTGCGCTATGGTCCTTTTGTGATGAATACTGAAGCCGAAATACTGCAAGCGATCGACGATTACCAAAATGGAAGGATGGGACATATTTATGCTTAACACACTTCAACACCGCATTACCCAACATCAACTGCTGACCGATATACGCATCAAGTTATTGCATTTGCATAAACTGTTGTTGGATACAGAGCGTATTCATTACGAACAGGTGCGCGGACGGGTCTCTAACAGCGAATTGCTGCAACTGGCGATCGATCACGATCAATTTGCCTGGTTGCATCGCCTTTCAGAATCGATCGTGCAAACTGATGAGTTAATCCACTCTGATGAGCCTATCACCTCTGAGGCGATCGCTGTCATTGCTGATGTTCGGATTCTACTCACACCTGATGAAGCTGGAAATGACTTTGCTGTGAAGTATGATGCGGCGTTTCAACACAACCCCGATGTGGTGTTAGCTCATGCTGATTTGGTTACACTGCTAGCGACTAAGGTTCAACTATAAATTGAGCAGTTCGTCCAGATTAAATTTAATCTAGACGAACTGCTTTTATGCATTGTATTTACCGAATCGTAAGCATTCGCGACGTGTTCAGGTGTACTCTCAAACAAATCAGTGCATCCGATTCTAACTTAAGTTATAGCCAACCTTCTACTCCGCGATCGCATGGCGACTCTATCAATTTGTACTGTAAAAATTTTAACTTGATATAGACGACAGCTTGAAGGCGATCTCCTATATTGAATTTATAGCAAACAGTTATGCAATCAAGGGATTGAGCAAGTAAATTGCAAGGTTTCATTGAGAGGGCGTAAGCCAACTTTTGTATTTTTGTAATTGCAAAATAAATGATTTAAGCGTTTGTATAGCAACAGAAAAATTTTGGTCGAATAGCGAAATTTAATCAGACCAAAACATAGTCAACCGCCTTAATACGTTAGAGCAGGTTTAGTAATTCCAATGATTAAGTGAGATAAATTGATTCTGGAGAAGGATTTGAGCAGCTTCTAAATTAGCGATCGCAAACACGATTATTTTAAAGCTCATCATCAATGAGTAATCTTAGGCTCAAGAATGACTACTCTATTCCAGTTGTAGTGGATCTTAAAGTAGGAAAGTATTGGAGTTAAAAAAGTATTTGTACTAGGTACAAAAGTACTGTAGGTATTTCTCGATAGGACGCTAGATATAGAACTAAAATAACGTAATTTAAAGAATTTGTTAGCTATATTCCGCTACATTTGGTATGTGTAGCTCAATTTCGGATAATTGAAGATTTTATTGAGATTAAGGGTAAATCGCGATTACATCTGCTTGGGATCACAGCTATATTCGACAATATAACGTTTACGAAATCAAACAATATATCAAATAAATAAATAGAAGCTCAATATAACTTAAATGAGCTTTATTGCACCTATGCAGTCAATAAAAATCAGCGCGATGAAACAGCCTCAAGTAGGTGAGTTGATTCGTTCGCTTCGACAGAAGCTCAATCTGACCCAACAGCAGCTAAGTGTTGAATTAGGAGTAGTTACGCCAACGGTTAACCGATGGGAAAACGGTCATTCTCAACCTTCTCCAATGGCTCTCAAGCTAATTGAGGCAAAGCTTACAGAGTTAGGAAAACGAGGTGATGAGTTACTGGAAAACTATCTAGCTAAATCAGTTAACTAAAACTGTCAGCCTTTTAATCAAGGCGAAACGAAATTTAATCACTAACTTCTTGAACGGGTCGCTCATGGGGCTTGCACCGCTTAGTTGGGTGGAAACCCCCAAGACCGCGCCCGTCCGCTAATATTCACGTCTTTACGCACTTATCGGCAGTGCGTGACAGGGATTCTGCGTGCTTTTTTATGGAGAATTATTATGGTTCAAGCTCCAATTAAATCCGAAAAAATTAAATCTTTAAGCTTTACGACTCAACAGTTTAAATCTGTTATGAGTGGTGATGAAAAAAGCCGTGTTGAAGCCCTCAAAGAACTATTAGATTATCCGATCGCACTGCGCGATCGCTCTGGTTCTCGATTTTGGTTTTTGCGACCAGGAGAAAGTCACTCAGCAGCAGAAGAGACACAGCCGATCGCAGTTGGGTTTTATGACGAACTTAATTCTAAGGGCGATCGCGAAATTAAGGCATTTTTAACCAGTCCCGAACAGCAGCAAGAAATTTATGGGCATTATATTGATCGAGTTAATGAACAGAAACCTGTGATGTATTTGCTGTTGCCATCGGGAGAGACAGGGCAGGCGACTTTGGTATTGCCGACTGAGGGCGGGCTAAAGCAGCGGAATATTCAAAACTTTGAGATGGGATCGGCGGAGTTGCGATCGCGTCTAGAACGCCTTAAACAGGGTACTCTACCTGTGGCGCACAAGGCGATGCTGTCGATTCCCCTGGCGGAGTTTGCGTTTTATAAGCCAATTGAAACTGCGAAGGAATTAGCCCAGCAATTAGCGACGGTGGCGAAAAGAATCGAAGGGATTATTCCCCAGGTTTATCGGCAGGAAAAGCAGGATGGTTATTTGCACAAGCTGTTGGCAAGTTTTCAGCAGGAATTACTACCTTTTTTGAAGCTGGAGGCGAAAACTGATAAGGAGTATGGGTTTGCCGATATCTACGCTCAGACGGTAGCTTATGCCTTATTTACGGCGCGAGTATTTAGTCATATTAGTTGGCAGAAAGAGTTGCAGCTAGATCCTGCGGTTAAGCAGCCATTGTTTGATCGAGAGTCAGCATGGCAGCAGTTGCCAGAGACGAATCCGTTTTTACGACAGTTATTTAAGGATGTTTCTAAGCAGAAAGCTGAAGATCTGGGTGATGAACTGATTACGGAGATTGCCAATATTTTTGGAATTCTGCGGGCGGCGAAGATAGAGGCGATTTTGAGTGATTTCTCCCAGACGGGAAATCGTGACGATATTATCATCCATTTTTATGAGCCGTTTCTAGCCGCTTACAATCCCAAGCTGAAAAAGAATCGTGGAGTTTACTACACTCCTGAATCGGTAGTTTCTTACATGGTGCGGAGTGTGGATATTCTGCTCAAGGATAAGTTTAACAAGCCGCTAGGGTTGGCAGATCCTGATGTGATGATTTTAGACCCAGCTACGGGTACAGGCACGTTTCTACTGTGGATTTTTCAGTTGGTGGAGCGGCGGTTTAAGGGGACTGATGGGGATGTAGAGTCTCAGCGGTTGATTAAGGAACGGTTTGGGGAGATGTCGTGGTCGCAATATGTGCGCGATCATTTGTTGCCGAGGGTGGCAGGGTTTGAGTTGTTGATGGCTCCCTATGCGATCGCTCACCTGAAGCTGAGTTTGTTTTTGCAGGAGAGTGGGTATGAATTCGATCCCAATCAGCGGTTGAAGGTGTATCTGACGAATACGTTGGATAATACCCCGCGCAAGTCTGAGACTCTATTTGATGAGTTTATTGCCGATGAAGCTCATGAGGCTACCAGCATTAAGCAGGATGAGCCAGTGATGGTAATTGTTGGAAATCCACCGTATTCGGGGCATTCGGAGAATAAGGGCGAGTGGATTAGCAATCTGCTCAAGGACTATTACCAAGTGGATGGAAAGCCTTTGGGTGAGAAGAATTCCAAGTGGTTACAGGATGACTATGTGAAGTTTATTCGGTTTTCTCAGTGGCGAATTCAGCAGACGGGGAAAGGGATTTTGGCTTTTATTACCAATCATGGTTATCTGGATAATCCGACGTTTCGGGGAATGCGGCGCAGTCTGGACAAGACTTTTGATGAGATGTATGTTTTCGATCTACATGGTAATAGCAAGAAGAAGGAAGTCGCACCAGATGGCTCGAAGGATGAGAATGTCTTTGATATTCAGCAGGGTGTCGCGATCGGTTTAATGGTTAAATTACCTGCTCAGGAGTAAATAAAATGGCAAAAATTTTTCACGCGAGTTTACACGGCCTACTAAATATAAAAGACCAAACTCTGTTGGCTTTAGATATTGGTAAAACCGAATGGTCAAGTATTGATATTGAAACATCTAGCTTTTATTTATTAATTCCTCAAGATTCTGATTTGCGTCGTGAATATGACAAGTGGTGGAAAATAACTGATATATTCCCTGTTAATAGTGTGGGGATTGTTACCGGCCAAGATGCTTTGACTATTGCCACTGAAAAGATAGATGCTGAGATACTGGCAACAAAGCATAATTTGTCAACTTGTAGTGTCAAACCAATTCTCTATCGACCGTTCGATTTACGCCATATTGTTTACGATTCTAACGTTGTTACTCGTCCACGCAGTAAAGTTATGAATCATATGCTGATGGGAGACAATTTAGCAATGTCTGTATCTCGCTCAGTTAGAGGAGAACCTTGGCGTGATGCACAGGTTACAACCCACATAGTTGAATTTGGTGTGATGGCGACTAGGCCAGGGAATTCAGCACCTTTATTTCCCCTTTATCTCTATCCTACGACCCCAGCAGAAATAATGATGGGAATTACCCGTAAGCCCAATATTGCCAATGAATTCTTCACTGAAATCGAATTATTTCTCGGTTACACTCCTACTCCTGAAGCAATATTTAGTTACGTTTATGCTATTCTTTACTCTTCAAATTACCGTAGCCGTTATGCGGAGTTATTACAGATTGATTTTCCTCATATACCAATTACCCGTAATGTCAATTTATTCCGTCAATTGAGTGAATTGGGAGAGCAATTGGTGAATTTGCACCTGATGAAATCCCCAATCCTCAACGAAACATCATCCCCATTTATCAATAATGGTGGCGGCTGTATTGTCGATGCTGGGCATCCTAAATATGAAGATGGCAAAGTAATCATCAACAAACAAAAAGACGGCTTTGTGGATGTACCTGAAGCGGTTTGGAACTTCCATGTTGGCGGCTATCAAGTTTGCCATAAATGGCTCAAGGATCGCAAAGGTCGCACTCTGAGTCAAGATGATATCGGGCATTATCAAAAAGTTGTTGTTTCTCTCAAAGAAACGATTAAATTAATGACAAAAATTGACCAAGCTATTCCTGACTTTCCGATTCAGTAACTATTAGGATAGGTCGGCTTCAATCACTGTAACTATGGCAATAGTAATTTCAGACATTTTTTCAGGAGAAACAATTCCTAGTTTACGAATAAATCTCTGCGTATCAACACCACGCAGTTGTAGCACATCTACACTTGATTCTTTCGCTAAACCATTAGCTTTATTGGGTTCAATTTTGATGTGCCACAGATTTTCCCTATACCAATCTTTCCAATCTGTAAGAGGAGCAACTAGCTTGATGGGCAATATACCGATCGCATTAGAACTAATTACAACCGCAGGTCTAGTTTTTTTGATCTCTTTACCAATAGTTGGGTCAAAGTTGACTAACCAAATTTCCCCTCTCTGGGGCAGTTTTGTCCTAGTCATCAATGATATCCCCAGCCATCAATTCCCGCCACTCAGTCGAATTTTGATAGTGTTTGGCTATTTTCTCGGCTTGGGTAGCCAGAATAGATTGTCGCTCTGCCAAAGGCTTATTCAGAAAAGCCTTACGGTCTTCTAAGGTAGGACTATCTAAATCTTCAGAACTATTATTGCCATTAAAGGCAAATAGTTTTTGTTTGACTAATTCTCTTTCTGCTAATGGGAGATTGCCAATCATTTGAACGATCGAATCTACTAATTGAATATTCATTTACACTCTATTTCACAAATCTTTCTCTATTATTATGAATAAGTTTCCTGTAACGGTAAAAAAAACGTGAGGATTAAACCATGACTATCAAAGAATTATTATTTCAAGAAATCGAATCTACTCCAGAAGAACTTCTAGAAGAAACTTTAGACTTTTTGCGAAATTTAAAAACAAAACAAGATTCAGAGAAGCCGAAAGTTACAGAATCTCAACAACCTTATCGCCCTGCTTCTGGGCGTTCCATTCTTAGACACGCTGGTACGTGGGCAGGTGACGACTTGGAAGAATGTCTTCGTGCCGTTTACGCCACTCGCGGCAAAGCCAAATTTGACTATGACCTTAATCCCTTTGAATAATGTACCTTCTCGATACGAATCACTGTAGCGCAATCATTCTAAACGTACCAAACGTTATTCGTCGAGTCACTGAAGTAGGGGAGTTGAATATTGCTACCTGCATCATCGCCCAGGGAGAACTCACATATATGGTGGAAAAATCGACTCAAAAGGAAACTAATCGCGCTCGGTTGGCAGAATTTCTCGAAGATATACGTGTTTACCTAGTTACTGAGGAGGCAGCCATTATTTATGGACAACTGAAAGCAGCCTTATTTAACCAGTTTGCTCCTAAAGAAAAAGGCAAACGCCGAAAGACAAAAATTACCGACTTAGGATTTGATGAAAACGATCTTTGGATTGCTGCTCTCGCTCTACAACAAAATCTCACAATAGTCTCAGCCGATAGCGACTTTCAACGAATTCGTACCGTTAAAGCCTTATCTGTTGAATCCTGGCTTTAAATATTTCTTACTGCTTATACAATCTTTTATGCTTGAAACTATCATCTCCGACCTAATCCGTAAACAACGCCCTTACTACCTACCTCAAGGAAATCCCATTAAAGGAGTTGACAATCAATACTGGCTAGTTTTTCAACACCGCGATGCCGATAATCTCCTCAAAAATATTGTCAGTTTCCTAAGTTTTCAAACACACTCTACCTATAAACTAATTCGGATAGATCTCAATACCGCTCATATATTTGAATACATCCCCAAGCAAGAAGGCAATATTCCTAATGCTACTCTATTACGCACCAGCAAACTAACAATTATTGAGCAGTTTCTTCAATTAGAAAATGCAGTTAAAGAAGAAGTATTACTAATAGGAAGCTTTCTAGAATTAGAAACCAAAATTCGTCGCCGTCGCCGATTTAATTTACCAGATGATATTGACAAATATCACCAATTTATCACTGCTTATTTAGAACGCACTAAATTCTATCGTCGCTCTACTGCTTACTTTGAAAGTGGCGTACTGAAACTTTACTCTGAACCCCTGCAAAATATTGTTAAAAATGAAGGGGAAATCCGCTTGTTGATGGATTGGCAAGGATTTACTAATAGTCGAGATCTCAAGGAACTCCAAAAACTACACGACTCAGAATATCGAACCGAATACATTCGTCGTACCCTCCAAGAATTTCTTGCAGGTTTAGAAGATAGCTCTTTTTCTAGCACTGAAATTCTCGCCGAATTAGTGAGGTTGGGTACTCTAAAAATCAAGCTGGTCAAGATGGAAGAAAGACGGGCTATCTATCACAAAAAGACTGGCATCTTGAGCGATCGCCTGGATAACCACATTCTCCATGAAGGCTCGGATAACTTTACTCGCGCTGCCCATTCCAGAAATGCTGAAAGCGTTACTTTCCTCTATTATTCAGATCCTATAGATTTAGACGCTATTAAAGAGAGCATTATTGAATTTGATGAAGAATGGCAAGACAAAGAACTCACTTTTGACCTCAGCCAAGAATTTTTAGCGCAAATAATCGCCGAACGCGATCGCCGTATCCAGTTAAAGCAACCAGTTATCGAATCTATTACTCCTGACGAATTCCCCAATGGAGAAATCACCCCAGTTGAAATTACAGGCAGTAACCTAGACCAAGTTGAAACCATTGAAGTTGCCGATGATGAGTTGGTTAAAGTTACTATCGACAGTCGAGAACCAGAACGCATTATCGGTCAAGTTGAAGTATATCCCGATCATCCATCGACTTCGCTGAAGAATTTCAGAGTTAAAGCCACTACAGGAACATATAACATAACTCCAGAAAAGCCCATTTCTGTAAGCTCAGACCTAATTATTCCCGACTTTCCCGAAATTGAAGGCTTTAAGCAAGCAGTCGAATTAATCTTGGCAGGAAAACACGGGCAACCTCAAGACTTTCTCTACTGGCTGGCAATGGAACGTCCTCACCTACTGCGAGTCCAACAAAGCGACACACTAGATGAGTTTGTCTACCAAGGTATTTTATTCGAGCATCAAAAATCAGGCGCGCAGCACTGTCTTAGAGTCATGCAGGATTTTGGCGTAGCGGTTTGTGCTGATGCTGTGGGATTGGGAAAAACCAGATTAGCTGCTGCGGTGGCTAAACTGTACCGTAATGAAAAAGGTCAAGCTAAGGTTGCCATTATTGCTGCCAAAAAGTTATTTCCTAACTGGGAAAGGGAAATGACCGAACTTGGCTTTAAAGGGGGCGATTATGAACTTTATAATAAAAACTTGATGAGTCTCAAAGGCAACCGATTTCTAGATGACTTTAATCGCTATGGTGGTGCAGATCTGATCGTTATTGACGAGGCTCACGAAGGCATTCGCAATTATCGAAATCGCATTCATCAAATTTGTTTGCAGATTCAACAGAGCGATCGCGCCTCTGAAAGAGAAAGGCATTTTCTACTGCTGACAGCTACTCCTTGGAATAACCGCCGCGAGGATATCTATAATATTTTGTCTCCATTTCTTTCTCGCCCAGAAGGATTCAAAGATTTAGATTTTCCCCCAGAAGTAGCATTATGGTTCGAGCGTCGAGATGCAGGAGTCGAAAACTTTACCGACAATACCAATTTATTTCGACGCACCTATCGAGAGTTATTTCTCCAACGCACCAGACAGATGCTTAGAGAAGCTACTCCAGATCTCAATCTCTATGCTAAACGAGTAGCTCAATGGTTGCCCGTAGTATTTGAATCAGATACAGAGCAAGCATTAGACCAAATCTTCACTCAATTTGAAACCAACCTCTATATTCCGTCAGCTGACCCGATACGTTATCTCAAGGGCAGTACCGAACAGCGATCGCTCCTTGCCAATCAACGTCGCTTCTTTTTACAACGGGCAGAGTCGAGTATGTATGCTCTGGGTCGCACGATTAAGAACTTTAGCGATCGCATTGCTTTGGTTAAAGACAGATTAGAAATGGTTTCTCCTGATGCTGATGGACTCAAAGAATTCTTGTTGCTGCATTATGAATTTGGGTCTAAGAAAAAAGATAAATCATTAGATGTCTTAGATCTAAGCGATGACTGGGATGAAGATTATTTAGAAGATGAAGACGACGAAGACGAGGAAGAAACCAATGAGAAGAAAGAGGAAAAGCGTCAACAACTACGCAAATCCATAGATCTTGCTACCGATGCTCTGCGAGATGACCCAATCAGAGCTAAAGAAATTTACTACCAAATTATGGCTGACTGTGACAGCGACTTAGCTCAACTCAAACAGATTCAAAAACTACTAGTGGATGAATTTGTCAAAGACCACAAACGCGAACAAGTTACCCAGAAAGTCAGGGAAATCGTCAGTCAAGGTCATAAAGTTCTCTTGATTTCCACCTTTTCAGATACGGTGATCGATTACTACCGCTACATGGCAAAAGAAGGCGCGATCGCATCAAGCGGAATTGGTATGGCAATCGGCTCTAATAAACTTTATTACAACAGCGATTTAGACTATCCAATCAAAGTTAGTCCTAATAATGCGGTCAAAGGAACTAATCAAAAACCTGGATTAAAACGACAGCAAATATTCCGCTTGTTTGCCCCTGCTGCTACTTGTAGAAATCCTGCCGAACGTCCACAGCCAGAAGAAGAGATCTCAGTTTTAATCGGTTCAGAAACTCTTTCAGTCGGTCAAAATCTTCAAGATGCAGATTATTTGATTAACATCGATTTGCCCTGGAATCCAATGATTTTAGAGCAGCGCATTGGTCGCATCGACCGCCCCAAACAACGTCAAGTTGAAAATATTTATATTTACTACGCCAATAGCGAAAGTCAATTACTCAGACAAGCCAGTCGCCTATCTAATCTAAACAAAAAACTGGTCGGCGATCTAGTTGAAGAAAGTGGCGCAATTGGCAACATTGAGCGAATCGATACTCTAGGAGCTTCAATCTATGGCGATACTCTCTTTGATGATGAAATTTTGCCTGGATATATCGATTTCATCCACAGTTTAACTAAAGCCCGATCCTTGGAGCAGGGCAGTTTACAAGAAGAGACTTATCAAAAACAAGAAGCTAACCGAGACCTCTACACTCAAAACGAAATCTTGCACAGCGAAGAACTGAGAAAACTAATTGAGGAATTAGGATTCGATTACCAAGCCAATCCCATTGCTGTCGGACATCGTACCAACGACTCCGATGAACCAACTTGTCTTGTGGCACTGACCTTAGAATATTATGGCCCAAATGGTGAACCCATTCCCGACCATAAACAAACAATTTACTGGAACGATCTCGCACAAGAAAATGATGGCTACGGAATAGCGGTTTCTTCAGCATTTAAAACCCCTGACTCTGGTGAGGTAGTTTCGGCAAAAAAAATCCTAACTATTACTCATTCTTTGTACGAACAACTGGTGAAACTCAAGCAACAGCGTTGTTCCGAATTAGAACAACCAGAAACTTTAGAAAACATTAATTTAACTTCTGAGCGGATTAGTAAAATTCAGAAGCGAATTATGGCAATGGATAGTTTTCCGTCTGGAATCAACCGTAAAACCGTCAAAGATACTTTGAAGAAACTTAATTCTGGAAAAGAGCAAAAGAAAGTCCAAAAACTGCTGCGAGATTGCACCGATGGCGATAAAAGTCAGCTAAACGATGATAAGTTTATCAAGCAACTAGTTAATGACACAGAAATTCTTAATTTACTAAATCTTGAAGGGATTAAACCTACCAGCTTGAAAGCTTCTTTATCAGCTTTGCTTTTAAGAACGCAAGTAAAGTAGCGATATGCCCTAAAGGCATCGCACTTACCACAACGATAACTGACCCTCACTAACGCTGCTATACCAATCTTCGAGTCGGTCAACGATACAATCAGCAGTTAATCTCGACTGCACGAAAAACAAAAATAGTTCTCCCTCAGTTGGCAGAAAAATCCCATCTCTGAATTAGAGTAGGACAATCGCAAAAGTCATGGTCAAAAGCTGTGGTCACGACCCGAAGTCTTTCCACTTTCTACAATACTACCGCAACGCTCTAGCATCCAAGTAAATTTTTGACCAGCAAGATATATCTGCCCTAAACTATGATCATCGAGTTCTAGATCATATTTTACATTGCTAGCTAAAGAACTACCTGAAGAGTAAATACGCCTGCTATATCCCATTCTGTTAAGCATTTCTTGAAGTCGATCGCTAAACACAATTGCTAAAGTTCGATAGAAGCGAGAAGCAAAACCTAAATCTTGCTGTAGCTTTACGTTGAGTTTTTGACGAGAAATAGCTAATACCTGTGAATGTTCAATTATTTTCGCGGTAAAATATGGTAATTCACCATCAATAAACTGGCTCTCTCCGATAATTTCACCTTTAGATAAGCGTGATATTTCTACACCTGCTACTGTGGTTGCTTCTAATGTGGCAAAGATGCGAGCTAAAGGATTGCGATCGCTACTCATTCTTGATAGCGAAACTGCACCACTTAATAAAATATACAGGGCATCTATCGGCCCATTTTCTTGAATTAAAGTTGTATTAACAGCAAACTCCTGAAGTTCACCATTGGCGATAATCCAATCTAAATCACTATCATTCAATTGACTAAAAAGAAGCAAAACATCTTTTATTGATTGACTAGATCTAAATTTTCTGTGAACTTTGGTTTCAATGAAATTATGCAATCTATCTTTTAGTAAAATAGCGATCGCCCGATAAAAACGAGCTGCAAAATCTGCATTTTGCGCTAATCTATGTTCTAAAGACAACAAAGGAACTGAAACAATAGATGATTTTTCTACTGCTGTAATGGTTGTTGTTGCCAAACACATTCTAATTAGAGAAATTTCTCCTACAACCTCCCCACTAGATAACCTAGCGATCTCTAAAGAAGATTCTGCTCCTTCTATCGCAGTATAAGATCGACTTAGTGGATCTTGATTATTACCAGATATAGAAGCAGCTAAGGTGCCATCCAGCACAATATGAAGACAATCAATTGATTGTCCTTCTTCGATTAAGATAGTTCCCGCTTCTATTTCTTGACGATGACCACAATCAAGCATCCATGTAAGGTCATTACGACTTAATTCTTTCAGTAAAACTTCTCCCATCGGATTTTCTCCTTGTAAATTGCAAATAATTATTTTTATATTTCAAACACAGATATCTTCTTGTAGTCGTTCAAGAGCTTGTAAAATACGCTCAGGTGCATTGGCTGAAGCTAATTCTTCAAGAGTAAAACAGGTCAAAGCTAATAAAACTTTATGCCGCTGTTGGAATCTGACATAGTGACGATCAAAATACTCTAAATTTTCTGCTGCCGCCTTAACTAACTGTTGCAAAATGTTAAATGCTCCTGTGGAAAGCGATGCAGCGCGGTCTTGGGAAGCCAGTCCGTTGCGGGGGTTCCCCCCGTTATAGGAACTGGCGTGGTTTCCCCCATGAGCGATATCCGAAGGTGTATCCTTTAGGACTGCATCAAGAAGTGCTGGCTTGCTCTGATAATTTTGAAATCGACCTCCCTTTCGGTAATGAGGAAATGATTCTAGCCCCATAAAGCGTAAAAACCAGTCGGCACGGTATTTTCCTATAGCACTGACAATTCCCTGATAATCAGCAATTAGCTCGTCGAGCAGATTATTACGCATCGAACCTAAGACTCGATAAGTAAAATAATGAGTGCATTCATGTTCTAAACGAATAGTTAAAGATAAACGTCGCCATTCTGCCTCTGATAGATTCATCTCTTGAGGAGTGACACCACTATAAAAACCATCGCTCAGAATAATAAAGCAATCTTGATATAATTGTTTTTGAGGAATAAGTCGGCGAAATTCTGATTGCCAGTCTGTTTCAGAACAGTTGCCATCATTGTTTAATGACCATCGATCTCGATATTGATTTATTCTCCCCCAATTATTGTAGTTAGCCACCATGCACGCACCCATAGAATCAGGTATAGATTCTGGCTCATTTTTTTTTGTTAATGCCTGCACTAAAGAGACAAAATCAGCTCGGGTTTCTGGTAATAAGACTGGAATAGATCCTGCCAAACAAGAATGAATTTTCAACTGGAGTTTTTCTGGGTACTGAAGCTGTAAACCTTGTACTTGCTGCATATTTGCCGTTGCTTGACCTTTAAGAGTCACTGCACGATAGACCTCAGTTTGACTAATCCCTTTTTGAATCGGAAATTGTAGTTGGACTAAAATGGGTTTAAGAGCCTCAAATATGCCCGTAGCTGTCGCTGTAGTTAAAGATTTTCGCCAAATAGTTAGATGAGCTTCATCGGGGCGAGAAAACCGCAGAAAATCTTTGAGATGAGTAAGATCGAAAACATTACGATTGTAGTTTAATATTTCTTCAATTTCTGAAGCAGAAGCTCCATAATTGGCGATCGCTCTAGAACGAGATAGTTGTTGATTCATTAGAAATTACGGTTGCTTACTAAAACTTTTTGTCGTTCACCAAGAATCTGCGCAGCAATTTTTGCTATTGTTTTGCTGATAGAGTGATCGGGATACTGTAGACAAAAAATACCGCTGCTGGCAAGCTGCACCATTTCTGCCGATAAAGGTATAATTCCTGCCAATGGAGTATCGTAGGTAGTCTCAATATCTTGGCGCAGAGCGTCAAAATCGAACTCTGGTAGTACTTTGTTTACTACCATTAGCATTTTGGGTACTTGCAGTTTGCGAGCTACTTCAACTGTTACTCCAGTTCCTTGAAAATCTTGATTGTCTGGACGCAAAAGAACTACAAGTGTATCTGAAATAGCTATAGACAGTAGGGTTTCTTCGTTTAGACCAGGGTGAGTATCAATCAATAAATAGTCTAAATTTAAACAATCAATCAGTTTTTGAAAGCCATCATTGAGTTTGCTTACGTCATAACCTTCTCTAAGAATACGAGCGATTTGACCAGCTTTAATACTAGAAGGTATCAGGTAAATATTGCTGTTTATTTGCTGGGGAAAAATATGACTGACATCATAAGCAGTATCTTGAATACCACACTTGCCCCAAAGATAATCATTTAAGGAATAGTCAATTTTATTTTCGTCTAAGCCAAAAAGAATATGAATTCCTGGAGATTGAATATCGGTATCAACCACACCGACATTTTTTCCCTGACTTGCTATAGTGGCTGCGACATTAGCAACTAAATTAGATTTGCCAGTACCACCGCGAAAAGAATGAATTGAAACAACTTGACACATTTTTTTTCTCCTAGTAAATAATTGAAATAGATTAGTTGACTTATTTAGAATTCGGCTGTTTAGCTAGTTGTTAGCGAACGAATTCTCATTTTTTGAGCCTTTTTCTGTAATTGTTGGAAATGTTCTTGCCAATTTTGATCGCTTGAAGTATTGCGCTGTCTCAGTTTTTTAGCTCTTAGTTGCAACTGCTGGAAATACTTAGTTCCTGTAACTTCTTCTACTTGACGTTCTTTTTTAGCTCTGTCGACTTCAATATTTAGCTTCTGGACTTTTTGCTTGAGTTTTTTCTCTCTAGACTCTACTTCTTGAGCCATGTGTATAAAGACTCGCACTAATTGACCAATATCATCTTGGCCATGGGAGATGGAAAGTAAACGCTCATATTCAAAATTACCTTGCTCCAAGGATTTGGCTGTTTTGGTTAATTTGCGAATTGGTTTAGAAATACTACGAGCCAACAGTAAAGCAAAAGCTGCTGCGATCGCACCAACGATAATTACATTTAAAATGTTTTCCCAAATTAAGCTATTTTGAACAAATGCAGTTTTTGGCTTGCTAACGCCCATTACCCATTGCTGGACTTCAAGAGGTGCAAAACCAACCATCTGGAGACTATGTTCCAGAGGGGAAACACAATTTACATGACCTGGTTGCTGAGAACCAATCATAGCTTCGGCTACTTCTGGAAGATCTAAACTTTCTACTTGAGAAATTGGATAACGTCGATCTTTGGCGATCTTTGTCTGTACTTCTGGAGATAAAGTAGTTAAGCTGTGATAAATATAATCTTTTTCTGGATGATTAATAATCACTCCCAAACTATCAACCAGAAAAGCGTAGCTGCCAGATTCTAGCCTGAGGCGATCGACGATCTCATTAATGCTATCTTCTTTAATTTTGAGTACCGCTATCCCAATAATTTTGCCTTGACTAGACCAAATTGTTTGGGATAGATAAAAACCCGATTTTTTGGTTGTACTGTCGGTAATTAGATCTGAGGCATAATTATTTCCTTGAATTGCCTCTCGAAAATAGTCTCGTGAACTAAAGTTGCGATTGACAAAACTAGAATTGGTAGAAGCCAAGCAATTACCTTGTCTATCTATCAAAAAGATCGCATCATAGTTTTTGTTAGAGCGAAAAATATTGTTTAATGTTGATTGAACAGCAGATTGTAATTCTTGCTGCTTTGTTACTGTCGTTGCCTGTAATTCTTGCTGCTTTTTTGCTGTCGTTACCTCAATAAAATTTAATACTTTTGGCTCAGTACTAGCCTGAGTAGATTGTAATTTTTGCTGTTTTTTTGCTGTCGTTGCCTCAATAAAATCTAATACTTTTGGCTCAGTACTAACCTGAGAGACAACGTTTTGACTATCAATAATTAGCTGATCTAGACGGCTAGCGGTACTAGTTGCTAATAATTCTAATTGACGATATTCACTTTGTTCTGCATTATACAAACTGTGTTGGAGATTGTAATAAGCATTAAAACTCATTGGAATGAGTACCGCCGATAGCAATGCTAGTGAAATTTTAGCAGCGATCGACCAAGCTGGAGGAAATAATAATCGATATAAATGTTTCATGTGCCAAAAATTAAACCGCTAAAACAATTGGGTTGGATTAATTGGCTAGATTTGTTTTAGAAAGAGTCTATCTAAACCAATATTTAATAACTAGATTAAAAGATACGTCATGGTAATACAATGCATAATATTTGGCTGCTTTATGATGTTTTTTCGGTTATAAACTTAATTTCTTTATTTGACTGAAGCAGCGATCGCACCTAGTAGCTCTTTTGGGGTAAATGGTTTAACCAGATAATCATTTGCGCCTAATTCCATACCCTGATGCATTTCTTGCTGACTACTTTTATCCGTCAGAAAGATTAAAGGAATAATTGCCGTATTTAAATTTTGACGTAGTGTTTTCAGAACTCCGTAACTGTCTAATTCGGGCAGTGTAGCATCACAAATAATTACGTCTGGTAAATGGATATGAGCTTGTTTTACTCCTTGAAGATCATTTTCAGCACTGATTACTTCAAATCCTTTTAGTTTCAAACATTCGAGCAATATCTCTCTGGTTTCTCTGTCGTTTTCAATTACTAGTATTTTAGTCATTGTTGATCTCCGAATGATTTTGGTTATTTACCCAGCAAAATCTCTTGAGGTTATTCAAAATCAATTGATTAACTTTTGCTTTGGTCTTTAACTATGTCAATCATAAACAACAGATTCTAGTCAAATCATCTGAAATAAGTCTCTAATGTCAATCGACTAAAGATATATGCTTTATATGCACTTTTTATAACTAAAGTTATAAGTAGCTCTACCTAATTAAACATTAAATGTTCAACAGTATAATTTGCCAATTGTCAAAAAAAGATACACAACGGGGCAAAGAAGCAGAAAAAACAAATTATTAAGCTCATCTAAATTTAATTTTAGTTTTGTCAAATTCTAGATACAGAACAATTCGCTTGGTATCAGACATATTCAAGGCAAAATGCTCGTATGAGCCATCAAAAATAATTGACTTACGATTACACTGTTCTTCAAACTTGTTGTCTACCCAAAGATAATTTTTGCCTGGGACAACATCTATTCCTAGGTGATAAGTTAGCAAATTTCCTCCCAAATCCTCATGTTTGTGAGGAGCAATAAAAGAAAACTTTTCCATCCGAGAAAAAGCACAGACTCTAAACCCAGATAATCTAGTCAGTAAAGCAGCTATGCTGGGGAACTTTTCTGGCGCTTCGGATGGCAATAAACCTTGATAAGACAAAGCATAAGTTAGCCAATCATAATTAGGCTTTCTAGAGTTAACTTGCCAAGATGGCATCCAAGCATTGTTATACATTAGTGTTTTGAAATATGCTTGGTGAGGCTGATTGCGATGTAAATTTATAATATGGCGATCTAGCTGGTAATATTCATGACGAATTGTTTGCCAATTGCGCTCGAATTCTTGAGTAAAATCAAACAATGCGGGGTTATAAAACACGATCTTGGTAATGATAAATAATTTAGTTTTCTACTAGTTGTCTGCGGATCAAATCGGCAAACAACCCTTCACAATTAGATAACTCTTCAAAGTTACCCTGTTGGATAACACTCCCTCCTGACAAAACATATATGCGATCGGCATTTTGAATCGTACTCAGCCGATGAGCAATGACAACTCTAGTCACTTTTAATGTGTCTAAATTTTTACTGACTATGGCTTGAGTGCGATTATCTAAGGCACTGGTAGCCTCATCAAAGAGCAAAATATTTGGCTTTAAGATTAAAGCTTTGGCAATAATTAGCCTTTGTCGCTGACCTCCAGAAAGATTGCCTCCTCCTTCGCTAATTACAGTATGCATACCCATGGGCATCGCCGAAATATCCTCGGCAAATCCCGACATTTTTGCAGCCGCCCAAGCTTCATCGAGGGTGACTTGTGCCCCTCCAGACAGATTGTCAAAAATAGAGCCTGACATAATCTTGCCATTTTGTAGTACTACTCCTAGCTGACGACGAACGGCATTAATATTGAGTCCAGATAAGTCTTGTCCATCAAAATAAACTTTTCCTTCTTCAGGAGACTCAAATCCGAGAATTAACCGTAAAAGCGTCGATTTTCCGCTGCCAGAGCTACCAACTAAGGCAATAAACTCTCCAGGTTCTGCTTTGATAGTTACATCATTTAAAATTAATGCTCCATCTGCTTGATAGCGAAATGAGATGCGGTCTAAAGTAATTTTGCCCATCAGTTTTCCTGGATCTGCCTTCGTCAAATCTACTTCTGATACCGCTTGAGTAATTGGTCTAGCTCGTTTCCACTGGGGTAAAACTTGGAGAACATCGGTAACGGTATTGCTAACATCAGTCGCTCCTTTGATAAAGGTACTAAAGGCAGTGTTGAAAGCCAAGAAAGACCCAACAGTTAATGTTGAGGCTGCACTAGCTTCGGGGTCGGTAAGCATTTTAATTGTGAACCAATACAAAATTCCTGAAGTGATGGTCGGCATTACGGTATTAAACAGTGCCACTGCGTCTTCTATGTATTGAGTGCTGAGTTCTAGTTTAATTTGTTGACGATAGCTTTTACTCCAGGAGGCAAAAGCACGTTCTTCCGCCCCCGCTACGTGGAGTTTGGCAATGCCATTAATTAGTTGAACTACGTGTCCGAAAATATTACCTTCCATTTCTAGTAAGGGATGAACCTTTTGGACTAAGATCGAACCAGAAATTGATGTCACAACAACTATTAATAAAGATACAGCTAGAGCTACCAAAGCTAATTTGATGCTGTAATAAAATAGCAATGCTAAGTTGAGCAGGGCAAAACAACCAGTAATTAGATTGATTAAAGTATTTCCCCCCAATTGACGGCGGATAGAGGTTACAGAGTTAACCCTAGACTGTAAATCGCCTGTAGTGTATTGACGAAAAAAAGATATAGGTAAATTGAGTAAGCGATCCCATACTGCTGCTTGAGTAGAAGCATCAGAAGCAGTTTCTACCCTCAGAAGAGAAAGTCCTTGAGTTAGACGAAACAGAGCTGTAGCGATCGCTGCAATAATTAGTCCTAGACCAATTTGCCATAGTAAACCGCGATCGCTATCGGGAATGGCACTATCAATTAAGATGCTCGTAGTAAAGGGGGTAAGCATACCCAATAGGGTGCTGGAAATGCCCATTGCCACAATTAGCAGTAAATCTTTTTGACGACCGAATAGGGCAAAGCGGCTAATATCAAAAAGCTGGAGTACTTTATTGGGGAAAGAACGATAAAACATATAGGCTTTAGAGGAAATAGCTGCTGCCATCTGCTCGTTAACAGCTATTTTGGTTTTGCCAATAGGATCGAATAGTAGATAGCGATTACCAGCAGTAGGCAATAACGCTATTGGTAGACGGTCTGATTTTGTATATGCCACCAGAGGGCCACAATCTTGTTGCCACCAATCATCCTCTAACAGCACCTGGCGCATACGTAGCCGAGAAGCTCGGGCGATCGCTTCTAATGGCTCTTTAATACGAGCTAAATCCTCAGATTTGGCAGGAGGACAAATTGTTACCCCTAAAGCTTTCCCCACTGCTCCTGCTGCTACTAATAAAGGTGCGCCTTCTAAATATAAGTAATTTTGTTGAGGCATTAAAGGAGCTGCCAATTCGCCAAAAGCTTCTGAAGCTACCTGCAAATTTAGATTTTTTTGCGCCTTTAACCGCTCTAGTTCTTCGCCTTGGTCTTGCTTTTCTTGAAGCTGAAAACAATAAAGGTAATATTGATGGAGTTGGTCAACTCCTAGAATAAGGTCGTCTAAACTAGAAATTGTCTCGCCAGATTTTAGCTCTAGTTGAACTGCCCCATCCGCTTCTAGCCAGGTATTATGATTCAACGGCACAATTGCAGTGGTAGAAGTTAAAAGTAGTTCGGAAAATCCGCGCCAGCGTAAGTAACCTGACTGTAGTTTGAGCCAAACTAACTCTGTATCAGTTTGAAAAGTTTGACTATCCGTCAAAGAAAATCGCCCTGCTATATTGGCTTTAATTTGAATTTTGGGACTGCTAACTTGAGTAAGAGCCTTGTCTAACTTTGTGAGCCAAATTTCAATCCAACCAAGTACCTGGGATTTATAACGGGCAAATAATTCTTGAAGATCTGCTCCGCTTATTTTACGTAACTTTGTGTTGCCAATTGGTACGGCTATTAGCTGAGAACTACTGCCACTACTGTTGCTGCTGTGGGTAAGATTACCAAACATTGCTTCTTGGAGATCGCAACTACATAAATAGCGACGAGTACCTTCAATCACACCCTGGTTGACTGTAACCGCAAAAATAGCAATAGAACCCGATTGAACCACCCAAAGACTTTGAGGATCGTTAAGTAAAATTGGTTCGCTAGCTTTAACCTGACATATTTGTCCTGGTAAGTCCAAATGCTCTGGTTCTTCAACTTGGTCTTGCTTTTCTTGCAGGTGAAAACAATAAAGGTAATATTGGTGTAGCTGGGAAATTCCCAGAATAAGGTCGTCTAAATTAGAGATGGTCTCGCTAGATTTTAGCTCTAGTTGAGCTACCCCATCCGCTTCTAGCCAGGTATTATTATTTAACGGCACAATTGCAGTGGCAGAAGTTAAGAGTATTTCGGGAAATCCCCGCCAACGTAAGTAACCTGACTGTAGTTTAAGCCAAACCAAAGATCTGGCATTAGTTTTAAAAGTTTGACCATTCATCAAAGAAAATCGTCCTAAGATATTGGCTTTAACTTTAATTTTTGGACTAGTAACTTGAATAAGAGCCTGGTCTAACTTTTTGAGCCAGATTTCAATCCAATCAAGTACTTGAAATTTAGAATGGGCGAATAATTCCTGAAAATCTACTTCGTTTATTTTGCGTAACTCTGTTTTACCAATCGGTATAGCTAATAGTTGATAACTAATGCCACCACTGTTGCCACTATGAGCAACACTACCAAACATTGCCTCTTGAGAATCGCAACTATATAGATAGCGACGAGTACCCTTGACAACACCCTGGTCAACTTTAACCGCAAAAATAGCAACAGAACCCGATTGAACCAGCCAAAAACTCTGAGGATCGTTAAGTAAGATTGGTGTGTTAGCTTTGACCTGATATATTTGTCCTGGTAAGTTGGTCTGATTAACAATATTCATAATTAACCTTCGCTTTTAATAAGTCGGGAATATACTCCTTCTTGTTGCCATAGTTCCTCATGAGTACCTTGCTGAACTATTTTGCCCCGATCTAAAACTAGAATTAAGTCGCAGTCACGAATGGTACTCAAGCGATGAGCCACAATCACACAGGTACATCCACGACGACGCAGACGGCGGTCGACAACCTTTTCTGTTTCAGAATCTAAGGCACTAGTGGCTTCATCCATAATCAAAATCGTGGGATTATTAACCAAAGCGCGAGCAATTTCTAATCTCTGCCTTTGTCCACCACTTAAATTGTCAGCACCTTCAGATAAATTAGCGTTATATCCTCCAGCTAATTTGTTGACAACGTCTTCAATAGCTGCGTCTCGACAAGCTTTTCTAATATTTTTTTCGGGAATAGTAGAATCCCAGAGGGTTAAATTATCCGCGATCGTGCCACCAAACAAAACAATATCTTGCTCTACCATTGCCAGCGAATTAGTCAAAATCTGGTGAGGAATTTGTGATTTTGCTCGACCGTCAAGCAAGATTTCTCCCGACCAAGGTTCGTAAAGTCCGCTCAATAGCTTGGCAATCGTAGATTTACCAGAACCACTACCACCAACTAGAGCGATTCTTTGTCCTGGTTTAATTGATAAATTAAAGTTTTCGATCAAAGCTGGTTCGAGACGGCTGTAGCCAAAGCTAATATTTCGCAGCTCAATATAACCTTGTAGTTTAGGTAAATCTATTTGAGCAGAGTTTTCTTCAATGGTTCTGCTATTTTCTACCTGGGAATCTGTGGGATTATCGAGAACGTCATCTAGACGAATTAAGTTTCCTTCTAATTCTTGAAGTTTTCCCCCTAGACTGACTAAATTAGTGACAGGAGTTTGGAAATTTTGCATCATGCCCTGAAAGGCAATTAGCATTCCAATACTGATATATCCATCCATAACTCGCAGACCACCTACAAGTAGTAGAAAAGCAGAAGCCAAAGCTGATAGCAATACGGGTAATACCGCTAAGGTTTGATTGGTAATTCCTATTTCTTGCTGAGAATCGATCGCTTTGGTGTAGTAGCCCGACCACCGACCAAAGAAATCCGACTCCAAACCAGATGCTTTTAAGGTTTCAATGCTTTGGAGGGCGGCGATCGATGCTCCAGCAGCTTTACCGTATTCTTGGAGTAATTTTTGATTGGCATCTTTGCGTTGGCGCGAGATCCACTGTAGAGTCAAGATATTTACTGTGGCGAAACTCACGACTACTGCCGTAAGTACTAAGTCGTACTGACTCATAATTATGGCATAGAACACTATCATCACCGCATCGATCGCCGTAGTTGCTAATTCTCCTGAGATTACATCGGCAACATCACTGTTTAAACTAGTCCGACTGCTGATTTCTCCTGCAAATCTTTGAGCGTAGAAACCAACGGGCAAACGTAGAATATGCCATAAGAATCGGCTAGACATACTTACCGACAGCTTAATTTTAAGACGACGCAGATATCTTAACTGCAAGAGTGTCAAAGCAGCTTGAAGTATGACTGAGACAGCCATTGCCACCAATAGTGGATTGAGCCAAAGATACCTTTCTTCGATTAAAATCTCATCCACAAATATTTGACTAAATACAGGAACGACTAATTCGGCAAAGGTAAGAAAAAATCCAGCTAACAAACAGTAAGCTAAAGCTGCGCGATCGCTTTTAAGTCGCGACCATAATCCTAAAGCTAGGTTTAATTTGCGACCACCTCGGCGAAATTCTGCACCAGGCTGCATTATCATAGCTATGCCAGTGTAGCTCTCATCAAATTCTGCTAAAGAGACGCTACGAGGCCCAGAAGCAGGATCGTTGAGATAAACTTTGTTTTGATAGAAGCCTTCAACTACTAAAAAGTGATTGAAGTTCCAAAATACAATATAAGGAGGATTTATATCTTTCAGTTGTGTTAGTTCTTTTTTAAACCCTTTTGCCTCTAAGCCATAATTTCGCGCTGCTTTAAGAATATTAGAGGCTTTACTACCATCACGAGATACGCCACATTCTGCACGCAACTCGGTTAACGGCACAATACGTCCATAGTAACTAAGCATAATACCTAGAGCAGCAGCACCACACTCAACTGCTTCTATTTGTAATAAGGTTGGGGTTTTGACTCGCCGATTTAAATATTGGAGCAAGTTTTGCCAATATTGCTCAAGATTAGGTGGCAAGATCGAGTTGCGCATAAAATTAATAGATACCACTGATAGACCTCAAGATTGGTAGGATAAAAGTAACTGGAGCTCTTTCTTCTACTTTGACTCGAACTGAAGTGGGAGTTCCCGAAGAAACTTTCAAATTAGGGCCAGAAGATGAAGACCATTGATAGCCACTAAAAGTATCAGCATCTTCGTAGGGAGTAGCAAATACCTGCAGCACACCCTGTTCTTTGTCGGATACAAGACCTTCTACAACTTCTGAGTTGCCAATTACTTTAGCAGCAGCTTCTTTACTGATGGGAAAAGCTGAAACTTTAGTAATATCACCCATAATGCCACCAAAACGCTCTCTTTTAACAGTTTGGGGCGTGATTTGAATTGTCATGTCTGGCTGAATTTTTTTACCATCTTCCACAGAAAAATAGGTGATGCCGACTAGTTTTCCCGATAAATTTCTAATATCTATGTTGGCAATACGAGTTCCTGCTTCGATAACTTGTCCTGGACTTACTGTTGTTTCTAAAACACGTCCTGTATATTGGCTAACAATTTGACTTTCGTTTTTTAGTTGTTCTTGTAGTTGAGCAATCTCTCTTTCAACCTCTTGAATCTCTTTCTGGCGGTTAGTTGAGCTTTCAGAATCTTGTTGGGTAGACTGAGCTTTTTGGCTATCGAGTTCTTGTAACTGTGCTTGAAGATCTTTGATCTCGTTCAAGTTGGAAAGATATTCTTTTAAAGCATCCGCCTCTTCAACTTCCAGCTTTTTTAATTGAGACTTAGTTTCATTTTCGCTAGCAATGTTGTCTAAATATTGTTGTCTTGCTTCTAACAGCACATCATCGGAGATCGCTCCCTGTTTAAATAAATTCTCGCGAATTTCCAGTCTCTTTTTATATGTAGGTAACAATTGCTGAAGATTGTTGAGCTTTTCTTCTTGACTAGTGCGATCGCTTTGAATTGATTCAAGTCCTTTAGTTTTTAAAACTGGAGCTAAAGATTGAGTAAGATCTAATCTTTCTTGTAAAGTTTGACGTTGCTCCTCAATTGCTTCCTGGTCTTGATTTTGACGTTGACTTTGAATGGATTCAGCATTATTATTTTGCGATCGCAACTGTTTTAATTTGTCTTGAGCTAACTGGAGTTTTTTACGTAGATCGACTTGGTCAACCGTCGCTAAAATATCTCCTTTGCGAATTAAATCTCCTTCTTCAATTTTCAAAGATGTTAGCTGTCCAGAACCTTGAGTCTGCAAAGGTACAACTTTGCTAGGATAAATTAACACTCCTTGACCATCTACCGTGACAGGAATACGTCCCACCACACTCCAAATTGCAGCAGCGAAAACTACAGAACCTAAGGTAACTAAAGGTATCCAGCTTTTTGGGTTTACCACCCGCATTAATTGGTCTAATCTTTCAGGAGAAGCTAAACGTTCCAATGACTCTTGCCGAAAGAGCTTATTTTGGGCTTTGGGCTGAGATATACTTAGTTGGGTGATATTTTTATCTGTGGACTTGACGATGGCTGTCTCTGTATATTTGACGATGGCTGTCTCTGCTTTTTTCTTTGCCAACATCAGACGTTCAAATAATTCGAGACTAATTTGAGGATAGCCTCTTTGCAGAGAGCGAATTCCCTGAATTAGTTCTTTTTGGGGAGTGCTTTTTGGCAAATAGCCTTTAGCTCCTACATGAAAAGCTTTATTCAAATACTCCTCACTTTCGTGAATGCTAAAAACTAGAACTTTGCAGTTAGAAAAACGTTTAGAAATAATTTCAGTCGCTTTTATGCCATCCATTCCTGGCATTTCTAAATCCATTAAAACTATATCAGGCTGTAAGGATGCAATTTTGTCAATTGCTGTCGAACCGTCATTAGCATGACCAACTATTTGAAAGTCGGATTCAGATTCTAATAACATTTGCAACCTTTGTCTGGCAAAATTTTGATCGTCTACAATCAAAATGCGAATTATACTACTATCATTAGCATTTTGCTCGAGTTTAACCTGAGAATTTAATGGCAGCTCCTTGGTTGTTGTATTATTCATTAATGTCATTCGCCTCTTTAAATAATAGTTTGTATCGATCCAAGTGGTTAAAGTTTTATAAGTGCAATTAATTAACTGTGATGCTTCAGTTCTAGTTTTACCTTCAAACAATAGTTTAATTACTGCTTTTTCAGTTTTACCCTCGGCTTTTCATTCCTGTTGCTCTATTCCACCTTTTTTAGGGTAAATATAAATAAAAGTGACATATTAGAACCAAGAGATTGCATTCATTTTCTCTTTAGAATTGCTGTCTAAAAAATTAATTGATAACAGGATTTTTCTATCCATTAACACTTTTGGCAACATAACCAGAAAGGCTATTATGAAGATTGGCTTTGCGCCAAGCTTTAGGACTATTTCCATAGTATTGACGAAACTGACGGAAAAAATGATTGAGACTTTGATAGCCTACCGCCTCGGCAATTTGTTCTACTGATTTTTCGGTTTTTAATAATAAGTTTCGTGCTGCTGTGACTCGACGTTTAATAATCCAGCGATTAATCGGTTCTCCTGTTTGATTTTTAACTAACTCGGTTAAATAGGCAGCAGAAAAACCAAAATGCTTGGCAACATCCTTTAAAGCGATCGACTCGTGATAGTGTGTTTCGATAAACTCATAGATTGTTTTGAGTTGGCAGCAAGAAGCAAACAAGGGAGCAAACTTAGCAAAATCATCTGTTTCCAGCTCAGGTGACTCCGTGGTGTTTTGAGATTTGACAGCAAACCACTGCTGGAAAATATATCTTTGTTTGACTTGAGCGGCGATCGCACCATGTAGCTCTTTTGGGGTAAATGGTTTAACCAGATAATCATTTGCGCCTAATTCCATACCCTGGCGCATTTCTTGCTGACTACTTTTATCCGTCAGAAAGATTAAAGGAATAATTGCCGTATTTAAATTTTGACGTAGTGTTTTCAGAACTCCGTAACCGTCTAATTTGGGCAGTGTAACATCACAAATAATTACGTCTGGTAAATGGATATGAGCTTGTTCTACTCCTTGGAGACCATTTTCGGCACTGATTACCTCAAATCCTTTTAGTTTCAAACATTCGAGCAATATCTCTCTGGTTTCTCTATCGTTTTCAATTACTAGTATTTTAGTCATTGTTGATTGTGTTTCTGCGAATGATTTTAGTTGTTTACCCAGCCAAAGCTCTTAAGGTTATTCAAAATCAATTGATTAACTTTTGCTTTGGTCTTTAACTACGTCAATCATAAACAACAGATTCTAGTCAAATCATCTGAAATAAGTCTTTAATGTCAATTGACTAAAGATATATGCTTTATATACGGTTTTTCTAACTAAAGTTATAAATAGCTCCAGGGAGCATCCCACTTTTTAATTAAGCAGAAATACCTAAATTGATTTCGCCATTCAAATAAGTACACCGAAGTTTTAAATAAGGATTCACTTTCTCAAAAGTAATAAGAGAGTTGGTATAAGACTCCACTTTTATCTATGTGAAATTTTTTTTAAACGATTTTAAATATTTTGACAACTATAATCAGATACTCCACAAAAATACGATTAAAACCTGATAAAAAAGTAAAAAATAGATAATCAAAGTAAGAAAAGTAAAAAATAAGCGCAACTAATAAAAATAAATCCGAAAGATAAAACTTACTATTAAGATTAAACAATAGTAAATATCATCTCTTAAAAAATTAACCTGAATTAACAGTTCAACAAAAAACCAAGTTAAAAAAGGTAAAAAAAATCAACCCTATTTTAGCCGTAATGCACTCATTTAAAGAAAATTTTGATATGCCTTTGAGCCTAATTATAACTAGGTAGCAAGATTATTATCTCTATAAGATTGAGTTAAAATGCTCAACAATATTATCCTTAAGCTTTCAGACAATTAGACGTTGGTTGGAAAAAAATTATTTTTTACTTTGATTGCCGAACTACTCAAGGTGTAGTGAAGGAAATTAATAACAAACTTAAATTGATTAAGAAAGGAGATTATAGGTTTAGAAATTTCGATAACTTTAGTTCGCGATGTTTTTTAACTTGGCTTTTTCCTCTTGATTTTACATCATACTGCGCTTTTCAATTGAGTAGACTATACAGATTAAACTTGTAGGCTAATAGCTAATAGCTGATAGCTAAAACCAGCTAATTATAAGCGTAGTCCATTAATTGAAAACTGCTGTAAGTTCGGTAGAACCTAAATTTAAGACTTCTGCTAACATTTGGTAGGCAAGTTTGCGCCGCTCAAAAATATGCCATGGAGAAATCATAATAATTTCAGATACTTGATATCGGTGCTGAATTTCTAGTAATTGTTCTTTGCATTGTTCGGGAGTGCCAGCCACATTAACTTTGCTAGTTTTATCTATTCTTTCTACTAAAGTTTTCTGCTGTATTGCTTCAGCTTCGATTTCAGCGCAGACGACACTTACTGCCAAATTACATTTTGGCTCGTGCAGCATAATACTAGGTTGAAATTTATAGCAATATTCTCGAACAATATTCGGCTCGTTTTGACTACAAGCATGATAAAGCGAATAACAAAACGCCGTTCCTAATAAAGCAGCTTTTTGCATATTTCTTGTTCCAGTTCCTAATAACCACATTTGAGGAATTTCGGTAATTTTAGGAGTTGCCTGCAAAGCAAAGTCTCGATCTAGACGGAAGTTATCGGTTAGATAATCAATTAGTTGACTGACTTTTTGACCATAAAGATCGTTTTTAACTGCTTGTTTGATATCGAACCCAGGAGCAAGTGCCTGCATAGTTTCTTCGTCTCCAGCTATTCCTCCAGCTATTCCCAAATTTACTCGTTTAGGATATAAAACTTCTAAAAGTCGGAAAACTTCAGCAATTTTTAAAGGACTGTAAAAATAAAGTAAGATGCCCGCAGTTCCAACACTAATACGATCTGTAGATTGGGCAATCAAAGCTAACATTATTTCTGGACTAGCCCAGGCAAAAGAAGGTTCGTGATGTTCGGTTAACCAATAGCGGGAATAGCCTAAAGAATCTGCCAAAGATGCAGATATTAAAGTTTCCTGAACTACCTCTACTGCGGCTTTACCTGGAGTAATCCAACCGCTATCTAAAATTCCCAGCTGTAAGGATTTAACTGAATTAGACTCGATCGCTCTATTATTAGAAGACGAGCCTTGAGATCGATCTTCACGAATACTTTTCTTGGGAAAATAATTTATTTTGGTTGAATTGGCTATCATAGTAATTTTGTTAATTTTAAGTGTTTACGATTAAGCTACAAACGATTTCAGGTTCAAAACTTCTGCTAACATTTGATAAGAAAGTTGGCGTTGTTCAAAAGAAGAGGATGCAGATAGAAAGATAATTTCTGCAACACCATATTGTCTTTGGATCTCTAATAATTGCTCTTTACATTGTTCTGGAGTACCTACCACATTGAGTTTGGTAGTTCCTTGAAAATCTTGGTCAAATGCGATCTGCTGTTGTTTGGCTTCTGCTTCTGTTTCAGCACAGATACCAGCTACAGCTACATTACATTTTGGTTGAGACAAGATCTGACTCGGCTGAAATAGACTGCGGTATTCCGAAAGAATACCAGGATCGCAAGCACTGTAACCGTGACAAAGAGAGTAACTAAAAGCTGTACTTTTTGCTGCTCCCAAATTCATACTGCCTCTACCCGTTCCCAAGAGCCACATTTGGGGAATATGGGCAACATTTTGCCTAGTCGGAGTTGCGCCTTGGGCAAAACGATGTTCGATGGGAAAGTTATTAGTTAGATAATTAATCACAGATGTAACCTTGTGAGCGTAATAATTTTTCCTAGATTCAATAGACTCGGGGAGAGATGAAATATCTGAACTTAATAGTTTTACGGTTTTATTTCCCTCAGCTAAATTACCCGCAGCAATTCCTAGATCGAATCTTTGGGGATAGACTAACTCTAAAAGTCGAAAAATCTCGGCAACTTTCAAAGGACTGTAAAAATAAAGCAAAATTCCTGCCGTACCAAGATGAATCCGCTCAGTACATTGAGCCAAAGAGGTTAATAAAATTTCTGGACTAGCCCAGGCAAAACAAGTTTGATGATGCTCGGTTAGCCAATAGCGGGAATAGCCCAAAGAATCGACTAAAGATGCAGACATCAAAGTTTCATCGATCGTCTGAGCTGCCGTTTTGCCAGCACTGATTAAACCTGAATCGAGAATGCCAAGTTTTAACTTAGAAGGATCATAATCTTGAGGTTGCTTTAATTGTGCTTTCAAATTCGAGCCATGTTTGGTCAAAGGTGTTGAGATCATCTTTTTTACTTAATTAAACAAGGTTGTTGTAATTGGGATACTTGGGAAATTAATAGTTTTTGTGTTCCTTTGGTTTCAGTTAAGGAAGTTAAATAAGGACTCAATCGTCTTTGGACAAATTGAAGCATGGGAGCGTTGGCAGCTTCTACACAGCAAATGTTATGGATAATTTCACTATTAATCTGTCGTCTAATTGCTTCAGTCAACATAGGAATAGCACGTCCAATTTTTTGGAGATCTTTTCTCACAAATAAACTGGTATAGCGAATCATGTCTGGCTCGATTCGATGATTGATCGTCCAGCCCACTACTTCGTCGTGATGGAGTAAAGCTAGACTATTTAATGGTTCTAGCAAGTCTGGCTCGCCAAAAGGATTGAGACTCTCTGGATACCATTCTTGCTGCTGTTGTCGTTGAGCAATTTTTTGCTTGTATTTGGGTGCTAAATCTACCCAAGGTACAATACTGTACGAAGAAGGTAACTGACGTTGGCGAAGCCAAGGAGCTTTGGCTAATTTTTCTGTAGTAGACTTACATACCAACAATCGAGACTTGAATTCGCCCCAACCGAGTTTAGTGAGTAGTTTTTCTAAAGCAGTAGTTGTTGCTTTCCCGCTCATGTAAATTAGCTCGACTCTGTTACAGCCTCTTACTAATAGTTTGGCTTCCAATTTGATCATTAACGCCGTGCCAATGCCCAAATTACGGTAACGTTCTTTGACAAATAAGGAAAGTACTGTGGCAGATGTACCGTCGGGGTACGATTTAATTTCGGCTAAAGCCAGCCCAATGGGTTGTTGCATTAAGGATGCTCCTATGGCAATGGTAGTAGATCCTATTTTTTGTAGTTGCTTTTGATAAGATGGAAACGTCAAGCATTCGTAACGCTGGGCAGTTTGATTATTGAGAGAAGAAATAGTATACATAGTTCTTGTTCGCTAAAGTGATTGGTTATTTGTGTAACAATCTGTGGGATTGTTTGCTTTCTCGTACCTGAGTTAGAAATGGCAGCAGTCTTCGCCGTACAAATTTGACCATAGATTGATTTCCTACTTCAGCGGCGCAAATATAATAAGGAATATTACTTTTAAGCTGAAGTTTAATTGCTTCGGCAATTAAAGGAATAGCTCGACCCATCTTTTGCAGATCTTGTCTCACAAACAGACTGCTGTAGCGTATCGTATTAGGAGCAATGCGATGAGTTGCCATCCAACCAACTACTTCTCCTTGATAACGTAAACCTAAACTGTTTAAGGGTTCGACTGGCAGATCACCTCGAAAGGGAGAGAGCATTTCAGGATACCAAGGAGAGAGAGCTTGCTTTTGCTGAATTATTTGATATTCTTGGCTGGTAAGCTCCACCAAGGGAAAAATACTAAAAGTTGCTGGCAAATGATCAGAATATAGCCAAGGCGCTTGTTTCATTCGCTCGGCAATACTGTAGCACACCAGCATCTTAGGTTGGGGAATACTCCATCCTTGTTGAGTCAATAATTTTTCTAACGCAATAGTCGTTGCTGAAGCGGTATATCCTATGTCTAATTGGCGACATCCCGACATTTGTAATTGTTGTGACAGACTGCGGAGTAATGACCCCCCAATACCCTGCTGACGGTATTCAGGCTGAACGTAAATAGATAAGATTTGAGCTTTTTTGGTGTGAAAAACGATGTTGGCGATCGCCAACCCGACTGGCTGAGAATCTATTTCAACGCCAATGGCTATGATCGACTCTCGATCTTCTGGCTGTTGTAATCGAGTACGCCAAATCGGATAAGTTAAATGTAGATATGGTTGAATTGTGACTTTATTGAGCAAGATCAAATTAGATAAATCTTGGCTGGTGGCAGTTTTCAGCATAATTACTAACTATTTAAGAATTATAAATTCACTAATTATTTACCAATAGAGATGCCAGACTCCGCGATCGCAAGTACCATGTCCTTGGAGAGTAATTCGGCGATCGTCAGGCTGCATATTTTTAGCTGGGGCAATTTGATGGATGAAGTGACCCGAATGCAAAGCGTATTTACCTATTTGGTAGGGATAAAACTCCTTTTGTCTGGATGCAGCCAGAACTTTCACTTCTGCTTGAGATAATTCATCTACCTCATGGTGATGTAAATCCCAGATATTCATACCACCGCCAGTTCGAGGTAGTTCTAGAGACAGCGTGAAGGAAATATGGTTTTTATTTTCCTGGTCTTCATGCCATTGATGTTGTAGATATTGTAAGTCTCGGTGCAGGTGGGCTATAGGCTGTTTAAAAATTGGATGATACAGAAAAATATGGAATCCTGGCAGTGCCAAATTATCTGGGTAGCAGGTTGGGGCGTTTAGCTGTTGAGATAAGCTGTCTGCTAAACGTTGGTAAAGCCAGCCAAAATGTTTTTGGAGTAGAGGATTGTATTGTTTTAGTAGAGTATCGTAATCATGCTTGAGCAGCTTGCCCGATACTGTATGAAAGTAGCTGCCATTACCTAGACTATAGAAAGGTACTCCTGACCTTTGAGGAATCCATAATTCCTTTAACTTATGGACTGTAGAGCTTACTTGCTGACATTCGGATGATGACAGTAGATCGATATTGACTACGGACTCTTTGAGTTTTAATGCTGATTTGATCATGATTGACTATTAGTAAAAAATGTAAAAAATGTTGTGTTTGTGCTTTATTCCCATACCAATAAAGAAGGGAGTAAATCTGGATATGCCATGCGCAATAGTTGATAGCCAATTCCCGAGCTACCTTGGAAAAAACTAGGATCGTAAGGGCCAGTTTCCCAATTTAAGCCAAATTTACCTTTAGAGGTAGCGCGAGCAGCTACTTGAGATATACGTTGGTGAGCGATCGCTTTAAGATCTGGTCGATCTAACTTTTGGGCGGCATTTAAGAGAAACTCCATTCTGCCTAAGTTGCCACAGCATAGTTGATCGATGCGTTCGAGGGGATATTCTTTGGTTGTCGCAATTGCTGCTTCGATATCAAATTGAATTGTATCCGCTGGTAAAATATCTAGTTCGGCTATTCTTGCCATGCCAATTCCCGACGCGCCATGACACCAAGAATTCCAACAGGAATAACCTTTTTCCGTAGGAGGATAGCGGAAATCTGGCCAATTATTTTGTTCGGGAATGAAAACATTAGCTTCGTAGGCATTACTTTCCAATGCTGCAATTAAAAATTCCTCTTGTTGAGTAACTTCAAATAAACGCGCTAGAGCATAAGCAATACCTGCTGCACCGTGAGAAAATCCTGTCAGCATCTGCTTGCCTGTCATCCAAGCTCGATGTCCAGATTCACTCTTGACTCGATGCTCTAATAAATGACTACCGCAGGCGATCGCTTGTTCTAGAATCTCTTCTGTGGGTTGAACCTGATAGAGAGAGAGTAAGCCTAAGATTGCCCCCGCACTGCCACCTAAAAGATCAAATGTGCGATCGTCAGCAATTCTTTCTGTGGTAATGCTGGCAGCGACTTGTTTGGCTGGTTCGAGAAAATCTTCTCCCAACATTTGACCGCTTTTAACCAGACTATAAATAAATCCCCCCGCACCCATGCCTCCACCAATACCCAATTCTTGAGTAAGGCGATCGCAGCAGTCGTTGATTTTTCTTAATAAGGGGTTTAAAGTGGCCAAAGCTAAATCTCGATGACTTTTGCTATTAGTGATTTTTGTTAGTCCTGCCAAGAACATCGCCACTCCCGAACAACCATCAAACAGACGCAAGCCCATTGGTAGCATTTCGTACTGTTGAGCATCGGGTTGATAGATCAGAGAAATCCAGGTAGCACTGCCTTCGCTGGTATAAATAGCTTTTTGCTTTAGCTCCTGAGCAATTTGGACGCTGTATTCTACTAAGGCATCTGAAGTTAAATTTTCTACTCGAACCAGATCTATTAGTGAATCGCTCAGATCTAAAGCTGGGGGAACAAGATTTCCAGTTATGTCAAGACTATCCTCCATCGAACTAGCCTGAATCGTCCCCCAAATATAACCAACTTGAGTTTCTAAATCCTGCTCGTCAAGCTTTTGAATCCTCGATCCAACTAAATCATTACTAGATTGAGCAAAGCAACTATCTATTTTTTGACCATCATCTAACACCAGACAGTCGCTATCGGAAGAACCAACAAACATCGGAATATCCAACTGCTCTAAGCTCTCTTTTTCTGCCTGGAACAATGGCCAAAAGACTGGTGGATTAGCTGCTTTCAACATTGCTAAACCTAAAACTTCCATTTCAATACTGCGATCTACACCATTTTTGAGATATTGGGGACTAAGAACAGTCCTGCTTACAGAAGCATAAATTTTAGTGTGACGGAAGATAAAGCGTACTCGTTGAGGAGCTAGTTGACTAAAGGGACTATCTGGAGCGAGCAAAGTTTCTTTATTGGTCAGCCAGAAATTGTACATTTGACGAAATCCTGCAACCAAATCCTCAATATATAGGTTGGCTGGTAAAGGTTTACCGTCTAGGAAAGGAACATTATTACTAGGTTTAGTAATGAATTTTTCATAGGTCAACTTCATCGCATCAGTATTGAGGTTTGACCATTTGGGAACTAAAAGAGGTGTTTCTCTACCGCCAAAACCCCCTAATCCACTAATGTCGTAACTTTGACCGTCAATGCCAAACTCCCAACGAGGTAACATATAGGTGCGTAAAACTGAATTCTGCATCTGTTCGTTGGCTAAATCTAGGGCTGAATCTCCTAGACTGTCCATCTCCTTAATTCGGTGGTGAAATAAGGTTTCCATGTCAACTAGTACAGGATGTTCGCCACAAGCCACAATATTTTCATGATGAACATCAGTTCCTTCAATTACGTATAGTAAGCAAAGAAGCATTCCCGCACGTTGATAATAACGTTGAGCTTCCTCTGGAGATTGACAGGGTAACTGCTCGACATATTCTACCCAACCATGGGTAGAGCGATTAAAAGTTTTAAATAGTTTAAAGGGTAAGGGACTGCCGTGCTGGTTTAACCAATCAAGTAGCTGAAAATATGTAGCTTCTTGTCCGATATCTTTAGGTTTATAAATTAGTTTTAAATCAGACGCAAACTGAATCGCAAATACGGTACGACCCTGATGATGACGATCGGAGAGAAAAGGTCGAATACTAACTACTTTGTCTAATGACGATTCAGAACCAAAGATTTCCTCAATACCTGCCCAATCAGTATCCAAACGTGCCAAAAATTCCGCGATCGCATCTACCCAAAAATCAATTAACGTACCCACCAAACGTCCTAAAACACTATATTCTTGAAAGAATGAGACTAATTTACCCGACTGCATTTCAGTAACAAAGGCGTCATACTGTTTGGTAGATTGACTGCCAGGAAATTGACCGAACCAACGAGTTTTGGATACAGTCGAAACTTGCTGTTGGTAAGCACGAAAGGCTTTAAATTCCAACTCCATCGCTTTAGAGCAAAGACCAGATAATTTAGTCAATAAGTCGAGCTTCAAAGTTTTATGGCACTCACAATTCAAGCGATCGTAGCTTGAACCAGCCACCTGTTTCAATCTTTGGGAAGCAACTGCTACAAATGGTAAATATAGTGCTTCAAATGGTATTGGTTCTTGTTTAGATTCGTCTGGAGTTCTGATTGCTTCTACATCACAAGAGTTTTCCAGCGATGCTTTGAGGGTTTTTGCCCATTGAGGCAATGATGCAGATTGGGTAAGTTTAACCTTTCCTAAGACTGTTTTGACTGTATTCAGGTCTAGATTATCCCAAGCAAGACGTTTGTTAAATTGTTCTACATCACCTTGGGCAACAACCTGATACCAACGTTCTAATCTACGAGAGATTTCGTTTTCGTCAACAGTTGAACTAGCCTCAAAATCGGGACTTAATCTTTCGGCAATGGTACTAGCTTGCTCGACAATCTCGATCAAATCTGGCTCGGATAATTTTCTTTTAGCTGATTTGTGAGCGATCGCACCTGGCTCGGAAGCTGTGGTGATTTCATTTTTTCTTTGAAGACTGACCATGAACTGCTCCTTATTGTTTTAATGCTGATTTTTGGACAAAAAGCATAGCAATCCCAAACTTGCTGGGTTTTAACCAGTTTGGCTGGCAAACAAATTGAGACTGCTATACTAGATCGAGAACTAAACTGTAGTTTTAGCGAACGGTTGAGGTTTCAGGTGGCGAAAACCAAAAATCTCAACTTTTTGCTTTTAAAGACCAGTTAGACTTGGGATACCGATACAAAGACAACCACCAGGCCCTGTTGCACCACAAGATATTCCACATTTGCCACCACCAGCTACTTGGTCTAATTCTGTATCAGATAATTCTGCTGACTCTTCAATAATGTCTGGTAACACTACAGTTAAGTCGGCACGTTTGTTGTCCACAAACTTAAGAACGTAACCTGGGGGTATTTCCTTGCCAGTGGCTTCTTGAGCTGCACAATTGGGATTGTCTAGACATAATTGACGGAACTCGCTATCGGTTTGAGCGCGTTTGATAATTCGCTCAATTGCTTGTTCTGCTTCTTGTTGAGTAATAATTTGATTCATGATAAAAATCTGCTTGTGTTTGTTTGCTCATGTTCTTGTTGAACAAAAGTTCGACTAAATATGTTCATACTTGGGTTTGGTTGAGAATTATTTTTTAGTAAAAGTAATCCCAATATCCAAATTGCCACCCTTAAGATCGTCGGAATAGCCACAACTAACACCACAGCTGGCAGCACAATTTGGTTTGTCGCCACCGCCAGCAACTTGTTCTAATTCTGCATTAGAGAGTTCGGCATTACCATCAACTAAATCGGGTAAAACTACAGTCAAATCTGCATTTTGGTTATCGACAAAGCGAAGGGTGAAACCTTCAGGTATATCTTTGCCAGTAACTCCTTGAACTGCACGATTGGGATTGTCTAGACACAGTTGACGAAACTGGCTATCGGTTTGAGCGCGTTTGACAATTTGCTCAATTGCCTGTTCTGCTTCTAATGAAGTAATGACTTGATTCATCTTGATAAATTCTCCTTTGTTTTTTAGCTACTTAAAGCCATGAAGTACCGCCACAGCTAGCCGCACATTTGTTAGTACCACCAGCAACTTCTTCCAATTCTGCATTAGAGAGTTCGGCATTACCATCAACTAAATCGGGTAAAACTACAGTTAAATCTGCATTTTGGTTATCGATAAAGTGAAGGGTAAAACCTTCAGGGATATCTTTGCCAGTAACTTCTTGAGCTGCACGATTGGGATTGTCTAGACACAGTTGACGAAACTGGCTATCGGTTTGAGCGCGTTTGACGATTTGCTCAATTGCTTGTTCTGCTTCTAATGAGGTCAAAGTTAGTTCATTCATAGTCATAAAATCCTGTAGATGTTTTTTGGTTTATCGTGGGTGTTCATATTGGCGATCGCGACGAACAGGGAGTCAGAAAATTATTAGAACTCGTTTACCACTGCCGAACCAAAAGCACATTTAGTAAGACCACCAGCAACTTGTTCCAATTCTGCATCAGAGAGTTCGGCTTCAGCATCAACACTATCGAAACAGGGCAGATCTTTTAAGATCCTCTGTTTTAATAGTGCCTCCTCCAGCTATTTTTAGGTCGCCCCCTGCAACTCGTTCCAATTCTGTATCAGAGAGTTCGGCGTCAGCATCAACTAAATCGGGTAAAACTACAGTTAAATCTGCATTTTGGTTTTCGACAAAGCGCAGGGTAAAACCTTCAGGCATATCTTTGCCAGTAGCTTCTTGAGCTGCACGATTGGGATTGTCTAGACACAGTTGACGAAACTGGCGATCGGTTTGAGCGCGTTTAATGATTTGCTCAATTGCCTGTTCTGCTTCTAATGAAGTCAAAGTTAGTTCATTCATGATTAAATAATCTCTCGCTACGTTTATACGAATACGGTAATCTTGCAATTTGTATTACAATTAGCACCGCATTTGCCACTTGCAACTTGTTCGAGTTCTGGATTAGAGGGAAACACCACAACTAGCACCACAACTACCACCGCATTTGTTGTATGCGCCACCAGCAACTTGTTCCAGTTCTTGTTCTGCTAGTTCGGCTTCAGCATCAACACTATCGGGTAAAACTACAGTTAAATCTGCACCTTGGTTATCGACAAAGCGAAGGGTAAAACCTTCAGGGATATCTTTGCCAGTAACTTCTTGAGCTGCACGATTAGGATTGTCTAGACACAGTTGACGAAACTGGCTATCGGTTTGAGCGCGTTTAATGATTTGCTCAATTGCCTGTTCTGCTTCTAATGAAGTCAAAGTTAGTTCATTCATGATTAAATAATCTCTCGCTATGTTTATATGTTTACGGTAATCCTGCAACTTGTATTACAATTAGCACCGCATTTGCCACTTGTAACTTGTTCGAGTTCTGTATTAAAGGGAAACACCACAACTAGCACCACAACTACCACCACATTTGTTGCCATAACCACCAGCAACTTGTTCGAGTTCTTGTTCTGCTAGTTCAGCTTCAGCATCAACACTATCGGGCAATACCACAGTTAAATCTGCACCTTGGTTATCGACAAAGCGAAGGGTAAAACCTTCAGGTATATCTTTGCCAGTAACTTCTTGAGCTGCACGATTGGGATTGTCTAGACACAGTTGGCGAAACTGGATATTGGTTTGAGCGCGTTTAATGATTTGCTCAATTGCCTGTTCTGCTTCTAATGAGGTCAAAGTTAGTTCATTCATAGTCATAAAGTCCTGTAGATATTTTTTGGTTTATTTGATGACTGGCAAGATTGAATTGCTTCAATCCCAGATAAGAGTTTTAAACTCCATGACTGTAGATTAATCGAACCTAACTAATGAATACAATGCTTTTTTTTTAGGATCAAACTAACTTTTTTTTGTTAGATATTTAACCCATATCAATAAAAATGCAACTAGCTATGGCTAAAAAAGCGTAAAAGAAAAAGATAAAGGAGTAAATATTATAGGCGTTTGGTTTGACAAAACAAGATTGAAATTTACTTTAAAAAAATAACTAAAGGCATTTAAAATTGAGATAAACTTAAATTATTCTGTAGAGAGAATTTTTTAGCTTTAGTGTAAATTGAGAAGACAGGCTTCAGGGATGGTTGATAAGTTAGCAGAGAAAAAATTGCATCCATGCAATAAAAATGGAACTAACGAACCTGAAAATCAGCACGGACATCTCACGGGGTGGAGTTTACAAACCACATTCCGCAGTTAGCTAAAGTTTATTACCTCCCTACCTTTGTTTTAGAAAAGCGTTTTTTGGAGTGCGATCGCTCGTATTGAAGATGCAAATTGAAAGTTCAATCTTAACGGAGGCTGTTAATCTCAAGCATTCTTTTTATCAAAAAAGCTTTTAGCTGTCAGCTGCGGACGCTACCGCGTCCCAGTCGTCGTAAGACGACGATCTGCGCGAAGCGCTGCGCTTTTAGCCTTGGTTTAACTTCTAAAAGCGCGATTGGGTTTAAGACCCCACTGTCTTTACGGTGTCTACGATCAGGCATAGTTCAAGACTATGTTTGATCGAGCTAAAAGCTAACGGCTAAGAGCTAATAGCTAGGGCAAAGCCCTTTATTATTTCTCCCCAATAACTTATCTCGCAATTTCCAACTGCGATTGAGCATAGGCTACACTTGGCGATCGCTTTACTGGCTGCGCCAATTGCCAAGTGTGAACTATCCCCAATTATATTGTGTGAAATACTTACGCCACAGTCTGATAAATTACAGGTTTATATTTAGGTACAGGAGTTACCTTTTCTTGAAGACTTGCCGATCTAATCGGAAACCAAAAGCTTATACTAATGAAACCATCTCATCAAATTGAATATTCTTTGAACCTAACAAGATTTTTTCCAGCAGTTTTTTCTTTTTCATTCAATTAGATTAATAAACCCTTACTTATTACTTCTCCCCAACAGTTTATCTCTTAATTTTAAAATGCGATCGCGATATTTAGCAGCCTCCTCAAACTCTAGATTTTTGGCAGATTCTTTCATTTTGACTTCTAATTGTTCAATGAGGGCGGGAATTTTTTCTAGAGGCAGATCGTAAGATTTCTCGTAAACTTCTTCTAGTTGTTCGGAGTTTAAACGGCGAGAAATATCTAAATAAGCCAGAATTGAATTCTCTTCGTTTTTAATAATCGGCTTGGGCGTAATATTATGGCGTTTATTATAAGCAATTTGAATATTACGTCTTCTTTCCGTTTCTTCGATCGCCCTTGCCATACTATTAGTCAGGTTGTCAGCGTATAAAATTGCCTGTCCTTCAACGTGCCTAGCTGCCCTACCAATAGTTTGAATAATTGAGCTTTCCGAGCGCAAAAAGCCTTCTTTATCGGCATCTAAAATTGCCACTAAAGATACTTCGGGTAAGTCTAAACCTTCCCGCAATAAGTTGACCCCAATCAAGACATCCACATCACCTCGACGAAGAGACTGCAAAATTTCAATCCGTTCAATCGATTTAATTTCCGAATGGAGATATTGCACCTTGAGATCTCGTTCGGCAAAATATTCGCTCAAGTCTTCCGACATCTTCTTAGTTAAGGTGGTAACTAAAACCCTTTCCCCTTTAGCAATACGTTCACGAATTTCGCCATACAAATCATCCACCTGTCCTTCAGTGGGGCGAACCAAGATTTCTGGGTCAATTACTCCTGTGGGGCGAATAACTTGCTGGGCGATGCGATCTTCCGACTGTTCCAACTCCCACTTAGCTGGAGTGGCAGAAACAAAGACGCACTGGTTAACTTTCTCCCAAAACTCATCGGCTTTCAACGGACGATTATCCGCAGCAGAAGGCAATCTAAAACCATGTTCAATCAATACTTTCTTTCTAGCGCGATCGCCATTATACATGCCTCGTAGTTGGGGTACGCTAACGTGAGATTCATCAATTACCAGTAACCAATCATCAGGAAAATAATCGACTAAACATTCTGGTGGTGCGCCTGGTTCTTTTCCTGCTAAATGTCGGGAATAATTCTCTACCCCGTTACAGTAACCAACTTCCTGTAACAATTCCAAATCATAACGACAGCGCTGTTCTAATCTTTGGGCTTCTAGTAGCTTATTCTCACTTTCCAATTCAATTAAGCGCCCCTCCAATTCCTGCCGAATATTCAGACAGGCTGCTTCTAGTCTTTCTTTCGGAGTCACAAAATGTCGGGCGGGATAAATACTCACGCCGTTCATACTCTTTAAAATCTCTCCTGTGACAGGATCGACATAACGGATCGCCTCGATTTCATCCCCAAAAAACTCAATCCGAATCACCCGATCTTCATAGGCGGGAACAATTTCCAAAACATCCCCCTTAACCCGAAACCGTCCTCGTTCCAGTTCAATATCGTTGCGGGAATACTGCACTGTAACTAAATCCCGCAATAATTCCCGCTGATTAACTTCCATGCCCAACTTCAGCGGTACGGCAGCCTTCAAATACTCCGCAGGCATCCCCAAACCATAAATACAGCTAATGGAAGCAACTACAATTACATCTCTGCGTTCAAAAAGCGATCGCGTGGCAGAATGACGCAGCATATCAATCTCATCATTAATCGAAGCCGTCTTCTCAATATAAGTATCACTAACAGGAATATACGCTTCTGGCTGATAGTAGTCGTAATAACTAACAAAATACTCCACCGCATTATCAGGGAAAAACAACCGCAACTCATTACACAACTGAGCTGCCAAGGTTTTATTGTGCGCTAAAACCAAAGTTGGCTTCTGTACGTTGTTAATTAAATTAGCTACCGAAAAAGTCTTACCCGTACCAGTTGCCCCTAAAAGAGTTTGAAAACGGTTTCCTTGCTGTAGAGACTCGGTTAATTGGGCGATCGCTTCAGGCTGATCTCCCCCTGGTTCAAAAGGCGCTTGCAGGTTAAATAAGCTCATTTAAAGTAAGTATCTCGATCTTCTTATTTAAAATAACGCAAATTTAACTAGTAGTTCATTTGTTTCAAAAAAAAGTTAGTACTCAAACAAACAGCATCTGTCGCCAAGGTTTTCTACGGAATGATGTCCCGAAAAATTCTTGATCTTACGCTTATTTGGTGTGATATAGGTCAAGTTGCTTGATACCATTCTAAATGAGGTAGATATAAGGGAAGTTTCCGCATAATAAATAGTTATGCTGCTTGAGTTTCCGATTATGACTATTAAACGCTATCGGTTAAGATTCGATGTTGAGTTATTCTAACTGAGGATGGACAAATCATTGAAGAGCCACTAAAAACTAGATATCTGTGTTGACCGCCACATAATAAATTGTTTACTTGAAATAAGAGCGATCGCATTACTTGTGGAAGTTTTAAGATTATTGGTTACTGAAAAAATGCTGGTATAAATCGTTAAAATATTACCAAAGCGAACCAATCAATGATTTCCCATGATTTCCAGTAGAGAAAACCTTCCTAAACTTACCTCAGAAGAATACTTTGCTTGGGAAGAAAAGCAGTTAGAAAAACACGAGTATATCAACGGTGAAGTCTATGCCATGAGTGGTGGCAGCGTCAACCACGGTCGCATTGCCATCAGACTCACAGCTCTGTTCGATACCCATTTAGAAAATAGCAATTGCATCATAGGTAATTCTGATATCAAGATTAACATTGTTGAAACCAGTAACTATACTTACCCCGACGCTAGTGTAACGTGTGATGATCGCGATCAAACCACAGCCCAATACATTACCTATCCCTGCCTAATCGTTGAAGTTCTTTCTCCTAGCACCGAATCCTACGACAGAGGCGGTAAATTTAGAATGTATCGCAAAAATCCAGTTTTACAAGATTATTTATTAGTCAGTTCCACCAGCATCGAAATGGATTTGTATCATAAAAAAGATACAGGCGAATGGCTCATTATTAACTACCAAGCAGGCGACACCATAGAACTCAAAAGTATTAACCTCAGCTTTTTAATTGAACAAATTTATCGAAATCTCGATCTCACCCCAGAAGAAGTATTGTAGTAGCGATCGCCGATCTGGTAGAATTGCCGCTTACCAGGAACATTAACAATTACTGATCAAAGCGATCGCGTTGCTGAATGTCACAGCAGATCAATCTCATCATTAACTAGTAGTTCATTTGTTTCAAAAAAGAGTTAACGCTTAAGTAAAAGTTGAAAAGCTATTTGCATAAAGAACCTTAATGCTGTTATACTAACCAAGTGCCAAGCGCAAAACATGGGGGCGATTAGCTCAGCGGTAGAGCGCCTGCCTTACAAGCAGGACGTCACTGGTTCAAATCCAGTATCGCCCACCTCACTACCGTTCGGTCTCTGACTGATTCTGTGACAGGAAGCATAACTGTGCCGTTTTGGAAGCATAAAGCTTCCTCTGACTCTTGGCAATTTTATGCTTCCGATTAAAGGTAATTTTCAAGAAAATAGCAGTTTAATTACCTTGTCTATCAAATTTTTTATATTCCTAATTCTAATACAACTCGATTTAAAGATTTTCTAACTTCCTTATATCTAAAATATCCAGGTTGAGAGATTAATTGCGATACACGAGCTTCACTCGGATATTTCCCTGCTTGATGAAGATTACGTACAGTCTGTTCTACTTCTTGGCAACATTTTTGTATTCGTTCAGATGTTTGTTGTTTTTGGTATCTACGATATTTGGCAGATATAGCTTTACATAAGTTAGGGAAATAACTATGGATCGTACGTTGGCCAGTGTTTAATCTTTGAGCAACTTCTTTCATCGTTAAGGGACGTTTGGGACTATCTAAAACGTTTTGTAGATACTTTTCAGTTGCCATATGATCAAATGTCCTGGGTGAAGCTCGTCTGAGGCGTAAACTGCTTGGCAATCTTTGGGAATTAATACGTGGCAATTGGAATGCTTGTTGTTTTAACGTAATAAAATCGAGTAAGGAAATATCCAAACAATAACACACTGTTAAAATCGCTCTAAGTTTAGGCAAACTTTTACCTTTACACCATATCCATACAGTGTTTTTGGGCAACCCAAAAATCTCAGCAAACGCAGCAATATTTCCTTCACAAATAGCGTCAATCATTAAATTGAAGGCTTTAGATATATTTGTACTTTGAATCGAAGACGATCTTGATGGAATCAATAAAAGCACTTCAGCGAGGTTTTGAGCGATCCAAATAGATTCAGCCAAATCAAATTCATTGTGACTATGGTGATTTTGAGAATAACTTCCCAACCAGCAATCGCATCTAGAACAGAAACCAACTTGAGATTTTCCAGTTAACCAAGGAACAGAGCGCTCGCATTTTGGACATTTATTCGCTAGAGGTTGAAAATGCTTAGGACAGACTGTAATAGCTTCAAAGCTCCACAATAATGGCTCGTAAATAGTTTTTCCAGTTTTTTGCCATTGTTCGTAACAATGAGAACACCAAGCTTTAGACTTACGTAATAATTTTCTGGAAGAAAAGACGTTGATGTCTTTGAAAGGTGAATAAAATACTTTTAAATGCTTTCAAATCTTGAGGATAATTGGGTTTATAGCGAGGAAAGTGAATATCAATAGTTCTTCGACTGAGTTGTGCGCTGAGAGCGCGAAAAATCAATAATTCATAAGTACCAAATAGTCCGTGAACTACCCCAGTCATATTGGCAAGGGACTTGAAACAATCTAACTGGGTCTGTAATTTTTGACCGCTCGATATTTTACCTAAATGCTGGGCTTCATCAACAAAAAAGATATCTGGACGACGGTGAAATAAAGCTTTTTCCATTAGAGTCGTAACTTTTCCTTCAATCATTTGTAAAACTTGTCGAGTTTCAAAATCACTAGTTCGCTGTTGAAATAAAGATTCTTGGGCTTCTGCTGAAGCGAGAAAGTTAGCTAACTTTTTGGCAGAAACTTTGTTGTTCTTCGTGTGATTGCGATCGCGTTTTTTGATTTCACTACTGGCAAGCTTTAATTCTTTCTCTGTATGACCTTGAAAATCAATATAGTATTGGGAAGTACATTCAACCCATTGACTTTTAACGTAAGCATAAGCAATGCCAATATTGAATGGGTCGTAGCGCACTGAAACTTGGGTATTTTCAAGTTCGGGGTCGCGAAACAGATTAGACCAATAGTAAATGTAGTTAACTTTAACTCCATGACCAGGTTGAACTTTTGCCGTACCTCTTGAAGTTGTAGGCAATGTTAGTAGGCAAAAATCTTTATTGTAAGGAATCATTTTATGAGCGCGATCGCCTCCTTGTAACATTCCTTGAGTAAAAGCTTCTCTGGGACTTTGATGGAGTGCTGGATGATCGATAGTATTGTAGATCTCATAAGCCCAGTGGCAAAGATAGTCATAAAAAAAAGCCAAAGTCCATACTGCCTGGTTTTTGGGGTTAACCGACTTGGTGACTTGACGAACATTACGAGTAATTTGAGTATTGCCTTGGAGATTATGCACGAACTGTTTATTGGAAGTACCAAACAGTCGTTCGCAAACCGAGCCAAATCTAGCTTGTGCTGGTGGTCTTTGTTTTTTGGTAATTTCAAAAGCAGCTAGTAAAGTCTCAAAATAAGTGCTGTGGAATTCTGAACCGTTATCGACCACAATTATTTGGGGTAAGCGTCCGTGATTTTTAACACAAACCCTTAGAACCATTAAACAAGAACGATATGAGGGAGGATCGAAAGTCAGATATACAGCAAGTAGTCTTCGAGAATAAGCATCACTAAAAAAAGTTGCCCAAGGACGACCCAGATTACGCCCAGTTTTGGAGCAAACCAATTCAATATCTAGTTCTGTATGGTCAATGTGACCGACTTCAAAGGGACGATCTTTTAAAATCGGTGAAAGTCAATTTCACATTGGCATTCCCGACGAATATAAAGCTTTAACTTCTGCCCCAAGCCTGTACTCACGTTTGGTTATCATTCGACGCTGTATCGAACCTCAAGTCTTTATTGAAGCAGCACAACGTCAACTAGAACAACTAGGAATAACAGGCAAGATTAATCTTTTGCAGAAATCAAACGGACAATTACAGTGCCGACAGCTAGTGATGAGAAAAAGAGAGGGAACTTTTCCTCCAAATTTTTGATTTGTTCGTAGGTCATGTTTTTATTCGCGATCGCGTCATTACCCTACTTTTCTCATTTTCTCTCGATTCATGCAAGAGGTCTATTACCCAAGAGTTTGCCTTGGAAAAGGCTCATGTTTACCCAGGAAGAAAGCAGACAATTGCCGAACTCAAACAAGTTATTACTAAAGATCTGCAAATTACTCTGCCTCAGAAATAGAAATGAATTCAGTTGCTTTGTATGTCCATGTTCCTTGTGCTACTTTTCGCACCTCACGTAGTCGCGAATATGGCAAAACTTATCCTGTTCCTCCTCTCTCTACAGTGTACGGAATGTTACTTTCATTAGTAGGGGAAACTGATTCTCAAAGACATTGTGGAGTTAGGCTGGCGATCGCAATGTTATCTCATCCGCAAAAGTCTAGGGTACTGAGAAAGATGAGACGCTTTAAGGAAAAAGATTATGGTCATAAATAAAAACACTACAATAGTTTTATTGACGGAATCACTTTTGAAGATTTTCAGACCGACCAAAAAACTATTTATGCCGTTACTAGTGCTGTTGTAATTATTAGTGAATCAGTCAAAAGTATCCCCATTTCGTCACGAGAACAATATCCCCAAGTTCCTTGGAAAAGTATCACGGGATTGGGCAAGAAATTAATCTATCACTATTTCGATGTGAATTTACAAGTACTTTGGAATACCGTTCAAGAGGAGTTGGTGATCTTAAAACCAATTATTCAAGAAATTCTTGCTCAGATAATTAATAATCACGGCGATCGCCATAATCAACTTACGTTAACAATCTATGCCTGAAATATTCGTCTTTAGTGGCTGCAATGGTTCTGGCAAAACTACTCTTGCTACCCGAATTTTAGCTTCTCTCAACCCCTCTCCCGAATTTGTTAATGCTGATATCATTGCTGCACAACTGAATCCTAACGATGTTGATGCAGCAGCGATCGCCCAATGCGATGATGATGGCAATGTCATAATTATCCAGCCTGAAGATATCACACCTTTAGCGGAGAAAATTAAACAAAGACAAGGACAAACGGTTCCTAAGAATTAACCAAGGCAAAGCACAACCAAATAATTGATCATGCTTTGATTTTTTTGAACAGGCAACTATCGTACTATCACAATTAAGTCCATTGTTTGAAGAAAGGCAGAAGAGCTTCGCCCGATAAAGCTACCAACCAACACCTACTGCTCTAGCTTCCACCAATACATCAGATAAATAACCCAACCGCAACATCTCCAACGGAGTGCGTCCCTCAAAAGCCCGATGAACCTTACTCAGCCAACTCAACTTAACCAAGGGCGATACTTCCAAAGTTGCTAACACTTCAGGTTACCCCTCAACTAGCCCCCAATTCTCTTCAAGTTCAAACTGAGACAAGGGAAACTTATAAACTCCCAAATCCTTTAGAAACTTTTTTGCTAGTAATGATTGGTCATCTGATTACGATTCAAATATCCGATTCAGATACAGTTTATATGTGGAACATCAACAAGATTAAAGTTAGTTTGTTTGAAATCCAAGAACGTAATCGTTTTATGAATTCTTATTACATTAAAGCTGATGGCTGGCTCAAGCATTTTGAGCATAAATTACCCAGAGCAATATTGTTAGCATTAGCTCGTGAGGAAATATGCAGTCAGATGAGTTTAAAGAGGCTACAGTCATCTATCGACTTTGAGCTGTTATATCAAGATACGATGGAGCTACTTAGTCTTACTTATAATAAAAATGCTTATGAAATCGACAGGTATTTAAGAGATAAATGGGGTGAGCGTGGTTTTCATTTTTATTAGCTATAATCTAGTCTCCCGAGATTATCAATGAAAGCAGCCAAATACCCGAAAAACAAGAGCAACAGCAACAAAATGCTCACGTTCAATGTCGATTAGTTTCTCGCATCTGAAATAATCCTTTTTCCCCCTCCAAAGGACAATTAAAAAAATCACACAGCTTTTCGATTGTTTCGCGGTCAACGCGCTTAAACTTATTGCCATAGAGCTTACTAATGGTATGGCTAGCTAGACCCAACTTAGAGATTAAAGCACGTTGAGTTAAGGGAGGTTCTTGCTCCGCCATTAAGATTCTGAGCCGACAATACATCTTGTTCATGCTCTCTAACTTATACAGTCTTGGCTCTGGTCGCAAGCTGAATGTATTAATTAGAATCTAGTTAAAATGTAAACTACATTTTGATGTATTAAATGTAATCAATCATCTTCTCTTGTTTCTACATCTTGTAGTTTGATTATTTGTGACTGTAAATCATTAATTTTACGTTCGGTAGCACTTTCCAACTGAAATTGAGTTTTTTCTTGAAAGATTTTTTCTCCCCGAGGAAAAACATAATAAACCTCTCCTTGAGAGGAAACTAATTTTTCTCCCTCCAATTCTTGAACGTATTTATCTAAAGTTGATTTGGCGAGCTTCGGACTTATTTCAGCTTCGGTTGCTAAATCGAATACGGTAATATAGCCATTACTCGAACTTCGCTCTGAAAGCGATTTTAATCTCCTGAGAATAGTTTTGGACTGAGAAATGCGTTCGGGAAGATAAAATATTACGCCGTAGACAATACCAAAAACAGCCGCAATTGTGCCTGTGTATATCAGCATTTCTATCAATTTAATCATCTAACTTCTGCCTTCGTTGCATGAATTTAACCGATCTAATGCCAGAATCTGATTCTTAATTGCCAATTGTCGCTCTCTTGTAGAAAGGTAATATTGCATACCACTTTCAATTTGCTCGTTTCGGGGTAAATCGGCAGAACCATAGCAGATAGATCCCATGAAACTGATCGTGGCTTTTTCTCGTCGAGCATCCGAGGCCAAATATTGCTCAATTCTCTGGTCAACTTTCTCTTCTACCATTGCTCTTAATTCCGCATCGGTCTTATCTGCTAAAGATAAATCAACAACACTATGTTGACGAATTATCGACCAAACTGCCATTGGGATTGTTACCGTAACTTCAGACTGTGAGGCGGTAAATTCTACTCCTTCTAGTTGCAGATAGACATTTTCTTCATCAAAACATTCTTGGTAGAAGTGAAAATTATCGCCGTGAGCAATTGAAGATTTTGTACTCATAAATAAACTATTTAAACGAGATTTTTCTTTTTTTTGATGTATAAAGTATAATCCAAGTAAAGAAAAATAATCAACTGATGTCTTATAAACAGCAAATTTTACGAGGAGTACAACTGGAAGAATCGGCTAACAAAGTACAGTTATTACTAGATCGCCTCAATAGTAAGTATGAAGAAAGCTTATCTGGTGAGTTACATCTACCTCAATTATCCCTGGCTGGATTTCGCCTACCACGTAATTTGGAGGATTTAGGTATTTTTTGTGTAGGCTCTCCAGGTTCAGGTAAAACTCAGGCTCTAGCTAAATTGATTAGTGAACTACAACAAAGAGATGATTTTAGAATTGTTTGTTTTGACCGTAATGGGGAATTTACAGAAGGTTTTTATCGCTCAGGCCAAGATATTTTATTTAATCCGACAGATGAACGTTCTGTTGGCTGGTGTCACCACACCGAATCAGCTTCATCTGAAACTATTGCTGCTGCGCTTATTCCACTTAATCAAACTCAAGATCCATTTTGGCCCCTCTCTGCCAGAAATTTGTTGAGCGAGATTTATAATTTGGCTCAAACTAATCAGGAAGTGTGGTGGATTATTGCTCAAACTAATATGGATCAACTTCAGACACTTTTAGCTGAATCGATGTTTAATAAATACTTTGACGCGGAGAAAACCTTTGCTTCGATTGTGGCTTCGGCCACTGCCTCGGCTCGATTTTACCGTCAATTACCTGACAAGTCAGAAAATATAGATTTTTGGGACTGGGCAGCAGGTGATGAAAAACGTTCTTTGTTTCTGCCCCTATTTGAACGGGATGCTCAGTTGTATAAGCCTCTCTATAGTATGGCGTTTGAATTGATTATTCGAGGCTTACTGAGTAATGAGTCGCGACAGATTAAAACGGCGATTGTGATTGATGAATTGGGGGCGTTACAACCTCTGGGTTCTTTATCGCGATTATTGGCTGAGGGAAGAAAGTTTAAAGCGACACCGATTATTGCGACGCAAACTACAGCCCAAATTGACCAGATTTATGGCAGTTATGAACGGCAAATACTGCTTCAGGCTACTGCCACCAAGTTAATTCTCAACTGTCGAGATCCTGATTCAGCCAAAACGATGGCAGAAATTTATCGATAATTAAAATTAGCAGGCATCGCGAAGGAGTATTTAAGTTTTTTCGAGGTAGATACGGTTGTGGTAAAACCTTCATGTCTCGCTTAACCCTCAATGATGCTCAATTTCAAGGATTTGCCACTAGTTTTGTCGTAGTTTCCGATAACGATCTTTACTTCCATAAATTTGATGATGTTTACCGTCGTGTAGTCCAAGAATTAGGGACGAACTCCTGTCCCCGAGGCGCATTAGCTGATATCCTCGATCGCTGGATTGGGAAAGTAGAAGATAGTTTAATTGCTGCTGGTGCAGATGAAAATAGTTCCGATCAAAGCTTTACTCAACAATCAAGCAGAAAGATTTAAAACCTACAGCGAAATGGTGGGGCTACGACGCTTTGTTTGGCATGGAGATATCAAAGCATCGGAAAAAAAAGCCTTTATCAAAGAACCAGCCCATATTTTAATGACCACCACAGAGTCATTAGAGGTAATGCTGTTATCCTCTAAAGTGCCCCATGCCAAACTCTTTGAAGATCTACGAGTAGTAATAGTTGATGAAATTCATGCTTTGGCTGGTAGCGATCGCGGGACACATTTAATTTCTGTCTTGGAAAGACTAATTCGTTTTACAAATAACGATGTGCAGCGTGTTGGCTTAAGCGCAACCGTTGGTAATCCTCAAGATATTCTTCAATGGTTACAGGGAACATCCCAAAGAGAAGGCTGTGTTATCGATCCGCCTCACGTTCCGTCTAAAAAAGACCTTCGCATTTATTACCAAGAGACCACTAGAGCCATTTCTGAACAAGCTTGTCAAATCGCTCAAGGTCAAAAAAGCCTGTTCTTCTGTCAAAGTCGCTCCTTAGCTGAGAAAATTGCCGAACAGATGCAGCATAAAGGTATTGATGTATTCGTTCATCATAGTTCGGTATCAGCAGAAGAAAGAACCACTGCCGAAGAACGTTTCCATCGCGGTAGTAACACCAGTATTATCTGCACCTCTACTTTAGAACTAGGAATTGATGTAGGCGACTTAGATTTAGTTTTGCAAGCCAATGCTCCTTCTACTGTTTCCTCGTTTCTTCAGCGTTTGGGGAGGACGGGCAAAAGACAGGGACAAAGAGCTAATACCACCTTTTTTTGTGAGGATACAGAGACAGTTTTACAGGCGATCGCTCTCATCGAACTAGCTAAGAAAGGCTGGGTGGAGTCCGTTCCAACTAATAATCGAGTTTGGTCAGTTTTAGTCCATCAAATTTTGGCTCTTACTCTTCAATTTGGCGCAATTAGCGCAGAACAATGCTGGCAGCAGTTATCTATCGTTCCCGATTTTTTAGGCATCAGTCATAGTGAATTTGAGCATTTGATTGCTTATATGGTAGAAGAAAACTTTTTATTTCTCTCACAAGGATTGCTTTCCATTGGAGATCAAACTGAAAAAACCTTTGGTCGTCGTAACTTTATAGAAATCTATGCCGTTTTCAGTAGCCCACAACTCTACAAAGTCTTAACTGAAGCAGGTTACATTATCGGCTCACTAGAACAAAATTTCGTCGATAAATTAGTTGAAGAAATGAGTTCATTTCTTCTAAGCGGAAAAGCTTGGGTGGTAAATTATATCAACCATCAAGACCGAACAGTGAAGGTAATACCTGCCCCTCGTGGAAAACAACCTACTTGGGGTGGCTTTATTCCTCAATTACTTAGCTTCAAGATTTGTCAGGAAATTAAAGAATTGCTTTTAAGACGCGATCGCATTCCTTACATAGACGAGAAGGTACAAACATTTCTCGATGAATGGAGATGAAAGTTATGTTCGACCTTGAATCATTCGGAGCTTAATATTAGTATAGTTTAAAATGGCAAAGTTATGCTTCCAGTCACAGTTTTCACCGTAGTTTCCTTTTTGTAACTCCTGCAAGAGGTCTACTGCTGAAAATAAGCTGTAATATATTGATGGGAACTAACTAGCCGATCAATGAGAATCTTACTTATAGATGACGACGAACAGTTAATGGAGGCTTTGGCGAGCAAGCTAATCGAACAGCGTTATGCTGTAGATATCGCTAATGCAGGAGAGATGGGCTGGGAGTTCATTCTGCTGTTTGACTTCGATCTAGTGGTTCTCGATTGGATGTTACCCGATATTGATGGCATCGAACTGTGTCAAAAAATCAGGGCTGATGGCTACAGTATGCCAATTATGCTCTTGACGGCTCGCGATCGCCAGACTGATAAGGTTTTAGGGCTAGACGCAGGGGCAGATGATTATGTAGTCAAGCCTTTTAATTTTGACGAACTTACCGCCAGAATTCGAGCATTACTACGCCGAGAAATTAATGTATCCTCACCAATCATCGAATGGCAAGATCTCAATCTCGATCCTAAAACCCATGAAGTTCATGTTCACAATCAGCTTTTACCTCTGACTCCCAAAGAGTACGGCATGATCGAACTATTCATGCGCCATCCACAGCAGGTATTTAGTCCAGGGGCAATTATTAACAATCTTTGGGCGGGGGAAGATCCGCCAGGAGAAGAAGCTGTTAGAACCCACATCAAGGGATTACGCCAAAAGCTTAAGGTGGCAGGGATGGCAAAAGACACGATTAAAACTGTTTACGGTGTCGGTTATCGCCTCAAGTCTGATGATGATTTTAAGGCAAGTAGTAAATCTTTACCTACAAGTAATGCAGGGCAAGATAAAAACGCAACCATCAGTCAAATTTGGTTAAAGTTTAAAGATTTGGCTTTTGAGAGATTAGCAGATCTAGAGAGTCTAGCCATAGCATTAGCAGATAATTGCGTGAGTGATGAACTACACGCTCAAGCCAGAAGTTCGGCTCATAAACTAGCAGGTTCTTTAGGTTGCTTCGGTTTCCCAGAAGGTTCTAGGTTTGCTAAACAGATTGAAAAGCTACTTGGTCATAATCTGAGCAAGCAAGTAGATTTAGAGCAGATAGTTAGACTGACAACAGCTCTTAATGCCGAACTGCAACATCAACCCTTTGAGGAAACCGTAAAAGATGCCCTCAGCAAAAATATTTCACTGTTAATTGTCGATCGCACTCTCAACACAGATTTCGACCACAAGTTAATTACAGAAGCTAACAATAGCGGGATGAAGACTTATACTGCTGCAGATTTTGTTCAAGCTCAGACCATAATTAAGCAACAGTCGATCGACGCTTTACTCTATCAAATTGCTTTTCCTGATGGAGAAGATTTAGAATTTCTCGAACAGCTACATCAACGTCAACCCAGCTTACCTATAGTTGCGATCGCCCAATCTCCTCAGTTGTTAGATCGCTTGAATTTCACCCGCAAGGGAGGAAATTTGATTTTACCAAATTCGGTTGAGCCAATCGCTGCCATCTCAGCAGTTTCCGAGCTGCTGGAAAATCTCGGTCATGCTGCTAAAGTATTGATTATCGATGACGATCCTCAAGTGCTGCTCTCTTTAAAAATGTCTCTCCAACCTTGGGGTTTTGAGATTACTACCTTAAATAAATCAACCGAGTTTTGGGAGGTTTTGGAAGATGTCGAGCCAGATATTTTGGTGTTAGATATAGAGATGCCAGATATCAATGGCATTGAACTCTGTCAGATTTTAAGAAGCGATCGCTATTGGCAGCATCTACCCGTTTTATTTTTGAGTGTACACCAGGATGAAAAAACCCAGAATCAAGCATTTAGTATTGGTGCCGATGATTATGTTTTTAAGCCTGTAACTGGTTCAATATTGGCAAACCGAATTTTGAATCGTTTAAAACGCAGTCGGGTTAAGTAGAGGGCTTCGCCCTGGCTTTTAGCTTTTAGCTCTTAGCGTATAGCAGAAAAAGCTTTGACTCTTCCTCACAAATTCCTCAAAGTTTTGCTTTACTTTCAACTAATTGGAATGACCATAGCTGTAGAACTTAATATAATGATCGCGACCGAAACTGCTTTTATCCTCTTCATTTATTTAAGATTATTGAATAATCTTTTGATTACTTAGCTGTTGTTATCATAGTGACTATCGATAAATATATTGAATCTCATCCTGTAACTATTGCGCCAGATACTTTACTGAAGAACGCAGTTGTTTTACTTGCTCAACAGCAAGCTGAAAATAAGCCCAGATGTCTACTAATAGTCGCAGCTAATCAATTAATTGGCATCTTGACTCAAAGTGACGTAGTTAGGTTGGTAGCCACAGAAACCGATTTAGCGACTACGACGGTTAAGCAAGTAATGACTCAACCAGTATTAACTAGGTTGCGATCGCAATGTTACGATCTCGATTCAGCACAGTTATTTTTTCAGCAACATTTAATTAGCTATTTACCAATTCTGGATGAGAATCAGCAATTAGTTGGGATGATTGACTCTAAAAGTCTGATTCAATTGCCAACACTTCAAGCAGAACAGGAACTAGATCACAATCACAATCAACAGCAAGTTTGGTACGAAAAAGGAGAACAGCTGGGGCATTTTTTTGATTCCACCCCTAGTATGATTTGTGTTGCGGGTTTGGATGGCTACTTTAAATGGATCAATCCCGCATTGTTAAAGAATTTGGGCTTTATGGATGGGGAATTATTGACCCAACCTTTTATTAACTTTGTTCATCCTGAAGACTGCGCGGCAACTCTAGCTGAAGTAGAAAAGTTGAGCGCAGGGAAAACTACGGTTGCTTTTGAGAATCGCTATCGAACTAAAAATGGTGCTTATCGCTGGTTCTTGTGGACAGCAAAACCCGATCTAAAGAAGCAAACTATTTTTTGCGTAGTGCAGGATATTACCGAACAAAAGCAAGCCACAGCATTATTAAATGAAAGCTATAAGCAATTTAGACTATTAGCGCAAAAAGCCCCTGTAGGCATTTTTCAAACTGATGCTGAAGGGAATTGTCTCTATGTAAATGCGCGCTGGCAGAAACTGACAGGGTTATCCGAGCAAGAAGCAATGGGAATGGGTTGGTCAAATGCCTTGCATCCTGAAGATCGCGCCAGAGTAATTGCCCAATGGCATCAATGTACTCAAACTGGTCAGGAATTTTTCCTAGAATACCGCTTTAAAACGCCCGATAACCAAGTGGTTTGGGTGTCTGGTAGTGCAGGGGCTTACTATAACGATGCTGGTGAAATACAAGGCTATCTAGGAACGGTTACTGATATTACCGAACAACAGATAGCTCTACAAAAACGTCAACAGGCAGAACAAAGGTTGGCTCAAAGCGAAAATTTGCTCCGTACCATCATTGAATCTGAGCCAGAGTGCGTCAAGATGTTGGCAGACGACGGCAGGTTACTAGAGATGAACCCTGCTGGGCTAGCGATGATCGAGGCTGATTCTCTAGCAGAAGTGATCGACAAACCAGTTTACTCTTTAATCAATCCCAATCATCGACAGGCATTTGTCAAGCTAACCGAAAGCATATTTGAGGGCAAGTCAGGTAAATTAGAGTTTGAGCTAACTGGGTTAAAAGGAACATCGCGCTGGCTAGAAACACATGCTGTACCGTTCAAAACAGGTAATGAGATCAATGCATTGTTGGCTGTTACCAGAGATATAACTCAACGCAAAGAGGCAGAACTACAACTTAGGCAGGAACGGGATTTCTCTAAGGCGGTGATTAATACTGTCGGTGCATTGGTAGCGGTACTAAATCGGCAGGGGGTAATAGTTAGTTTTAATCATACTTGCGAACAAGTTACTGGATACTATTTTGAAGAGGTTCAAGGTAAACAAGTTTGGGATTTTTTGATTCCTGCTGAAGAAAAGGCAACGAGCAAAGCCATATTTGAACGACTACTGGAAGGACAGTTTCATAACCAATATGAAAACCATTGGATTGCTAAAGATGGTCGTCAAAATTTAATTTCCTGGTCGAATACGGCCCTGTTTGATGCTCAGGGAGAGATTGAATTTATTATTGCCACAGGGATTGATGTTACCGAACAGAGGCGAGTTTGGAATAAGTTGGAATTTCAGTATCGGCAAACAAAACTATTGACCGAAATAACGGGTAAAATTCGCATGTCAATTGAGCTTGACGAAATCTTACAAACTGCCGTTACGGAAGTGCAGCATCTACTGGCTTGCGATCGCGTTTTAATTGTCGAGATCAAATCAAATAGTACCGTGATGCCAATTAGCGAGGCGATTTTACCCGATCTACCGCCTATGTTGGATTATGAACTGGCAGATCCCTTATTAGTAGGTGAATATTTAACCAGATATCACCAGGGAGAAGTGTTGGCGATCGATAATTTGGCAACGGCCCCGATCGATCGAGATATCAAGCAGCTCTTAAAACAGTTTCAGGTTCAGGCAAAATTAGTTGTGCCGATTCTTGCTCAGGGCAAACTCCAAGGTCTTTTAATTGCTCATCAATGTCACCATCCGCGACAGTGGCAGCAAGAGGAAATTCAGTTACTTAATCAGCTAGCCGATCAGCTGGGAGTGGCATTATCTCAAGCTCAACTCCTTAGTTATGCCGAAAAACTCGCCTTAGAGCGTACCAAGGAATTATCTGCTACCAACGAGCTATTGCAGGCGGAAATTAGCGAACGAGAGCAAACTGAACAAGATTTAAGAGAAAATCAGCAAAAGCTAGCGGGTATTCTGGACAATGCTGATGAGGCAATTATTACCATCAATGAGCAGCAGCAGATTCAGCTATTCAATCAAGGTGCCGAGAAAATCTTTGGCTATCAGGCGCAAGAAATTCTGGGACAGCCTCTAGATCTTCTTTTACCTGAAATATTTCGTCAGATACATCGTCATCACATTAGGCAATTTGCTAAATTACCAGAAAAGTCTCGTCAAATGACAGAGCGTAATACTAACGTTTATGGTCGTCGTAAAGATGGTCATGAATTTTCTGCCGAAGCCTCTGTGGCAAAGTTACAAACTAATTCAGGAATGCTATTTACGGTTATGCTGAAAGATATTAGCGAACGGCAACAAACCCTTGAAAAACTGCAAACCTCTCAGGCTTTACTGGCAAAAGCGGAAAAAATCGCCAAAATTGGTAGTTGGGAATACGACTATGAAACTAAAAAAAGAAGCTGGTCTGAAGAGCTATTTAATATCTTAGGCTTTGATAGCAATCTGCCGATCCCATCCTGTCCAGAAATATTGGCGCATATTCACCCAGAAGATCGTCTCTTGGTTAAAAATACATTGGTTGAAAGACACGGTAGTGGGCAATCTTGGGAACTAGACTATCGATTGCTGCTACCAGACGGCACGATCAAGTATATCGAAAGTAGAGGCGAACCAACCGTAAATTCTGAAGGCAAAGTTCTCAAAGTATTAGAAACCATTACGGATGTAAGCGATCGCATTGCAGCTGAAAAATCTCTCCAAAGAAGTGAGGAACAACTAAAGTTAATCACCGATGCGCTGCCAGTATTAATTGCCTACATCGACCAGGAACAGCGTTATATCTATAATAATCGTACCTACGAAACCTGGTATGGTATACCCCGTTCTACTTTGCAGGGTAAAGCGATCGAAGAGCTGGTGGGTGAGAAAAACTATCAAAAAATGCTGCCCTATATCAAAACTGCATTGGGGGGAAAAACGGTTACTTTTGAAACTCAGCCGATTACTAATAACGGTAGTTCTTACTGGATGAATGCCACCTATGTTCCTGATTTTGATTCGGATGGCAAGGTTAAAGGGTTTTTCTCCATGGTCGAAGATATCACTGAGCGTAAAGCCGTAGAACAGATGAAAAGCGAATTTATCTCGATCGCTAGTCATGAAATGCGCACTCCTCTAACCTCGATCCATGGAGTAGTTAAATTACTCTGTGCTGGTCGTTTGGGAGAACTATCAGAGTCGGGATCTAAAATGGCAGATATGGCTTTGAGAAATAGCGATCGCCTGATCCGTCTAGTTAATGATATTCTCGACTTGGAACGGATGGAATCGGGAAGCGATGAAATTAATCAACAACCATGTGATAGTGCTGAGTTGATCCGACAGGCAATAGATACCACACGCCCTTTGGCAGATGAACAAAAAATTAGCCTTGAAGCCGATGCCCAATCTCTAGAGTTTTTAGGCGATCGCGATCGTCTGGTGCAAACTCTCAGCAACCTTATTAGCAATGCGATTAAGTTTTCTCCTGCCCATAGTAGCATTAAGATCTCATCTAAACTAGAAGGGCAAAATGTGCTTTTTTCCGTCCAAGATTGGGGTAGAGGTATCCCCAGAAATAAACTCGAAAATATCTTTGAACGCTTTCAGCAGGTTGATGCTTCAGACTCACGCCAAAAAGGAGGCACGGGTTTAGGGTTGGCTATCTGTCTTCATATTATCGAGCAACATCAGGGCAAAATCTGGGTTGAGAGCGTTTATGGTCAAGGCAGCACCTTCTATTTTCTGATTCCGCAACAATAGTAAAGTCAGAAACCACAAATGCGGTAACATTGGGTGGGAAAATAATCGATGTTCACAACATCATCATATTAAGCCGATATGATCTTATAGTTTTTTGAGCCTGAATAACATGAACGCAAAACGTATTTTATTTATTGACGATGAGGATGATATCAAAACCTTGGCTCAGTTTTGCCTCGAAGCTGAAGCTGGTTGGTCAATGATTGGTGCTGCTAATGGTTTAGAAGGAATTGCGATCGCCCAGAAAGAACAGCCCGATGCTATCCTTTTAGATGCCATGATGCCTGAACTGGATGGTCTGCAAACTCTCGCCAAGTTACAAGACATCCCCGCAACCAAAGATATTCCGACCATTTTTATCACCGCCAAAGCTCAAGCAAGCGATCGTCGTCGTTTTTATAATGCAGGGGCAAAAGGCGTAATCAACAAACCTTTTGATTCTCTTACTTTAGCAAGTCAAATATCTGGATTTCTCGGCTGGTAGCTCAGAATCGAGTTCGTACGACACAACTTAAACTAAAATTTACTTCAATTTACTTCAATTTCCTCAATTTTTCATTCTTTAAGATCCAAACTTTTACCCATTATCCCTCTTCTGTCACTCTAGACTGTTCATCCGTACTTAATATCACTGCTCATTGCTCACTGTTTGATTGAGTTGTTTTTTCCAGTCGCGACCAAGCTGTACTGTGACATCAGAGCCGATTACTCCCGTACTCTCTACTACTACTTCCCCAACGCCAAGGATCGAACGTATTTCTTCCGCTGCTTCATTATCTCCAGATTGAGCAATTACTCTAGTTGTTTTTAGAGGCTCTTGCCAGTTTTTGCTGGCGGATACTTGTCGATAACCTGCTTCTCTGAGCAGATCGAGGGAAGATTGCAAGGTTTGTTGACTGTCGGTACTGTCCTGAATCGAAATTCTGATGCGGGGATTACTGATATTAGATCCACCTTCGAGAGTAGCATAACGGTTCTCCGCGATCGCAGCATAGTCTGCATCGTTTTTAGGCAACTCAAAATGCTGCGTCATTAACCGATGAATTTTATTTTCATTGGGTACCCAATAACTCACCCGTTCATTTGGATCGTTAAAGTCTCCAGGCAGCATCATCATATTGATGCCAGATCTGTCAGTTTTAGAAGCGAAATTGGACAGCGCCATTAACTCTCTAACGGTTAGATTGGTGTCTAAATGGGACTGAATTACCGATAATATTTTGGGAATTTTAACTATTGTTGCTGGTTTTAGGGTTTGCTCTACCGCCGAGCGCATCAGCATTTGTTGACGTTGTACGCGAGAAATATCACCATACTCATCATAGCGAAAACGTAGAAACTGCATGGCTTTATCGCCATCAAGATGTTGAACACCTTTTTTGAGATCGATATAAAGATGTTGGCTAAAGTCGTTGTATTTCATATCTTTAGGCACATCTACCGTAACACCACCTAAAGCATCAATCAGCTTTTCTACTCCCTGGACATTAACCCGTACATAGCGATCTATTTTTACTCCGCCGAGTAAATCGCTGGCGACTTTAGCAGTCAAAGCAGGCCCACCATAATCGTTAGCATGATTGATTTTTCTAACCCCATATCCGCGAATATTGACACGGGTATCTCTAGGAATTGAAAGTACTGAAACTTTTTCTTTCTCAGGATCGAACCTCAGCAATAACATGCTGTCACTTAAACCATGAAAAGAATTGACCAGGTGATCGTAGCCAACATCTTGTTTTTCAAACTCGATTCCTTTGTTTTCTAAGTCAGAGCGAACTACTTTGATCCCTAATAAGAGAATGTTTACAGGTCTTTTTAGTTCGGGCAAATTCAGGTTTTGGGCAGCTACCATATCTGTTTCGCTAAAAACTTGCTGCTCTTCCTTACTTAGCTCCACTTGCTTTAAAGGTGGAACATCAGACACGGCAACCGCCAAGAATGCACCAACAACTGCTGAAACTAGGGAGATACTAACTAAACCCAGTCCAACTAAAATAGCTTTTCCTTTATTCAATTTTTTTGGCTGTTTTTTAAGAGGGTAGTTCACGGAATTGAATTGAGCGGTTGATTTTCTTCCTGAAGGAGTCGATTCATAAGCTTTTTTCATTGACACTGGAACCCCTCTCCTATGATTAAAATAAATGATGTTTTTTAAAGAAAAATTAAGATATATGTCAAGACAAATATAATTCAATTAATATTAGCAGCTATTTACTCGAAAAAATACTTAGGTGGACAATTATTAGACAGATACTCGAACTAGATACTTTAGCTGCTAGCGCATTTTAATTGCTTGCTAAAAGCTGCATAATGCTTTCTAATTTTAGCTAGCTCATTAGAGTAACGACAGGGGGTTAAAGCTGAGTAGAAAATGCTTTTCCTTTATAAACCAATTTGAGATAAATTAGTTCATTTAGTCGGCGTAAAACAATCTTTTTTTTCCTAAACGAGTCATTAGAAACGTACAAGCAACAAAGTAACTCGTGGTAACTATAGCATTGGCGTATAAAAAGCGAAAAGCAATAATTTCTGTTGCATCAGCAGCGCCACAAGAAAGCAGAATGTAAGAACATAACCAAATAAGAGTTAAATTAAGCGATAATCGACTTGCTTTTAGTTGCGGGAGCAACTCAGAAGAGTCTTTTAGGGGGTTGTTTTGAGAATTAGCGATCGCCCGCTCCTGAGATTGAGATATAGTCCAAATAGCAGGGATAACACCGACAACAGGTAAGAAATAAATCCAAAGCTGAAGATGTTGCTCTGTTTGTTTTTTAGTATCTAAGTGATTGCTCATGGTCTTATCAGTCGATCGATTAGAGTTTTATGGTATTAATTGAAGATCGGGTTACGGCGATCGTTTTAGCGGGGGGTGAGAGCATCCGCATGGGTCAAGATAAAGCTCTCTTAGATCTAGACGGTAGTACGTTACTAGCCCAGGTTTGTCTGGTAGCTAATGAATGTACAGCACAAACTTATGTGATTTCACCCTGGATTGACAAGTATCAAAATTTTCTCCCCCATAATTGCCAGCCTGTTAAAGAGCAGTTAGTGTTAAACGCCCCATCTAATACCCCTTTGATTGGTTTTGCTCAAGGATTAGAACTGGTCAAAACAGAATGGGTATTATTACTTGCTTGTGATCTACCTCACTTATCTTCATCTCAAGTAAAACAGTGGTTATTAGCTTTGACAACAGTATTACCCGCAGAAATCGCCTGTTTGCCTCGTAGCCACAAGGGATGGGAGCCTCTTTGTGGTTTCTATCGTCGAGGCTGTTTATCTAGTTTGCAGCAATATATCAGCGAGGGGGGAAGATCTTTTCAATCCTGGTTAGCGGAGCATTCTGTCAGAGAATTAGTATTGAGCGATCGCCGTTGTCTATTTAACTGTAATACGCCTCAAGACTGGGCTTTAATTAACCGCAATCTAAAGCGAGAAGACTTGCTTTAGTGAGATTTTTACAGGCAAAATTATAAAATAACAATTATTGACATCAGACAATCATTCAAATTTTAATATGGCTAAACCGACTCAGGCTCATTTAGAGCGAATCATTAATAAAAACGATCCTGTGGAAGTTAGACAACAAACCCTCAGCCAAATGCAATATTACATGGGCGCTAAGTTAGTCGAGGTTAGGGTCAACCCCCAAAAGGTAACTTACCGTTGGTCAATTGAAAATCAGGATGATCGGCAAATTTGTACTCTCAGTGCTTTTTGGGGAGAATCTCAACGCAAGCTACTGTCAGGAGAAGAACCCTTGACAGGAAAAGAATTAATTAGCTGTGCGGGCGCTAATGCTTCAGGCGGATTAGAACAGGCAGCTAAACTATGTGGCTTTGGCTCGAATACAGCAGCATTCAAAACTCAGTTAACCGAAACTGCTGAAAAGTTAGAAATACCCTTAGAATCATTTAAACAACTTCTAGTTTAGGTTAATTTTTGATCGACAGTGATTTCTCGATCATTTGAGGGAAGGTTGTTCTAGAGCGATCGCTTTCAGTGTTGGGTTCTAATTTTGCTAGAGTCAAATTAACGGCACAGGCTTTTAATTCTGGCTGTAAGGAGGTGGGGCAGCTTTCAGGATGGGTAAATAGATTGGCTTCGCCCTCATCCGTCCACAGTGCGCCCCAATGCATCGGCACAAAAACTGTTCCAGGAACGATCGCTTCGGTCACTCTAGCGACAAAACGCCCCTTGCCTCGACGCGAACTTATTTCCACCATCATTTCTGTTTCAATCCCTAATTTGCGAGCATCTTTGGGGTGAATTTCAATAAATGGTCGGGGTTGTTTTTTCATGATTTTCTCAATCCGACCTGTGCGAGTCATGGTGTGCCAGTGTTCATAAAGGCGACCAATAGTTAAGACAAAAGGATAGTCAGGATCGATGGGTTCGGCTAGTCCTTTAGAATGGAAGGCGGCAAATTTTGCCCGACCATCAGCCGTATTAAATCTACCATTGGTGTAAAGTCTTTTAGGAGCTAGGGTTTCATCTTTGGCACGAAACAGATTGGAAAATAGACCTTTGGCTTCTTCTTGGTCTTGAGCAATATTTTTCTCGGTGCTGCAAGTCAAAGCAATGCTGTTATTATTTGTTGCTTCTTCTAAAGGACAGGGCCATTGAATTGGGCCTTGTTGGCGTAATCTGCCGTGGGTTAAACCACTCATATCACAAGGACGACCTTGAGTTAACTGGACAAATTCTTGATAAACTTCGGCAGAGTTAGCAAAGTCAAATTCTTTAGTAAAGCCTAAACGACGACCTACTTCTGCAAAAATTTCCCAGTCTGGTCGTGCTTCCCCTGGGGCTGGTCGAAACTTACTACAAAGGGTAACAAATCGCTCAGAATTAGTCATTGTCCCTGTCTTTTCTCCCCACTGGGCTGCGGGCAACACCACATGAGCAAAGCTGGCAGTTTCCAGGGGATAGTAGGCATCCTGGACAATAGTGAAGGGCGATCGCAATAAAGCCTGTTTTGTTCTTACTAGGTCAGGCATACTTACCGCAGGATTAGTCGCTGCCACCCATAATACCCCCACTTCACCTGTTTCTAAGCCCGTAATCATACTCCAGGCATCTTTTCCAGGCAGCGGATTAATGCTACCTGGGGGCAACTGCCAAGCCTGTTCTAATTCCTGGCGATGACTTGGGTTGGTGACAGTACGATAACCAGGCAGAATATGGGATAAACCCCCAGCTTCTCGACCACCCATGGCGTTTGGCTGTCCTGTCAAAGAAAATGGCCCTGCTCCTGGTTTACCAATATTCCCTGTCATCAAATGCAAATTGATAATGGTGCGAACTTTAGCTGTTCCCTCAGAAGATTGATTAACTCCCATAGACCATAAAGACAAAACTTTTGACGACTCTGCCCAATAGCGGGCTGCTTGTTCGAGTTGAGCGACCTCAATCCCACAGCGACGAGCTACTAGTTCGGGCGGATAAGCTTGAATTACCTCAACAAACTGACCAAAGCCTTGAGTACATTCATCAATAAAGAATGTATCCAGTTCTCCCCAACGCAACAATAGATGCGCTATGCCGTTAAGCAGATCTATATCTGTCCCAGGCTGAATTGCCAGGTGTAGATCGGCATCCTTTGCTGTTTTAGTTTCGCGGGGATCGACCACGATCATTTTTACCTTACGGTTTTTCTTGTGGTGCATCCGCAGACGGTTGTAAACAATCGGATGACAGTCGGCAGTGTTAGTCCCAATCAAAAAGGCACAGTCGGTCAACTCCAGATCGTCATAACAAGCTGGAGGCCCATCGGAGCCGAGGCTTTGCATATATCCTGCTACCGCTGACGACATACAAAGACGAGAGTTAGCATCAAAGTTATTCGTCCCCAGGCAGCCTTTGAGTAGCTTTTGAGCAATGTAATAATCTTCTGTCTGAAACTGTCCCGAACCATACATACAGATGCCATCCGCCCCCTGAGTCTGGATCACCTGCTGCATTTCGGCGGTAATTCTACTTAAAGCTTGATCCCAACTAACTCTTTGAAATTCTCGATCTAGGGAATCGCGCATCATCGGATATTTGAGGCGATTTTTATCCAGAGATTCGGCGACTGTTCCCCCCTTGACACATACTTTACCTTTACTAGAGGGATGAGAGCGATCGCCTCTAACTTGCCACAAAAGATTGCCTTGACTATCTCTATTGGTGGCTTTCCCCGATTGTGCAGGGGGCAGTACTTCTAAACCACAGCCAACGCCACAATAAGGACATAAGGTTTTTATTGGTTCGCTCATCCTTCTCTCCCAGTTAAATATTTACAGATAGTTAAACTTAATTAATTTGGTTATTTTTATTAATTTTGATTTTGGCAGCTATTAATTTACCCATACTTTGCAGCCAAGTTTGCTGATTATTGCTCATAATATTTGATTAAACTAGCGATTACTGTGTCTTATCCATCAAAAAGTGCTGAGAAAATCTAGCGACATTCCCAGCACTAAAATAACTGTGAGCTACAGATAGGTTAAATCCTTTCCCGCTCTAGATTTGAGTCTGGTACGGCAACGTTGTCTGTTTCACCTTCATAATGAGCAGCAAAAGAGGCTTTTGGTTCTTGCAAGAAAAAGGCACAACAACTAGCACAGATTAGAGCCGCCACGCCCATCGTACCGAACAAGGTTGAAGCATCAGTTAAGCTAAAAATTGTTAGGAATACTACACCACCGAAGTTACCATAAGCACCGACGTTACCAGAAATTTGTCCCGTAATTTCTTTTTTAATTAGAGGTACCATACCGTAGGTTGCACCACATCCGGCTTGGGCAAAATAAGCAGAAACCATAGTTACAGCGATCGCAGCTGGAATCGACCAACTGGCGTCGATCCTGAATGCTATTAAATAACTAATCCCCACTCCCAATGCAACTAGAGTCATTGTCCATTTACGCGAACCTAATTTATCAGAAATCAAGCCACCGCTGGGACGAGAAAATAAATTCATCACAGGGTATATAGAAGCAAGCATTGCTGCTGCTACATGCTCAATAGCAAATGTCTCCTCGAAAAAGGCAGGTAACATGGAAACAACTGCTAATTCCGAACCAAATGTAGTGATATAGGCAAACTCTAGTAAAGCTACTTGACGAAATTGGTAGCGTTGAGCAGGAGAGTAAACTTTATTCCCCTGGACGACTTCCCGATTTACCAGCCAAGATTTATAAGATTGATAGAGATAAAGTGCGCCGAGAAAAGCCCAAATGCCTAACATTTGCCCTTGGCTGAGGAAATGCAGTGCAGGTTGTGCTAAACGCCAGGTTAATAAACCTAGAGCGAAGATCAAACCGAAATTCATAATCAGCATCGCAAAAAAGCTTTTACGGCTGGTAACTTCCATGCCCCCACTACGTCTAGGACGACGATATACTTGCCCAGCGGGAGTATCTTGAGCATTCTTTAGATAGATGAAGCCATATAAAGCGGTAACGATCCCACTAAGGGCGATCGCTCCACGCCAATTGCTCGCACCACCTGATAGAAAAGCCGTTGCTAAACCCAGAATTGGCAAAGAAAATTCTGCTGCAAATGCACCAAAATTGCCCCAGCCTCCGTAGACACCTTCAGCGATCCCAATATCTTTGGGGGGAAACCATTCCGATACCATGCGAATACCGACCACAAAACCCGAACCCACAATCCCCATTAACAACCGACTAATTACCAAGTGGGTAAAGTTTTGGGAAAGAGCAGTAGCAAAACAAGGTATTGCAGCAAAAAACAGAATACAAGAGAAAGTAATTCTCGGCCCGAAGCGGTCTAGGAGCATACCGATGATGATCCTGGCGGGAATTGTTAGTGCCAGATTACAAATTGCTAATGTTTTAATTTGGTCTGGTGTTAGGCTAAGTTCTTTGCCAATTGTAGTTGCGAAAGGAGCAAAGTTAAACCAACAAACAAAAGTTAAAAAGAATGCGATCCATGTTATGTGGAGTATTTTATACTTTCCCTGAGTTGCTTTACTGATGAATTCTGTTAAAAACACTTATGGGTCTTCCTGATGAATCTAAAACTACAGTAGTTAAAATCAAAAGACTGAATAATAAAGCTGGGCAGTACTAATAATATTTGTATTTTTGCTTTAAATTTTGCCTAGTATATTTGCTTAATAGCTGCGCTTAACTTTATTCGTCATTCATCTTTTTTGACATTTAGTAAACCAAGTAAATCGTATTTACTGTAACTAGATGCATTGATCTTGAGGTAATGATTGCACTCAAAAAAAGCTTGTATGGTATATTTTGCTACTAAAATAGCGGTTTGAATGTTTGTTTTGCATCGCTTAAATACTTTTAGTGCATAAGTAAAGCAACGAGCAAATTAATAGATAGTTAATTAATAATTTCTATCGTATTTATAGCGAATTTCAGTTGGATAAAACCCATTACCCATTCAGGGCTATTTCGTTCTAACTGTAGTGAACCAAGAAATAAATTTCTTGGCTGAAAATTAAAGTCCGTTTAAACGGACTTAATGTACTGAGACAGAGAATTTATTCTCTGGATATATGAGAATAAAATAGCCCTGATTACCCATTACCCATTACTTCGATAAATTAATGTGTCTACTCAATTGAAAACTGCTGTAACTTATTTCGTTGTGGATTGCCGAGATCCCAATTATTTTCTTGAGCCAGATTAAAGTTATTTGGTACTAGTTGCCAGGGTTTAACTAATTCATTCAATAAACTGTCTTGTTGTTGGCGAAAATATTGAACGGGACGACCATAGTTGATCATGCTGAAGTAGACGTTATCGCCTTGCGCAGCTATGCCTTTGGACTTATCCCTCTTAGGAATTACCCCCGCTAAAGCACTAACGTTATCCAAAGTTCCCGTCTTGATCGTTGTACCTTGGGGTAAATCTCGATCCTTTACTGTCCCCACCAAATCTCTACCTGCGGTGGGAAATAAGTCGGCTACGCTGTAGTTCTTAGATTGCAATAAGCGATCGCTCGCCATCAGCATTTGACAAACTGCGCGAGGGGATATTTTGTTCTCTTCTCCTAAACCCGAACCATTGACCAACTTTATTTCTGCTTCGGGGAAACCTGCTATTTTTGCCGATGATTGAGCAACGACATCTGCACCACCTACTAGATCCGCTAATATTTGCGCCATCTGGTTATTACTATAAATATTCATCTGACGCAGGATTTCTGCTAGGGGTAATGAGTGATGACTGATTAATAGTTGCGCTTTGATGGGAATTTGTTGAATTTGTTTGATTTGTCCTGTAATTATTACTTCTGGCTGTTTTGTTCCCGCTGGCATTTGTCGATATTGCTGAGTAATTTCTGACTGCCACAAATTACGATCTAATGCTTGCTGTAATAGTCTGACTGCTGCTAAAGGTTGCGATTCAAAGTTCATATAAAACTTATCTGTAACCAAAATATTGCCCTGAATCTGCTTAATTCCCAGTTGATTTAAAGCATTACCTAAAGCGATCGCTTCTTCCCAAACAAACAGAGGATCGCCAGTTCCCTGAATAACTAAATCTCCCTTCACCACACCATGATTAATCTCACCTGTAAAGTAGATATTTGTCGTAAATTGATGGTTTGCCCCCCATTTATGCAATGTAACTAGAGTAGTGGCAATTTTGGTTAAAGAAGCAGCAGGAAGAGGTGTTTTGCCCAAATTACTCGCCGACACATCCCACCCCGATTGCACCCATATCCCTTGGCGATCGCGATCGAATCCTTCGCGATCCAACTTCTGGAGATAATTATCAGTAATGGTTTGAGAAAGGCGATCGCGCTTAAATTCAGGCAGTTCAAACACAGCCGATTGTTCCCAGGGAAATAATTCTAGAGGCTGTAGATCAGCTTGGGCTGAGGGCAAGGGATTAAACCGATTAAACCAAGCCGTAACACTTGTGACACTCACCACGAGCAAATCTAACATAGTAATTATTGATAACAACACCATTTATAACGTTTTTGGAGGTTGTTATCCTTAAATCAGCAATTGAGTGTAATAAAATGTTGGTTATTTATACTACTTTTGTGGCGATCGCCTGGAGATTTTTGTAACTATTAATACTGTTTAACGAAAAAATTATATAGTCAATCTATAGTCAGAAATCAAATCCGCTCAATTTACTTTTTCTGACATTTTAATTGAAGTCAGCAAACTAATAAATAGAAACTAATATTTAATTGGTTTTTATGGATTAATTGTTTTTCTTTTTGAGGAGGCAAATAATTGCTTTACAGCATCTTTAATAAACATTTCATCTTCAGGATTTTGATACGGATTTCCTGCCCGATGTCCCCAAATTGAAGGAATAGGCAAATACTGAGCATGAGGAATTAAATCCGCTTCAGCCAGACAGTCTTCAGGAGTAAAATACAAATCAGTGGTTGCTGGCATTACTAAAGTTTTAGCGGTAATTAACTTGAGTGCCTGTTGGTAATCTCCTTGATAAGTTGGATTATTACTAATATCACAATGCAACCAGGTATCAATCATAGCTAATAAGTTATGAGGATCTCGTTGACGATAATTAGCTTCCCAACCTCTTAATAAATAATCTTCTAAAGAACTATAGCCAAACTGATAATAGAGTCCTTGACGATAGTAGGCTTGAGATGCTGCCCAACTTGCATAGATTAGAGCAAAAGCCTTAAAACCTCGCTCGGGAATATTCTCAAACTTAGTACCATTCCAAGCAGGATCTGCGGTTAAAGCAGCGCGTAAACTTTGGAGAAAAATTTTATTATGGTCTGTTGTACGTGCCGTACCGCATAAAGCAGCAATCCGTTCTACACATTCAGGATATAATGCGCCCCAATGATAAGCCTGTTGCGCTCCCATCGACCAACCATAGACTAAAGCCAGTCTTTTAATTTCCAAGCTATCGAGTAATTTTTTTTGAGCGCGAACATTATCTAAATGGGTAAACCAAAATCCTGATTCTGTTAAGCCACAAGCTCGATCGTTACTAGGAGAACTAGATAAGCCATTACCAAACATATTGGCAATAATTATAAAATATCGACTCGGATTGAGAATACTGTCAGGACGAATTAACCATTCGATATCTGCATGGTTTGCTCCATAGGAAGTAGGATACAAAATAACGTTAGTGCGTTCTTGATTTAACTCTCCATAAGTCTTGTATACTATTTTTGCTTTGGGTAGTATTGTTCCGCATTGTAAGGAAAAATCTTTAATGACGAATTTACGAGGTTCGTTGCTCATCCTATGTTCTGGGAAATCTTATTATCGCAGTAGCGATCGCTTTTAATTGTAGTTTTACCAACGGTCACAGATTACTCACTTGTTATAACAAATTTTGGCACTGTTTCTACTATTTCTACTATGTAAAGCAGCTTACGGAATAACTCAGCGTCGTTAGTTTTCTGTCTCAAATAGTCGAGCAAAATAACTTTTTCGGTCATTTTTGCTGAAGATTAAAAATCTTTGACCTCAGACTGTTAAAATTTGTAAGGCTTAATATAAAATTTGCTACATGGGATTAACGCGCGCAAGGATTGCAGTGGACGCTATGGGGGGAGACTTTGCCCCTGAAGAAATTGTTGCAGGAGCAATCCAAGCTTCGGCAGAATTAGGCGTAGATGTCTTACTGGTGGGAGATGAGCAACAGATACACTCTCTGGTGAAGAAACACGGCGGTAAAAATTCAGACCAGATCAAGGTGATTCATGCCGAAGACGTGATCACCATGAAAGAAGAACCGTTGATGGGGATTCGTCGCAAACCTAAAGCTTCGATTAACGTGGCGATGAATTTGGTTAAAGAGAAACAAGCTGATGCAGTAGTTTCAGCGGGGCATTCAGGTGCAGCTATGGCATCGGCATTGCTAAAACTAGGTCGGATTAAGGGTATTGAACGTCCAGCAATTGGTGCAGTTTTACCCACAATTATTCCCGATCAATCGGTAATTGTTTTAGATGTCGGGGCGAACGTCGATTGTAAAGCAAGGTATCTAGAACAGTTTGCGCTCATGGGTACAATTTACAGTAAATATGTTTTAGGGCGTCCAGAACCCAAAGTCGGTTTGCTCAACATTGGCGAAGAGTCGTCTAAAGGAAATGATTTAGCATTGTCTACTCATAAATTGTTGACTGATAATTCGCAAATTCACTTCCTGGGTAATGCTGAAGGTAGAGATGTCTTATCTGGTGAGTTTGACATTATTGTCTGTGATGGATTTGTGGGTAATATTGTCCTCAAGTTCGCCGAAGCAATTGGCGAGGTAATGCTCCAAATTATGAAAGAGGAATTACCCCAGGGATTACACGGAAAATTAGGTACTGCCATTCTCAAACCAAATCTAATGAACATCAAGCGTCGTATCGATCGCGCTGAACACGGAGGTGCATTATTGTTTGGGGTAGCAGGAATTTGTATTATTAGTCATGGTAGTTCTCGCCGTGGTTCGATGTTTAGTGCCATTCGCTTGGCCAAAGAAGCGATCGACAATGAGGTGTTAGAAAAGATTAAAGCTAATAATCAGCAACAATCGGTAACGGAAACGCCTACTGAAGCAACAGCTAATTAATTTATAGATAGCCCAAACAAGTAAGGGAGTAAGACATTGAACAATATGGGTGTAGGTATGGCGATTACGGGATGTGGTTCAGCTGCACCAAAGTCAATTTTAACCAACGATCATCTTGCTCAGATGGTAGATACTTCTGATGAGTGGATCAACGCTAGAACAGGCATGAAAAATCGTCATATTGCGTCACCTAGCGAATCTCTAAGTCAGCTATCAGCCGTTGCTGCAAAAGAAGCGATCGCTATGGCGGGAATTTCCCCGACGGATATTGATTTAATTATTCTGGCGACTTCTACCCCCGATGATTTGTTTGGTAGCGCCTGTAGAATTCAAGGCTTAATTGGAGCAACTAATGCTGTAGCCTTCGATCTAACTGCTGCCTGTTCGGGCTTTCTATTTGCCTTAATTACCGCATCCCAGTTTATTAGTACGGGAATATATAAAAATGTGCTAATTATTGGTGCAGATGTGCTTTCTCGCTGGGTAGACTGGAGCGATCGCACTAGCTGCATTTTGTTCGGTGATGGCGCTGGTGCAGCAGTGTGTCAGGGAGTAGCCGATAACCGCTTACTGAGTTTCGGAATGTATAGTAACGGTAGCCAAAATGATTCTCTTAACTTAAACTATGGTGGCGATCGCAAGCCTCTGGTGGAAGAGATTACGGCGCAGCAAGGTTCCTATAACCCCATCACGATGAACGGCAAAGAAGTATATCGCTTTGCTGTAGCCAAAGTCCCCGAAGCACTCAGTAAAGCAATGTTTCAGGCAAATCTAACCACTGATGACATTGATTGGCTATTACTTCATCAGGCAAATCAACGAATTATGGATGCAGTCGCAAAACGTCTTAATATTCCTCAATCTAAGATTTTGAGCAATATAGCTGAATATGGGAACACTTCGGCAGCTTCAATTCCCCTTGCCCTCGATGCTGCGGTAAGAGACGGTAGAGTTAAGCCTGGAGATACGATCGCTGCTTCTGGTTTTGGTGCGGGTTTAACATGGGGTTCGGCGATCTTTAAGTGGGGCTAATTTTAGTGATTAGTTTCAATTGCCTAGAAATTTAATTCAATTTAATTTGATTAAAAAACTTTTCTGATTAGGTATATTAATATACAATTACGCCAATTTTGTTACTTCAAAAGTTGATTGACAAATTGAGTTGCAAAGTAAACTTATGTATCGTTTTCAAATATTTAAAAGAGTAGATGATATATTACTAACTAGAGTCTAAGAAGACTCTCCTGACAGAGATTACAGGTTTATCCATATTCAATTAAGGAGGTTAAAAATCTGTTTCATCTAATATCTGTCTCGTCAAATAAAAACAGCAACACTCAACTAAAAAGCTGATATTTTCTCAATTGGAAATAAGGGAGATAGCCTACTGAATACTTGTGTTCTGTAGAACTCCAAATTGAGTTAATTATATGAGGAAATCTCTCGGTGAATTTAGCTTGGGTGTTGTTGTTTTCAGAGAAACATCCAATCACTTCAAATTTAGGGAGGGAATGGTTATGAAACCTATGATTTGGCATCCTGAGCCGAATGATCAAAAAGTCAATAAGTATCTCGATCGGACCAATCACGAACCATGGTTAACGATCGTGGGGGTAGCTTTGATGCTCGCATGTTCTTTTACAGTCTTGGTTTTATTAGGTACTTTTTGAAAACCAAAGTCAGAAAACCAAAGTCAAAGGAGTAGAGAGACGAATACGAGAACTCAAACCAAATTTAATAGGCGATCGCTCTACTTCTCACTCTTAATACTCTTACATATAGTCAAGTCACTTTAGCAGTAATCAATCGTCTAGCTTCAGAGAGAATCAATATTATCTTCGCCACAGTTACAGATAATTTTTTCTTTGAGAGCGAGAGCATCAACTGTTAGGGAACGTTAATCGCCTTTAGCCTATGCGGGACAATCTAGCTGCATAGGAATCGCCATGCAACTCTTTGCCTTGGTGAATTCCAGTCTGACAACTATAATTTTCGTATACAATCTTGAGAACTAAAAACTAAAAATTAATTAGTAAACAAAACAAATATTTATTATTGCGCTGATAGGTTATGTTGACTTTCCCCTCGTTGGAGGACTCTTTAAAACATTATTTTGGCTATGACACTTTTCGTCCTGGGCAAAAGAAGATTATCGAAGCTGCTTTACGGAATAAAGATTTACTGACGATCATGCCGACGGGGGGTGGTAAATCTCTCTGTTTTCAGCTGCCAGCTTTACTGAGAACTGGTCTAACTATTGTGGTTTCGCCGCTAATTGCTTTGATGCAGGATCAGGTGGATGCTCTACAGGATAACGGAATTAATGCCACCTATCTCAACAGTACTCTGGAGTATGAAGAGAGAAGAATGCGCCAGATTGCGATTCTTAAAAATCAAATAAAATTACTCTATGTTGCCCCTGAAAGACTGCTTAATGAAAGATTTGCTTTATTTCTAGATCGGGTGCATCATGATGTGGGCATAAGTGCGATCGCCATTGATGAGGCTCACTGTGTATCGGAGTGGGGACATGACTTTCGCCCAGAATATAGTCAGTTAAAACAAATCCGCCAGCGTTATCCGCAGATTCCGATCCAGGCACTTACCGCCACGGCGACTAAAAGAGTGAGAGAGGATATTGTTAATCAGTTAAATTTGCGATCGCCTGATATTCATATCGCCAGTTTTGACCGCAGCAATATTCATTACGAAATCCAGCCCAAAGACCGTGATATCTACCCTAAATTACTACGGGCTATTCGCGGGGAATCGGGAGCAGGGATAGTATATTGTCTGAGTCGTAATCGGGTTGAAGAAATTGCCACTAGACTTAAGCATGACGGGATCGACGCTTTACCCTATCACGCTAAATTACCCGTAGAAGAACGCAGCCGTAATCAAACCAGTTTTCTGCGGGATGATGCTCAGGTAATTGTAGCCACCATCGCTTTTGGTATGGGCATTAATAAGCCCGATGTCCGCTTTGTGTTTCATTATGACTTGCCCCGCAGTTTAGAAAGCTTTTACCAAGAATCAGGTAGAGCAGGTAGAGATGGTGAGCCTTCTAAATCAGTGTTATTTTTTAGTTTTGGCGATCGCAAAAAGATTGAATTTCTGATCGAACAAAAACCCGATGCTAACGAACAAAAAATTGCTCGACAACAGCTAAGACAGGTAATGGACTACGCAGAGGGCAATGATTGCCGTCGTCAGATTATCCTGCGCTATTTTGGCGAGCGACATTCAGGTAACTGCGGTAAATGTGATAACTGTCTCAACCCCAAGCCGATTGAAGACTGGACAGTGGAGGCACAAAAGTTTCTTTCCTGTGTTGCCCGTTGCCAAGAAAAGTTTGGCACAAATCATATAGTTGATGTGTTGATCGGCTCCCGTAAGCAAAAAATTCAGCAATACGGGCATCATCTTTTATCTACCTACGGCATCGGTAAAGGTCGAACCGCAGATGAATGGAGAATGTTGGGGCGCAGCCTGATACATCAAGGTTTAGTGGGGCAAACTACCGATGGTTATCCTGTCCTAAAGCTAAATAAACGTAGTTGGGAAATTTTCCGTGGTCAATTAAAAGTTGAGGTAGCAGTTGAGAAGTCTACAGCTAAAACCACCTCAGCCTATAATCCTCGGAAGGCAGAAGCAGAATTGCTGTTTGAAAAACTGAGAAAGCTACGCAAACAAATTGCCGATGGCCACTCTCTCGCCCCTTATATGATTTTTGCTGATTCTAGTCTGAAATTAATGGCGCAGCTACGCCCGAAAAATATTACTGATTTTGCCAACCTATCGGGGGTTAATGAATATAAAGCCCAACAATATGGCGATCGCTTTATCTCAGAAATTCTTGAATTTGACGAACAGCACCAGCTACCTGTAAGTATTCCGTCTAAAAGCCAAATGGCTACTCTCCAACTCCACCAACAAGGATTGAGCGTCACCGAAATCGCCCAACAACGTGGTTTTGCTGTTGGGACAATTAATACTCACTTGAGTGAACTAATGGAAATGAATCAGCCAGTTGCCCTTAATAAGCTAGTTACAGCTGATAAACAGCAAGTAATTATCGAGGCAATTAAACAGCTAGGAGACATGACTCTAAAAACTATTAAAGACAGTTTGGGAGAAGAATATAGCTATGAGGAAATTCGCTTAGTTCGTGGCTGGTGGCGCAGTCATAAATGAAGTAGGAAGTAGGAGGAAGGAGGTAGGAAATAGGAAATAGGAAATAGGAAATAGGAAATAGGAAATAGGAAATAGGAAGTAGGAAGTAGTATTTCCAAAATGTCCTGACGTTTTTACGTATTGCTATAACTTACAGCGAATTTCAGTTGGATAGAACCTATTACCCATTACCCATTACCCATTACCCATTACTTCGATAAATTAATGTGTCTACTCAATTAAAAACTGCTGTAAATTATTGATTATTAGAAGACGCTAAATCTACTTCTTCCACTTCTTCCACTTGTCCCTCTGTTCCAAAGGCAAAACGCAAGAGAGGGGGAGCAATAAAGGTAGTAAGAATGACCATAATGATAATAGCTGCCTGTAGTGGTTTATCTAATGTACCACTGGCTGCACCAATACCAGCAAAGACTAAACCGACTTCACCACGGGGAACCATACCAATGCCAATCGCCAAACGATTGACTTTCTCTTTGCCAAAAACTGCCCAACCAGTGATAACTTTACCAATAATCGCCACCACAATTAAAAAAGCGGCAATAACTAAACCTTGACGATTATCCGCACTACTGGGGTTCAGCACACTAAGATCGACTCTTGCCCCCACCGACACAAAGAAAATCGGCACGAAAACATCAGCAATGGGCAGAATTTGTTCGTCTAACTCTTTACGAGCATCCGTTTCATCTAAGACTAAACCAGCGGCAAAAGCCCCGAGAATTGCTTCTAAGTGAATTGCATTCCCTAAAAACGCCATGATGAAAGCAAAAATTAGGGCGGGGATGACTAAATTACCTCTAGTTTTTAATTTGCCAGCGATCGCCACAAAACTGTTGTTAAAAAATTGACCTAACAAGATAGAACCTAATAAGAAAGCCGTGGCACTAATAATTAAGTAAATTACGTTAGCCACATCGACCTCTCCAGTCTTTGCCAAACTAGCGACTACTGCTAAAACGATAATACCAAGGACATCATCAATGACCGCAGCGCCAACAATAATTTGACCTTCTGTGGATTTAAGCTGTCCAAGCTCTGATAATACTTTGGAGGTAATTCCAATACTAGTAGCTGTTAATGCCGCCCCAGCAAATACCGCAGGAATAGTGGGCATCCCAAAGATCAGGATTAAACCTACGGTACCAGCCACAAAGGGAGCCACCACCCCCACCACCGCGACAATTGCTGCCCGTACACCAACTTTTTGTAATTCTTTTAGGTCTGATTCTAAACCGATTTCAAACAAAAGAATAATTACCCCTAGTTCTGCTAGAACAGAAACTACTTCGCTAAAGGAAGTAAATACTTCACTACTATTCTCAGTACTTAATCCTGCGAACTGTTGCAGGATAGTTACTACGACAGAATCGCTGGCAAGGGTTCCTGCTTCGGGAAAGACTAATAGGTGCAAAGCGGAAACTCCCACTACTACCCCGCCGATTAATTCGCCCAATACTGGAGGTAAATTGGCTAATTGAGAAAGTTCTCCCCCCACTTTACTAGCTAAATAAATAAAGACGAGGCTTAATAAAACTCCCGATAATACTAGCGGTGCGGCTTCTGCATTCGTTTCAGTGGTCACCTCCGTAGCTAATAATAAAGAGGGAAAGAAATCGGGAATGAACTCATGGTGCAATAGTGATGGGAATTGATACATGATTATTTTTGATTCGATAATTAAGAATTTTGAGGTTGGTTGCTTAGTTATTGTATTATCTACATCTTTCTTTATTGCACTTTTACTTATCTCGCCCAAACCTTAGAGCGATCGCATGCTGAAATAACCATCGAGACGGTTCCTGGGGTTTGTTCGCCCATGGCGATAAATGTTACTGGAAACTCAAGCGATCGCAGAGAAGTTGGCTTCACGTCAATCTTTATAAGACTTAATTATCATGATAATTAAGTCTCGATTTAACAGCCTTCTGGCCCACAGAAACTGTTCCCATAAAGTACTTCCGCGCCACAGATATAGGCAATACCCGCATAATCGTTAAAATACTTTATGGCGACCCGATCCGCAATATCCTCAGCCATCTCACGATTTTCAGTAAGTATCTCGAACTTGACATTGGCCTCGATGTCGGAACTGCTGGGTTGTCCAGACGAGCGCACGTTGCGACTGCCTTTACCGCCAGACTGCATCACCGTATACCCTTTTGCCCCAGCTTCCTCGATGAGCTTAGCGACTTTTTTGAGCAGAACCTTTTCCGTGACGATGACGAGCTTGTTGGCTTGCTTAGCCATTTTGGTTATCTCCTTAAATTGGTTATCTTCTTAAATGATGTACAATAATCTACTAGCTCTGCCAGGTCAAGGGAGCGCAGTCAGAGCTGGACTCGTTTGAGATTAGGCTAGATGCCACCTATCGCCTGGGCAAGCCCGATGAAGAACGGTATACACACGCCGATCGCAATTGGTGTACCGACGGCTGTGGAGGCACCAATGTAGGCAGAGGGGTTTGCCGACGGGATACCAGCTCTTAACGTGGGTGGGCCTGAGATGTCTGAACTAGAGGCAGCGATGACGGCCAGGATCACGACCCCGCCCATGCTGAATCCCACAGTGTAGTGGGCAATCAGACCGAGACCGAAGGCAATGCACCCATGTAAAAACGGTGCTATCACGCTATACACGATATACCACTGGGCCACCTTGCGTAGTTCGCCAAGCCTTGACCAAGCCTCTATACCCATGACCAGCATCAAGATCGAAAGCAAGCCTTTAAAAGCAGGATCGTAGAATTCTTCATAGACAGTTTCTGGCTTGGTGAGTATGCCAAGAGCGAGACCTAACAACATTGCCGATAAAGCAGAACCCTGGAGGCTTTCCTGAATAATCGGCCATACCTTGACCTTATTATCGCCAGGATCTTGCTGCTGGCTGCGATACTCCTGCCTAGTGCTGGGATAATCCTGCTGATCGGAATAACTACCTACCGCAACGGGCTGCTTGCTCAAAGACTCCTGCTTGATAGATTGGGCTGCTACACTACGCTTCTTCTTCTTGTTGAGATAAATGTTGGCTATAACAATCGCAGTTACGAGCGCTGGGATATCCATAAAGGGATAGAGTGCGCCAGCCCATGCCTCGTATTGGATGTTTTGTTCTTCCAGTACCGTCAGCCCGGCAGCCATAGTAGAGCCACTCACGGCACCAAACAACCCCCCAGTCGCAATCGCATCCACGACTTTGACATTTGGTAGCTTGGCCAATGTATAGCGCGCAATGAAGACAACAAGAACCCCTATTATTATTGCCGAGATCATGGGTAACACCATATCCAGCAGGTTGGAATTGCGGATCGCAATTCCACCGGTCAGACCGATTTTGGTGAGTAGCATGAAGACGATGATCGTACAAATCGACTCGGGAATTACCAATTCGCTACCGAGAGCAGCAATGATCATCCCACCAATCAAAAAGGCGAGTGTTGGGGACTGCAACTGAAGAATGAAGTCCTTCACGAAAAGAGAAACAAAATCCACGGATACCTCCTTATGTCTCCTCTGATGAGGAGTAATACAATAAATGAAATTTGAAATTTAACGAGTTAATTTGGAGTAAGAGTGAGCAGTCATAACCACGGTTGCTATGAGGCTAGTTGCTTCAGAAATTAGGGTGATTTCTAAGAAGTATAAATATCTTGTTTAAGCTTGAGATAGATTAAAAACTATCGTTAATCTATTTTAATTGATATTACACTATGCTAATAATAAACTAAAAAGTGATCAATGCAATATCTAATAAACAGAATAAACAGATCTTGTTGACATATGCTCACGATAGAACCTAAGCCCTGTATTGAGTTGAGTATAGCGATCGCTTTTGAGCTTTAGGTGAATCAGGAATCGGCAATTGATTGACCACGGACATGATTGGGGGAACATCTATAATTTTGCTTCTGCACGGATGAACAAACTAGCGCTATGGTAAGGATTGGCTGAAATATTATCAAGCGAACTTTAAAGAGTGAAACTAGGCATTTTAAACGGCATCAGTATCGGCACAGGCGATCCTGAATTAATTACTGTTAAAGGATTACGCATCCTGCAATCCAGCGATATTGTTGCCTTCCCCGCTGGGGTCAATAACCGTTTAGGTGTCGCTCAAAAGATCATCAAATCTTGGCTTCAGCCCCATCAGCAGATTTTGCCCCTGGATTTTCCTTATGTTCAAGATGAACTCAAATTACAAACAGCTTGGTCAAAAGCCGCCCAACAGGTATGGCAAGAACTTAGTCTGGGAAAAAATATTGCTTTTGCCTGTTTAGGAGATATCAATTTTTATGGTACTTTTACGTATCTAGCTCAAACTTTAAGACGCTCGCATCCTGAAGTAAAGATTGAGACTATTCCTGGAGTCTGTTCCCCAATGGCGATCGCTTCGGTATTAGGAATTCCTTTAACCGTAAATCAACAAAAAATGGCAGTTTTACCCGCCTTGTATTCGGTGCAAGAATTAGAAACAGCGTTAAATTGGGCAGAAGTAGTAGTGCTGCTTAAAGTGAGTTCTGTTTATCCACAGGTTTGGCAGATCCTCAAGCAAAGAAATTTACTGGCATCTAGTGCGATCGTCGAAAAAGCTACTTTCCCCGAACAAAAGATTTATCGCGATCTGCGCAACTATCCGCAACTAGATTTATCTTACTTTTCGGTTTTGTTAATTAATCGAACAGTAGAGCCTACAGGTTCTTAATCGTTATTTATAGTTATTTGTCAATAGTAAATGAGTAAATTTTTTTTACAAGGAACATTGCAAATTATTTTAAATCAGCCTTAAGTTAGATAAAGTGAGTCATCGCTATGTTAATTTTGGACAAGACAAGAAGTTAAACACAATTGGCAAATAGCAGGAGTCGAAGCGTCTTGGATATTCAACCTACAGCACCAGAATTACTACGGGAAGATATTAGCGAATATGTAGCTCAATTACAGCTTCATATGGCATTGCAGGCTCGCAATTTACTTCCCAGTTTAACCAACACCACTATGACCAATAGCCGACAGCAGATGTTGCAGGAAACTCAGGCGATCGCCGAAAAATTTGCTTCACGTCAATCTTTATAATCTTGTTAAGTTATGGCTAAATAAGTCTAGTTTCTCTTCACTAAGGCTTATTTTTGCTTAATAGAGATTTGACTATCGAAATTTACCTTCTGGTCAAATTCTGCTCGTTCCTGTTTATATTTAAATATACTTAATAACTCAAGCTATTTCTCACAATGAGATCGCTTTGGCGCTAAAAAACAATAGTATTACTCAGAGAATATACGCAAAGATAAAATAGTTTCAAACGAAATGAATCAAGTGATAGTCGTTATTGTTTGCGTCTTAAAAAATAAATGATATAACTGACATATAGTTCAGCGCCTACTAAATTAGTCAGATTTTATAATAACTATTATTATTTGATTTATTTGTAGTTAAACTAGCGTTAAATTGATTAAAATTGGACTTTAAATAGAGAAAACTTTATTGCTATAGACATAATTATATATATTGAACAATAAATTATTATCTACCTGTAGTTTAACTACTAATTTTGAATCAGTAACTCGTAAAAAACTATTTCAAGTTCAGGTAATAGTTAAAAATTTCTCAAATCACACAATTTAACTATTGCTCATTACCAATTAATGGTAGATGAATAAGTATAACGAAAAACTACAAGAACAAATACTGATCGTAGATGATTTACCAGAAAACGTCAGACTTCTATCATCGCTATTGAGTGAACAAGGCTATAGCGTCAGCTCTGCTACGGATGGGAAGATGGCTTTGTCGATTGTCAAACAAAAATGCCCAGATTTGATCTTACTGGATATCATGATTCCGCAACTGGATGGTTATCAAGTTTGTCGTTACTTAAAATCTGAAGCAAAAACCAAACATATTCCCATCATTTTCTTAAGTGGCTTAGACTCCGAGCTGGATAAAATTGAGGCTTTTAAAGTTGGAGGAGTAGATTATATTACCAAGCCATTCTTTGTTGAAGAAGTAGTTTTTCGGGTCAAAGCGCAATTAGCCAGCATTCAACAGCAACAAAAATTTCAGCAAATCCTGAAGGAACAAATAGCCGAGCGCAAAATTGTCGAACAAGAATTAAATAAATCTCGTGCTTTACTGACAGGGGTTTTAGACAGTTCTCTAGACGGAGTAGCAGCCTTTGAAGCAATTCGCGATCGCCAGGGTGGAATTGTTGATTTTCGCTGGTTAATTGCTAATCCTGTAGCTGCGATGACGGTTGGCGGTACAATTGAGACTCTTAAAGGAAAAAGACTCTTTGTCGAAAATTCCCTGGGTCACTTATTTGATGGTTTATTCGAGCTATTTGTGCAGGTGGTCGAAACCTGTACCGTCTTAGAACAAGAATATTACTATAACTCCTCCTCTCTCAAAACTTGGTTTCAAATCGTCGCGGTAAAATTAGGGGATGGTTTAGCGATTACGTTCCGTGATATTAGCGATCGCAAGCAAATTGAAACTACGCTGCAAAACGCCAATAAGCGCCTGACTTATGAAGCAAATATTGATAGCCTGACACAGATAGCTAACCGTCGCCGATTTGACGAATATATCACTCAAGAATGGTCGCGATGCGATCGCGAGAGAGAACATTTGTCTGTCCTACTGTGTGATGTGGATTATTTTAAAGCATACAACGATACCTATGGACATCAAGCAGGAGATAGCTGTCTATACGAGGTAGCAAAGGGAATTGAACGAGCTGTCAAGCGGCCTGCCGATATAGCATTCCGCTATGGTGGAGAGGAGTTTGCGGTTATTTTGCCTCATACCAATGGGGAGGGAGCAATTAAAGTAGCTGAAGAAATTCAAGAACAGATCCAAAATCTTAATCTCATTCATACTGCTTCTAAAATTGGTAACACCGTCACTCTCAGCGTTGGTGTCTCTAGCATTGTTCCCAATACTCAAACCTCATCTCATAACTTAATCTCCACTGCTGATAGTGCGTTATATGATGCCAAAATTCAAGGTCGCAACCGCATAATTTACCGTTCTGTTGAGCCAGCCTGAAGCTTAACTCTTAAGCACTAATTGCTGTCGCTATTATTTAGTTAGTCTATAACAACGTGATTACCTTGGCATGAAATTTGCTGTCATCAACTAAAAAAGATCGACCTTCAATACTGAAGTCAAAACTGATTAATTCCTGTAAGATATCATTCTATAAGTAGAACAGAAATAGGTGTTGCTGGCATTGATGAGTAATTTATTAAAGGCGGTTTATTTAAGAACCCGCTAAGATAATTTGTTTAAATTATCTAAAAATATTAACCTTGTTTGATCATAGACTATTGTTAATCCCTGACTGTTGATTATTAGCTCGATCAAAATTATCACATCTTTTACAGTTATGTTGTGATTTGTCTATCTTAAGTTACAAAAGCGACAATTATTAGCTCAATTTACCATCTCGATTGTTGAGGGTTAGTTCATCTTTTTTACTCAGTAATCGTTAAAGATAAAAATATATATATCTATTTATTCACATTTATAATTTTTTAAGATCAGAGAATATTCGTGATTAAAATACTAGTGGTAGATGATCAAAACTTCACCAGGCAAGCTCTACAGACGATTCTGGAAAATGAGCCAGATTTTGAAGTAGTAGAGAAAGCTACTAGTGGTGCCGAAGCAATTAAATATTTAGAACAACACAAGGTTGATATTACTATTGTCGATTTAGAAATGCCTCAGATGAACGGTTTAACCCTGACTAAAATACTTAGTCAACGTTTTCCTGAAACTAAAACAATCATCCTCAGCAGTCACGATCAAGAAGAACAAATCAACTGTGCAGTAGAATCTGGTGCTAGGGGTTATCTGCTTAAAAATACTTCAGCTCAAGAAATTGGAGATACAATTCGTGCTGTGCAACGAGGCTATTTTCAGCTGGGCCCAGGATTATTTGAAAAGCTGCTATCTCATTTAATCCAAGAAAGAGAACAGGCTGCCGAAAATTTAGTAGATCTACAAAGTAATTACACGCGATCGCTAGTTGAGTTAGAGCAAAAAATTGTGGCTCAAAACGATGCGCAAAGAAGAGCAATGTATCAAGAATTAGAGCTTCAAGTACTTAATCTTAAACAAGATTTTCGCCAAGGATTAGGAAATTTCCAATCTCAGGTGAGTACACAATTACAAACTGGAATTGAAGCAGCAAGCTCCCAAATGAACCGTTCTGTACCTGATATGCATAAAATAGAAATGCAGATTGACCAGCGTAATTTGGAACAGCAAAGATATATCAACACCTTGTTTGCAGGTAATAAACAAGCTTTGCGCAAATTAGAAAATCAAATTTATATACTACGCTATTTTGTAATTTTCCTTAGCATTATTTTCTTTGTAGTGGGAGTCAGTGCGTTGATTCTTAACTAAAATTGAGTTTGGTAAGAGAAATGCTGGTAGGACAACTCAGTTTCCCAAAATTTCGCTGGTTGTTTCGGTAATCCCTACAAGACTAATTAATTTAATAATTTAGATAATGTTTCTTAGCACTCACTACTGAAGAGTGCTAAATTTGCAAATGAAAGATGTAGCGGAACGGAAAAGGAAATCCTATGGCGAAGATTGTTTCGTTTAATGAAGAGTCAAGACGAGCATTGGAAAGAGGCGTAAATGCCCTAGCTAATGCGGTGAAAATTACTCTAGGACCAAAAGGTCGTAATGTTTTATTGGAAAAGCAGTTTGGCGCACCGCAAATTGTCAATGATGGAATTACCGTCGCCAAAGAAATTGAACTAGAAGATCCCTTAGAGAATACTGGCGCGAGATTAATTCGGGAAGTAGCCTCTAAAACCAAAGACAATGCGGGGGATGGAACAACTACCGCCACTGTCATTGCTCAAGCATTGATTAAAGAAGGTTTAAAAAACGTGGCAGCGGGAGCAAATCCTGTAGCCTTAAAAAAAGGTTTAGATAAAGCTACTGCCTTTTTGGTCAAGGAAATTGCTGCTGTCGCCAAACCTGTCGCTGGAGATGCGATCGCTCAAGTAGCTACCATATCTTCAGGAAATGATGAAGAAGTGGGCAGTATGATTGCTCAAGCGATGGATAAAGTTACCAAAGATGGTGTAATCACCGTTGAAGAATCTAAGTCTTTGGCGACTGAGTTAGATGTAGTAGAAGGGATGCAGATCGATCGCGGCTATATCTCACCTTATTTTGTCACCGATCAAGAACGACAGCTAGTTGAATTTGAAGGTGCAGTAATTCTGATTACCGACAAAAAAATTAGCGCGATCGCCGATTTAGTTCCCGTACTAGAAAAAGTGGCTCGTGATGGTAAGCCTCTACTAATTATCGCTGAAGATCTGGAGGGTGAAGCTCTAGCTACTTTGGTAGTAAATAAAGCTAGAGGTGTCCTAAACGTGGCAGCAATTAAAGCTCCTGGTTTTGGCGATCGCCGTAAGCAAATGCTCCAAGATATTGCAGTCTTAACAGGTGGTCAGCTAATTTCTGAGGAAGTTGGTTTGAGTCTCGATCGCGTTGATGCCGACATGCTGGGTACCGCTGACAAAATTGTCATCGACAAAGAAAACACCACGATCGTCTCTGGTTCTGGTAACACTGCCGATATCAATAAAAGAGTTGAGCAGCTACGCAAACAATTAGCAGAAACCGACTCTGACTATGACAAAGAAAAACTACAGGAACGGATTGCTAAGTTAGCAGGTGGCGTTGCTGTGATTAAAGTAGGTGCAGCGACTGAAACCGAACTCAAGGATCGTAAGTTACGGATTGAAGACGCGCTAAACGCTACCAAAGCAGCAGTAGAAGAAGGTATTGTTCCTGGTGGCGGTACAACTTTGATTCACTTAGCTAGAAAACTAGCCGAATTCAAAACCACGTTAACAGACGTGGAAGAGCAAGTATCTGCCGATATCTTTGCCAAAGCTTTGGAAGCTCCATTATGTCAACTAGCCAACAATGCAGGGGTAGAAGGCTCTGTCGTAGTCGAAAAAGTGAAAGAAACCGATTTTAATATTGGTTACAACGCTTTAACTGGCGAATTTGGTGACATGATTGCAGCGGGAATTATCGATCCTGCTAAGGTAGTACGTTCCGCAGTGCAAAATGCTTCCTCGATTGCTGGAATGGTCTTAACTACCGAAGCCTTAGTGGTCGAAAAACCCGAACCCGAAGCTGCTGCACCTGGCGGTATGCCTGGTGGTATGGGCGGTATGGGTGGCATGGGCGGCATGGGCGGTATGCCTGGAATGGGCATGATGTAATGCCTGCTGCTCTATCTAATTAGATGGGCCACAAGTTTAATATTTTGAGTTTGAGGTAGATCTTTAAATTAGACTGCCTCTTTTTTTGTCGGGAAGAGCTTCAGGTATAGGTAGTTGATCCAAAAAACAATCAAGACAAAAGAAGTTAATTTAACTCTCTTGCTCTAGAAGGTGGAAAATATACACTAACTACTTTGCCAAGAATTAAATCTTCAGGGAGATAGCCCCAATATCGGCTATCATAACTATTATTGCGATTATCTCCTAGAACAAAGTAAGCACCTTCGGGAACTTCAAATAAATCCATTGTATATTTTGGTAGTTCAGCAATGTAGTTTTCTTGTATGAGTTGATTGTCAATGTAGACTTTACCATTTTTTATTTCTATAGTTTCTCCAGGTAAGCCAATTACTCGCTTGATAAATGGTTCTCTATAATCTTGTTCTCTTAATCTTTCTGTAGGATTAAACATAACAATATCTCCACGCTGAGGTGAAGTATTTTTATAAGCTATTTTATCTATTAAGAGGCGATCATTAGTTTGAAAAGTAGGGGTCATACTCTCAGAAGGAATATAACGAGTTTCATAATATTGATTGACATCTGCACCAGTGTTTAAAACTTCTACTAATGGTAGAAGAGCCTCGTAACTTGGAAAAAAAATAACCCCTAAGATAGCTACTCCTGAGATAGTTATAGTTCCACAACCAAGAAAAATTAATAAGCCTTTAAAATTAAACTTGCTACTAGCCATATTGCTTACGTACTGCGACTGACAATATTTTTAGTATTCCCAAAAAAGACTGGACATCACTAGTAAAAAAGCGATCGCGCTTTCTTAGGCTGGGGAAATCAACCAAAGCAAACTAACATTTCAGGCAAAGTCATCTTGCTCACCAATCAATAAATTCAGATTATTCAATTACGACACGTGCAATGGAATTTCGGTGGGCATCATCACATTGTTTTAGCACTATAATAAATTTTAAAATGCCCACCCTACGGATCTAAGTGTTCGCTATCGAGGGTTGCGGTGAAGCCATCACCGATCAATTGGGATGTTGAATTATAACTGGTGAAGAATTGCTTAGGAGATACGCTGCTGGAGAACGTAATTTCGCTGGGGCGGACTTGAGATATGGGCAAGAATTGAGCGTTGCTATTCTTAAAGGGATCGATCTCAGCGGAGCTTTCATGGAGGGTATAAATATTGTTGGAGTTGACCTTAGCTGCTCCAATCTGAGCCAAGGAGGAATTGATATCTGTCGATTGGAAGATGTTAATTTGACGGGTGCTGACTTGCGAGGAGCTAATTTGATAGAAGCTAGTATCTGTGGAGTTAATTTAACTGGTGCTGACTTGACTGATGCCAAATTGTGTGATGCCAGTCTCAGAAGAGCCAATTTGACTGTTGCTAATTTGACGAGAACGCGATTGATAAGAACTGATATTATCGACTCCAATCTTACCAATGCAATTGTAAATGTTACTGATTTCAGTAGAACTTTTTTCAGAAACACCATTATGCCCGATGGAACTATTAGAACTGACGATTGAATTAGGTTTGATATTGGATGTGGCTAAAAGAGCGATCGCTGATCTTGTAGGTTGGGTTGAGGCACGAAACCCAACAACTATTGAGACGATCTTATTCCATCCCAATCAGAGAATCAAAAACCAAAGGAGAACTCCCCCAGTCAGGATTGTAAATACCACGATAGCTAGTATGAAAACAGTTAAGGAAACTACTGTAAAACCTGGTTCAGCTTGCCACTACGGTAACCTTCTAAATCTAACGTAACGTAGACAAAGCCAAACTCTTGGAAAGTTTTGACCAACTCTGGTAGATTTACCTGTTGTACAAACTTAGTAATCTCTGCTGCTGGTAATTCAATTTTGGCAGTATCTTCCTGAGAGCGCACCCGCAGGTTACTATACCCAAGCTGACGTAGATAAATTTCGGCTCTACCAACTCGCTGTAACTTAGTTACGGTAATCGCTTCGCCATAGGGGAAACGGGAGCTAAGGCAAGGTTGTGCAGGCTTGTCCCACCAGGCTAATCCTAAACTGCGGGAGATTTCTCTTACTTCTGTTTTGCTCACGCCAATTTCTGCTAAAGGCGATCGCGCACCTCTTTCTTTTGCTGCTTGAATACCAGGACGATAATCGTGGAGATCGTCGGCATTAACCCCATCGACAACATAAGGATAACCACGTTGGAGCGCTAATGGTTTTAAGGTATCATGCAACTCACTTTTGCAAAAATAACAGCGATTAATTGGGTTTGAAGTGTAATCAGGGTTATCCATTTCATGAGTTGTGACTAGCTCATGTTTGATACCGATCTGTGCAGCTTGGGTTTGAGCATCAATCAATTCTTCAGGAAGTAGAGAAGGAGATACCGCCGTAATTGCTAAAGCGCGATCGCCTAAAACATCATAGGCAATTTTTGCTACTAAAGTACTATCTACTCCTCCAGAATAGGCAATTAAAGCTTGTTCCATGCCCTCAAATAGACTTCTCAATCGTGCTAATTTCTCGCTCATTACTCAGCTATCAACTAATCCTTAACTCTTCTCATAGTATCTAATCTAAATACTCGATGGTTGAATTAGTAATTACTGATTACTGATTACTAAATCGAGGAATACTGAGGGTGAAACAACTACCCTTACCTAATTCAGAAGTTACCACAATATCTCCACCATGAAGTCGAGCTAGTTTTCTCGACAGCGCCAAACCTAAACCTGTGCTTTCTTGGTGATTGCTGATTTGGGGAAATGGCTTGAACAATTTAATTATATTTTCTGCCGATATTCCTACTCCTGTATCAATCACAGCAAAGTTAAGGAACTCTGCATCCTGTTGAACTTGAAGTGTAATATTTCCGCTCTTGGTGAATTTAACTGCGTTGCTTAAGAGGTTGATTAAAATTTGTCTCAAACAACGTGAGTCAGCAGTACAAAAATCTATCTCATCACCCAAGTCAAAGTTTAACTTTAATTCTTTTTGTTCGGCCTTTTTTTCTAGGCAAAATAGCGCATTCTGACAAACCTCTGCTACCGCCAATCGTTCTAAATCCAAGGTTTGTTTATTAGCGTCGATCTTGGCAATATCAAGATAATTATTGACTAAATCCAACATGTATTGACCAACACTAAGCATGGCGTTAACATATCGCATCTGTCGCTCGTTGAGTTCGCCATAATATTGTTCTTTGAGCATTCCTGCAAAACCCAACATCGAAGAAATTGGACTGCGTAGCTCATGATTTAAGTGAGAGAGATGTTCTTGCTTAGTTTCCTCTCCTTCAATCCAGGATTGAATCTCTGCTTCTAGCTGTTGTACTTTTTTTTCCTCCTGCTCAATTGTTTTCTGCTGCTGTGCCAATCTGATGGCTTGAGTTTTTTCAGCATCACTACGGATTTTAATTTCTGCCTGTAGCTGTTGAAGCTGAAACTGTTGTTGTTTAATTAAGTCTTCCTGCTGCTTAACTATTGCTTGGTTACTCGCAAAATCGAATAAAGATTTTTTTAAAGTGCTAGGTAATTGATAAAGTTTATGTCTGAGTACATAACCATTGACCCCTGACTGAATTAATCTTGCTGCTGCTTCATCACCCAAAACGTCTGTAATTAAAATCACAGGAGTATCAGGATATAAATGGCACCACCAGTGAAGTTTACTAATTAAGGATTCGATCTGGTTGTCTTGAGGATTTGCCGTGTGATCGTAGCAAATTGCACTATATTTGTTAGAAATGTTAGAAGATGGGCGATCGCTTAATTGATCTGGATTAATCAAATCGGCGCAAAAGCTTATGTCTGCTTCGTCTAAACAACTGGCGATCGCCTGAAATGTCGACTGATTTGAAACAATAAGAAGATTCACGTTGCTGAGTGCGGGTTTTGAATGTAGCTGTAACGACCCAGAACTTTCTAACATAATGACAAATGCTGCTTAGATATTTTGCGTGTATTCAACAAGTTTGTCTTCATGATATCTGTCAACTTTCTTCAATGATTTTATTGTTATAGAAACTTTTACTTATAATCTCGTTTTGAGCAACAAGTATCAATCTTGAATAAAAGCTCATGCTTCTTGTCATTTATAATCACTAGTTGAGTGCCAAGCAATTGACTAATTAATCAATATAGCTCTTGTCGCAACTAAGAATAGTTAAATTTAAACAAGGGATTAAGCCATTGAGAACTATTGTATCAAGGTAGTTACTTTTGCTCAGTAAAACTACTTAAAATTCTTTTTGAGCGAAAATCATGATGGAGATAATTAGTAGTAAAGCAGTATATAGTAGGCCATACATGGCATGGGCGATCAATTCTCCTGAGTTGGGTAATAAACCATAAACAGCTTCATTTTTCAAATCTAACCGTGAAAGATTGGGTAGCACCAAATAAAGACTGGTGGTTAAGCTCTCAATGCTGGCATTTTTGCTGAGTTTACCTAATTCAACTAAATCTTCGCTGAAGTGTCCCATGAGATAAACACCGAAACTAAATAAGGTAGCCAAAATCGAGCTAGTAAATACGCCAAAGAAGATCGCCACCGCAGCAATTAAGGCTAGTTCGAGCAGCAAATAAACTGAAGCAGTAATTAATGCTCCTGTGGGATAGTTAATCTGGGAAAGACTCAGCATAGCCAGATAAATTCCCATCATAATAGCAACCATCACCCCCAGCACGGCAGTAAGTCCTAGATGCTTACCTAAAATTAATTCAGCACGGCTGATTGGTTTGGGAATTAGCATTAATAAGGTGCGTTTTTCAATTTCCTTGTTAATTAATGCCGTGCCGATAAAAATGGCGACGATTACACTGAGAATATTGATCGCACCAATACCAACATCGAGCAAAATCTTTTCATGAGTCCCCGCTGCAATTTCAGGGACAATTCTTTGAGCCAGAATTAGCAATAAAGAAAAGAAGCCAATAAAATAAAGAATGCGATCGCGAATAACTTCTTTAAATCCATTGTTGGCGATGGTAAAAACTCTGATTAAATTCATTGTTTGCAGAAATTAACTAAATATTTCAGGGTTTACACCGTTATTATTCCCAAACTAGTCACCAAAATAACGCTCTTAGCAAATTTGTCCGTGATCTCACTCTGACTATGACTTAGATTAATTTGTTTCTTAGGAGTTAATTAAGTAGGTAGGCAAAATAATTGATCAAACCCCTACCCTTAGAGCTATTTGTCCTAAAGGATACCGCTCCGCATATTACTCGTTACTCGTTACTCGTTACTCGTTACTTGTTACTTGTTACTCCCTAACCTCATTTCCAATTTAATTACACCCACCTACTTAGCTGGGTTGAAATTTATCGGCTATAAGCTCTAAGCTATAAGCTGTAAGCTTAAAAGAATCAACACAAGCAAGCTCCAGACTTAAATTAATGCTGCATAGTTCATATTCCCCACCTTGGTTTTTAGACAATGGTTTTCTGATGACAATCTATGTAGCGAAGCGCTCAAGCCAAATATGGCAAGAAACTATTAGCGAACCAGAGCCTAATTATCAGCAGGTAGTATTTACTCAAGGAGAAGTCCCCCTAGCTGGCTGGGTAGCAATTCCCGCCAATCCGCGAGGTACAGTTGTCGGTACGTATGGTATTACAGGAACGCTAGATAATCAGTGGTTTCTCAAAATTCTCGGCAGAAAAGCCTATGCTCAAAATTATGCTGTGGTGTTGTTTGACTGGCGCGCTCATGGAGAGTCTGCCAAATTATCCTCGGTACTAACTTCGGATGGTATCAATGAGGGTAAAGATTTTGTCAGTATTGCAGCAGAAAGTAAGACTTTAGGATGTCCTGCGCCGTTTTGGTTTACAGGCTATTCTCTGGGGGGACAATTAGCTCTGTGGGGAGTTTATTATGCTCAATTTTTGGCGAAAAATGGTCTAAATCCTGATGAGGTGGCAGGGGGTGCAGTAATCTGTCCTAATCTAGACTCTAATCTTTCTTTGCCCTACTTAATGCAACATCCTACAGGAAAATATATCGAACAGGCGATCGCTAAAGAATTAAAGAAGTTAGTGCTTAAAATCAATAAATATCATCCTGAAGATTTTGAGCTAGCAGTTATTGAAAAAGTCAATAGTATTTGGGGTTTCGATCATCACTTAGTTGTTCCTCGTTTAAACTTTGATTCAGTAGAGGAATACTATACCGCTAGCAGTCCTTTTCAAATTCTGCACAAAATTGAGAAACCCACTCTCATTCTTTATGCTGAGGACGATCCCATGTTTGCCCCCAGTATTATTCCTAAGCTAAAAACCGTCTGTCGTCATCACGAAGCCTTAAATTTGATTTCAACTAAAGCTGGTGGTCATGTTGGTTATATCAGTAGCCCAAGCTGTCAAGAAGAAAATGGCGATCGCGATTGCTGGTGGGCATGGAATCGAATTTTAGACTGGATCAGTAATCAGTCCTAAAGGATAAGCTTCGCAAATAATCAGTAATCATTTTTTCGGGGATCGGCTATACTCTGTTTTCAAACTCAGAGTCACAATTATGTATTATTATTGCTAAATATAAATATTGTTTGAGAAAACACGCTGAATATTTTTAATTTTTATCAATTCATCCATTTATGCAGACTATTCTTAGTCCTAACTCTAGCTTTGTCACCAATAATGAGCGAGTTTTACACGAAAAGCTACAGCGTCAACAGCCTTTAAAAGTGGTTGCATTGGGAGATAGTTTGATTTATGGTTATGGTGATTATATTGGTGGTGGTTGGGTAGAAAGACTGCGACGGGAATGGATGTCGCCCCATGGAGCAGGACACGTTTTATATAATTTAGGAGTGAGGGGCGATCGCGTTAATCAGGTTGCCATTCGCTTAGAACAGGAGTTTAACTGTCGAGGTGAACTACGTAATCGTGTTCCCGACTTGATTTTACTTTCGGTTGGCTTAAATGATTCGGCAAGAGTTGGTAAACCGACGGGTAGACTGTATACGGATTTAGACAGCTTTCGCCAGCACGTTGATTATCTGCTGGATATGGCACAGAGTCTTTGCCCTGTGATGTTTATCGGTATGACTCCAGTAAATGAAGCAAAAATGCCTTTTATGGATTGTCTTTATTACAATCATTTAGATCAGTATCGCTATAAAGAAGCAACTTTACAGGCTTGTCAGCACAGGAATATTCCTTATTTAGATCTTTTCGATCTTTGGCTATCTAGGGGTACAGACTGGATCGCTACTCAGTTAGGAGAAGACGGATTGCATCCAAACGTTACAGGCTATCAAAGCTTATTTTCTGAGATCATGTCCTGGAAATTAATCGATCAGCAATAGACATAGTGTAAATTAGCTTGGCTCAAATCCAGTTAAAAGATAGATTTGATGAAACAATTGTCAAATGTTGAGGAAGATATAAAACTAAGAACAAATAATCAAAAAATATTAATTATTGCTTGATATTTTACCATTGGTGCATCTTAGACCAGAAAATATGTATTGATAGCTCAGGTAAAACTAATGACTACACACTTTATTACCGCTGAAATTAATCTTCAAGAAAATCCAGTTAAGTTGAAGCAAGAGATTGAAGCCAGACTAGAACAGTCAGGACAACCACTTCGTTGGGCAGTTACCAAAGTCGATCGAGAACAACAAACGGCAACAGTTGAAGCTATTGTTACGAGAAATTAAGTTTTAGTGGCAAATCAGATCATGTCCCCCTTTACGGTTGTGCTAATTGTTCCTACAGGGATTGGTGCGGCTATCGGTGGTTACGCGGGTGATGCCCTTCCCGTTGCCAGAGCGATCGCCCAAATTAGCGATCGCCTAATTACTCATCCTAACGTTCTCAATGGCGCACAGCTTTATTGGCCTTTGGATAATACTTACTATGTCGAAGGTTATGGGTTAGATCGTTTTGCTGCCCAAGACTGGGGTTTACGCCCTGTAAGACAAAACAAAATCGGTTTGCTGTTAGATAGCGCAATTGAACCAGAATTACGTCTTAGGCATCTCCAGGCAGCAGATGCGACCAGAGCAACGTTAGGGCTGGATTTAACCGACTATGTAGTAACTGATGCTCCTTTAGAGGTAGAACTACGTACTGCGGATTCTGGAGCAAGTTGGGGAACAATTGGTAATCCTGGCAGCCTACTCCGAGCAGCAGAGAAGCTAATTAAGCAAGGAGGGGCAGAAGCGATCGCCGTAGTTGCTCGTTTTCCCGATGATACGAGTGAGTCACTCCAAAATTACCGTCATGGTTCAGGAGTAGATCATCTAGCTGGTGCAGAAGCGGTTATTTCTCATTTAATTGTGCGTCAGTTTCAAATTCCTGCTGCCCATGCACCTGCCTTACTACCCTTAGCAATTGACCCAGAAGTGTCTCCCCGCGCTGCTGCGGAAGAGTTGGGCTATACCTTTCTCCCCTGCGTGTTGGTGGGCTTGAGTCGCGCACCCCAGTTTATTACTACAACCTCTAACTCCCATGATGTCATTTGGTCTGATGAGGTAGATATGGTGGTAGTACCATATAGTTCTTGTGGTGGGAGTGCTATTCTCAGCTTGGCCGAGCAAGCAGAAATTATTGCTGTGACTAATAATACAACTAAAATTCAAGTGACTCCCGAACCATTAGGCATCAAGATAACGAAAGTTAATTCTTATCTAGAAGCTTTAGGCGCGATCGCTGCTCGTCGTGCGGGAATCGACTTTCGCGTTTTAAATCCTGCTATATCTAATCTTCAAAGCTTATAAAAACTGTGGTAAACCCCAAAACTCCCGAACTAGAACCCCTGAGTCGTAACCAGATCCTGATCTTTATGGGCATTACCGCCATTTTCTTATTGGCGATCGCTAAAATCTGGCAAAAGTTAGGGGGAGTGCAGCTATTATCGTTTCAGTTTAGTCCTCAAGCTCTATTGTGGAGTATCGGTTTAGCCCTAGGAATTACTCTAGCCAGTGGTATTGTTTATCGTCTTTGGCCTGCCTATCGTCAGAGCGCCGATTTTTACCTTGAACTAGTAATTAAACCGCTAGAATGGACTGACTTAATTTGGTTAGGATTGTTACCTGGTTTAAGCGAAGAGTTATTGTTTCGCGGGGTGATGTTACCTGCCTTGGGGTTTAATTTAGCTGCGGTAGTGGTTTCGAGCGTTCTGTTTGGAGTTTTACATCTGAGCGGAAATGGACAATGGCCCTATGTGGTGTGGGCAACGATCGTCGGTTTTGCCTTGGGATACTGCGCTTTGGTCACAGGAAACTTAGTAGTTCCCGTCGTTGCTCATATAATTACTAATTTAATATCTGGTTTGGTGTGGAAAATTAACCACAGGGAAAAGCAGCAAACTAATGCTAAAGATTAACTTTGGTAATTGTTAAATATGTAATGAAAAAGCAGTGGACAATTGCTATTTGTCTCTTGTTGATTAGTATTTTAGTTCGTTTTCCTTACTATTTTGTCGATGTTGTCAATTGGGATGAAAGCACCTTTATTTTGATGGGGCAATCTATGCTTGATGGGCATCTTCCCTATACGGAACTTTGGGATATTAAACCACCTCTAGCATTTGCAGCTTACGCCTTGTTTATAGTTTTGTTGGGCAAAAGCATTGTTGCCATTCGCCTTGCTGGGACACTATGCGTATTTCTGACATCCTGGTTTGTTTATTTAATTGGAAAATATCTTGGCAATCGTTCCGCAGGTATATTTGCGGGAATTATGACGATTTTCACGGTAACGGCGATCGATAGCGGACAGGCTACTATGACCGAGCATGTTGCCTGTGTCTTACTTCTAGGGGCGTTAGCTTGGCTCATTACCCATAAAATGACTCCTGGGGCGCTATTTCTTGGGGGCATTTTGCTGACGGGGGCAGCATTAGTCAGACTTAACTTGGCTTACGTGGTAGTTGGGGTCGGAATTTGGCTGCTATACAGTAAATTTAAGCATCATAAGGTAGAGTTTCGAGGCATAATAGCCTATTGTCTTGGTAGCTTTGGCTTAATCTTATTAACTTATCTTCCCTACCTGGTCACGGGAGACAGTTCGATTTGGCTGAATTCAGTGGTGTTAACTCCTTTAAGCTATGCTAGTCATGCTAGTTCAGCAAGACAGATGGAAACAGGGACACAATTGTTAGCTGCTTGCCTAATCTTCTGGATTTTAAATCAGGTTTGGCAAACAACTTCATCGAAGCTTCAGCAAGAATTTAATTTATTGCAGGTATTTTTATTTAGTACAGTAATCTCAATTATTCGAGGTGGAGAATTGTATGAACATTACTGTATTCAAATCTTTCCTCTACTAGCCTTAACTCTTGCTTTATTCTGGACGAGATTACCCAAAATAAGTCGCTTGTTGATAGTGACTTTAGTTGCTTTGGGGTTATTAGCTACAGTTAAGCCGATTTATACTCAATATCAGGTTATTGGCGATCGCTTTAACGCAGGAAAACCTTTAAATTATGGTCTAGCATACGAAATTGCTGACTATTTGCAGCAGAATAATACTGAACAAAAGCCTGTATATATGATGCAGGATCAGCTTGTTTACTGGCTAAGCGATCTTCAACCTCTAAGTAAGGTAGTAACTCATCCTTCTAATCTTTCTAGGGATTATCTCTTTAAATATATCGAGGGTGCAGCAGTTTCTACGGAAGCAGAACTAAGCAAAATATTAGCCAAAAAGCCTAAGTTTATTGTCAGAGGAGGGGAAGATACACCCTACATTGAAGACCATCCTGCGGCGCATTTATTATTAGAACAGGTTTTAGCTCAGGAATACAAGCTAGCTAAAAAAATTGGCGATCGCGAAATATATAGTCGTAGGAAATAGGAAGTAGGAAGTAGGAAGTAGGAAGTGGGTAGTAGGTAGTCCTAAAGGATAAGCTTCGCAAATAGGTAGTAGGAAAAACTTTATTTGAAGCTATTATTATGAACTCGATCTAATTGTATTAGCGCGACAGTCTCTGAGCCATAATTGAACGCCACGACCAATAATGCCGTTAGTTGTTTCTCTTGGTGGTGCAGGCGGACTATCTTGAATATCTTGAAGGGAATTGCCAAAGCGAGAAAATAGCATTACAGTACGCCAACCACTAGGGGTTTGAGTCAAAAATAGCCAGTGATAGGTTTGAATCTCCACTATTTTGCCCTCGATATATTGTCTTTCTAGAACTGTAAAGAAGATTTGTTCAGGATCTTGACCGATTTGGTCATATTTTAGACGAGGCAAGGTTAAGGGTTCAAACTCGGCTTTATTAGCAGTCACAATATAGTTTTCAGTTCCCGCAGCTTGATTAAGGTTTTGAGTTCGTTGGATAACTCGATTGCTATAAGCAGGTAAATCTTTTAACAATAAAGCAGTTAATTCTGGGAGATTATTGGGACAGGTAGAGCTTTTTGGCGTTAAATTTTCTTCTGACTGAGTGGCAACTGGTACAGCTTCAGTTTGATGGCTTAACACAGGCTGCCAAAAAATGATTGATAATCCAGTTATCAAAACACTCAAACGCCATTGCCCAAAATTACAGCGAATTTCAGTTGGATAGAACCCATTACCCATTACCCATTACCCATTACTTCGATAAATTAATGTGTCTAATCAATTGAAAACTGCTGTAAGCTTCACCAATAATAAATACTTAGTCAACTAAGCGAATAAACTTTTTCTTGCCTACCTGTAGCACTTTACCTGTTAAATCTTCAGGGGAATTGAAGGTTAGGTTGACATCAGTTTGGCGATCGCCTTCTAAGCGGACTGCACCCCCTTGAATCTGTCGGCGACCTTCTCCACCGCTTTTACACAAGCCACTCGCACCCAAAATGTAGAACAGTTTGGCAGGAAATTCGACTTTTGATAAGGAATATTCAGCAATATCTTCTCCCGTAGTATTTCCCTGGAGTACTATTTGTTCAGCAGTTTGCTGTGCCTGTAATGCAGCTTCCTTGCCATGAAACTGTGAGGCAACTTCAATCGCCAGTAATTTTTGGGCTTCTCTAGGGTTTTTGGGTATTTCTGTTAGATCGATATTAGTTAAAAGCTCAAAGTAATCCTGAAGCAAATCATCAGGAGTTTTCTCTAGTTTCGAGTACATTGATAGAGCGTCTTCCTGTAGTCCGACGTAGTTATTTAAAGACTTAGACATCTTTTGTACTCCATCAGTACCGAGTAAAATTGGTAGCAGCAAACCAAACTGAGTCTTTTTCTCAAAGTGTCGCTGTAAATCTCGTCCGACAGCAATATTAAATTTTTGGTCAGTACCCCCTAACTCCACATCCGCTTCGACTGCCACAGAATCGTATCCCTGCATCAAAGGATATAAAAACTCATGGAGAAAAATTGGTTTTGACTGGCTATAGCGTTCGGCAAAACCTTCTTTGGCTAACATTTGTCCTACGGTCATTGTTGCCAGTAACTGTTGGATCTGAGCTAAGTCTAATTTACTTAACCACTCGGAGTTATAGCGAATTTCCAAGCGTCCTGGAGTAGCAAAATCCAAGATTGGTTTCAACTGATCGAGGTAGCTTTGCGCATTCGCCTTGACCTGTTCTGGGGTTAATTGACGACGCACCTCAGACTTGCCTGTAGGATCGCCAATTTGGGCGGTAAAATCGCCAATAATCACTACTGCGGTATGTCCTGCATCTTGAAAAGCCCGTAACTTACGAAAAGGTATACTATGACCCAGATGAATATCTGTGCCTGTGGGGTCGATACCTAGCTTGATTCTTAAAGGGCGATCGCTTTGAATAATACGCTGACTCAAGTTTTCAGCTATATCCTCTGAATCTGGGCGATCGGGAAAAATCTCGCTCGTACCTCGATGTAGCCAATCTAAACTATTACCCTCAGTTGAATCAGACATTACCCAATCACCCGTTGAAGAATTCACTCTAGTAAGATTACCAAAGTATCAAACTCTTTGCGCTAAAATCTCTTGCTTCAAAACATTATTCTGGTATGAGCAAGTCATTGTCTTGTTTTTATCCCCACTTTTCACTGACCACTGTCCATTTTGGGAAAAGTCCCTTATCCTGACAACATACTTATGTAAAGTTAATTGCCCACTGCTCACTGAATTATGCCTTCAGGAATCGTACACGATCGCATTACTATTCGGCTATTACCCTGGGTAGGAGGAATTACCTACGGCACAACCCGCAGCGCCGAACTAACCTTAATTTTAGCTTGTGGATATTTATTTAGCGGTCTGATGTTTGGCCCCGATCTCGATATTCATTCGCTGCAATACAAGCGTTGGGGTTTAATTCGCGGTATTTGGCTTCCCTATCGTAAATTCTTTCGTCATCGTTCCATCTTTTCCCACGGGTTAATTATCGGTACTTGTGTACGGTTGATCTATCTATTCTTTTTTATTACCCTGATTAGCACTTTAGGCGTGGCGATCGCTCAACTTTGTTTGGGCTTTACCTGGAATTGGCAGGTTTTTGTGCGAGGTCAACTAAATTTATTAATTAATAAATATCCTAGGGAAACAATAGCACTTTTAATTGGTTTGGAAATTGGTGCGATGAGCCATAGCATCAGTGACTGGATCAATTCTCAACGGAAGCGACGTTTGAAAAATAAACTCAGCAAAGTGCAGACCAAACCTCAAAACTTAAGTCAAGCGAGAATTTACCAAAAGAAAAAGTAATGCTAAATCCTTTTGGTATACAACACATTTAAAAGTTGAGCAAAGGTAATCTTAAGTACGGATGAACAGTTGAATTAAACTGCTCTAGTCATCGGCCACCAATGATAGCAAGTTAATCCTTTGACCAAATCTTTTTGTTTTAATAATTTTTGACACCGAATCACTAGTAACTCTTCTAACTCAGATAGCGATCGCGGACTATGATTAGCAACGACTTCATTATTCCATTTGCTTGAGGTATTCCCATCCCCTCATTCGACTAACTTTCTTGCCTGTTACTACACTCATCCATTCGGCAACCTTTCGACCGTTCCACAGTCCTCCATCAGCAGCAGGATTAGTCAACACCTGATGTAATTGCGCTTGCTGTACATCATTGAGCAACGGCTCTTTGCCTTTATTTGAAGCTCGTAAATTTCCCAATCCCTTTTCTCCTTCTTGATTCTTTATGCCCACCTAATCAGTAATCACCAAGATTGCTATACTCTTGATTGCCCATGTAGATTTTTAATTCTCATAATGAGCGATCGCCAAATCGAGCAAGATCTTGCCCCTACTCGTAAACTTCTGCCTAACCAAAGATGGCAGATTGCCCCACCACAAGCCGAAAAAGCTCAAGAATTAAGTCTCGCTACTGGTTTATTACCTTTAGTGGCACAAGTGATGATCAACCGTGATATTGCTACGGCTGAAGGCGCTCATGCTTATATCGAGCCAGAATCGCAGAATTTACCCTCTCCCTTAGATGAATTTACCGATTTAGCCATCAGCGTCGAGTTAATTAAAAATGCGATCGCCGATGAAGAAGCGATCGCTATTTGTGGGGATTATGATGCAGACGGCATGACTAGCACTGCTTTACTGTTACGTGCTTTAAAACATCTGGGGGCAAACGTTAATTATGCAATTCCCAGTCGGATGAAAGACGGTTATGGCATTAATAATCGCATTGTTGAAGAGTTTGCCGAAAATGGCGTAGGTTTGATTCTGACGGTAGATAACGGGATTTCTGCCTATGAACCCGTAGCAAGAGCTATAGAGCTTGGTTTAAGCGTCATTATCACCGATCATCACGACTTACCAGAAAAACTTCCCCCCGCCGATGCCATCCTTAATCCGAAGTTATTAAGTGATGCTTCTCCCTATAAAGGATTAGCAGGAGTCGGCGTGGCTTATATCTTGGCGATCGCCACCGCTCAAAGTCTAGGCAAACTAAAGGGTTTAACCAATCCGATTATGGAACTATTTACCCTGGGAACAATTGCCGATCTCGCTCCTCTGGTGGGGGTTAATCGTCGCTGGCTCAAACGAGGTTTACGCGCCTTACCTAATTCCCAATTATTAGGGATTCAGGCATTAATCCAGGTGGCAGGAGTTGACGAAGCCCAAAAACAACTCAAACCAGATGATATCGGCTTTCGTTTAGGGCCAAGAATCAATGCTGTGGGGCGAATTGGCGATCCGCAAATGGTAATTGAATTATTAACCACCGATGACCCTGCGATCGCTCTAGAAAGGGCAATGCAGTGTGAGCAGATCAATCAAAAACGCCGTCAACTATGCGAACAAATCGAACAAGAAGCGATCGCGCTGGTAGAAAATACCCCAATTCCCTGGCAAAGCGATCGCCTTTTAGTAGTAGTAGCAGCAGGTTGGCATCATGGTGTGATCGGGATTGTGGCATCTCGCCTGGTGGAACGCTATGGTGTGCCTGTATTTATTGGCACTTACGAAGATCACGAAGAAATAGAAGAAGAAAAAAATAAAGATCGACCTCCCTCCCCCAGAATGATTCGCGGTTCCGCCAGAAGTATTGATGAATTTAATGTATTTGATGCTCTCAACTATTGCAGTGACTTATTAGGTAAATATGGTGGTCATCGTGCAGCAGGCGGGTTTAGTTTCCTCGCGGATAATCTTGACCTCGTAACCAAAAGACTGAGTGAATTCGCTCATAAATGTCTGGAAGTAGAACATCTCAAACCTCTGGTCAAAATAGATGCTCAAGCCAGTTTAGGACAGGTTAATTACGAACTTTATCAGCAGATCGAAAGCTTACAACCTTGGGGAATTGGTAATAGTACCCCCGTATTCTGGACACCTAATGTCAGAGTCATCGAGCAAAGAGCGATCGGTAAAACTCAGACTCATTTAAAGCTAACTCTACAAGAAGCTGGTTCTGCTACCCAAATTAAAGCACTAGCTTGGCGCTGGGGAGAATATTGTCCTCTACCAGAACATTTAGATATTGCCTACAAGCTAAAAGAAAACCATTGGCAAGGCAATACTAATATCGAACTGGAATTAGTAGGAGTCAAACTGTCTCAAGTAAAACCCAGTAAAGCGATCGCTCCTACCAATCAACCCATTAAAAACAGTAAAAACAGTAAAAACAGTAATGTGCAAAAAGCTGTCTTTACTCATAGTGGCAGAATATATGTATGCAGTAAAACTACTAAAGAACTTAGAATCAGGAACGATCGCGGTAATGTCTTAGCGGTTAGTCAAGGCGATCGCACTGGCTTATTAGGTAAATCTAGAGATGTGGCAAAACAGGTAGATGTGACTCAATCACCGTATTTTCAGTTGATTAAAGCAGCGTTAGAGGCGATTAAAAAAGATAACTGAGGTAACTTTAAATTAAATATTCGAGGTGAGATGTAATCACGCTTACCTTTAATCTATCTAATATGCAACTATGTTTTATACGAGTAATATATAATATTAAAAAAAAATATATAAGCTCAGAAAATTAAAACTAGATCATGAAAGAATTATCAGTCTCAGAATCAACAGACTTGATCATGAAAATTATATTAGGAGGTTCAATTCGGAACAAGAGAACTGGCAATGATGAAGCCAAATATAACCCAATCGGTGACAATAGAGGTCAATCTCTAAATGAGAGTAGAGATAAACAAGAACACGCTAAATTACGAGTTATCGAACAGTTATTTGAATGGGAAAAGCAGGGTTACAAGATTGTCAAAGTTGAGGACGCGATCACTAGAGAGCTAGTTGAATAAGTGATCGTCCAAATCCAGACCATCTAAAAATCAATGCGTTGATTTCTCTTTCTTTAACCAATCAATAACATCCTGAGCATTTTGAGCGGGTGGAAAAACTGGATAAAACACTTTGATTATTTTTCCTGCTTGAGCGATTAAAGTTAATCGTTTCATTAGGCGCTTGTTTTCTACTTCAAAAGTTGGCAGATCCAATGCTGTCGTCAATTTAAAATTTAGGTCGCTTAAAAGTTCAAATGGTAAATGAAGGCGTTGTTGTGCTTCTAATTGAGCGGAAGTTTTCTGTGTACTTACTCCGTAGACTTGAGTGTTAAGTGCTTGAAGCTCTTGATAGTGATCTCGAAAACTACATGATTGAGGAGTACATCCTCTAGCGCCAGGAATCAAATCCCAATCTGCGGGGAGTTTGACCCCAGGTTGTCCTGTCATGGGGTAACAGTAAAGTACTATTCTGCCTTTAATCTCGGCGAGATTTATTTGGTTACCAGAAGTAGAGGCAAGGAAGACATGAGGAAGGTTTTTGCCGAAAAGGCGATCGCTTGCTCCATCATCTAATGGTATAGGCAAAGATGGTGGTAATTCAGAGAAATCTTGAGTCATCATTCTCCTCTCTAAAGTTATTCAAAAAATATCTTGGCAAATTCAATTTTTAATTCAAACGGGAAAGATAAAGAAATTACATCTTGAGAATCACCAAAAACTATCTCTTCGTACAAACCATCATTTAGTTCGAGGCAAATAAACTTCTTGTCCTGGGGATCGATAATCCAGTAATAAGTAATACCTCTAGCCGCGTACTCCGATCTTTTATATCGATAATCGCGATCGCGGTTTTTCTTGCCAGGAGAAACCACCTCTACCACCAATAAAGGAGGTGGCATATCCAGAATGATAGTCGAGCGTTTATATGCTGCCAATTCTGCTACACCTTCTGGGGTGAGAACAACTAAATCGGGTACTCTAGCAGTAACTCTACTGCCACTAATAATAATTTCTGCCTTATTAGTAACTTGCTGATAGGGAATAGTCTTGGTAATCTCCGTAATCAAATACATAATGATTTGCAGATTTTGCCAGGATTCTGGAGGCATAGAGCGTATTTGACCGTTTTCTAATTCGTATAGGCTGTCATGGCTAATGTTTGTACAGTTTAGATATTCCTCTAAAGTGTATCGGTGGGACAGTTGTTCGGTAGAAAACATTAGAGCAATTATTATTCAGATAATTTTATTTTACAAAGTCTGTAAATTATTGAATGACAAGGATTATTGTCACACTTTGCATAGCTTAGGCTAACTATAGGCTGTGTGAGTCTAATCGTAGTTTATTTTCAGCATTAAGACGACTCTTGAGAGAGTTCCTTAGAGTTAAACATAATGCTGTTCAAAAAACTATTGCCCCTATCAATTTCTATTATTTTAAGCTGTGGATATGTTCAAGTAGCTCAGGCAAATCTAGCTTGCGAAGACAAATTTTCCTATGCTGCATGTGGTAGTCTGCAAAAAACAGACATAGATCGCCTGAAAAAAGAGTTTTATGAAGCAAAAAAATCTATTACATCTCCTAAACCTGTTTATCTTGGTGATGTACAAGCAATATTAGGATTTCCAGGAGAGCAAACAAAAACTGTAAATAATGGCGCGATTGAACATCGTATCTGGATCGACTCAGATAATTCCAAGCGTCAAGTCAAAGCATCATTTTTAGATCGAGAGTTAGTCGAAATTAAGATCTACGGTTTTTAAATGGTCGTCCCAATTTTCTCAATAAAAAATGTTAGATAGTATTCTCGTATCTACCTTCTTAAAAAGAGATCGTCTGCAACGCGATCGCAGGCGATCTAGTCCCTTAAGATATCTTTTATAACTGAGCGCTCGTCTTACAATATTGGTAGGAGTTTGTAGATGTAGGGTCTAAAAACTCCAAAGATCATTGATAACCTCAATTCTGATTATACCAATGACAACCACAAACAACATTGAAATTCAAGAGTTAAAACAATTCATCAGCGATCGCTTCAATCAATTAGATCGTAAGTTTGATGAAACTAAATCAGAACTCAAACAAGATCTAAATAATACCAAAAGTGAATTAAAACAAGATATTAGCGAGCTTAAAGGCGATCTTAAAGCTCTCCATGTCGAAGTAAAAGGTTTAGAGAAACGTCTTTCCAATGTCGAAATTTCTGCTAACAAAATTCCTGAGATTACTGAGAAATTTGGCGAATTGAAAAACTGGAGACAAACCGCTTTTGTGATTATTGCAGGTGTTGTCAGTGCCTTTCTTGGCTGGCTAGCTAGAGGCAGTAAAGTTTAAATTTCCTTATCTGATAACTTTTACGTAACGTCAGTTACTAACTATAATTACGATTGTTAATATTGTCCGTCAAATTGTCTATTTTATCCGAGAGTCTATCTAGTTTATAATCGCTCTCAATGTGATTTTGGGCTAATTTTTCCAGCTTGAGATCGCTTTTAAGCTGTTGTTCGGCAACACGATCTAATTTCTCCTGAAGACGCAAATCTCTATCTTGAATATTTCGCTGAACAGCAAGCATACCCTCAATAATTTTTTGTATCTCCTCAAAAGTCATTTTAGTAACCTTTTAATAGTATATGTACGGCTAATTTTAGCTAATTTTAACAGAGGACTTTACTAACTATGATTGCGATGGCCTATGTCGGTCTATATTGGTGTTCCATATTTTTTCAGTTTTGATTTACCTGATTGATTTGCTCTAATATTTGCTCCATAGTAGTTGCAGGCTCTAAACAAGATGAACTGGTGCAGACTAGAGCAATACTATTTGCTGGTAATTCCGCTTCAACTCTGTAGACGGTGGTAGGTAGGTAATGAGAACTTAATTGTTCTATCTGTTCTCTGGTGGTTTTAACACTTGTACCATGCAGCCACCAATCTAAGGCGGTGAATAGACTAGGACAGGCTGTAGGCGATTTTTCCATGACTAAACTAAATGCCTGGAGTCCTTGCAGTGCTTGTTCTCGATATTCTAAATTGTCGGTTAATAAAGACAGACGAACTAAATTAGCGATCGCAATACCATTAGCAGCAGGAGTAGCATTATCCATGTAACTACGTTCTCTGACCAACAACTCTTTCCCTGCATCGGTAGAATTATTGTAGTAACCCCCCTGTTCGATACTCCAGAGTAAATCATCAAATTCCCCTTGAATTCTTAAGGCGTGTTCTAACCACTGGGGATCTTCTGGACAAGCAGCCTGAAGATCTAATAAAGCTTTAATCAATAAGGCATAGTCTTCTGACTGAGCGGGTACTGTCGCCACACCATCATAGTTTAGCCGTTGTAATCTACCGTCTAGCCACTGGTTTTGCAGGATAAACTGAATTGCCTGAGTAGCTAAATCTAAATAAGATTGTGATTTAAATACACCGTAGGCTCTAGCCAATCCTGAGATCATCAGACTATTCCAAGCTGCGATCGCTTTCGTGTCGGTAACAGGAGGAATACGTCCTAACCAGTTGTTGGTTTTGGCTTCTTGGTTATTTTTCGCTGGAGGAAAGATCGCTATTTCGCTTGCAGGTTGTCCGTAACGTACCGTGAATAGTTTACCTAATGCCTGTTCCAGACTATCTGCTAATTTTGACTCGGATAAGCGTTGTAGGACGTTCTTGCCTTCAAAGTTTCCCGTTGGGGTAACTGTAAATTCTTGCTGTAATTCGGCTAATTCTGTAGCGCTGAGTAAAGATTCTAATTCTTGATAGCTCCAAACATAAAAATCGCCTTCTTCTGGCTCAACTGCTTCTGGAGTAGTAAAATTATCGGCATCTTGAGCAGCATAAAAATAACCTTGGGGATGAGTCATTTCTCGCTTGAGCCATTGCACTGTGACCGCGATCGCTCTTTCAATGGCGGGTTGCTGTACTCCACTACTCCATAAATTAGCCAAATACTCGATAATTTGACCATTATCGTAGAGCATTTTTTCAAAATGAGGTACTGTCCAAGTATTATCTACGGTATAGCGATGAAATCCCCCTGCTACATGGTCGTATATCCCCCCTGTGACTAAATCTAAACCGCGTTGTTGGGATAATGCTTGAGTATTGTAATCATATTCTTGATTTAATCTACTACCTTGTAAAGCGATCGCCGCGTAAGGAATCATCGGGAAACTGGGACGACCAAAATCATTTGGTTGAATCGCTGCGGTATTAGCATTTATACCCTGGTTAAGTAATTCTCGGTCTAAACTTGCCTCTCGATTAGCAGGTAGAGTTGCCGATTGCTGAAGATTACTGAGGATTTCGCTTTTAAAAGCCAGCAACTTGGCTGGTTCTTGGTCATAAAAACGGCGTATGGACTGAAGCATTTCTAAAAATCCAGGACGACCATATTTTGGCTCAACAGGAAAATAAGTACCGCCGTAAAAAGGCACTAGATCTTCAGGGTTTAAAAAGATATTTAACGGCCAACCCCCTTGTCCAGTCATCATTTGCAACGCTTGCATATAAATGCTGTCAATGTCTGGTCTTTCTTCGCGGTCTACTTTAATCGGCAGAAAGTTATTATTGAGATAATCGGCGATCGCCTGGTTAGAAAATGCTTCTCCTTCCATTACCGTACACCAGTGACAGCTAGAGTAACCAATAGAAAGGAAAATTGGCTTATTGTCTCGTTTTGCTTCTTCCAAAGCTGATTCACACCAATACCACCAGTTAATTGGATTATCAACGTGCTTCTGTAGGTAAAGACTTTGGGTTGATTGTAGATGATTAGGCATATTGGGTTTAATGTGAATTGGCTAGCAGTAGAGTTTGTTTTTAGTTTTCAAATCTTTTTACTGATTTTATTGTGTCGTGAAAGTCAGGAAATAGAAATTGCTTTAAACTACAGATGGCTAAAAGCTAAGAGCTAAGAGCTAAGAGCTAAAAGCTAATTCAACCCAGACGTTTTAATAATAGGCAATAATTTGCAAAATAAGAATCAGTCAATTAATTTTAGCTATACCGAGTCACTTTAATGATTAGTTACCTCAAGGGTACGAAAGTAGAAATTACTAAAACAACTCAAAATCGCCTGTTTTTGATTTTGGATGTGAACAATATTGGTTATGAGATGCAGATCTCGACACGCTTTGCCCAGAAACTAGATGGGTCAGCAGATGAGCCAATTCAAGTATTTACCCATCTCCAGATTCAGGAAGACAAGCAAATTCTTTATGGTTTCCCTACCGCAGCGGAAAGAGATTTATTTCGCCAGTTAACCGCAGTGAGCGGGATTGGAATGCAGTTGGCGATCGCCCTGATTGATACTTTGGGCATTTCAGATCTAGTTGGGGCAATTGTTACTAGTAATATACCTGCTTTAACCAAAACCCCTGGTGTGGGCAAGAAAACCGCCGAAAGAATTGCCTTAGAATTAAAAACCAAACTAGCCCAATGGCGGAAAATATCGGGCATGGAAATTAAACAACCTGAAGCAGTCTTTTCTCCCCAACCTGAGATCAAAGAAGATCTAGAGATGACGTTGTTAGCTTTGGGCTACACCAATGAGGAAATAGAGCAGGTTATTGCTGCCTTAAGCCAAGATAATTTACTACTTAAAAATCCTAATGTGGAAGAATGGATTAGAAGTGCGATCGCCTGGTTGAGTGGAGAGTAATTGATCACTAGTACCTTGTTTTTTCACAGTATCAAACTGTTGAGAATTTAAAGATTGTTTAACTTGTTGATTTTCATCCTATTTCAGGGAACTTTATCAATATAGTTGATTATGATTAGAATCGCTAAGAAAAAACCAAGGTATGAAAATTCCTGATTGCGATGTGTGATACACCGACTTTGCCCATTTCTGCCTATTTTACTCTCACGATTATTCTTGGTCTGGTTTTGAATTCCAACTTTAGTTTGAGTCAACCTTCCATCGATTGATAGACTGATTCATCAATCGCTTTACTGAGTAGAAGTTTCAACTCTCAGTGGGCGATAAATTAGAGTCAATTTTATATATTGAATTTATGCAAACACTGATAGCGATTTAGTTACAAGAACTAAGTTTGCTTTACCTAGATCGCAGAAAGAGGATTGTATGGCGAGTGCTTGCGATCGCGATACAATCCCTTAGAGGTATTATAATGAGCCAAGACCGAAGCACTTTGTTATTCGTTCCAGCTTCAATACAAGATCGCATACAAGGTGAGCTGAGTGCCACCGTGGTACCTTACAAGGGTAGGTTTTTTACAATCAGGAAGAATTAGAAAAAGCTAAATCGTTGAAATAACTCAGAGGTAAAGGAAACAAACGACCAAAACTGATAGATTGACCGTTGAGTCCTAAAGGATAACGCTTCGCATATAATTGCGCTACTACAGTTAACAAACCATTAAGAAAACAAGATATTTGACGAGTAGGAGTAGATTGAGATGATGAAAAGCGATCGCTAATTAATGGCTCATTACTAGAAATTTCTGGTTCGCCACCGAGTGTAACCATCCATAGCAAAGCAACTGCCATAGCTAGCCCATGATGCTCCGCTGGGTCTGGGTTTCTCAGACGAGTTTTGTGCCATTGCCAACCATCACTTTTAACATCTCGATAAGAGCATTCAATCCAAGAGCGAAATCCATAGCAACCAATATCAGCATCAAGTGGGTTCAAATCAGTCAGAATTAGCCAGGGGTCAGTATAACCATCATCCCATCGAGCCAAAAGAGTAGAATCAATGGGATTAGTTTTAAAACAAGTTACTTGTCCTGACCAACTCATACCAGTAGAAGGAACTACTGTAGCCAAAGGCTGCCATGAAAATGACTTTGCTAGTCGGTAGTGACCTTGATGATTGATTCTCAAAAATGGATGCCAGCCTAATTCCACAATCTTTTTATATAGCCAATCGGCATATAATCCTCTGTCTGCACTAACTATTACATTGTCTTGTTCAGTGTTAATTTTGGCAATTAGATGAGAAACTCTTGTCAGACTGCTTGATTGGGTCATAACCATTCCAAAACTCCATGTTGCTAATCCATTAACTTGCGGTAGGCTCAAATGAGGAAATCTACAACTAACAATTTGTTTCCAATCTTTGAGATGTTGATTTAATTTCATCTGTGTGAGGTTGTTTTTGGTTCTGACTCTACTCATACACTCTTTTTGAGTCCTTACTCACACCTTGGTAAAAAACCTACCCTTGTAAGCGGGTAGGGCCTCCCATTGAGAAGCCACCTGCATCAGTTCAGCAATACTTTCATGACTGGCTGGAGCAAGATGGATACCCCTTTTATTCTCTTTGGGACAACGTTCGGTCTTGGTGGAAGATTAGACACCTGCCGAATGTTCTATTAGTTCATTTCGCGAAGCTCAAGCAGGATCTGCCCCAGCAGATTCAGCGGATTACTGAGTTTTTAGAAATCCCCATTGATAAATCCCAGTGGGAGACAATTCTCGAACATTGTAGCTTCAATTATATGAAGCAGCACGCAGATAAAAGTACTCCACTTGGTGGCATCGTCTGGGAGGGAGGTGCTGAAACGTTTATCTACAAGGGGACAAATGGTCGCTGGCACGACATCCTGACTGCTGAGGAAAGCCAGCTATACGAGCAAATTGCCAAAGAACGATTGGGAGAAGTGTGTGCCTACTGGTTGGCTACAGGGGAGTTACTCGGTTAGTCTAACTGCTCATGCCCGCAAGCATTCAAATCAGGGTCAGCGAGCATTGGAATGATGAGCGATCGAAAGCTATCTTACTCATTCATGGTGCGTGGCACTCATCGCTACATTGGAATAAAGTATCCAGTTTACTTACAGGTATGGGCCACCATGTTGTTGCGATCGACCTGCCTGGGCATGGACTCAACACCAAGTTTCCTGCCTCATATCTTCAGCAAGATCTAGCTGTGTTCTCAACTGAGGAGTCACCGCTCAAAGCGATCGCCATCACGGATTATGTGAATGCCGCAGTCGAAGCAGTACGTGCCTTGGCTACCGACCGCAAGGTTATTGTTGTAGGTCACAGCATGGGCGGACTTGTAATCACTCAACTGGGTGAAAAGCTGCCAGATCTCATCGACCGACTTGTTTATCAAAAAAGCTTTTAGCTGTCAGCTGCGGACGCTACCGCGTCCCAGTCGTCGTAAGACGACGATCTGCGCGAAGCGCTGCGCTTTTAGCCTTGGTTTAACTTCTAAAAGCGCGATTGGGTTTAAGACCCCACTGTCTTTACGGTGTCTACGATCAGGCATAGTTCAAGACTATGTTTGATCGAGCTAAAAGCTAACGGCTAAGAGCTAATAGCTAGGGCAAAGCCCTTTATCTCAGCGCTTATTGCCCGACAGAACTGCCAAGTCTCCTTGCCTACAATAAACTGTGTGAGGCTGCATCTGCTCAATCGCGTCAAAGCAAGACTATTGTTGGCGATTCTGCCAAAATCGGCGCGGTTCGACTTAATTTGCGATCGACCAACCTAACTTATCTAAAACAGCTTCGCCAAATTTTCTATAACGACGTTCCGATGGAGGGTTTTCTTCCTTATGCTCATAGTCTGACCCCTGACCTACCCTTGAGTCTTTTAGCTGCCGACACCAGGGGAACGCCTAAGCGTTGGGGGCGCGTGCCACGCACATACATCCGCTGCACTGAAGACAATGCTATACCTTTAGCCTTGCAAGACCTGATGATTAGGCAGGCTGATGCTTTGACTCCTGGTAACAAATTCAATGTGCAAACGCTCAACTCTAGCCATTCACCATTTGCCTCACAACCTAAACCGCTGTCCGACATGCTCGACAGGCTACCCTAGCTTAGGTAACGAAGGCATACTTTAAAACTACCGCATTGCCATTACCGTCACAATCAATCCGCTCACGGTAAATAAAAGCGCAATTCCTCGATCGGTTCCCGTCGAATCACACCAAAATAGGCTCGCTAACACCATAAGAATCTAAAAGCATTTAAGCATTGGAACTTCATACACTTTAGAGAAGTTGTGATGGCTCATTCATTCAAACATTCAAAGCGAACAACTGAGGACTTGAACTATGTTAACCACAACCCAAACCACTGAATTTTGCTCTACAGACCTCGACAAAGAGGTTGTTCATTTGCTTGATTATGCAAGAACTAAGCTGCTGACCGAGATACCACGACAGCTAAAAATGACATCCTACCTACGACTCTGTTGCCTTGCCATTGGCAAGCTGCGCCAGAAGCCGGAATTAGCAGGTAAGCCTAGCCTAAACGAGGCATTTGACGATTCCTATTCGCATTTACTGCAAGCACTTTGCGATCGCAATCCTGAATGGTGGAGGCACTGCTGGAGCAGCGAGCGCGGCATACTTAAATCTGATGATCCAACGATCGACAAACTACTACAACCGCTAGAGTATTTCGTCGAAATCTACACTTGCAAGTACTCAAGCAATCAAAAGCTACCTTAAAGGTTGTAATGTTCGATCGAGATTCTAGAGCGATCGCCAATAATTAGTCCCTGCATACCACAAGTAACCGTATTTTAACTTGCCAATACGATCTAAAACGGAGCAGTGGATGGAGAAATTCCGCGATTTAGTCATCCCAGCAGATGCGATCGCCTCAACCTCGATGGTGGCATGAGAGCATTTTAAGGAAACGGTACATAACTCCTTGTATCGTTGCAAAATTCTTATTTGCGGAAAGCATCTCCTCGGAACTCTGAACATACTTCCCTGCAACTAATTCTGATAAATTATTCTCAATCATTTGCTGTACACCTTGGCGATCGACTTCCAAGTGAAATTGCAAGCCAAGCACCTTGTCGCCGTAAAGGAATGCTTGATTGGCACAGCCCTCACTGTAGGCAAGACGGATGGCTTTCTCTGGCAACTCAAACGTATCCCCATGCCAATGAAAAACGGTCAGTTCTGAGGGTAAGAATTCAAGACCTTTGGATTGCTGAACTGCTTCTACTGTTTTGATTGGAAACCATCCAATTTCTTTATGTTCACCTAAATACACTCTTGAACCTAGAGCATCCGCAATCAGTTGTGATCCCAGACAAATACCAAGCACTATTTTATCTTTCGCGATCGCCTGCTTAATCAACTGTTTTTCGGCGATTAGCCAGGGGTACTGATCCTCCTCGTAGATATTCATGGGCCCGCCCAAAACGATCAACCAATCAAAATCATTTACAGTCGGTAAGAAATCGTCCGCATAAAGTTTACTAAAGGATACCGAATAGTTTTGCTCAGTTATCCAAGTCGAAATGCTGCCCAATCCTTCAAAGGGAACATGCTGTAAATAGTGGATTCTCATGATTTCTCGGTAAGGTAACTTTTCAATAAAGACCGTGTGGGGGTACAGGCAACCAGAAGAATCTCAGCGTCTTGCTCTCCAGTCGCAGAGATATCGTGTGGGAGAAACGCATCAAAATGAGCTGCGTCGCGTGGATTGAGTAAAAACTGCTCGCCTACTAGGGTCAGGATTAACTGACCAGAAAGAACATAGAGCCACTCTTCACCGCTATGCTGATAGTGATGTTCTGCTGGTCGATCGATAGGCACGATTACTCTAAGTGGATGCAAATCAGCGAGATGGTTCCCACCAGCCAGGGAAGTGTAGCGCAGCCCATTACCTTCTTGAAGCAGACGATCGCCTGCGCGAATCACAACACCCGTCGAAGCTTTTGGAGCTACTGGCTTTGAGTTTTCTGAAGTTGAGCCAAATAGGTCGGGCAGTGAAACTCCATATACCCGTACCAAGTTAAACAGAACTGCCAGTGAGGGTTGTCGTTCGCCACATTCTAAGCGTGACAAGTATGCCTCAGAAACATCTGCTTGTTCGCTCAGTTCGCTTAAAGTCCAACCCCGTTCAGTTCTTAAAGTGCGTAACTGTTGTCCTAGTTTGGTTAATTCAGACTTGAGAAGGGTCTCGAGCAAATTTTCCATAAGTTTTCTATTGAGCAACTTAATTCATTATATTGCCTATCAGGCAAGTCGATAATTTTTTTTAAAAGATCCTACAGCAGTCATGTGCCATTCATTAAAACTTTTATATGCTTGTATCATTTGTTTTAATTACTCTGGCTTACTGAAGCTCGACGTTGAAGATTAGCTTTAATCGGTAAAACAAATTGCCTGAGTGTCAAGTTATTTGTATACTTTAGGTATCTAACTATTTAGATGCTAACCCCAGGAGCAAGATGGGAGGACACAGATGTTCATAAACCGAGGTTTGAAGAAGTCTTTATCCGCTCTAATGTTGTCGATATTCGTGTTTTACTCGGAGGGCTAAATGGTCGCCCAAATTCTTTCAATTCAGGTTGGACTGCCCAAATTACTTGGTATTGCAAATGCACTAGAACCAATAGATCGTCCCTGGTCTACTGGATTTTTCAAAGAACCAGTTCAAGGAAGGATCTGGCTTGGAAGTACTAACTTAGCTGGAGACGGTCAAGCCGATCTCAAACGTCATGGCGGTGTTGAAAAAGCAGTGCTGGTGTACGCGGCTGAACACTACCCCTCCTGGCGATCGCGCAAGTTCAGGACATTGGACGGACAGGTTGGTATTTCCGTGTGCTGAAAGAAGGCGCGGTTGAGGCAGGGATAAAACTCGTGTTGCGCGATCGCCCCTTTCCACAGTGGACGATCGCACGAGCAAACCAAATCATGCACCACGGTTTGAACAACCGAGAAGCAGCGGTTGAACTGGCAAGTTGTCCCTTGTTAGCACCGAATTGGCAACGCACTTTGCTAAATCGTGCTGCTAAAAATATCAATCCTGATTGCGCCCCTCGACTCTCGGGCGAGAACTAGCAACAACGATCGCGAAAGGAAAAAATTGTGTTGGAGAGCCATCGACGTTTGGACGTTGGAAAATAATACTCAAGCAAGTTCGTGCTTCACCATAAGAATCTGATAAATCGTTGTAAGAATCTGAAAGAAGTTGAAGGTTATTAATCATTACACTCAAATCAATACAACTATTTTCACAAAATAAGGTAAATACGATGATGCTTAAAAATAAAGTTGCTTTAGTTACAGGAGCAACATCAGGAATTGGCAAAGCCACGGCACTCGCGCTCGGTCTTGCTGAGGCAAAAATCGTCTTTTCAGGACGACGTGAACCAGAAGGTAAAGTAACCGAGGCTGAACTTCGCAATGCTGGGGTTGACTGTTTGTTTGTTCGATCTGATGTCTCGAACGAAGCCGAGATTAAAGCACTGGTGCAAACCACTGTGGAAAAGTTTGGGAAACTCGACTGTGCCTTCAATAATGCGGGCATAGAGTCACCTCAAAAACCCCTGCACAAACAATCGAGCGAAGATTTTGACAAACTGATGGCAATTAACGCGCGGGGACTCTTTTTGTGCATGAAATATGAAATCCAGCAGATGTTATCTCAAGGAGCTGGCGCGATCGTCAATACTTCCTCGACAGTAGGGTTAATTGGGTTTCCAGGGGCATCTCCGTATGTCGCGAGTAAACATGCCGTCATGGGACTGACGCGCTCGGCAGCACTTGACTACGCCAAGCAAGGCATTCGGATTAATGCGGTTAATCTTGGTGCTATTGCGACTGAGGGACTCGATCGCATCCTTAACCAGATGGAGATCACGGCTGATGATTTAGCAGCTATAGTGCCGATGGGTCGCATTGCTCAGGCAGAAGAAGTCGCTCAAGCTGTTGTGTTTCTTTGTTCTGATGCTGCCAGCTACATCACTGGACAACCTTTGGTTATTGATGGTGGATACACAACTAGCTAATGAGCGATCGCCTTTTTGGCCGTCGATCATCAAATTCTTTTAAGTAAATGCAGCTAGCACCAGATGTCTAATAATGGGCAAGCAAGGCACGAGAGATCGCAGTAAACAGGTAAAACGCGAACATCGAGCGCATATTTCATTAACTCATTTATTACCATGAACAACCAAGAATCAACCATTGTTTTTGACCGAGAACGCGCTTCCAACTATGACAAGCGATTCGCTAAATTGACTCCGATGCGCAATGGACTCGATCTGTCGATCTCCATGGTGCTTTCTGAACTTCCTGACGAGGCACGAATTCTCTGCGTCGGTGTGGGAACTGGCACGGAATTGATTTACCTAGCTCAACATTTTCCCCAGTGGCAGTTTACTGCGGTAGAGCCTGCGACAGCGATGCTAGACATCTGCCGTCAGAAAGCCGAGGAGTATGGGATCGCATCCCGTTGCACATTTCACGAAGGTTATCTCAATTCACTTCCCGCGTCAGACCCTTTTCATGCTGCAACCTGTCTTTTGGTTTCTCATTTCTTTACCCAGCAGGAGGAACGGCGCAACTTTTTTCGTCAAATTGCTGCACGTCTTCTCCCCGATGGATATTTAGTCAGTTCCGATCTAGCTTCTGATATGTCTAGCTCAGCTTACCAAAGCCTTTTAAAAGTTTGGGTGCGGATGCTGAGATATTCTGAAACGCCTGCCGAGGAAATTGAGAAATTTCTCGCCTCCTATGGGCGGGATGCCGCTATTATACCTCCGCCTGAAGTTGCAGCCATTATTGCATCGAGCGGATTTGACACGCCTGTATTGTTCTTCCAGACCCTTCTCATTCACGCCTGGTATGCCAAACGATCGCATCGGAACTAAAAGCGATCGACATCGGTTTGAAAATCAATTTATGGAGAAAACACGATGACTTCAACTTTCAGTACCACGACTTTACTTCCCACTCCGCCAATTAAGCAAGCCCAACTCTATATCAACGCTAATACGCTGAAAAAAACCACAATGGAATTAGGTGGCAAGTCTGCCAACATTGTCTTTGCGGATGCAGATTGAGAAAGTGCGATCGCCAATGCTTTCTTTGGCATTTTCTACAACAAAGATGTTTCTGTTCCTTTTGGAGGCTACGAAGCATCTGGCTTTGGGCGCGAGAATGGCAAAGAAGTGATGGAGAACTATACACAGACTAAATCCATTTGGATCGATTTAAGCTAGCTGCAAAAAACTGTGAGCTTAACGATAATCGCAATTTCTTTTATCTCACTAGAGGAAACGATCGATGAAATCCAGCCAAAGCATTGTCATAGAGCGACTGCAACAAGCACAAAACGCGCACGACATAGAAGCGTTGTTAGCTTGCTTTGCACCTAACTTTAAAGGCGAGCATCCACTCCATCCCGATCGCGGTTTCCAGAGAATTGAGCATGTCCGTAAGAATTGGTCTACTATTTTCCAAGACATTCGAGACTTTCACTCAGAGTTGCTTCGTTCTTCAGTTGAAAGAAACGCGACTTGGGCTGAGTGGTACTGGTTCGGTACTCGTCCTGACGGTAAGCCGTTTGGTATGCGCGGAGTGACTATTCTTGGGGTACAAGCGGAGCGAATCGAGTGGGCGCGCTTGTATATGAAACCCGTGTAAGTGGATTGTGTTACAAGCTATTTAACGCAAGCGACATAAAAATTTGTTTTACAACAAGAGGTAACTATCATGATACTTTTTGATGATCTAGGGTCTATGGTTCGGATGAATCGCATCGGTCAGCCAAAAGAAATTGCTCAAGCCGTTGTTTTCCCTTGCTCTAATGCTGCTAGCTATCTCACTGGACAACCCTTAGCGATCGATGGTGGATACACAGCCAGCTAATGAGCAATCTACTTTAGCAGATATTGCTTGGCGATCGCAGTTCTGAATCGTTGGTTTCTAAGGGATTGACTGGAATGACATTGAAACAAGAGAAATTGAGGTAAAAAATGATTACAACAACTTGGGATCAGTATTAAAGTATAAATACCACTTCAGTCAAATTCTCCAGTCAGAGTCATTTGACGCAACAGTTTAAGCGAATTACTGGAATGATCCCGAAACAGTTTCGACCTTCATTATAAGAATCTGATAAAAAGTCGTAAAAATCTGAAAGAAGTTAAGCATTGGAACTCATTAAATAGTTCAGAATAGCCGTTAAAAAACAATTGCCAAGTTGTGTCTAATTGCCATAATAAATTGTTTTAAACTCCAAGCGATCGCTCTCTGGACTATAAAGAGTATAAGTAGCCTTTCCTGGTTCTCTCCCCACATTTCCCACGCCGACAACTGTTCTTTGAGGTGCAGTAATAGTTTGAACGGGTTGCTGATGATCTAAAGTCATTACCGAACTATTAACAGAACCCCCTTGTAATTGATATTCAAAGACTCGACCCGAACGACCACAAAAGAGATGATTAGCCTGTACTCTTTGCAAGCGGTCTAATATTTCCCAGGGTTGAGTTTCAGGGGTTAATTCATCACTGGCGCTAACAGTACTTCCATGAATTAACAAACAATCCAATTCAAAAAAACCAAAGTGGCAATTTCTTAACCACTGTACAGTTTCGCGAGATACTGAATCCCAGAGAAGTTTAGCTGTTTCTTTGCCAAAGCGATCGATTAATTCTGCTGGTTCTGCTGTCGAACCTAAACCATGTAAAGCAAAACATTGTTCTTCCCACCAACCAACACAGACTTGGGGTTGTAATTCTCCCAATCTAGGATTTTGGATCCGTTTAATCACTTTTTCGCTTTCTGGGTTCGCTGCCACCAAGTCACCCAAGATGTACAACTCTTCTAAATTTACATTAACTCTTTGCCGTTTGATATCGCTTAATACTGCTTCGTAAGCTGCTAGATTACCTTCAATTCCGCTTAATATTGCCCACATTAGTTTTGAGAATTTTTCAGGTTTTTAAAAATGATAATCATTATTATGGTACGATACGTAGAAATTTAATATTTGCTTAATTTTTTCTGATTTTACTTATGTTGACTCAAGTGTGATGATCTCTGACTATTTCAGCCTCGCAAGTTAATGCTGACTCCGAGAATAGGCATTCTGCTGCCAGTGTTGAGATTATTTCTGTTCAAAATGTCAAAACATTGGGAAACAATTGGGGAACTGCTCTGGCAAGCCTAATTTTAGCGATCGCTCTTTAAGTTAGATTTTTTTCAAAAAGGCGATCGCTTTTTTAGATTTAGTAGTTTTTAGATATTTGCGATCGCTACACAAAACTTTCTTTTGACCGTAAATTAAATGTTTAGGTTCTAAAATTCAAATATAATTAAGGCAATTTTTAATTATAAATATGTTTTTCCGAGAAATCGAGCGCGATATTAAGTTAAGTTTATCTATTTCACAATATGCCGAGGATTTGTTTGAATTAACAGATAAAAATAGAGATTTTCTTAAGCAATGGCTGCCTTGGTTAAATAATGTTCAGACAGCGTCAGATACCAGAGAGTTTATAGAATTACAGTTACTTAAATTTCAACAAGGAAAAGCATTACATATTACTATTTTTTATCGAGATAAAATTGCAGGGGTAGTAGGATTTAACGAAATTGACCATGATAACAAAATTGGCTATGTAGGTTACTGGTTAGGACAAAAATACAACGGAAAAGGAATTATGACCAAAAGCGTGAAAGAGTTAATGGAAATTGGTCATAGTTACTATTCTGTTAATCGCATTGATATTAGATGTGCGGTAGAAAATAGTCGTAGTCGGGCTATTCCCGAACGCTTGAGTTTTCAGAATGAGGGTATTATTCGTCATGCTGAAAAAGTTTATGATAAGTACCTAGATCATGTTGTTTATGGGTTGCTAACGAGCAATAATTAAAGATATCAAGATAAACAATTTTACCTCTCGCAAACATGAGTAGGATCGTCAGCTTTTTCCGCAAATTCTAAACCTCTGGCCAAACGCCAAGCAAAAATCGGCGGTAACCCAGCATCTAAAATCGCAGCACAGGTTTTTTGATAGTCATACTCCACTTCTCGTAAGTTTACTACTTCTGTCTCCGTGTCATAAATTACATAAGTGGCATTGGGACGACCGTGACGAGGTTCACCTACCGAACCGACATTGATAATTCGTTTCAGGGTAGTATTAAAACTAACAGTAGGTTGTTCCTCCTGATTAGGTTGATTAACTAAAATATGTAATTGTCCAGAATCTAGGGTGCGAACATAGGGAACATGAGTATGTCCACAAAATAATATATCTGCATCACTTGACAGGACTCTTTCTAAAGCGATAAAAGCATCCATTTCGGGTAATAGATATTCATGGTTACTACTGGGACTACCATGTACGAAACAAAGATTATCTTCTTTATAGGTATGGGGTAATTGTGCTAGATATTCTCTAACTTCAGGATGTACTTCCTTATTAGTCCATTGGTGGGCAAGCTTACCTCGTTTTTCTGCCAACAGAGAAGGATAACTACAGTCACAGGCGTTTAATCCTTCGACAATATCTTCATCCCAACAACCCTGTACGGTGGGAATATCTAAAGACCTAATTTGTTCCACTACCGCATTAGGATAAGGGCCATAACCGACTAAATCGCCGAGACAATAAATCTTTTCAGCTTTTTGCTGGTCAATATCAACCAGTACTGCCTCTAAAGCAGAATAATTTCCATGAATACAAGACATTACTGCTATTTTCATACTAATTCTACCTCTGGTTCAGTTGCTAAAGACTCTTTTACCTGTTGTTGGTAATAACTAATTGCCGATTCGGGAATACAGCAGTCTTTAATAGTTTGAGCAATTTCAGCTCGATCTAGCTTGTTACCCACAATTTCAAAACCACTCTTACGAACTGGTCTACCATCAAGCCAACGGGGTAAATTTAAGGGTTGAAATTCCAATTCAGGTTGATTAGGCATAAAATCGCCGTGATAAATTTGTCCATCTTCTAAGTCAAACATTCCTTTTACCCGAAGCACTTCACCATAAGCACCTTGGGTAAGTTCCAGCCAAAAGGTTGCTAGACTATCAAAATCTAAGATTTCTCCTGTTAAGACTCCCCGATGAATCTGCCAAGATGTTGTCAGCTTAGTAATTTGATTGCCTGAAACAATCTCATCCGCCCAAGTAGTCAATTCTGTGTTGTTGGCATCGGGAGAAATTATCGCTACTCGATGAGAGTTAAGAGTTTTGAGTAAGGGTTCGATTCCTGACAAATCCAAATACCAAGGAATTTCTAGAAAAATTAAGCTTTGATCTGCTTCTGTCAATAACGCTGCTTCCTCTCCAGTTTGATAAATCTTCAGTTGAGGATATTCACTTTGCAGATAAATCGTGTCAATGGGTAGGGAATCAGTTTGCGGACTGAAATAACCTACAGGTTTATTGGTTTGGGCTATCTGTTGACAAATCCAGTGGGTTTTACCCGCACCTGGGGGACTGGCTACGGCAATAATCATAGATGATTTTTATAATAACGATAATTAGGATAATAAATAATTGAGATGAGTTAATACCCATCTCGATAAATGGCACGCCAATCAATTAATGAAATGCAGGATTATGACGAATTAAACTCATAAACTCCTGACGAGTTTTCGCGTCATCGGCAAAGACACCCCGTACGGCACTGGTAGAAGTCCAAGAACCAGGTTTTTGCACTCCCCGCATTACCATACACATATGAGTTGCTTCGATTACTACTGCCACACCTTTTGGTTGTAAAAGTCCTTGCAAGGCATCAGCAATTTGAGCGGTTAATCTTTCCTGTACTTGCAAGCGCCGTCCATACATCTCACAAATACGGGCAATCTTTGATAGTCCAATTACTTTACCATTGGGTATATAAGCCACATGAGCGCGACCAAGAATGGGCAAGATATGATGTTCGCAGGAGCTAAACAGGTCAATATCTCTAACTAACACCATTTCATCGGCATTCTCGTGAAATACGGCTCCGTTAAGCAGTTCCTCTAAGGATTGATGATAACCAGAAGTGAGAAACTTTAAGGCTTTAACTACTCTTTTCGGTGTATCTTTTAATCCTTCGCGGTCTGGATCTTCTCCCAATCCTAACAGTAAAGTCCTTACTGCTTGACGCATCTCCTCTTCAGATACGGGGGGCTGTTGTGTAGTATTCAGCTTGGGTAATTGATGATTAATGTTGTCGATTTGATTGGGTTCAAACTTAGCTAAGGTCATGAATTGGAAATAAATTAAATTAAATTAAGCGGTAACGGAAGTAAGCAAACAGTCATTTAGCTGTTGGCGTAGTTTATCGGTATCTAAATGACGACCGATAAAGACAAGCTGGTTAGCAGGAGGAGTAGACCAACGGTCAGATTTGAGATCGCTACGTTGTCCGCATAGTTGGAAGATGTGACGTAATTCGCTTCCTGCAAACCAAATAATTCCTTTTGCCCGAAATACTTCAATTGGAAGTCGATCGGTTAAAAACTTTTGAAATTCATAAACATCAAAGGGTTTGTCGCTTTGAAATGACATAGAAACGAAACCATCGGCTTCTAAGTGAGGGGAATGATGGTGATCGTGATGGTGATGGTGATCGTGATGCTGTTGGTGTTCTTGCTTTTCGACATAACTATCTATCGGGGTTAAACCTACATCTAAAATTAACGGTAAAGGAACTTGTGCATGGTTCGTACGAATAATCCTGGGGCTTTTTTTAATGGAAGCAATATAGGTTTCTAATCCTCGTAATTGTTCCTCATCAACTAAATCAGTTTTATTCAACAACAGGATATCTGCAAAGGTAATCTGTTTAAAAGCTGCTTCGCTCTGGAAATGCTCTGGGGTAAAGGTTTCTGCATCAACTACGGTAATAACTGAATCGAGGCGAGTAATATCGCGAAAATCAGAACCAACAAAAGTTAAAATTATTGGTAAAGGATCGGCTACACCAGTAGTTTCAATAATCAAACGATCTACTTTTCCTTCCTTGGTGAGTATTTTTTTTACTGCTTCGACTAAGCCTTCATTGATCGTGCAACAAATACAACCATTGCTTAACTCCACCATGTCATCATCATAGGAGACCAAAAGTTGAGAATCGATATTGATATCGCCAAACTCATTAACTAACACTGCAACTTTTAAGTTCTGGTTATTTTGCAGAATTTGATTAAGTAGGGTGGTTTTGCCACTACCGAGAAAGCCAGTGATGATGGTGACGGGTAATTCTGGTTGGGAAATCTCTAGCATGGTGAAGAGAAGCAATATGGTTTATAAATTCCAATATAATGATAATCATTATCAAGTCAAAAAGCAATCAGATTATGAATCTGACAAGTGCGATCGCTTTAACATCTCAAAAAGCTTTCATGAACAGGAGTAATATCATGAGTTTATCCAGAGTTTTCGTTGATTTTCATAATGCTGATGAGCAAGGGCGTTTGCGTCTCAACTGTATCGGGACGATTGAAGACTTAGCACGCCAACAAGCTGAGTTGGAAAATGGGCAGCACCTAACGTTATATAGCGAAGATTTAGAGGTGGATGGAGTAGTTCAGTTTTCAGAGGATGAGAAGGTTTGGGTTGCTACAATTGATTGGAATCAAATTAGGCAAGTAAAAGCTTTCAATGAATCAACTGCACAGCGCCTTCACTTTATTTTTAAGTTTATTAGTTGAGGCGATGCCTTTCTTGTTACTAGGAATCTTACTTTCTAGCTGCTTATTATTTTTGATTGATGAAAAACAATTAATTACTAGACTACCGAAGAATCCTCTGTTAGGTTCAATTGTGGGTAGCTGTATCGGCTTTCTTTTTCCTGTCTGTGAATGTGGTAATATTCCTGTAGCCAGAAGATTATTGTTAAAGAGAGTTTCTCCCTCCGTAGCTATTTCATTTCTGTTGGCAGCACCGACAATTAATCCGATCGTAATTTGGTCTACCTGGGTTGCTTTTGGCAATCAACCTCAAATTGTAGTTTTTCGCGTCTTATTTTCTTTGGCGATCGCCACAATCGTTGGTTGTGTTTTTAGTACCCAAAAAGATACTCAGTTACTGTTGCAAACATCCTTTGCACGACGATTTAATTCTACTAATTATGCTTCTTATTCTCAATCAGATACTGAGCAAAAGTCGCCACTGTTGCAATCTGGCAGTTTTATTTTGGATGCAGGTCAAGTTTTACCCTTAAATGATTCTTTATTACTCAATACAGCGCAAAATCAATCATCGTTAAAATTTAAACGGCAATCTTTTGTAGATAATTTACTACAAGAATTTAGCGAACTGGGAGGAATGCTAGTTTTTGGTAGTGCGATCGCTGCGACGATTCAAGTTTTTGTCCCGCGCGAATTGGTCTTAAATCTGGGTCAGGATACTATAACTTCTATTCTGGCAATGATGTTATTGGCAGCCATTGTATCTATTTGTTCAACAGTCGATTCTTTTTTTGCTCTTTCCTTTGCTGCTACTTTTACTAGCGGTTCTTTATTAGCTTTTTTGGTATTTGGCCCCACCATAGATATTAAGAGTATTGGCTTAATGGCATCAATTTTTAAACCGAAAATAATTATTTATATTTTTACGATAGTTGCTCAATTAACTTTTATTTTTACTCTGGCTTATAGTTATTTTTTCTAAGCCATTACTTTTGCTATGAATTCAGTTAATACCCGAAAATCAGACCCTAACAAGCATAAAAATCATCTTTTATTCCCCTGGCTAGATGGCTTGGCTTTATTGGCTTGGGGAAGTTTATTACTCAAATATACTCTGACGGGACAATATAAATTATTAATTCACCCCAACTACTATGGCTTAGTTTTAGTCAGCAGCATCATTTTAATCGCATTGGGAATAATTAAAATAAAACTGATCCTAACTCGCACACATCAAAAAAATAGCGAACATCTGGCTTTATTTCCCCCTGGGTTTAGCAGTAGTTTACTAATCTGCGTAGCGATCGCTGGATTATTAATTCCGCCCAAAATTTTAACCAGTCAAAGTGCCATGAAGACAGGCGTGAGGGATATTCCCTTAACTCGTTCCCAACCCCAAGCTTTTCGGACGACTACTAAACCAGAAGAGCGATCGCTGATTGAATGGATTCGCACAATTAATGCCTATCCCGAACCCGATGCCTACAAGGGACAATTAGCTAAGGTTAGTGGTTTTGTACTGCATCTAGAGGAACTTCCCGATAATTACCTGATGCTGTCTCGTTTTGTTATTACCTGCTGTGCGGTAGATGCCTATCCCATTGGAATTCCTGTCAAGCTAGAAACTAGCCGTAAGACTTACCCGCCTGACACTTGGCTAGAAATTCAGGGAGAAATGAGCGCTGAAACTTTGCCTATTAAAGAGCGAGTAGATGCTAAAACTACGATTAAGAAGCGTTCTGTAGTTTTGGCTGCCAAATCAATTGAATCCATCCCAACTCCCAGAGATCCCTATAGTTATCAGTAACAAGTTATCAAGTGACTTATGACTCTTAAAAGATTATCTCAGCCGATCGACAAAATAGCGATCGCTTTAATTACTCTTCTGACTTTAATTATCGGCTTGCTAGTTTGGGGTGATGTAGCTTGTGATGATAACTGTATCTTTAATACTGGGGCGCGAGTTAATGATTTTAGCTGGCAAGATCGAACTATTGCTGGAGAAGATCGAGCCTTTGTTTTAACCTTCAATCGTCCGATCGATCGCGCTAGTGTCGAGCAAAATCTAGCGATTACTCCTCCTTTACCTGGTAAAATTAGCTGGTCTGGGCTGAGAATGGCCTATACTTTAGAAACTCCTGCACCCTATGGAGAAACATATCGCCTAGCTCTGACTGGAGCGAGAGACAGGTATGCTAACCAGACACAACAGGGTAATGTAATTCAACCTTTTACAGCCGAATTTCGTAGTCGCGATCGCGCATTGGCTTATATTGGTACTCAAGGAGATGAAAAAGGTAGATTAGTTTTATTTAACTGGACACAACAGCAAAAGTCGATTCTCACGCCTGAAAATTTAACCGTATTTGACTTTGAACCTTATCCTCAAAGAGAGGGTTTTTTGTTTTCTGCTGTCGATGCAAGTCAAGGCAAAACAGGAATTCAAGGATTGCAACTATATACTGTCGCCACTAACTTAGATGCTTTTAAAGCCAGCCAAAATAGCCCCAAAGTAGAATTGGTTTTAGATAATCAAGAATACCAAAACAATAAGTTCGATCTTTCTCAAGACGGTAAAACTATTGTTGTCCAGCGACTTAGCCTTAAAGATACTTATAACTATGGTTTATGGAAGATTGCCGAACATCAGCCCCCAGAATTAATGACCGATGCTCAAACTGGTGATTTTCTAATTGCACCTGATAGTCAAACTGTAGCTGTAGCCCAAGGAGAAGGTATTGCTTTGCTAACTTTGGCAACTAACGCCGAACCGATTGACTTTTTGCCTAAATTCGGTCAGGTGCTGGATTTTACGGCTGATGGAACTGGTGCTGCCATGATTAATTACCATACTGATAATGCTAAATTACGCTACACGCAATCATTAGTTTATGTCAATAATCTCGGAATCCAAAAAGAACTCTTAAACACAGAAGGTTCAATTCAGAATTGTCAGTTCGATCCTATGGCAACGCATCTATATTGTTGGTTAACAGAATTAACTAAAAGAAAAGTTTATATTGAAAAACCTTATCTAGCCAAAATTAACCTTAAGACTTTGCAAATTACCACCCTAGTTAACCTAACAAAGTATCAAGATAGTAAACTTAGTGTTGCACCTGATGGATTGGGAATTCTGTTTGAGCGACTAGCTAATGAACCTTCGACAACAGGCAATAATAGTAATAGTATCTGGTTAGCAATTCCTAATTCTACTCAAACTAATGTTACTACAATGATTGTCGAACAATTACCATTTGTCGGTTCTCGTCCCCAGTGGCTGCCTTAACCAACAAAGCTTGTATAGCCGTACAAAGTTAGATTAGGACATTAGTAGTAATCGGCTCGTAAATAGGAAATAGGAAATAGGAAATAGGAAGTAGTATTTCAAAAATGCGATCGCTTTGGGCATAATTTTTCGCTTAAAAAGGTAATTTAGGCAAACTAAACTTATTTGGCACAATCAAGTCAACTAAACAGTCATTAAGTTGTTGTTTAATAAAAGACTCATCTAAATTACGTCCAATTAAAACAATTTCATTTTTTGGTTGAGTCGTCCAATCATCTGCTTGCAGATCGTAGCGAGGCCCACTCAGTTGAAAAATATGTCGTGAGGGGCTTTCTTGAAACCATAATATTCCTTTGGCACGAAATACATTATTTGGTAATTGTTCTGTTAAAAAATAAGTAAATTTTTCCAGTTCAAAAGGGCGATCGCTTTGGAAAGAAATAAAACTAAAACCATCGTTTTCTAAATGATTATTAAAAGAAGAGCGATCGCGCTGAAACTCAGAAATTTGGTCTTGATAATAATTTGCTTGAGTTAAACCAAGATCTAAAATTAAAGGCAGGGGAACTTTACCATATTCGCTCTGTAAAATCCTAAATCCTGGCTTAATATCACTTATAAATGCTTCTAATTCTTCAATTTTATCCTTGGTTGCTAAATCGATTTTATTCAAAATAACCATGTCGCCATATCTTATTTGGCTGAAGGCAGCATCGCTCTCAAAATGTTTCGCATCAAAAGCTGCTGCATCCACAACTGTAATCACGGCATCAAGGCGCGTTAAAAATTTTAATTCTGTAGAGATAAAGGTTAAAATAATTGGTAACGGATCGGCTAATCCTGTAGTTTCAATTACTAAATAATCTATTTTTTCCTCTCGTGCTAAAACTTGATAAACAGCATCAACTAAACTATCGTTGATCGTACAACAGATACAACCATTATCAAGCTCTACCATATCTTCTTCCATCGAGATTAGTAGTTGCTCATCAATATTAATATCGCCAAATTCATTAACTAAAACAGCTACTTTCAAATCATCTTTGTTTTGGAGAATTTGATTGAGTAAAGTAGTTTTACCACTACCTAAAAAACCAGTAATAATTGTTACTGGCATACCAACTTTAGGGAGGGATGGTAAGGCATCGGATAAGGTAAAGTTTAGACGATTCATAATTTTTATTTTTGCGGTAATTCAGCTGTAGTTTTTGCGATTGCTTTTCTTTAAACCAATACATCAACCAACACAAGCTTCAAGTAATTTTCTTAATCTCTCCGTCTCTAAATTCTGTCCGATAAAGACTAATTTGTTTTTAGGTGTATCTTTCCATCGATCATCTTCAATCCCAAATCTTGTACCACTGAGATGAAAAATATGACGGGCGGGACTTCCTTTTAACCATAAAATACCTTTAGCACGGAAAACTTCTTCAGGCAGTTGATTATCGAGAAGGTATTGAAACTTGCGAATATCTAGAGGTTGGTCGGTTTCAAAGGAAAGAGAGGTAAAACTATCCTCGTCTAAATGATGGGAATGATCATGATGCTTGTCCTGGTGATGATGTTCACGATCGTGTTCGGTATGATGATCTTCATGACTATGATTAGAATCCCTTGTCTCTTCTTGAAAATAGCGATCTGATGCAAACAAGCCTACACTGAGAATGAGAGGGAGAGAAACTTTTCCTTTGACTGTGCGTATAATTTTAGCATCGGCACGATGTTGGTTAATTTGTTGTTCAATGCGATCGACTACCTCTGATGCTACTAAGTCGGTTTTGTTAAGTAAGATAATATCCCCGTAGGTAATTTGCTGATAGGCTGCGGTACTATTTTGTTGGGCTGTTGTGTAAAAATTATCACAATCAACCACAGTAATTATAGAATCTAGGCGAGTTTTACCTCGTAACTCTGCACTCAAAAACGTTATGGCGACAGGGAGAGGATCGGCTACTCCTGTAGTTTCAACAACTAAATAATCTATTTGTTCTCTTCGTTCTAAAATCTTATGGACGGTTTTTACTAAATCTTCGTTAATTGTGCAGCAGATACAGCCGTTGTTTAACTCGACAATATCATCATCACTAGAAAGAATTAATTCGTTATCGATTCCAATTTCGCCAAATTCATTGACTAAAACGGCAGTTTTTAATCCTTGCTGTTGAGTTAGAATATGGTTTAGGAGAGTGGTTTTTCCACTACCGAGAAAGCCTGTAATGATCGTGACAGGTAAGCCTTGTATTGATGTATCCATTATTGTCCTGAGAATTATTATTGATAAAAGCTTTAGTTAAGTTATATCAAGTCCGCTTGATTACTTCTTACGAAATCTTTGCCCCAACAGCGCGATTATTCAAGGCGAAATGAATTCGCCGAATCTCGCGCTCAAACTAAGCGAGATAAACGTCTTTGCGTCTTTGTCCTAAAGGATTCTTTAAAGGGTTAGCTCGCAAGCTCGCGTCAGCTTCGCGTCCGTCTTTGCGCGAGTTTTAATTAGATTACTGCAATATCAAAGCCACTTGCTTGGCAAAATAAGTCAAAATTACATCTGCCCCTGCCCGTTTCATACTGATCAGAGTTTCTAAAATCACTTGCTTCTCATCAATCCAACCCTGTCCAGCAGCAGCTTTAATCATGGCATATTCTCCACTAACGTTATAAGCAGCAACGGGTAAGTTGGTATATTCTTTAAGGCGATAAATAATATCTAAATATGCTAAGGCTGGTTTAACCATCACAATATCTGCACCTTCAGCAATATCTAAGGCTACTTCTTTAATTGCTTCTCTTCCATTAGCAGGATTCATTTGATAGGTTTGCTTGTCGCCAAATTGAGGGGCAGATTCTAAAGCATCGCGGAAAGGGCCATAATAGGCTGAGGCGTATTTCGCGGAATAAGCCAGAATACCAACATCCAAGTAACCAGCAGCATCCAAACCTCGACGAATTGCACCGATTCTACCATCCATCATATCGGAAGGAGCTACCATGTCTGCACCTGCTTCAGCTTGGGAGACTGCTTGTTTTACCAGCACTTCTACTGTTTCATCGTTAAGTATCTTGCCGTCTTGGACGATCCCATCATGACCATAGGTAGAAAAAGGATCGAGTGCCACATCAGTAATTACAGTAATTTCGGGTATTTCTTGTTTAATGGCTCTTACAGTACGTTGAACTAAGCCATCGGGATTATAACTTTCTGTACCTTGATTATCTTTCTTGTCTGTGGCAATTAGAGGAAAAAGAGCGATCGCATTTATCCCTAAATTAGCAGCATCGCTTATTTCTTTGAGGAGTAAATCGAGAGAATAACGATAAATTTCTGGCATCGAAGGTATTTCTACTTGTTGGTTTTCTCCTTCGGTGACAAAGACAGGATAAATCAGATCGTTAACTGTCAACTGGTTTTCCTGCACCATACGCCGTAAGGATGCTGTGCGACGGAGACGACGAGGACGGTGGTGTAAAGCGAGATGTTTAGCGTTTTGCTGGTTAGAAGTCATAAAGCCTCATTACTATTTGGCTAATTAGAATGATAATCATTATTATATAGAGATATAGATAATCAGAATTATTATTTTTAGCGAGTGAAATTACCCAACTATATAGACATAGCTATTATTGGCGCAGGAGTTCAGGCACTTACTTTAACGACTCACCTGCTGCAAAAAAGCGCAAAGCACTATCATAAATTTCTGGTTTTCGATTCTGCTGGGACATGGATGAATCAATGGCAAGAGCAATTTGCAGCTCAACAAATTCCTTATCTTCGTTCTCCTGCGGTACATCATCCCGATCCCAATCCTTACGAATTAAGAAGATTTGCCGAACATAGACATCAGGAACTGTTTCCACCTTACGACAGGCCAGGAACAGAGTTATTTAACGATTTTTGTAGTGAAGTAATTCGTCGCTGGAAGTTAGAAAATAAGGTTTATCGAGCCAAAGTCAGTCAGATTCTACCAATTAAACACGTTGCTTGTTCTCGTTTTCAATTAGTTTTAAATACGGGAGAAACTATCATTGCTCGGCGAGTGGTACTGGCTACAGGAAGCGGTAAAGTTCAGCTTCCCGATTGGGTAGATAGAATTACATCAGATTATCCCCTAGATAAGTTATCTCATTCCCAACAGATAAATTTACAACGACTTCATTTAAAAGGAGAACGCATTTTAATTATTGGTGGTGGCTTAACAAGCGGTCATTTAGCTATGGGTGCAATCAATCTTGGTGCCACTGTGACGTTAATGACCAGAAAACAATTACAATCAAAAATCTTTGATGCCGATCCTGGTTGGTTAGGGCCTAAATATCTTAAAGACTTTGATGCTGAAATAGATTGGCATACTCGTTACCATAAAATTCAGCAAGCACGTAATGGCGGTTCAATGACTCCTGAAATGATTTTGCAACTAAAAAAAGCAGCAAATGAAGACAAAATTATGATTGATGAATGCTGTCAAGTAAGTTTAGCGCAATGGCACAATCTCTGGCAGGTTAGCTGTCAAGATGGTAACAAAGATCAGTTTAATCGTATCTGGTTAGCCACTGGTACGAAATTTGATGCTTCAGCTCATCCTTTACTCAAAGATATACTTCCAGCCTATCCCACAGAAATAGTTAACGGCTTACCCGTATTAGATAACTATTTACGTCTACCCAAGTCGAATTTTTTTATTATGGGTGGTTTGGCTGCATTACAAGTTGGCCCTGTAGCCAGAAATATCGGTGGTGGGAAAATGGCTTGCGATCGCATTGTGCCAGCAATTGTTAAACCCAGTTTGGTAATCTAAAAATTAATTAATTTTTTTTCTCGATATATAGTCAATGAATAAAAACGAGACTCTAAAAATCTCAACAAATGAGATGAACTGGTTAATCTCCATAGAGTTGTGCGATAAAGAGCGTGATGGACAATTCATTCAAGAATTAACTAAAGAAAATTTCTACGATTACTTAAACAAAACAATTGGTTGGAACGAAAATCGTCATCGCGAAGAACCGAAGTTTCCAGAACGATATCTTATGTTGTTTCATGAAAATGACCCCATCGGTTTTATGTCATTGCGAAATTAGCCTAATTGCTTATATCTTGAGACATTACAGTTGATTCAACAATATCGAGGGCGTGGGATTGGCACTGCGTTGATGAAATTTATTGAGGATACTACTATAAGAAGAGCAAAGGATAAAATTCAACTAAGAGTTTTCAAAGACAACCCAGTCCAGTCTCTATATCGGCGAATTGAATTTAAGATCGTTGAAGATGAAGGCTGGTGCTTTTTGATGGAGAAAGTTTTGGAGACTGGCTAAAAGTTTTGTTTTATATCCAGTATGTATCAATGCGTTAAGTTAACTACAAGGTTAGTTAAATATCTTACTAGGATTTTACTTATAAATTGATTGCTCTTCAATATTAACTATCACTATGACTACAGCAACTAATCCAACTAAACTTAACTTCGATATCGGCGGGACAAAGAACTTTTACAATTGGAATTGGCAAGACAAACAATATCAAATCGTCTACGAAACTATCGGACAAGGCAACCCTGTATTAATACTGCCTGCATTTAGTACGGTTTCTAGTCGCACAGAAATGAAAAGTATTGCTAATATCCTTGCTGCACAATATCAGGTTACTGTTTTAGATTGGTTGGGTTTTGGCGATTCGGAATGTCCTCCTGTAGATTACAATCCGATTTTATTTCAACAGTTATTACAGGATTTGGTTAAATCTATTTTTAATACTCCAATTATCCTCATTGCTGCTGGTCATGCTTCAGGATACGCTCTAAAACTGGTACAAGATAATCAATCTCTAGTCTCCAAATTAATCTTGATCGCTCCCACTTGGCAAGGCCCTTTACGGGTGATGGGTTTACCTGATGGAGTAAGAAATGGGGGTAAAAACCTAGTGCGATCGCCTATTATTGGACAAGGGTTATACTATCTCAACACCACGCCTTCTTTTCTCCGCTTGATGTATAAACGCCACGTATATGTCGATGAAACCAAACTAACCCCTGAATTTATCGCTCAAAAACACCAAATCACCTCAAAACAAGGCGCAAGATATGCCCCTGCTGCTTTTGTTACTGGTGCGATCGATCCTGTGGCGACTAGGGAAGAATTTTTAAGCTATTTATCATCCGTATCTATTCCTGTATTTATAATACTGGCAGAAAACGCACCACCCAAATCAAAAGCCGAAATGGAGGCAATGGCAGCATTAGAACCAGTGCAAACAGTTAGATTATCTGGAACTCTAGGCATTTATGAAGAGAATTCTCAAGCGGTAACAGAAGCGATTCAGCATTTTATTTAGCGATCGCATAATGTCCCTCAGATCTAAAACAATCCTGATTTGTTCATTTCCAGCCAGTAAATTTTCATCCTAAAAACCGTTTTTCTTCTTATGAGATCGATTATCATTATCTAAAAGAGCTGAGGAATTAAATTATGGTAGCGACAACCACTAATACCGTCCCCGTTACTGTGCTGACTGGCTATTTGGGTGCAGGAAAAACCACCCTTCTCAACCGCATACTGACTCACGAACACGGAAAGAAAGTAGCGGTAATAGTTAACGAATTTGGCGAAGTGGGTATTGATAACCAACTGGTGATTGATGCTGATGAAGAAATCTTTGAGATGAATAACGGCTGTATCTGTTGTACAGTCCGTGGGGATTTGATTCGGATTATCGGTAACTTAATGAAGCGTCGTCATAAATTCGATCATTTGGTAATTGAAACCACTGGTTTAGCCGATCCTGCCCCTGTCATTCAAACCTTTTTTGTCGATGAAGATCTGCGAGATAAGATTGCTTTAGATGCAGTCGTCACTGTAGTTGATGCCAAACATATCCAACAACATTGGGAAGCAGATGAAGCCCAGGAACAAATTGCTTTTGCTGATGTGATTCTTCTCAATAAAACCGATCTGGTTAGCCCTGAAGAATTGGCAGAGTTGGAAACCAAAATCAAAGGCATGAATGGGATGGCGAAAATCTATCGGACTCAAAACTCTGAGTTAGCGATGGATGCCTTGTTAGGAGTGCAAGCATTCGATCTAGACCGCGCTTTGGAAATTGACCCTGAATTTTTAACCGAATCTGCCCACGAACACGATGAGACGGTAAAATCTTTTGCCATTGTCGAATCTGGAGAATTAGATGGGCCAAAACTAAGTAACTGGTTGAGTCAACTACTACAAATCAAAGGGGTAGATATCTTTCGCATGAAAGGCATTTTAAATATTGCTGGGGAAGACGAAAGGTTTGTTTTTCAGGGAGTACATATGCTGCTTGATGGTAAAGCAGATCGCCCTTGGAAAGAAGGTGAAACCCGTAAGAATGAATTAGTATTTATCGGACGCAATTTGGATGAAGCCCAACTGCGAGAGGACTTTAAACAATGTTTGATGTAGGTGTAAGAGGGAAAGTATTATTTCAGCCTCAGCCCAAGTGGCGGGGTAATCTCTCGGAATATGTTACAGCAGTAGCTTGGTCGCCTGATGGTATTTTAGCGGCTAGTTCGGCTGCGGGAGAAGTAGTTTTATGGCAAGATGGCAGTCTCATAAATCTATTACCTGCGGGATTAGCATCGATAGACTGTCTGGCTTTTTCCGCTGATGGTAAGTTTCTAGCTGCTGGGGGACAAAATGGTCAAGTCAGAGTTTGGGAGATGATCCCCACTACCCCCCTTAAAAAGAGGGGGAAACAAGAACAGGAAGTGAAATTAATTGCTAGTTTAGATAATGCGCCAAAATGGGTAGATAAACTGAGTTGGCATCCTACTTGTAATCAATTAGCTTTTAGTTTAGGGCGTTATGTTCAAATTTGGGACGCTGATAGCCAAACAGTGATTACTACATTGCCTTTCGCTAGCTCTTGTGTACTAGATTTAGCTTGGCAACCGAAGGTCGCAAATATTGCGATCGCAGGTGATGGTGGAGTCAAGATTTGGGATACTAATAATTGGAATGATGATCCCTTTTTAATTGAGATGCCGTCGGCTAGCATTGTTACTGCTTGGTCTAGCGATAGTAAATATATTGCTTCGGGTAATTTAGACAATACCATCACTGTTTTAGAATATGGTAGTTCTCATCCTTGGGTAATGCAGGGTTTTCCTGGTAAGATTTCCAATTTAACTTGGTCGCAACCATTGTCAAATAACACTCCTTTACTGGCAGCATCGAGTGTAGAAGGCATTGCTGTCTGGAAAAAAGCAGCGGAGGATGAAGATGGGTGGGATGCCAATATTTTAACTGTACACGATAGTAAAATTCAAGCCTTACAGTTTCACCCTAACAGTTTATTACTCGCTTCTGCTGCTGATGATGGCTGGTTGGTTTTGTGGACAAAAGCCAAACAAGTAGGGCAAATATTAGATGGTGCTAAACACGGCTTTTCCTGTCTGGCTTGGGATAGCGATGGTCAACAGTTAGCTGCTGGAGGTCAAGATGGCGAGTTATTTGTTTGGTTGGAGTCTAAACGAGGTAAAGGTTTTGGTTGATTTCACTTGAAGAGTTGCGATGCTACTTACATCCCAAAACCATAGCTGCAAAAGTTTTAGGTTTTCTTTATTTATTTTTAGATGCCTCTCAGCTTGCATTCTTAAGATCTAATAAATCGATCAAAGTTTTTAGTTAACCTATTTTCAACTATCTATTTTTTGCGCATAGCCCCAACCGTTTTGTTCATAAAAATTACTATAGTGTGGATGGGGTTTAACTAATAATTCCCAAACTTTGCGGACTTGTGGCGTAGTTCTCTCTTCTTCAGGTTTACGCAAAGCCCATTTCGCATCAAGATGTTCCATTGTCCAATCGAGGTCATCAAAAATCATCCAGCCTCCAGGTTGCAATAGCTTATCAACTAAAAAGAACGCTAGCCCTGTATTGTACCAATCATGACCACCATCAACATAACAAAGATCGAAGGTTTTTTCTTGTTCTTCAATCAGCTTCATCATGCGCCAATTATAGGAGACAGGTTCATAGTAAAATTCAACTGTATTTAAATAGCCACATTTTTCTAACAACTCCTCTATATTAGGTTGACGTTTTTGTGCGCTTTCTAGATCTATAGATACAATTGAACCTCCTCCTGCTTCCTCAAGAGCAGCAGCCATATAGCAAGTAGATACTCCATGAAAAAATCCTAATTCTAAAATGCTAGAGATATTATGTTGGTGAATAAACTCTTGCATCACCTGAGCTTTTTTCAAACTCATATATGGCAAATTTTCTACTACTTGTTTAACTTTGATTAAATTCATTTAATTGGTCTGCTATGTAGTCAGAAAAGTATAGTAATAATTGATAATGTTTTACCGACGGCAATAATAATTTCAGAGTATTAATTCTTAAATTAAATAATGTAGCAGTAGGCAAATTGAATATTTAAACATATAAAGTTGATTCACAATAACAAAGAAAAAATGTCTTGGCAAGTGTTCACGCTCAAACTAGAAAGGCGATCTTTCTTAAAGAAGGGACAAAGTAAATTAAGCCCATCTGAGACAATAATTTGACGGATTGTAACTCCAAGTAAAATTGCTATTGAAAATATTGAGCTTCTTACAGACAAAATCACTAAATTTTGTGAACGTTGTAAAATACAAGAATTTGCCTTGTTTGGTTCAGTATTAAGAAGCAATTTTAATAACCACAAACTTAGTTAATTTGACTTATATAAAAAATTAAGATGAATTAATTTTGCTTGTCAGTAAAGAGTTGGAAAAGTTAATTTAATTCTTGAAACATAAAAAAGTAGTGCGATCGCCTCAAAAAAATTAGATTATTAGATTTTTTTATCTATATTCCCTGTGAATATTAAACAGAGCGATCGCAATTCTTTTAACCCAATCACCTTTTTTATCATACTAATAATTATACTTATGATCCCTCTTCTCAGAATTATCTATGTTGGTGGGCAAACAAATGATGTGTAAAAAGTTTTTACTTGTTAAATTTTGCCCGTCCTACGAGAGCGCGACTGAAGTCTATGTTTTACCTAGTTATACACTCCGAGAAAGTGCTGCTTGAGTAAATAAGAAACATTACATAAAGTTGAAAGTAAAATCATCATTAATGACACTTAACTTGTGTCAATTAAGAACAGTTAACTTTTAATATGATGAAAAATCGTATTTGCGTCGATTGAGTTGAGTGATTCTAAAGGAATAGAAGCAGCTTTTATTTCTTCTTCTGAAAACAAATCTTTTATTGATACGGTTACTTCAGAATTTTTCCAGATTTTTCTTACCATGTCAGGAAAATCTTCTTTCCCAAAAAGCCTGACGTGATCTTCTTGTTCAAAAAGCTTCTTTCTTTGTTCATCAGATAGATCAGATGATATATTTTCTCTAGTAATATTGCCTCGGAAAGGAACAGTAAAAAAATGATGCCCTCCTTTTTTTGTCACTCTCTCTAATTCTATTAAAGTATCTTCAACAGAGCAGCAAATATGTTCTAATACATGATTATGAATTATTATATCAAATAAATCAGAAGGCATCTTTTTTAGATCTTCACATATATCTATCTTAAAAATTTTACAGTATTTACTGTTGTAACGTTTTGGATCTAAATCGCAAGGATGATATAAATCTTTTGACAAAGAGCGAAATTTTCTGATTAGAGGGAATTCTGGAGCAAAGTGTAATATTCTCATTTCAGGCTTAAAAACTTCAAGACGTTCTAAAACCATCCAAAGAAGTCTAGTTCTCTCTACAGAAAGGCAATTTACACAACGAACTTTTTTTCTATTATTGAAATCGATGAAATCATTAGATTGGCAAATAGGACATTGAATCATACTCATGATCATTAACTTTTTTATTTTGATTAAGTATTTTCTAACTAAGTAATGTGAAATTATTTTCTATGTAAATTCACAGCTTTTTTCGCGTAACAAACACTTATGACATATCAATAAACAAATATGTAATATGATGGTAGCTAGTTTTTAAAGCAAACTTTTTTGTGACTTCTATATTCTTTTTCACAAAGTGTAATTAATTCTGCCTTTAGCAATTATTTGGGCTTTTGGAACACAAACGTTATCAGTCGATGAATATCGCAATTTGTTTGATAATCAGGGCTAAGGATGCTAACTTGATAATTCCTCTTTTCTAACTCTTCAATTAGATCCTCGCCAAAATCTACATATACCAAAGATTCTTGTCTGCCACCTTGAGGTAGGGGAGCAGAATGATATCTTGCTTCTACTAAATGAATATCTTCCTCACCAGCAGTATCTACCCGATAAAAAGTTTCTTGTCTCATTGGTAACTGGACAGGTATACTACAGACATGATAGCCGCCTGGTTTGAGGACACGCCAAATTTCTTGAAAAGCTTGCCAAGGATGTCTTACGTGTTCCATGATATCTGAAGTAATAACTAAATCAAAGAGATCGCTTTGATAAGTTAAACTTTCTAAATTCTGGCATTGAAGTCCGTCTCTGTAATCACCTGGTGTTACATCAGACCAAAAATAGGAATTTGTATAATTGATAAAATTTTTAAAGTATTTACGGAAAGGACCAATAACCCCAGGTTCATAGATGGATAGCTGTTGGAAGTTTCGATCTTGAGCCAAATCTTTAAGTAAAGTAATATTTGGTTTAGCGAAAATTTTAATAATTGCGTCTGTTTGACCACGATAACGCAAGGAAGACTTACAATTACAGCATTGATATCCTTCCCTTAGAGAATTATTATTTTTGTAAAAAGTTTGTTCTTCACCACATAAATTACAAAAATCATCATAACTAAATTCAGTTAATTCTTTTGATTCTGGAGATTTTTTAACATTTAATAATGACATATTAGTTTTAGAAGTAAGTTTGTCTGCTGTTGTTTTGACAGTATTTTCTAAGTTAATAATATTGTCACTAGATTGTAAAAAATTAGTAATTGAGAATCGATTACCATCTTCAGAAATACTTTTTTTAGTAAAGTATTTATCTATACGATTTAAAATTTTATCAACTCTATTTTCCCAATCAATATCTGCCAAAATTTGTTTTCTTTTATCAGTATTAGGTTTGATTTCTTGTCCTTTTAATATTTTTTTAATCCCTTGATTAAAATCTTCTTTGTCTGAGGCAACATAAATATTGCCTGCAAATTCTTCAATATTAGAGATAGTAGTAGTTACTATAGGAACACCAATAGCAAAATATACATATAGTTTAAGAGGATTCATATTTTTAGTCAGCTTATTATCAAGATGAGGAATAATAGCTACATCAAAATTTTTAATATATTTAGTTGCCTCATCGTATGATTTTACTCCCAAAAGAAAAATATTGGCATACTTCACTAGTGAAAAAATTTGCGAACTTCCATGAGCAGAACCAATTAAAACTATATTCCAATCAGAATTTTGAGTAGCTATGTATTCTAGTAATTCAATATCAATTCTGTCTGATAAATTACCAACATAACCAATAATTGGGCCTTGTAAAGTATTTAAAAACTCTGGTTTTAACCAATCTTTAGTATGAGAAAAAATTTCTGAACCATTGGGAACTACTTCAATATCGGAATTAAAAGGTAGGAATGATTGTCGTACTGGTTCACAATTAGTAAAAACTAGGTTGGCTTTTGATAAAATTTGCTGATAATTTGCTGATAATCTTTCAAAGTATTGAGGCTTAACATCCCACTGTCTTTGATCATCAATGATATCTGCAATTACACAGCCAAAATTTAATTCCTGATGCAATTCAGGAAATTCAAAGTTAACAGGACAAACCCAAGCTACTGTGTTGTGTCCTACTCCTGCTTCTTGAATAACTTTTTTAACAAAATCAGGATAATCTGATTTTTTAGGTAAAGTTTTACCTAAAAAATTTTTGCTAGAACTTTTATCACAATAAACAAAAGTTCGTTTAAGTATTTTGTTAGTATCTTTTAATCCTAAAAATCTATCTAGAGTATTAGTAAAGACTAAATTGTTTTGACTAAATTTAGCTTTAGGACCATACTGAACTGTTTCTTGCAGCTTTTCAGCAGATATAGGTGCATCAAAATGAATAATTTTATTAATGCGATCGCTTTTGGCTAAATACTTGGCAATCATATCTTGACGACGACCATAAATGTCTGAATCATTCTGCTTCCAGAAAAACAAAACATTAAAAGGTTCGTTTTTATTAATTGCAACAGAGGTTTTATTTGTTGAAAAACTTTTGATTGAATTTAACGATTTCTGATTAAGAATTTCGATCCCAGTTTCCTGAGCAATTAGTTGGAATACTTTTATATATACTTCTGGAAAAGGTTTAAGTTTATTTTTAGCTATAGCCAGGGTTTGTTTAATCCGTTCGGCGTTGACTCCATAAGTAAATTCAGTCATAAAACTATATCTTTCACGACTGTGTTTGGAAAACTTATTATTAGGATCTTGAAAAAAGTTTTCAATCACTTGTTCTAAATTTTCATCATCAACAGCAATTACCGATTTACTCACTATCAAATCCTGTAAAGGTGGTACCTTAGTAACAATTGTCGGCACTCCCATTGCCATAGCATCGGTTAATTTAGCTGGAATTTGATAATCTGCAATAAATGAATTAGGATCTTGCAAAATACAAATCAAGTCTGCCATCGAAACTAACTCTGGAAGTTTTTCCCAGGGTTGATTGTCATGAAAATCGATTCTGGCATTTTTGTATTTAGCAAACTGATTAGCAACTTGTTTATCTGTGATTGTGCCGATAATACAAAGAACTAAACGGGGATCGTTAAGATTCTCTAATGCTTGAGCAATACGAAATACACCTTTATGAGGTCTAGGTGTTCCTAAAAATAAGATTACACGATCGCGATCTTGATAACCAAAGTGTTGACGAATATTAATACGGTTGTATAATTGCGGATCAAAAATATTTTCATTGCGAGCATGTCTGACAATTACTCCCCCAAAACGTTGCTGTAAAGCAATGTTGGAAACAGTAAGAGCATCAGCAGTAGGAATCAAACTTTCGGCAAATCTTGTCCAAATCTCGCCGTAAGGTTTATACCAATCATTATTTCTTGAAGACTGTATTAAGTCGTCAAACGAGGCTAAGGGTTTATTTTTGAAAAACGATAGTTCGTGATCGTCAACATCTAAAATTAAAGGACACTGACTATAGTGTTTAATTAGCATCCCAATAAATAAACTAGGAAAACGAGGTTTACTAACATAGACAAAATCATATTTTTTGCTTTTAGCCAGCTTAATTGCTCCCTGGACAAAATCTTTAAAACTCGAAGCAGGAAAGATATTCATTTCCAGATCCTGATTTTGAATAGGAGACCAAATTTCGCTACCATAAAAAGGAAAAATTGGGCCAATAAGTTCAACATTGAAGTGTATTTTTGCCATGTCCGCTAGTAGATAGGCTCTACCAACAGGATTATGACTCATATCCCAAGAAACTACTGCTCCTTTCAGATTTTTTTCTGTAGAAACACTTTTAATCACAGAAAAATCAACCGAGCCATCTGACTGACTTAATGGTGGAGATAGAGGTTGTTTGACTTGAGTGGAACTATTTGATAATTTTACAGTTTTTTGGAAATTTCTCAATCGATGTTTTTCTAAGCTTAGTGATTCAAGATGATCTGCAAGTTTGACAGTAACCCAGTCTGGTTGCTTGGGATTTAATTCCAGAGATTTTTGATAATGTTTAACACTACTAGCTAGTTCTTCTTTAACTTCAAAAAAAATTCCCATCGAACGATGTATTTCATCGCTATCTGGATATAAACTTAAAGCCTTTTCTCCCACTTCTAAAGCTTCTTCTATATGACCTAATTTAGTTGCAATGACAATTGCACTACCATAAACCCATTTAGGTGAATTTTTATCTAAAGAAATAGTCTCTTTATAACAGTTTAAAGCTCCAATTAAATCATTTGCTTTATATTTTTGAGGCCCTTCAAAATGCAGTCGGCTTATTTTTTTTTGTCTTTCTATTTCTAATTGAGATATAGAATTATTATCTATCTGAAGATAATTATGAACTTTTTGATTTAAAGAATTTTGATATGTTTTTAATACCTGCTGAATTTGCTCGGATTGAGGATAAATTTGTAAAGCTTGATTTCCTAGCTCTAGTGCTTGCTCCAAGCGTTGAGTTTGAAGCATTAAAGTAATTGCACTATTATAAATAAAAGCTGGTTGATTAGGATTTAATTCAATTATCTCTAAATAAAAAGCGATCGCTTCTTCTAATTTGCCTTCTTTCTGTTTAGTAACTGCCTGAGTAGTTAACCATTCAGTGGAAGAAAAATTATTTAATTGTTTCCCATTCTTTTGAGGCTTAAGAGATACCATATATTTAGGTTAAATAAATAACTTGAGTTCAATAGTTTTGAGTGAAATATTTACAATAAATCGATATCATTTAATTAACAAAACAAATATTATAAAATGTTTCTAAAATTATATATAACTATATCTTAAAATAAGCGCATGTCAATAGCTATTGTTTTTTTTACTTGTCTTAAATTCACTTAAAACCTGGTTTTATCTACGCAAAAATACTTATCTATTTAAAATAGACATATTTTTTTATTATTACAAATAAAGATTATTGAATATTTGCTGTAATTTTTCTTTTATTTCTTCAGGAGTAAAAGGTGCGGTCGCACTTACGCTATTAGCTGCTAATTTATTCCATAATCCTTCATCTTGATACAATCTAATTATTTGTTGCGCGAATTCCTGGGCTTCGTTGGCTTCTAAGACATTTTGCTCGTGAGTCAAATTCATGCCTTCAATCCCCATTGTTGTCGCAACTATGGGTAAGCCATACTCTAAACTCTGACCAATTTTGCCTTTCATACCTGCACCGTATCTTAAAGGGGCAACAAATAAGCGATGATTCAGAAAATAGGGAGTCACGTCAGCCAGATAACCAGGTACAGAAACACGTTTATCCTTGCACAAAACCGCAACCTCCTCTGTGACATTGCTACCCAAAAGAGTAAGAGTTAATTCTGGTAGTTGTGACCAAACTAGAGGCATAATTTGCTCACACAACCAAGACACTGCATCAATATTTGGTGGATGGTTATAACTGCCAATAAACAGTAATCCCTGACGTTGTGCGAAAGAGGGCTTTTCTTCTGCATAGGGAAGATGTAGGTTAGGAACTACTGCTAAATTGGCTATTTGTTGCTGTTGTAAGATTTCTTGTTCTACCGTAGTTACTGTAATGGTTAAATCGGCATCATGAGCAGCTCTTAATTCCCGCGACTGCATCCTTATCCAAGAACGCATCTTTTCAATGCTTTGGTCGCCTAGCTCTACAGATCTTTGTATTCTAAGATAATGGAGGTCTACAGTATCGTAGATTAGCTTAATCTGGTCATGCTGACGAATTAACGGGGCATATTTTTCATATAACTGAGGACGACATACCCAAGCGATATCAACTAAAGGGAGTAATTCCACTAATTGTTGTTCAATAGTTCTATCATATCCTGGCTCAGTGTAGACTACTTCAACGGCTAAATCTTGAAGCATTTCGACATAGGGTTGTTCTTTTGCCCCGTTATCTGGCAAAAAGATCACATGAAAATCAAGCTGTTTAAATACCTGTATTAACTGCCAAAGACGACGTGCGCCTGATTCTTTATCGTAGCAGGGAGCATAAATATCTATGACTAAAATAGTTTTGTTGCCTAAATGTCTTCTACTTGCAGCTTCTACTCCAGACAAACTTCCATTTACAGGATATGTTTCGAGTTCTGCTGCCCATTTTTGCTTAAATTTAGTCATATTTACTGACTGATAGCGTTTGATGCTCTTTGTTAATTCAGTACCGCAACTTATCCCTTCATAATGGACAACTATGGATTTGGGTTGATACATCACCTTTAATCCCAGTTGATGACGAATAGCAAAGCAAAGATTAGTATCTTCATAATAGGCAGGGGCAAGATTGATTTCTAAGCCATTAAGAGCAGTCAACACCGATTTTCTGACCAGCAAACTAGCAGCAGAACAGTAATCTACAGTCCGCAGATAATTATATTGGGGAGCATTAGCATTCGCTTTTCTGCCATAGTTCCAGCCTGAACCATCTTGCCAAATTATGCCTCCCGCTTCTTGTAAGCTGCCATCGGGATAAATAAGTTTTGAGCCAACTGCTCCCACTTGGGGATCTTGCTCACAGATTAATAGTAGTTGTTCTAGGGCTTGAGGTCTTAATTCAGTATCGTTATTGAGGAAATAAATATAGTCCCCTTTGGCTGTCGCAATACCTCGATTGCAACTATGAATAAAACCTAAGTTTTCTGGGTTGTCGATGCGCTTTAAGCCTTTAACCTGTTCTAAGATTGTGACTGTCTGATCGGTAGAGCAGTCGTTAATCACAATCACTTCGATGGCTAGCTCTGAGCTAATATGTTCGGCAATTGAACACAAACACTTAAATGTGTAGTCAATCTGATTATAGACAGCAATAATAATTGAAACCTGGGGAGAATCGTGACTAGGTAACTCTAGCAAATACTGATGTTTTCCTAGCTTCTGTGACTTGGTTACAGTTACTTTAGATAAGAGGGTGGCAGTTTTTTCTCCTCTAGCAATCCTGACAACTAGATCCTGAAAATCTAGTTCAGGATTTTTTTTCACCAGTATTTCACTCAAACCCATTGCCAACTCAATATTACGGGGTTGTAATCCTAACCCAACCTGATATATAACGATCGCCTCATCTAATTTATTTTGTTTTAATAAAGCCTTCCCCAAACCCAGATATAGTTGGTGGTTTTGTTTATCTAAAGAGATTGCTTGATGATAAAGTTCAACATTATCTGGATCTTGAGCAATTTGCTCTAGCGAATAGGCAAGAGCTTCTTGTCGTGATTTTATACTACGCAAGTATAACATTTCGCCAATTTTCCGACGTGGCTCAGGTAAATTGGGGTCGATTTTTTGAGCGGTTTGATATGCTTTGGCTGCTTCGTCCCACTGTTCTAATTTAGCTAGAGCTTCTCCTAAGTTGTAATGTGACCATATAAAATCAGGTTTAAGCTTAATTGCTTGACGGTAATAGTTAGCAGCTGACTGCCATTGTTCTAGCTTGAGCAACACATCCCCTAAATTATTGTGCGACCAAGAATATTTGGGCTGAATAGCGATCGCTTGACGATAAGCCTGTACAGCTTTGTCCCATTGTTCTTCACGGGCAAAAACTTCACCTAAATTGTGCTGGATGTCTGCATTATTTGGCTCTAGCTCGACTGCTTTTTGATAACATGCTAAAGCAGATTGCCATTGTTGCTGCTGATAAAAAACTTTGCCTAATAAGAAATAACTACGACTCTGATGCGGATTTATTTTTAGCGCCTGTCGACAATAATTCTCCGCTGCTTGATAGTTGCCGATTGCAATTAAAACTTCTCCCAGCCGCCAATAAGCTTCAATCCAGTCGGGCTTGCTACTTATAGCTCGGCGATAACAGGCGATCGCTTGTTCAACTTTGTTTTGCTGGAGCAGCTTATCTCCTAGTAGATAGTGATTCTTGGCTGAGGCTTCCTGGGGTTTGAGGCTGAAACCTTGATAGTAGGCTAAATTGGCTTGTTCATGATTATTGATTTTTGACCAAGCTTTACCTAAATGGACATAGTACTGAGCTTCTTGAGGAGCGAGTTTCGTTGCTTGCTGGTAACAAACAATTGCTTTTGACCACTGCTGCTGCTCAAAATATAATTGACCTAACTCAAACCGAATCGATGCTGAATTGGGCTGTTGAGATGCTGCTTGAAGATATAGTTTGATCTTATCCTTGATAGTGGTTTTGGCTGACTGTAATTGAGGTAGGTGCTGATTTTCCTTGCTTTCAGGCAGTCTCATCATTGGCGACTGAGGCTTTGCAACACCTGCTTTGGTCGAACCAGGATTAAGCAAACTGCTAATTTGCTGCAAGGATTTTGATTGAGCTGATGGCAGGTTAGGTTCTGTTTGTAACTGAGCTAGCTTTTGATAATAATACAAAGCAGTTTCCTGCTGACCATCTTGCTCCAAGGCATCAGCCAACCTGGCATAGGCATTAAGAAAATTTGGCTCTAAATCTAAACAACTTTTATAACAGGCGATCGCCTGCTGCCTATTTCCCTCTGCTAGTAAATTATTGGCTAGATTAAAGTGATTTTGTGGTGACAGCATATTCGGTTGAATAGCGATCGCCTTAAAAAAACAGTCTGCTGACTTGTTATATTCCCCCAGTTCATTCCAAACTCTAGCCAAGTTGCGGTACGGTAGCGCAAAATCAGGATCGAGGGTGCTGGATTTCTGATAATGTTCAATTGCCTGCTGCCATTTTTTTTGCCTGGCATAAATACTGCCTAAGTTACAGTAAATCTCTGCCATGTCGGCTTTAGCTTCCAGAGCTTTTGCATACATACCAATTGCTTCAGCGCTTTTTCCCGAACACTGGAGACAGTTGCCCCAAATTTTATACGCCGTCGCCATTTTCGGGCGAACTCTTAATGCTTCCTGGCAAGCTGCAATACTTTCTGACCATTGCTGTTGCTCAAAATACAGTAAAGCTTGCCCAATATAAACGTCTGCAACAGATATCTCTGCGGGAGGTGAAGAATCTGTCTTCGTCTGAGGGACACGAGGCAATAAGACAAACTGTTCACTTGGCTGAGATTCCAGTTTAATGCTGTTGCCGTCGGCAGAAACATGGATCAAACCTAAGTTACTCAAATCAGACTCTAAAGATTTATGGGGCATTTTTGTTGACCACTTGGCTTGTGGACTTGACGTATTTGGAGCTAAATTGAGATTTAAAGAATTCGGAGCATCCGTCACTCTATCTTTCAATAAAAGACGGTGAATTTGTTTTTTATCTATCACTACAGTTTTGGCTTGATGTTAATAGCTAATCTTAGAGTAATAAGATTACTTATTGAGGAGTAAATAGTTACTTGGGCGATAATAATATTATTAGGTATAACGATACTTTGTCATTCGATGCTTTAAGTTATAAAACTAAAAAAATTGCTTAGCATTTGAATTAAATAATATTTATAGCCTATACAATACCAATCAATTTGCCTGATAACAATAGTAAATATACTTAAATTGTATTGAAGTTTAGATTAATAGTAGTAATCACTAACTTAATATCTTTAAAAATAATTAAAATATTTGGTAGCCTAAATATTTTAGTAACGAATATCCACTCATTATCTAAAAGCTAGTTGTTTAAATGTTTAAATAGCGATCGCAAAATAAATTAAAAATTAAAAAACGGCACAATTATATGCCGTTTCAAAACTTCATTGCTATTTAGCTTATGGCTAATTAAAGAGTGATGATTTAATTAGCAACTTAAACGCAATTTTGCTCTAGAGTAATTCAAAATCTTCGGTAGAATTTACAGAAGCATCTAGCTCTTCAAATTTAATTATTTCTTCGCCATCGACGGAAACTATACCAGTAGCCGTATCATAGCCCACTTCGTTGTTCCCTGTTAGACCTTGAATAGAAATTTGATCTTCATCAATATCAAAATCAGCAACCGTATCCATTGAACCATCGGCAAAGTTTTCTAGGTTAAAGACAAAGATGTCTTTGCCTTCGGCGCCAAATAGAATATCTGAACCTTCACCACCACGGATAATGTCGTTGCCATCACCAGCATAAACCACATCATCACCTGTATAGGCAAAAATCAGATCGCCACCTGTTCCTCCCAGGATACTGTCGTCACCATCGCCACCGCCGATAGTATCGTTGTCAGCACCACCAAGAACAAAATCATCTCCATCACTAGCTGAAAGATAATCATTTCCAGCCAAACCCTTGATTAGTTCACCATCATTAGTGCCATACAGAATGTCTGCATTTTCTGAGCCAATAATATCTAATCCTTCACCGTTAAAATCGGCAACATCAATATTTACTACGATCGATGACATATGTTTTCCTCTACAATCTTTCTTTATCTACTAAAAATTTTCCAAGCTATTAAAATAACGGCTTATTGTCCTTGTTCTAAGGATCAAACGCTATCATATTGCCAAAATTTTCAATCATCAACTGAATGAGATTAAGTAAAAAAGCCTTGTAATTTTTATAACCTTATCTAGCAAAGCTACCAAGACCAAAATAGTGTTTTTGTAGTCCTAAAAAACAAATTTAATTTTCCCGCTAATCTATCGCTCAAAAAAGGTTCAAAAGAGCATTCTCGCTTTTATTAAGTAAATATTAAGTTTTGTAATAAATATTAGATCGAGTTAAATCTCATTCCAATTCTTCAAAGTGGCTAGTGAGGATCTACGTATATATATGCAGATGTAGACTTTTAAGCTTTGTACTAACAACCGCGATTAGGCTCCCCTAAAGGATATGCGTAGCGGTATCTCCAACTATGCGAGACAAGTGCTTTAGCACTAGCTTCGCGTGACGCGACGTTAGGAGCTAATCCTTTAGGACGCGCCTAGCCTTCGGCATCGCCTTAAGTAGATTTTTTATTGGTTGAATACTGTCTATAAAATTTTGATAAATAATCAATATTTTTTTGGCTAATTATTTAAATCTAGCTTTCATTAATTCTCTTATGGCGAGTAAGATGAGCAATTATCTTCAGCTTTTTTACCAAAATTTGGTATGAGAAATAAAGCTAAAGTATTTTGTTGTAGACCAAGCACGTGCTATCTAACTCAGGTAAATTATTTTAATATCTAAAGCTAAATAAAATATATTGATATTGCCCAGCAACTTATACCCACCGTCAAAGACTAAACTAACCAAGGTATGACGTTAATTTAACCAACTTCTAAGCTATTGCGGACAAACCGTGAGCTTATAGGCACAAAGCAGCAATTAACCACAATTAACCACTAATTTATGAATAAGCTTAACCTTAAACCTAAAAAATCTCGCATTTCCGATCTCCAACGTCAGGAATTAGACATTAATCTTGCTATCCTATCGCTAGCATCACTAGCCATTTTTTTGGTCACGTATCTAATAGTTGGGATTATTCCAGCTATTAGACAATCCTATGTTGGCGTCTTGCTCTTTGAGAGGGGTTTTATTCAGTATCTGTCGGTGGCCTTAGCTGCTATAGTAATTGCTACTGTCGTCATGAAGTTTTTGCTGCTGAGAAAAGAACATGAAGCCCTCAGAAAAATCTGGATTGCCGATCATATACCCCTAGAACGTCCTGATGCCCACGAAGTAGAATACTTTCAGGAACGGTTAATTAAAGACGGTAACTTAGTTGCCATTCGTTGCGGACGAGTGCTTAAAGCTTATATCAAAAGTGGCGATCGCACGGCTGCCAATGAATTTGCTTTAGATGACTCTGCCTTCTATGCCAATAATTCAGAATCCTCCTATTCCTTTCCTCGCATCTTGGTTTGGGCAATTCCCTTACTAGGATTTATCGGTACAGTAATTGGGATTAGTGGTGCGGTTAGTGGCTTTTCAGGATTTATCGAAAATTCTGGCGATGTCGAGCTAATTAAAAAAGGTATTGGGACAGTTACTAGCAGCCTTGGGGTAGCTTTTGACACCACCCTATTAGCTTTGTTTCTCAGTGTCTTAGTAATGATTCCTTTGGTCTTAGTCGAAAACTATGAGTCCAATCTGCTATTAGGCATTGATGTCTTTATTAACGACAAACTACTACCCAGACTAACCAAGAAAAATGAACAGTTAGACCCCGCAGCGATCGATCGAGCGGTAGCAGGAGCAATCAAAGAACATTTCCCTGACCCCGAAGACCTGATCGATCCAGCCCATAGCTATGCAGAAAAGGCTTCAGACAAGCTTTCTAAGGGGTTTTTGAGCGAGGTCAGCAAAGTATATGGGATTAGTTCTCAGGTGATTAATCAGGTAGGAGATATCAGAGAACAGGCAAATCGCGATCGCCAAGAGTTTCTCACTTTTTTTGCCCAACAGCAAAAAACTAATCAAGAATTAGTACAGCAAATCAAATTGGTGGTGGAAGAGATCAGAAGCAAAAATATGGCAACGGCTCAAGATCTCAATGCTCAAACTCAAGGTATTAGTCAGCAATTGGAAAAAGCGGCTCAAATTTTAGAAACTAGAATCGGTTCTTTAGAGGCGGCTACTCGAAAAATACCCGATTTCTCCAATATTCAACCTGGTGTAGAAAGAAGTTTTGCTTCCCTCGAACAAACGTCTCAACTAGAAAATGTCTTATCAGGAATTAGAGATCATCTGACTCAAATACAACCTGTGCTGCAACAGCTGAATAAACCTCGTCGCATTACCCTAGTCGAGCATGATCGCGATCAAAACTCTAGATAACCACCATAGAATTTGTTCTTACCTAGTTAGACTAAACCATGCCCAGACGTAACATATCTCGCAAACAGCAAGCAGAGGTCGAACTGTTTCCTTTTCTCTCCGTCCTCGCCTGTACTATTGGCACGCTAGTTCTGTTGATTGTTGTTTTAACTACTCAAGCTGGAGAACCTCAAGAAGCGGTGATCGTCGCTAAAACAGATGAAAATAGTCAAAGGTCTAATGGCAAAAAGACTGATGTATATTCTAATCACAATAAAACTCCTGTCTATATCGAGGCTCGTAAGGATGGTTTTGTTCTACACCCTAGTAAAAAGTTTGCTCCCAGAACAGAGCTATATGATGAAAAATCCGCTTTAAGAAAGACCATTGCTAATCTCAAAGCCAATAAGGATAAGCAATATCTAATTTTAATTCTTCGTCCCGACGGCTTAGAAATGTTTGATAAAGCTCGTCAGTTGGTACGGGGAGAGGGAATAGATATTGGCTATGAACCATTAGAATATGGTTTAGAGCTGAAGATCGAAAGTTAAAAAGTATTATTGATTTTAGAGATAAATATAACCAATGAGAAACAGAGTTAGACGCAAAATGCCGAATGCTAGTCAAAACCTAGACTCTTTTTTAGATGTTCTGACTAACATCGTTGGTGTCTTGATCTTTGTCAGTTTATTTGCCAGTTTGGCTGCTAATGGAGGCGCTCCTAAAACCCACCTTACAATTCAGACTCCCCTTGCTTCGACCACGGATAAAGAACCATTGTGGTTTGAAATCCAGAATAATAAAGTAAGTTATCTTAATTTACGTCAAATTAGAAACAAAGAAATTGAGCTATCAGGCAGCCTACCCAACTGCAACAAGCCATCTAGTGGGGACTCAGTGAGCCTCAGCAATTATCAGTCTTGCTTATTGAGTATTCTCGGTCGTCAAAGTAACTTTAGAGTTGATACAGATAGCTATCGGGTAAGAACAGTAGACCAAGGAGTATCATTGCTGTTTGAACCCCTGTCCAACAATATTGGTGAGACAGCTACTAAATTAACTGCCGCTAATTCTGCTTATCAACAGGTTTTATCAAAGTCTAATCCGAACAAAGACTACTTAGCATTTATTGTCAGACCAGACAGTTTTGAGGCATTTCGCGACGCTAGAAAACAGGCATGGGAAGCAGGTTATGAAGTTGGCTGGGAACCTCTTGAACAAGATGCACCGATTAAAATTCGCACGATTATCGGTTCGGAGCTTCCAGGCGGAAGAGCAGTCGGCGTACAGTAGTATAGCCGTACAAAGTTAAATTATGACATTAGTAGTAGTCGGCTCGTAAATAGGAAATAGGAAGTAGGAAGTAGGAAGTAGGAAGTAGGAAGTAGGAAGTAGGAAGTAGTATTTCAAAAATGTCCTAACGTTTTTACGTATGGTTATATTAAACAAATATGGTAATAAAAAGTAAATGTAGTTCGAGCCATGACAATAATTACTCATAAATGGTCGGTTGAAGAATATCATTTAATGATTGAATCAGGGCTGTTGACAGGCAAATCTGTTGAGTTATTAAATGGTGAGATAGTTGATATAAGTCCTGAGCGAGAAGAACATAGTTACACTAACGATGATGTGGCAGAGTTACTCAGGGAAAAATTGCAAGGATTGGCTAAAATACGTGAATCTCATCCTATTACCCTCGATAATTCTGAGCCTGAACCAGACATAGCAATAGTCAGATTACCTAAAACTATCTATGCGCAACATCATCCCTATCCCCAAGATATTTACTGGCTGATTGAAATATCAAATAAGACTCTCAGCAAGGACCTAACTGAAAAAAGTACTATCTATGCACGTAACGCTATCGTCGAGTATTGGATAATCGATTTAATCAATAAAAAGCTAATCGTTCATACCGTTCCTGAAGGCAATAAATATACCAAAGTTACAGAATATACCAAAGGCATAATTTCACCGTTGGCTTTTCCCGAACTTGGGATTGCTATAGAGCAATTGCTATTATTTTAGCTATTATCGTAAGTATGAAATCTTTTACCAGTTTATTAAGTTCACTAATTCTGGCGATTTTGGTAGCGGCGATCGCAATTTTCTCGATCCAAAATATTCAGGATGTTTCCCTTAAGTTTCTCACCTTTGAGTCAATTACAATTCCCGTTGGCGTGCTATTAGCTTTATGTAGTGCGATCGGCATCATTTTAGGCGCGTTAATCCCGATCCTATTTTCCCGCAGGAAAACTCGTAGAGGCTAATAGCGCTTTGTCAATTAATTGATGATGGGTGAGTAAGCTTAGAGTAATGAGTAATGAGTAATGAGTAATGAGTTTTTAACCTACTACCTATATGCGAAGCGGTATACCATTTGCGAAGCTTATCCTTTAGGACAAGGGTATATCCGAAGGTGTATCCTTTAGGACAATGTGCCACGGCATTTGCGGAGCTTATCCTTTAGGACTAGCTGACGCGAAGCTAACCCTTTAGGGTCGCGTCGTCCTTTAGGACTACCTACTACCTACTACCTAACCTCAATCCATCAATTAATATTTAACAGACTAGTAGCGATCGCCTCAAGAATCAGGATAACCAAACCATGTCGGGTCAATATAATTAATCCGTGCGCAGGGTTCGAGGGCAGATAAAATAGTTTTGCCGTAGCTACGGAAATTAACCCGATTATCTAAAAGAGCAACGATACTTTGGGATTCTCTTAGGGGAACAGTCGTCTGTTCTAAAGTTTTTAAAGCAGCAGGCAGCAAATATAGTCTAAACCAGTCTTGACGCTGATCTTTGTAATACTTGACTAAATTAGCTACTAGCGGATTCTCCAGAGAAGGAATTGGTAGAGTGGCAATAATCAGCAGCCTGGGAATTGGTAAAGATTCTTGATGTTGGTTCCAAAATGACCAGCCACAGATCAAAATACTGTCATTTAACACCTTAGTGTTTTCAACCCTAACCCTAGAGCCAAATTCCCCCGCTAAGACTGAACCAACTTGTCCTTGCAGGGGTACATCATCAGCAATGACGACGATTAAACGTTTGATGCTACTGCTGAGTCCTACTAGCAGTAAACTTTCCGCCAAAAATGATTGCCGAAAATCGGGCGAATTGGGCATGGGAAAGCGATCGGGCAAATAAAGTTGAATATGATTGTTTTGTCGATTAGGGGTAAACTTAAGGGTCAGAATCTCGGTATTTAATCCAACTCGCTGCCGATAAGTTGTTGCCTCAGCTTCGGTATCCAAAAAACTACCAATAATTACTACAGGCTGCTGTTGCCAAATAAAACTGAGCTGATTACTTACTCTGGCTGGAGCAAGATTAATTGTCAGAGAACCCCGATCGCGATCGCGAGCAATCCAAGATATATTGGACTTATCGGCCACCTGTTGCCAAAACTGAGCAAATTTACCCTTTAATAGCTGTTGCTGGTTTAAGGTTTCGCAGAGGCGGTTAATTAACTCTAATTCCGATGCGAGCAAGACATAGTTACGATAAGGATTTTCAGGACGAGCAAAAATTGATTTAGTCAGTTTAATTCTCGTATTACGGATCGACTCTTGAGCCTGGGGCGCAGACTGTAATAAGGCATTCCAATCTCCAGCGGTAATGCTGATGGTTAACAACTGTCGAGTCCATTCTTCTAAATTATCGGCGCGATCGATAATGGTCGGCATGTTCGCGGGAAACCGAGCCTGAGATTCCAAGCGATCGCTCAACCAGCTTTGAGGTGAGGTGAGTAACAGTCGATCGTCTGCTTGCCAGCGATCGCCAATTCGTACTTTTTTAGTGATCCCCAGCCATTGCTTAAGCTTGGGAATTTCCGTTTCTAGCAAATATTCTTGAGTAGCGATCGGCGCAACTACAATTACTGGCCAGTCCCCCAACAAGATCGGCGTTAAATAACTCAAACAGTATTTAGTCACACTGCTGCCAGTCTGCATGAGAGCAGGACGACCTAAGCGTAAAGCACGGGAAATAAGTCGCGCCATCGTCAGATGATGAGGAAAATTACGATTCCCATGCTGGCGTAAAAAATCTCGCAGGGAAGAATGAACATCTGCTTCGATCACGTTAATCTTGTCTGATGAAAAAGAACCACGGTGTTTTTGTCAATTAGCTTGTTTCAGATAGATGAGATAGGTTTCCTTTGCTAATCATAAACAACCGTTGCGCCAGTTCCAATTAGTTTTTGCTCTGGGCTATATTGATGCATCTTATTCAGAGTTATCTTGAGGAAAAGCACCAGGCTTTACTTTAAGAGTCTTAGCTTTACCATCTCTAATAATTTTTACTTCCAGTTCGCTACCGATTTCACTTGAATCTACCTGTTCCTGTACTTGGAGAGAATTTGTCACACCCAAATTTCCTACCTGACTAATGACATCTCCTGGCTGGAAGCCACTCTTGGCAGCAGGAGAACGAGGAATAACTTTAACCACCAACACTCCTTCAGACTCAGTAATCTTAAAGCCAAATTCTTGACTAGAATTAATTTCCGCCTTAGTTTCTTGGTTAAGATTGACCATCTGAACCCCTAAATAGGGATGGTCTGCCTCTCCTTTAGCAAATAACTGATCGGCAATTCTTTGGGCAGTTTCAATCGGAATGGCAAAGCCTAAACCCTGAGCATCAGCGCGAATTGCGGTGTTCATGCCAATTACTTCTCCTTTAGAGTTAAGCAATGGCCCGCCTGAATTACCAGGATTAATCGCTGCATCCGTTTGAATAAATCTTACTCGCTTATCAGGAACTCCCACTTGAGAACTAGAACGGTCTAAAGCGCTAACAATACCTACTGTAACGGTATTATCTAAGCCTAAAGGGTTGCCGATCGCGATCGCCCATTCTCCAGGAGTCAAATTATCGGCATTGCCGAAGCTAACAATGGGTAAATCTGTTGCCTCGATTTTAATCACCGCTACATCAGTAATAGAATCTGTACCTAAAACTCTGCCTTGATAGCTAGTACCATCTTTGAGGGTTACCTGAACTTTTTCTGCACCATTGACTACGTGAGCATTGGTAATTAGACGACCATCGGAGGCGATAATAAAGCCTGAACCCGTTCCTCGTTCAATTCGATCTGGCTCAGTTTGCGGATTTTCCCGCTCTTTATTGCCAAAAAAACGTCGCAAGAGAGGATTGTTTAAATTTTCAGGTAAACCAGCAGAAATATTGCGAGAAGCATCGATTCTAACTACGGCAGGACTCACTTTCTCTACCGCAGTCGCAATAAAATTGACATCGCGATCGCCACTTGCAAAAGTACTAGAGGGAAGAGGAATGGCTGCGCTTGGTACTCTAGCCTCCTGTACTGGTGATGAGCGTTGGGCATGATAATTTCCCCAGAAGCCTAAACCACTTCCAAGAGCAAATATACCTACATAAATACTTAGCCTGGGAGAAAAGAATTTCATATTATTTATTGATGCTGGGTTGATTCCCTAATCACAATTATTACAGACAAAAATCAATAAAGTTTTCCTAATCTCAAATCAGACTGATTCAAAACTTGACTATTGATGATCGGCTTTAGCGCCAACCAAAGCTGCAATTTTTTGTGCCTGAATTGCATATTCATCATCACTAATTACGGGATTCAGGTTATCTTGAGCAATAGGCTCAATTAAATCAATCCAAGATTTGCAACCGCCATAGGAAGAGTCATAAAGAATAGTTTTGGGGATCGCCAGACGATAAACTCTCAGCAATAAGACAATTAATGGTCGTTGAGGTTGCCACCCAAGGCGATCGCTAATCATCTGCTCATGCCAAATATGATATGGTTGCAATGCTTCAATCTGTTCTTTACTGCTGACAGGTACAACTTGAGTAATTTCAGCACAGCTTTTGATGATTACAGTCTGAGGATGCCAACCAGACTTGACTGGAGTTACTTTAGAAGCATATTCTGGTTTGAGTAGATGGGGTTTTTGGTGTTCATAAGTTGGATAGAGCCAGACTAAAGGCTGCTGAACTTGAAAACCTGCTTCACGGATGCCACCTTTGCGCAAGAGAACAATTGTCTTTCCCGTACTCAAAGCATCAACGGCGATCGCCCATTCTTTTAAAGCGTGTTGGAGCTGCTGGTTAACTAGACCCATTGCTAATTTTTACTATAAGTAATCGGCGATTTTCTCGCCCTATTCTTAACTATACAAGACTAGTTAGATCCAAAATAAAAATTGTTTTGGTAGCATTTTTGTCAGGAATTACTGTAACGTGACTAGCAATTTTTAAAGTATCGGCACGACGATAAGCATCGGGTATTAGACGAATTTGCTCTAGAGACAGATCGATTAGAGTTGGTGCTTGGGACACAACAATTCCCAGGGGTTCACCGACAATATTTTTACTGATGATAAAGTATCCAGTGGATTCAGACTGGGTTAGGCTAACACCAAATAACTTTTGATGTAGATCGACGATCGCAATTTCTTGTTCGGGAAAATGAGTTAGATTAACATGACTTAATCCACTACCGTAAACCTCAATTTGTTTCACTACCTTTTGCACTTGAAGTATGGGTAAAGCTAAGGTGAGTTTACCAATTTCAAATACTAATAGCTTGATTAATGCGTCGCTGGGAACAGATGTGTGGAGATGCGGATCGAGGATTATATTAGGCATAATTTTACTAAATCGATTAACGTTAAGTAGCTGCTATGGTCGAAGATATTGTTCAATTTCCGCGATAAACTTGTCCTCAATATAAGGCTTGGTAAAAAATCCTGCTGCCCCCAAACTTGCTGCTAAACTTCGATGTTTTTCAGTTCCGCGTGAAGTCAGCATTACTACAGGTATTTGGCTTAACGGGGGTTCTTGACGGCGTAGGGTCAGAAATTCAAAGCCGTTGACATTGGGCATTTCGATGTCACAAATCACCAAATCAGTTTGTAAATTACTCCGAAGTTGGTTTAATCCTTCGGCACCATCTCGACTCTGTAGTACTCGATAACCTTTTTGTTCTAGACTTAAAGCCAAGGTTCTGCGCAAAGCAGATGAATCATCGACGATCAAGATGGTCTTAGTTTTAATAGCGATCGCCGTTTGGGTCTTATTCTCGGAAGGCTTTTTGCCCTCTAAGATTTGTTTCACTGCTTGAATAAAGTCTTGTTCTACATAGGGCTTGGTAAAGTAACCATCTGCCCCTAGCTGTTGGGCTAAATTGCGGTGTTTTGCTCCACTGCGAGAAGTCAACATAAAAGTGGGAACTTGAGCTAGAGCCGAATCTCGACGGCGCATACCTAAAAACTCAAAGCCGTTCATCACAGGCATTTCCACATCACAGATAATTAAATCGATCTCAGGATGCTGTTTAAAACCGTTAAGAGCTTCTTTGCCATCTTTTTTTTGCACCACCCGATAGCCTTCTTTTTCTAAAGTTAAAGCCATCGTTCGCCTTAAAGCAGTAGAATCATCCACAATCATGATGGTTTGGCAAGATGTAAGCTGTGTGGCTACTTCGCTGACCATACCACGATCGCTCTGGACTGATTCAGATGCCGACTTGACTTTTGGGATATAGCTTTGGGTGATGCTCGTCCCTTGTGATTCACCTAAAATCATACTGATTAAGGCGGAACCGTCAAAGGCGGGAATAAGACTACCATCACTGAGGATTGTACAGCCATAACTATAACTGGGAGGAGCGATCGCTTTGCCGTAGGGTTTAATCACTAATTCTTGTTCACTCAGTAGACTAACAACTTCTAAAGCAAACAATTGTTGTCCTCGTCGCAGCAAAAGTAATGGTGCAGCCCAATCTTCAGGAGGAGCGATCGTTTTAAACGCTTTACTACTAGAATCGGTGTCAGGAATCGGACAATTATAAGACAAAATTTCTGGCAGGGCATAAATTGGAATCAGCTTGCCCTTAAGGAATAAAAACTGCTGTCCGTTAGCTAGTTTGATTTGTTCGGCGGTGGGAATAATAATCTCTTCAATACTGTCGGCTGGAATAGCGAAGGCGGTCAAACCAAGAGAGCAGATTAAGAGTTTGGCAATAGTTAGAGTTAAAGGCAGACGTAGAGTAAAAGTAGAACCCCTGCCACGAGTAGAAGTTACGCCAATTTTACCTTTGAGAGTTTCAACTTGCGATCGCACAATATTCATCCCAACTCCTCGACCAGAAAGTTCACTCACCTGACTAGCAGTCGAAAATCCTGGTTCAAAGATTAGCTCAAACAGTCTTTCCTGGGATGCCGAGGCAGCTTCCTGGGGTGAAATTAGACCCTGTTCAATTCCTTTTTGGGTAATTCTGGCTAAATCCAAACCTTGACCATCATCCTTCACTTCAATCACGGTTTGATTACCCTGATAGTAAGCCTGAATTTCAATTAAGCCAGTGGCAGATTTTCCTTGTTGAATTCTCAACTGGGGATCTTCGATGCCGTGGTCAAAACCATTGCGTAAGAGATGGAGTAGAGGGTCAGACAACTTTTCTAACACTGCTTTATCAACTAGTACTCCAGTCCCTTTTAACTTTAGGTCAACAGATTTATGGTGTTTACTGGACAAATCGCGCAGAATACGGGGAAAACGCTGCAAAATTTGCTCCAGGGGTAGCATCCTCACCCACATCAACTCGTCCCGCATCTGTCTCAACATCTGACCTTGACTATTAATCGTCCGATCCGACTGCTGGGCAAAGAGGGTAATATCTTCCACACTTTCCTCAAGCTGCACCATCTCTTCCAACACTTCTTGTAAAGAGGAATAGAGCAGACTATAGCTATCGAGTTCCAAAGCATCAAACTCAGTCTCGGTATCACTATCCAAAGTAGGAGCATTGGGGATGCGCGATCGCGCTTCTAACAACATTTGGTCGGATATTTCCCGTAGCTGTTTAGTCACTCCTCGAAAACGCCAACACTTTTGCTCTAGTTCAAAAACATTTTCCTGTAGCTGTTCGTTTTGTAAAGCCAGACTATTACGGTTGATGGTCAATTCTCCCACCAAATTATTCATTCGCTCTAAACGATCTAAATCAACCCGTACCGAAAGCTTAGATGCAGTGTTAGAAGTATTGGCGGTGGTTGAAGCTTGAGCTTTGGGCTTAGGTGGCGACTGTGATGAAAGTAATAACGAATCTGGCTTGGCACTAGGAAGACTGTCAAAAATATCGGCAATTGATTCTATGGTTGTGGTTATTTCAGGCTGTTCAATCTTTTGCTCTACGTCATCAACGGCTGGTTCAGGTTCGATATCGATTGCCGACGCACCAAAAATATCTTCAGCTAAAACTTCGTTGTCAGCAACATCAGACCATAAATGTTCGGAGTCCGATATTTGTTCGTGGGTAAAAACATCATTATCTGTCTCTTTCTCTGTCTGAGCTGTAAGTGCTTGGTCAGCAACTAGATTAAAGATCTGACTAAGATTATCGGTGGCAGTTTCTGGATCGCTAACGCTCGACCATAGATGATCGAACTCGGTAGCAATTTCCTCGCTGGCAAAAACATCATTATCTGTCTCTGTCTGGTCTGTAACTGCTTGGTCAGCAACTAGATTAAAGATCTGATTAAGCTCATCTGTGGTATTTAACGGCTCAGCAAAATTACCAAAGATATCCTCGGCTAAAGCTTCATTGTCAGTAACATTTGACCAGTTATCCGAGTCTAGAGCAATTTCATCGTCGGTTACAAGATCATCAGTTAAAGGTGTAGTAGACCCAAAATGATCTTGAGGCGAGGCTATTTGGCAATCCGTATCAGTTTCAGCAACCTTGCTTTGAGCTAATTCAATTAAAGCCAGAGAAACTGTTCCACCCCGTTCGCGATCGCCTGCTAATACTTGTTCGGTAGCTAAAGTACAGTCAGCAACCATAACTTGAATAATAGTTAATGCAGCTTGGGGATTTAACTGTAATGCAGCTTGGGCAGTTTGAACAATATCGCTAAATCCTGAGAGGTTAAATAACTCGGCAAAACCAGCAAACATTTCGAGAGTTGCTCCTAACTCCGCTGCTGGTTCATAATCATGTGGATTTAAACTAACTGACTGTAAGCGATCTAAAGCTTTAACTACGTCCACTTCAAAAATTGAAGCAACAATATCTACTCCCAAATCATTGGAGCTAGGAAGATAGTTATCAGCATTTTTTAGAGCTTCTGCTAAACGAACTTCTAAAGCAGCAAATACTGGTTCAGCTTTGAGTAAAGCTGCCTCCTCATCAAAAGAGCCTGTCTGAATTTGTTCGAGTAACGGGTTAGATAAACAGTCGTAACCTTGAAGTAATAAACTTTCTAATTCTGGATCAAAATCAACTCGATCGCTGTAAAGAGCCTTAAAAAAATCTTCTAACCGATGTGCCAACAATTCAATGGCGTTCAACTCAACACTAGCAGCACCACCTTTAATGGAGTGAGCCGCCCGCATCAATTCGTGTACCTTGGGTATACTGTGGTCTTGGCGTAGCTCAAGTAAGCCTGTTTCTAATAGCTGTAAAAGCTCTTGGGCTTCTTCGACAAAAAATTGATACGCTCGATCGCGAATATCGGGGTTGAGTGACATGGTTTAGATCTAATTGACAATTTATAGGTAGATAAGAGATTAGGTTTTAAATTTCGCAATATGAGACTGAAGTTTGGTCGCGATCGCCGATAGCTCTCGCAGCGAATGAAAGACTTGGGTTGCCGACTGAGAATTATGTTCGGCGATCGCCACAACATCCACAATAGTTTGGCTCACCTGGGCAGAAGTGGCGGATTGTTGTTGAGTAGCTTGGGTAATCGAGCTAACTAACTTGCTAATTTCATTACTTACCTGATTTACCTGGCTTAGACTGTGACGAGTTTGCTGTACCAGTTCATGTCCCGAGGCAATTTGTGCTGCTCCCCGATGCATGGCTTTGACCACCTCAGCAGTTTCTAGTTGAATCTTACTGACCAAAGTTTCAATTTCTGCTGTTGCTTCTGCCGAGGCGGTAGCCAAAGATCTGACCTCATCAGCAATTACTGCAAAGCCTTTGCCCTCCTCTCCTGCCCGTGCTGCTTCAATCGAAGCTTTAAGAGCCAAAAGATGGGTTTGAGCTGCAAAGCGACCAATTAGGTTGACCACCTGAGAAATTTCTTGGGAAGACTCCCCCAGTTTTTCTGCTTTAGTTGCAGTTTGAGTCACGGTTTGCTGCACCGCTTTGATTTCGGCAACAGTAAGACTTATAGCTCGATCTTCGCGGGCAATTGTAGTGGCTGCCTGCTGGACGAATGCTTCTGCCTGATGCGCCTGATTTGCCACTAGACTAATTGAGGTTTCCATCCCCCTTACCTGCTTAAGCATCTGAGAAATTGAGCTGGCTTGAGCAATAGTTTCCTGGGCTAAAGACTGTACTGCTAAATCATTAGCGGAGGTATTAAGCTGTACTTCCGTTGCTGCTGCTTTAGTCTGATTGACCAATTTTTGCAGACTTTCGATGGTTGAGTTATAAGAATCGGCGATCGTGCCGATTTCATCCTCTGTCACCCTAGCGCGAACGGTTAAATTTCCTTGGGAAACATCATCTACTTCCTGCAACAGACTCAAGGCTCTAGTCTGCATTGCCTCTTTGGCTGACTTCTCGCGGATCTCAGCCAACTTTTGCTGTTCTAAGAGTTCTAAACGAGTAATGGCAAAACCGATTTGGCTGGCAACTTGGATTAAAAATTCTTGTTCCTCATTCATCCAGGGAAAAAGAGTAGTTGATTGATGAACCATCAATAATCCATTTAATTGATTGTCAATGATGATCGGGGCAATTAAACAAGATTTTACTTCTAAAGATTCTAGATACTCTTGTTTGGCTGGGGTTAATTTTGTCTGGGTTAGATCATCGATCACTTCGATCTGAGGCAAATATGGTTGAGCTAGATATTCCGCTACTAGTTCAGAACTCAAATTACTATTGTGGATGATGCGAGTACCTTGAGCAGCACATTCTGCTACTGCTATTGCCGACTGGGAATCAAATTGATAGTAAACAACTCGTTCTGCATTAAAAGTTTGATAACTTTTCTGCACCACCGCATCTAAAATTTCTAGCCAATTCTTAGCGCGAGTTAATTGCAGAACAATATCCTTAATACTGGCTGAGTGTTGAGTCAGTCTAGTCTGAACCTGCGTAAAATCAGTTAACTGAACTGCCAGACGATTGATATCGCTACCCAACTGGGCAATTTCATCGGTTCCCGCAATTGCTAGTCGAGTCGAAAACTCCCCCTGACCAATCTTTTGCACGGCTTGAGCAGCCTGGAGAATTGGGCGCAACAATCGATTTACCCAAGCATAGGCGATCGCGCCAACTCCGATCGCCACTATTGTTGAACCCAGCACCAACAATAATCTCAGTTTTCTTTGAGGAGCATAAACCATAGCTGTGTCTGTAGCTACAATCGCCTGCCAATTGAGCTGAGGGAGTCCTACTACAGTTTTAGCTGGAGCATAAGCCAGCAACTGCTGAGAATTGGTTTGAATATTGGTGGCAATGCCAGTGCTTAAAGTATTACTGGTAAGTAGTTTGTCTGCATCTAAGAAAATATCCTGGGCTGTGATTGCTTCAGAGTTAGAGGACTTATTCGCTACTGACGAGCCGTTACTTGAGATTGTGAGGGCATATTCTCCAGTCGAACCCCAAAAAATTCCTTGGTTATTGAGCAAATAATACTGACTATCTTCAGTAGTAAAGTTTTGCAGCAATTTAGTGAAGATTTTTACAGGAATTCTTGCCTGTACAAAACCAATCGTTTTTCCCGTGGAGCGCTCTTTAATCGGTGTTGCTCCATAAATACTCAAAACCCCCGAACCCTCAGAGATCTGAGGTTGACTAATAACTGCTTTTTGAGATTTTAAAGCATCCTGCACGTAATTACGGTCAAGGTGGTTATTTAAAGCTGCACCTTTAGTTTGAGCGATGACATTACCCTGGATGTCAAATACGGCAATACTGTCATAGATTTTAGAGGCATCTTGAATACGCATAAGAGCAGCAGATTTCTCCGCTCTAGTCGCCTGTTTGCTTAACTGAGGATTGGTAAAGATATCTAAGCTTGCCATCACCTGAAGATCGACCAAGCGATCGCCGATAAAAATATTGACTTGCTCTTGGAGATCCCCGACCAAAGTTTTGCTCAGGTTACTTGTCTGTTGGGTGAGGGAATCGACAGCAAAATAATATGCCACCCAACTAACTGCCAAGGTGGGTATTGTACCGATGGCGATCGCTAATACCGTGGTTTTAAAGCGCAGACTTTGCCGTTGCCACCATAATCCAGAGGTGGAATCATCTTGAATTAGATAGTCAGTCGCTTTTTCTAGGTGACGATTATGCGCAAAATTCATAGCAATCTCAATAAAATTATGAATAGATTTAAATTTCAATAATTTAGTTAGCTGACTTTGAATTTAGCCACACTATTTTCTAGCTGTTGAGCTACGATCAGCAGATCTTGGAACGATGCCGAGACGGCGATCGCTTCAGTCGCAGTTTGATTGGAAATTTCAGCAACTTCCAACATGGTTTTGGTCACTACTTCCGAATCTTGAGACTGTTCTACGGTAGCTGCGGCAATTTCTGCTACTAGCTGATTAATTTCTTGACTAACATCACCAATCTGTGTCAGGGAAATGCGAGTTTTATCAACCAGTTTGGTTCCCGCCACTACCTGCTCTGTCCCTGCCTCCATGGCTGCAACTACTTCCTTGGTTTCTAGCTGAATTTCTGCCACCAAAGCTTCAATTTCTGCTGTAGCTTCCGCCGACTGACGAGCTAGCGATCGCACTTCCTCGGCAACTACGGCAAAACCGCGTCCTTCTTCTCCTGCGTGAGCAGCCTCAATCGAGGCATTTAGAGCGAGCAGATTTGTCTGATCGGCAAAGTTACTAATAACATTGACTACTTTAGAAATTTTCTGCGATGACTCACCTAGGCGCTTCACTTTTTTTGCTGTAGCTGCTACCGTATCGCGTATTTCTTGGAAACCTGCCACCGTTTGGTTCATCGCCTCATCTCCTGCCTGGACGGTTTCGGTCGCTTTAAGCATGGCGGCTTCCGCTGTCTTGGCATTATGAGCTACTGCCTGAATTGAGTTAGTGATACCCTGAATACGCTTTAAGGCAGCATTAATTTCCGTAGTCTGTGCTGATGCACCAATCGATAATTCCTGAATCGAACGATCTTTATCGCTGGTGGTAATAGACACCTGAAGGGCAGCAGTTTTTACCTGAGATACTAACTGACGCAGACTTTCAATCGTCGTGTTGTAAGAATCGCCAATGGTGCCAATTTCATCTGACTGCACCTTTACCTGTACAGTTAAGTCTCCCTGACTGACGGGATCTACCTCCATCAGTAATTCCAAGGCTCGTCGCTGAAGATTTTCCTTAGCAGCCCTTTCTTGCTCCTGTGCCTGTTGCTGCTGTTCTAAGATTTCAATTTTCTCAACTGTTCTGCCAACCTGTTCGGCAATCCGCGTCAGCAAGCTAATTTCATCTGACTGCCAAGTTCTTGCCTGACTACACTGATGGGCAATTAGTAAACCAGCTAATCGATTGGCTGTGACTACGGGCGTAATAAGGCAAGCTACCACTGCCAATGGTTTGAGCATCTGGAGATGGCAATCATGTAGTTCTTCTTGGTTAATATTAGCGATCGCCTTCACCTTTCCCTGTCGATAAGCTTCAGCATATCCTTCGGCAAAACAAGGATCGTTAATTTTTGTTCCCAAGGCTTGAGGAAAACCCTCTTTCACTGCTTCAGCAACGATCGTACCCTGCCAATTTTGCTCAAAATGATGATAAATTACGCGATCGGCTTTAAGCGCTTTTCTACTACTGTCGACTGCCGTTTGCCATACTTCTTGCACATTATCGGCTTGAGTAATACTGTAAACAATTCCTTGTAAAAGACGAGAACGTTCTGCCTCTTGTTTCAGACGAGCTTCATTTAGTTCAATCGAATTTGCCAAGACATTAAAGGTACTGCTTAACAGACCAACTTCATCTTGAGCATGAATCTTTGCTCTCACCCCAAAATTCCCCGCCGAGAAATTTTGAGCTACTCTGTGAAGACTTTGAATCGGTTCGGCGATCGCCCTTCCTAAAAGCCGACTTAAATAAATAATAAAAATTAAAATAATTAACGATAAAAGCGACTGAGCTAGCAAACTACTTTGGAGAATGCTATTGAGCGACTGCGCCGAAGTACCGTGTACCAAAACTCCTAGAGGATTACCGTCGCTATCACTAATAGTTTGAGCTGCTAGGACATACTTATGTCCCTCAATAGTAGTTGTCTGATGAACTACTTTTCCCTGACTATAAATTGCCTGCTCCAAAATTTGATTATCTGGCAAAGCCAGGTTGGTGCTAGCTGCTCCCGCAATTTTGGCTGAAGATGATGCGAGAACTACTGTGCCATCGGCTTGAAGTAAGTAAACAGCGCTGTAATCTTGTTCTTCGGTGACAGCGGTTAGGGTTTTGCCTAAAGCTCCTAAATTAGTGCCAAGTTTAGCTGACGATAAGAGGATTACCTGACTCTTAACATCGAGTCTAGATTCAGTTTGCTCAATTAACTGCTGCTTGAGAGTTCCTTGAAGAATTAATCCTCCCGCCCCTAAAACTAAAGCCAGTCCGCCACAACTAAACCAAGGAATTAAATTAATTTTACGATTGAGCGGTAGATTGTATATTCCCCTTAGCCAAGATGCTCTTGGGAGGTGAGAATCCATAATCTGAGATGGTTCTTCTTGCTCGGTTAACTGGGGCAGATTATTCATAGAAACTAAGATAGATAGTAAGTTAATTAGAGGCAGTCAGACACTTTAATTAAATATTGATCAATATTAATCAACTACTCGTTTAGGCATAGCAGAGGCGATCGCCTGTCCATCAAGAGCCAAAACCATTTCTCCTGAAGATTGAAGCCAATATCCTTGTAAAAAGCTATTTAAACGAGGATCGATCTGTGAATCGAGTACAGCTTGAATTGCAGCAGGATCGCAGCTTTCCAAGTTATCTACCCCAGCTACGACTAAGCCCAAGTGAATCTGATTATCATTATTTCCCTCCCGCTCAGGAGACAAGACAATTGCTGTATGTAGGAGGCGAGCGTGTTGCTGTTGATACCAAGAATCTAAGCCCAGTAGTTGTCCGAGATCGAGCATCCACAAAATATCTCCTCGCCAGTTGTAGACTCCCATCACCCAAGCAGGCATTTGAGGAATGGGCATAATCTGCGCTAACTGAATTTTGAGAACCTCCGTAATCTGCTTAATCGGCAGCATTGCTTTAGTCTCTGGATAAAGTTGAAACTTAAGCTGCTGTTGTGATGTGTTGGCACTGCTGTGCATCCTCGGATTAGATGAGTTGGGCTGGGTTCGTAGATTAGACACAGTTAAAATACACCTCGAATATGGTTAAATATGATTAAATATATGTTTAAATTACTTTAAGCAATTAACTCCTGGACTTTACCGATTAATTCCTCTTGATCGATCGGTTTGAGAATATAGGCATTCGCTCCTTGCTTCATGCCCCAAAACCTATCTATTTCTGTCCCCTTGGTTGAACAAAGAATAATCGGAATTTTACTAGTCCGATCCGAATTCTTTAACTCACGACAGATTTCAAAACCACTACGTCCTGGCAAAACTACATCTAAAACAATTAGATCGGGAGAATCTTGCTGAATTTTTGCTAATGCTTCTTCTCCACTAAGAGCAACAGAGACATCAATGCCAACTCCTTGCAAACAGCCAGTAATAATTGCTCGTTCGGTAGCAGAATCATCAACAACCAGAGTGTACCCCATAACAAATGTCACCTCAATTTATGATTGCTCGCAGTTGCGCGTAAGTCGGCTTTTTTTGTCTGAAGTTTAATACCAAAAACGCGACGTAGTTTTTTAGCCATAATTTAGGAAAAAATATTTTTTAATCAGGCTGACAAGATCTATAGTTCCCCTCTCCAACCATAAAAGAGCCATTAGTTTGCAAGTTGGTGTAAAACAGTTAATCTGAGGGATAAATTTTATGCTGAATTTATTCAGCAATTTATTTTTTTTGCTGCAATGCATACTTTTCAATTGTGCCGAGCACCTGTTCAGATTGAGCTGGCTTACCCAGAAAATCAGTTGCACCGACTATTTTGGCGCGAACTCGATCTACAATGCCGTCGTTACCTGTGAGAATAACAATCGGTGTCTGTTTGAAAAAAGAAAGCTTGCGTAATTGGGAACAAATTTCATAGCCGTTAGTATTAGGCATTACCAAATCTAAAAAGATTAAATCTGGTTTGCGGCTAAGTAAAACAGCGATCGCTCTTAAACCGTCTGTTTCACTGACAAAGTTATATCCCGCAGTATTAATAATGCCTTCCATCGTCTGACAAATACTTGGGCTATCGTCTATACAGGCGATGGTTAACCGACGAGAAGCGGGGTTCTTAAACAGTTTTTGAGCTAAAGGAGTTGATACAGGAGGAGGAAGATCTTCGACTGCTACCAGTTGCACCAAACCCATCTGCACATAGGGCAAAAGAGAGCGTGTCACGGTGACAACATCTCGCTTCATCCGCACACTCAAATCTCTTAAAGTTTGTTTTCCGTCTAAAAGTTGACTGAGGTTTTGATAAACTTGGGGAGAAGTCTTGGTTTTAAGGGCTTGGGGATGATTGATAGTAGGGGCAAAATCGGGAGAGCGATCGGCAACTTTGGCATCTCGCCAGGCTGAGTAGAGTTTATTCGACTCAACAATCATCTGTTCAGCATCAATTAAGATTAGCCTAGTGGTTAGCAAATTATCTGTGACTAATTCACAATGCACCTCTATTGCTTGGGTAACATCAAACAGCACCTCAATTACCGTAGCTCGAATAACTTTAGTAGCCTGTTCACGACTAATTATGTTTTGGTCGATCCAAGCCGATAACAGCTGATATTCCCAAGAAATTCGTGATTCTTCTTGAGAAATGTTAACTAGAAATAACTGTAATTCGTCGATTTTAGCCAGTCTTTCAGGACAATAAGCAACAAGGTGTCTGCGCCAACGCCTAACGGGGTGTACTCCGCCAGTAGCATAGACAATACGACCCAGATAAAGATAGATTATCCAAGTATGGTCTTGCTGATCGCAGATAATTAGCTGACCACTAAATCGAGATTCTCTAAGAGATTCAAAGAATTTAATTTGTCGACTAGCTGTAAAGTGTTGAATATGAGTCCGAGCATGACTAGTTCCGTTTTTGGCAGTCGTCATTACAAACTTCCTCTTGATAAAAATGAGCGCAATTTGAAATCAGACTGAGACTTAAGTAATAACACGCAAACTATAGGCATTTTTGCTCGTTTTTTAAGTTGATAAGTAATCAAAAAATAAATCAAAAAATAGTATTGCGATTTATGACCATTTTGAACAGTCCTTTGGCTAATAGTTCCCGAAAATCAGATAATATTATCAGCTTGATCAATATTTGTTACAGCGCAATTGTTCGATAAAATCAATAGCCAGCAACTATCACCTATTTGGCAATGTTCTCCCCTAAAATGAATCCAGATTCATCTCAAACTAACAAAGAGCGGCTACACAATTTGATGCAGCAGGTAGGTATCGCCGATCTTAATGAGCTTAGTCAGGTGGCCAAGGTGGCTCGACTACAGTTAATCAGAATTCAACAGGGTTTAATTCTTAATCTTTCTCTTGGCGCGATCGCTCGGATTGCCAAAGCCTTAGATGTCTCAGTAGATAGTTTACTCCAAACTTTTGTCGAACAACCTCAAGTTAGCAGCGAGCAGGCTGTCACGTCTTCTCAGCAGGATGATGCTCTAATCGCCTGTCGGCAAGAATATCAAAAATTACAGCAGGAAATGACTCAGTTGCAGCAAACCTTACAGGTAGAGTTTCAACAAGCTAGCTTGGAAACCATTGAGTCTTGGCTATTACAATGGCCCACCGCTGCTACTGCCGTGCGTCAAAATCCTCAATTGCCAGCGAGCAAGTTACTCTCTTTAGTAGAACCCATAGAACAATTAGTCAAGCACTGGAATGTATCAACCATTGCTACTGTTGGGGAAGAGTTAGCTTACGATCCGCAAAACCATCAGTTGATGAAGGGTGTGGCTCAAGCAGGAGAATTAGTAAAAGTACGTTATGTAGGCTACAAGCAAGGAGATAAATTACTGCACAAAGCAAAGGTAAGTCCTGTTTGATAATTATACGCTTAATGTGAATTACCTTCGTTCTGATTTACTAGCTGTTAGCTTTTAGCTGTTAGCTTTTAGCTATGGAAAACTCATCACATAAGTAGTTTAATCAGCAAGATCCTACAATCAAGATAGTTAATCTTTCGCGTAATTTTGGTAAGGAGATCGCTTTAACTGCGGGAATAGATTACGCCAGCGGTGCTGTGGTGATTCCTCTAGATGCTGAAACCTTTTCAGCTTAGAACTTAGAGCTTAGAGCTGTTTGATAAACTAGAAATAACTTAGCTTAAGGGAAATAGCTCCCATGACTGCAATTACGGTTAACTTCAATTCAATTATCGACATCAGTGATGAACAGTTTTATCAACTCTGTACACAGAATCCTGAAACTCAATTTGAACGTAACTGTAATGGAGAAATTCTGATTATGCCTCCCACTGGCGGAGAAACTGGGAGAAGGAATACTAACCTAATTGTTCAATTAGCTATTTGGAATCAACAGACTAAGTTAGGAGAAGTTTTTGATTCTTCTACTGGCTACAAGCTACCGAATGGAGCAAATCGCTCTCCTGATGTTTCTTGGATTCAACAAAAACGTTGGGATGGTTTGACTTCAGAACAAAAAGAAAAATTTATTCCCCTCGCGCCAGATTTTGTTCTTGAGTTGATGTCGCCTACGGATTATTTAGTTAATATTCAAGCAAAGATGAAGGAGTATTTGGAGAATGAGGTAAAGTTAGGCTGGCTAATTAATCCTCAAGCTAAACAAGTAGAAATTTACCGCTTAGGACAACAAGCGCAATTGCTAGATTCTCCTCGATTAATCTCTGGCGAAGATATTTTACCTGGCTTTGTTTTAGATTTAGCTGGTATTTTTTAAGGCAAAAACTCGCCTTTATAATGCTTGACCAATTTTAGGCTCATTACCAGCTATTAAGCGCTGAATATTAGTTTTATGGCGTAGAATCACATATAGTCCTGCTATGGCAGCAAAAACCAAAAAAGCAGCAGGCTGATGTAAGGTTAGCATCAAAATATTAACGGCGATCGCACCACCAATGGAACTAAGGGAAACGATGCGGGAAATGCCTAAAATAATGCCAAAACTAGCTAGAGTTCCCAATGCCACCACAGGATTCATCACTAGCAAAACCCCCAGAGTTGTCGCCACGGATTTTCCGCCAGTGAAATTGAGCCAAATGGACTTGCTATGGCCAATAATTGCCCCTAAGGCTGCTGCTGTGATCAGCCAAGAGTGCCAGCTAGCAGGCAACAGATCGGGTAAATAAGCGTAAATTAAATTGACCAAAATTAATGCTAAAGAGCCTTTGAGCAAATCAACTATCAAAACGATAACCGCAGCAGGTTTACCTAAAGTACGCAGGACATTAGTTGCTCCCGTAGAGCCTGAGCCGTGTTCACGGATATCGATTCCTTGAGTATAGCGACCTACCATATATCCAGTCGGAATCGATCCCAATAGGTAAGCAGCCAAAATTAATAGGGTGCTTAGGGTAAAACTAAAAACCATAGTTTATTAACAGATTAAATATTTAGCACCAGTTTAACGGCTTTTTGGCTTCAAAAAAACTTTAATACAACTTTAATACAAATAATTGGAAGACCTTGATTTATTGCTAGAGGCAAAGGCTAACCAAATCGGGAACTTGAGTACAGATAAGTTTAACTGTTCTTCAGTCTCATCAATGATAATCACTGGTAATAGTTTATCCGCAAGTAGACGTTCGGCACGCTGCACGAGAATATCAGGAGAATCAAACATCACAACACCGCGATTTGTGCCAAAATCTCGACGGGAGATACCGAGACAATCTTCTAATCCTTTGCGCCATTCCCCTAAGTTTTCTGGGGTATCTGTCAGAATTAAAACTTGAGTGCGATCGCGATATAGATCGTGCAGAATCGAAATTATGGCTGAAGCAACCAAAATATTTTGCAGACGGCTACCTGTGCTATCTATTGCACCCCTACCTCCTTGAGAGAAAAACCATTCTTGAACTTTTTTCGCCTGATTTTGGTCAAAGGTGCGACGTAACTGCCAGGGAGAACCATAATAGTCTGGGCTGTTGCAGTATTTGTCTAATAGCTGTCGAATACGCCTACTTTGATCGGCAAAAGTCGGTTCAGAAAATTGTGCCTGAGCCGTACGCTCATTTTCTCCTCTAGCTGAGTTGTTGCGGAGAGTTCTGTCTGGGTTTCTGGTTCTATCTCTGTTTCTGTCTTGGTTTCTGTCTCTATTTACCCCTTCTCTTCGGGGATCTTCTGTGTTTCTAACTCGGTTTCGGTTTCTTGGTGCAGAATCTTCTGTGCGCGCTAATTCTAGTTTTTCCGCAGCAGTGGCTAAATCTTGGAGACTACCAACTAAATATTCTTTAAAACCTTGAACTCTAATTGCCAATTCTTTAGATGAGCCGGCAAAGTTGCTCCGCATTTCTTGATTAATTCTTTCTTTCCGACGTTCTAATTTATCAATTTCAATTCGTAAGGCTGTTTTACGCTCTTTTAACTCCTTTGTTCCCTCTTCAATCATTTGTCCCATTTTTTCTTGGACTTCTTGAACCTGACGCAAAAGTAATTGTTCTTTATGTGCTTTAAGATCGGCAATTTCTAGCTGTAGATCGGCTTTTTGCTGCTCTAGTTGGCGGATTTCATCGCTAGATTTAGCGGCCGAATTGTCCTTTTGGAGTACTTCAGACTCATCTAGCCAACTATCAACAAACAATTCTGGTTCTTGAACTGAGTCATCTGAAACTTGACTTAATTCATCACTCACATCATCACTATCACTATCGCGATCTGCTGAAGTCATTTCGACAGTTGTGGAAGTTGTGGAAATAGATAACTTAGATAACCCCAGTTCTTCGAGTTTGTCACCTAAATCCTCTGAAGCTTGATATTCAGGGGTAACTGGCAATATCTGCTCTTCGACGACATCTGATGCTACTACTGGTTGTTCATTTGACTGTTCATCTAATGGTGGATTTGATGATTTAGCAGGTTCAAAGATAATAGTTTCAGAATCAGAATTGTCAGATTCAGGCATAGAAGGTTTTTCAGGGTTCATAAGCAGGTCAAGCTAATTAAAATAATTTGTCTAGAAAGATTATACTGATTTAGTTTTGATTACGAGGACAGTATTTTTGTAGGCAATCTGCCAGAGTTTTAGAGTTAAAAATAATAGGTAAAAAATGAATACTATTAACTTCCTTGAAATAGAACAAAATAGGTACTGGCGACCAAAATATTTCCCAGTTTAACCATTCACTATAAGGAAAACTACGAATCACTGTTCCTGTTCGGAGGACATTTAGCGCCTGATCGGTAAACTGAAGCCTAATTAAAAACGTTTGAATAGTTAAAAACAAGCCTAAAATAGCGATCGCACCACCTAACCACAAGGAAACCCAAGAAAATCCGATCGCGAGTAAGATTAGAACCACAGGAAGTTTAAAATCTGGAGTTAATTCAATTATTTCGGCAGAATTTGTCGCTTCTATGTTAGTGGTCATAGGATTATTTTAGTGATGTTTATCGTCTTGCTAGTTAGTTAGAAAAATTTGAGCGCGATCGCACTGAAATTTAAAGTTATTGTTTTAGTTAAGCAATTACTCTTATTTTACAACGAGCCTTATTGAGCCTTATTTTAACTCAGCTAGGTTGGGCAGCAATTAATCCTCTTCACAGATTAACGTTTTTCAAGAGCTAACTAATTTGCTAACTAATTTAAAAACTGACTACCTAAACCCTGGAACATAATCCAAGATAGAAAAAAGTTGCTGATAAAAATCGCAATCAGCGCCATAACTACTGCCGTGGTGGTAGACTCGCCGACTCCTTTTGCTCCTCCTGTAGTAGTCAAACCCCAGCTACAGCCAATAATGGCAATGATGCCACCAAACATAACCGCTTTAATTAAAGCGCTAATCAAATCCCAAATCTGTAAAAAAGATTTGATTGATTCAATAAATACTACTTGAGAAATACCGTAAAATAAATCCGCCACAAAAACTCCGCCAATTAGACCCATAAGCAGAGAAATTATGGTTAAAATCGGCAGCATTGCACAACAGGCAATCATCCGAGGAATTACCAAATAATCGATCGGATCGCTTTTTAAAACGTAAAGAGCATCAATTTGTTCGGTAACTCTCATCGTGCCAATTTCCGCAGCAAATGCCGAACCGACTCTGGCAGCCAGTACCACTGCGGTCAATACGGGAGCTAATTCTCGACTTAGAGCTAAAGCTAAAACGCCCCCAATCGCTTGAGCTGCACCAAAATTAAGAAACTCACGGGCCACCTGAATAGTGAATACCATGCCGACAAAAGTTGCTGTCACCAGGGCAATCATCAAAGAATCTGGCCCGACAATCTTCATCTGTTCTGTCGTATTTTGACGATGTATTTTACCCTGTAATAAGTGAACTACAACTTGCCCTGCTAGAAATAGAGCTGCTATAGAACGTTCCAGCCAAATTTTAATCCCCTTAGTAGAGGTTGTACTACTCATTAATTAATTGATCTCGCGACGGAAAATATTGCTCAAAGCATAATATTCTGATGCAACAGAAATTCTAAAATAGCATTAATGCTTCAGTTGCTTAAAATTCAATGCCTGCTTGAGCCTTAACTCCTTGTTCCCGAAAAGGATGTTTGATTAAAGACATTTCCGTTACCAGATCGGCGATCGCAATTAACTGCTCTGGCGCACCTCTTCCTGTCAAAATTACATGGGAATCTGCGGGTTTACGAGCTAAACCTTCAATTACAGTTTCAACGTCTAAATACCCTAGTTTAAGAGCGATATTAACCTCATCGAGCAAGACTAAGCGATATTCAGGATTAAGAATATATTCTAAACTGGTTGCCCAAGCAGCAGTCGCCTTTTCAATATCCCGTTCACGATCTTGGGTATCCCAGGTAAACCCTTCTCCCATAGCGTGAAACTCTAGCTGGTCTGACCATTTACTCAGCACCGCCTTTTCCGCAGGTTCCCAAGCTCCCTTAATAAACTGAACAATAGCCACTTTATAGCCATGTCCAAGCGATCGCATAACCATTCCCAAAGCTGCGGTGGTTTTTCCTTTCCCATTGCCTGTATTGACAATAATTAGACCTTTTTCTTGAGTTTTCTCAGCCAGACGCTTTTCTTGCACTTCCTGACGACGCTGCATTTTCTGCTTGTGCTGTTCGTTGCTAATTGTTGATTGATTCATGGTTATTAATTACTGATTATTTGCGAAGCTTATCCTTTAGGACTAATTACTGATTACTGATTACTGTTCATTGCTCATTGTTCAATTAATTCTCCTGTGATGCTAAAGGCGCGAATTTCCTGGATTTTTACCTTAACTGTTTTGCCTTTTAATTCTTCAATCTTGCCAGGGAAGAAGGTTAAACGATTGGTTCTAGTTCGACCTAATAGTTGAGTTGTGACTTTGGTGTTTTGCGCTTCTACCAACACTTCTACTGATTGCCCTAAATAACGTTGAGAACGAGCCTCCGCCGTGACGGATACCAGACGGTTTAAACGCTGAAGGCGATCGTCTTTTTCTTCTTCACTTAATTGATTATCCCACAGGGCAGCAGGAGTACCAGGACGAGGGGAATAGGCAGCAGTATTAACTAGATCGAACTCCAAATCTTCGATTAACTTTAGGGTATTTTGGAACTGTGCTTCTGTCTCGCCAGGAAAGCCAACAATGGCATCGGCAGTAATCGAGGCATCGGGCATATATTTTCTGATCGTTTCGATAATGCCACGATATTTTTCGTGGGTGTAACCTCGCTTCATCGCCTTAAGGATATCGTTATCTCCCGACTGGAAAGGAATATGAAAGTGTTCACAAACATTAGGTAATTCCTGGCAAGCTTTAATTAGTCTTTCGGTAAAATAACGAGGATGGCTTGTCGAAAATCTCAGGCGATCGATCCCAGGAATATCATGAACATAGTAAAGCAGATCCGTTAGCGTGTGCTGATGTCTACCTTCTGGGGTACTACCTCGTAAATCTCGACCATAGGCATCAATATTTTGGCCCAACAGCGTAATTTCTTTATATCCTTGTCTGCTTAACTCTTCTATTTCAGCTTTAATCGCTTCAGGAGTACGGGATTGTTCTACACCACGCACATTGGGTACAACACAGTAGCTACAGCGTTCATTGCAACCATAAATTATATTAACCCAAGCAGTCACATCACTATCTCGACGGGGTTTGGTAATATCCTCCAAAATCTCAATTGGATCGGTAGCAACCACCTGATTGCCATCGAAAACCTGTTGTAATAAATCCTCTAAGCGATTTGCATGTTGAGGCCCCATTACCAAGTCTAATTCAGGAACACGACGCAATAGCTGTTCCCCTTCCTGCTGGGCGACGCATCCAGCCACAACTAAAGTCAAACCTGGCTCTTGATGTTTGCGTTTTGCTTGTCTACCTAAATAAGAGTAAACTTTTTGTTCAGCATTATCGCGAATAGTGCAGGTATTGTAGAGAATTAAGTCTGCTATATTAGGATCTTCGGCAGCTTCAAAACCCATATGTTCCAATACGCCAGCCATCCGCTCAGAATCAGCTTTATTCATCTGGCAACCGAAGGTAACAATATTATATTTTTTAGGATGTTTTTTGCTGGCGTTATTCATATCAAATTAACAGTAGCGAAAAGATGGAACAGAACTACTATACAAGTTTAAAACGTTCCACTACAAACCTGATTTTATTTGGCTCTAGAGACAATTACCAGAATAACCAATCTATACAGACTATAATTTACATTCCTTAGTGTTTACTTAATATGGTGAATTTTGGATCTAAAAGGAGTAAAGTTTAGCTAATCATAAAAATCCTTTGAAAGAAACATTATAGAAACGTGGAACGAATTAATATCAGCAGCAACTCTTCCTGGGAAGATCTAGTAGGCTATTCTAGAGCAGTCAAGCTCGATAACTATATTCATGTTTCGGGAACCACTGCCACCAATGAACATGGTGAAATTGTCGGTATAGGGGATCCCTATGCCCAAACCAAACAAATTATCAAAAATATTGAAACTGCTTTAAATCTCGCTGGAGCAAGTCTAGAAGATGTAGTCCGTACCAGGATTTATGTGACCAATATCGATCGCTGGCAAATGATCGGCAAAGCTCATCATGAATTCTTCGCTAAGATTCGTCCCGCCACCAGTATGGTAGAAGTTCAGCGCCTAATTGCTCCAGAAATGCTGGTAGAAATGGAAGCAGATGCCGTGATTACCGATTACCTTGACCTTGCCTGATACAGCAATGAACAATGAGCAATGAGCAATGAGCAATGAACAGCAATTAGTAATCAGTAATCAAATAAAGCCCCGATCGCTTTACCCATATTTTCGGGCTGCATTGCTACGGTAGCTGCGGTGGGTTCGTAGCCACAATGCACCATACAGTCTTGGCATTGAGGATTACCGCTTTTTTTGCCGTAGTTACTCCATTCGGTCTGTTTAATCAGTTCTTGATAGCTAGAATAGTGTCCCTCATCTAAGAGATAGCAAGGTTTCTGCCACCCTAAAACGCTGTAGCTGGGACTTCCCCAAGGAGTGCAGTCAAAATCTCGATCGCCCATCAGAAATTCGAGAAATAGGGGGTTATGATTAAAATTCCATTTCTTTTGACCAGATTTCCAAGGAGATAAGATTTCTCTAAATAAAGCTTTGGTTTGCTCTCGCTGTAAAAAGTTTTCTTGGTCGGGTGCTTTGGCATATCCATAGCCAGGAGAAACCATCATACCATCAAGATTAAGAGTAGCCAAGAAATCAAAGAATTCCTGCATTTCTTGCGGATTTGCGCCCTCAAAGACAGTGGTATTGGTGGTTACTCTAAATCCCTGCTGTTTAGCGGCTTTGATCGCGGCGATCGCTTTAGCAAAAACTCCTGGGCGATCGACACACTTGTCATGCTGTTCCTGTAGTCCGTCAAGATGAACGCTAAAGGTAAGATAGGGAGAAGGCTTAAACTTATTCAGACTTTTCTCCAGCAAGATGCCGTTCGTACAAAGATAAACAAACTTTTTACGCTGTACCAACCCCTCAACAATCTCATCTATTTGAGGATGTAGCAGTGGCTCTCCTCCAGGAATCGAAACCACTGGCGCACCACATTCTGCTACTGCTGCAAAACACTGCTCTGGAGTTAAGTTTTGCTTTAAGATTTCCGTTGGCTGCTGAATCTTACCACAGCCAGAACAAGCTAAATTGCAGCGAAACAGAGGCTCTAGCATTAAAACTAAGGGAAAATGCTTCCGCCCCAGCAAACGTTGGGTAACTAGGTATTTGCCGACTGTAACTGCCTGTTGAAGTTGAACCGCCATAAATTATCTCCTTTTCGAGTAATTGTAATATGCTTCGAGAAAATAATCCGCGAGTAGATTTTGAGTTCAATATGAAATACAAATAAGAATGATACAAATAGATAGTCCCCAAGTCCCCGACGCGAAGCGGTATCCTTTAGGGCAAGTCCCCAAGTCCCTAAGTCCCCAAGTCTTCTATTTGTAGCAAACATTTGTAGATTTCATATTAAAGCCAATTACCCACCAGCACGAAAGGCGCCCAATAAAAAGGATGACGATATTGGGAATCTGATTCCATTAGGAGTTCTAACTGTGCTTTACGCAATGCTCTAGCTTTACTAACTTGAGTGTTTTGAGACAAATTAGTATAGAACTTACCCATCAAATTAGCCGTAGCTTCATCATCCGCACTCCAAAGAGTCGCCAGGGTGCTACGTGCGCCAGCTCTAACTGCTACCCCTGCTAAACCAAGAATTGCCTGGCTGTCTCCTTCAGCGGTGTTACAGGCACTAAGAACCAGTAATTCAATCGGTTGAGAGCCTTTGAGATTGCCAGCTCGCAGTAAGTTATCAAACTGGTTAACGTTAATTAAAGGATCGCCTTGATTTGTGCCACTAAGAATAAAGGTTTGATCGGCAGTTGAACCAAATTGACCGTGGGTTGCCAAATGGACTACGGGAAAATCTGAGTTTTCTAGCTTCTGTTCCAAACGAGCTTTAGTAAACTCTTGGTTGAGCAAAATCTCTGACTTGTCAAAAATCTGTTTAATCGTGTTTAGTTCATCTTCTACCTTGGGAATAGGTGGAAAACGATAGGCAGGGAATTCGCTAGTTACTCCCGCAGCTAGTACTCTGATTGGCTGTTTAGTTAAGGGTTGAGGTGCAGTTAATTGTAAACCCGAACTCAGCGCCACATCGTAGTCTTTCTGAATCAAATATTTTTGCTCTTTCTGGTCATACAGCAGGGCCATGGGAATATTGCGTAACGAACCATCCAGAACAAACACCAAAGTTTGAACTTCGCTAGCTTTAAGTTCTGCTTCGGCTGGTTCAATCAACCAGCTATAGATCTCTGAAGCGAGGGGGAGAATATCCTGCTGAAGAGATTGTTCCTGAGATGTTTTAAGTTGGGCAATTTCAGTAGCTGATTGAGGATTACCCCTTGCTCCACGGATTTGCTCGGCGAAGCCAGGATTGGTTAGAGCGTTACGACGTAGCTGTTGGATGGTGTTGTCTACTTTTTCTGGGGTGAGGTTGGGAATTGTGTAGCGACGCAGAGGTTTTCCTGGAAGAGTGAGGATCACTTCTAAACGATCTTGCAGCAAAATTGGATAGATTACCGCAGCTTTGGAGTCTACATCATCAATCACCACTGGTTTTTCAGCTATTTCTGAGCAGGGATCGCGGAAGAAGTTATCTAGAGTCGCTACCTGCAAAGATTCTAAAACGTCTCGTGCTTGAGCTAACTGGGAGGTAGAAGGTTCTGTTTGTAGCAGCAAACTAATATACTCACGAAAAATTGGCTCGACAGGAGTAGTCGCTAAATCACTCCGCAGGGTTCTAATGGTGTTAAAGGAAGTTTCATAAGCGGACAAAGCTGGAACTCGTTGTCCTTGAGCAGCCAGAATTCTACCCAACTGAGCATTCCAACGATAGGCAATGTCAGGATATTCCGCAGTTGGTGCTAATTGCAGCGCTCCTTCGGTTAAACGTCGTGCCGATTGATATTGTCCTTGTTGTTCATAGAGAGAACCTAAATAACCCATCGCTTCGGCTTCAGCTGTCACATTGTTGATGCTTCTTGCCTGTTTAACGGCAGTAGCCAAGATTTGCGCTGTTTGATTATCGCTTGCTCCTCGACGCATGAGGCTTTGAGCTAAATTGATTCTGCTGTAAATTCCTCCACGGGTTGCGGGTAGCTGGGTAACTTTTGGTTCAACTTGGGCGATCGCATTGCCGATTTCCGACTCTAAGCGCTGTTCTAGGTCTTGTTTTAAGGTTTTTGATCCCGTAGTAATCTCCTGAAGAAACTCTGGGTCATTAATTTCTAAGGAATCCAGGTGACGATCGAAATCTGTAATTGCCCCTTGCCAAAATTCTTGAATATCGAGCAATAAACTAAGACGGTTTAGTTCTGCTTTTAAACTGTCTGGTTGACGAGGAGTTACCTCAGACGCTTGTTGGTAGTAGTCTAAAGCTGGTTGATAGGACTCTAAAGCTGAAGTCACGCTACCTAAGTTATTAGCAACCACGTCCAGCACAATGGTTTGAGTCGAAAACTGATTTTGCTTTTGTAGGGCGATCGCTCGTTGAGCATTCCCTAAACTAAGTAAGGTTGCTGTTTTTGACTGGGGATCGGCTAGTTTTTGACTACTTGCCAGAGCTAGTTCTAACGCTTGATTTGCCACCCTAGGATAGCCACTGGCACGCAAATAATCTCCAAAACGTAACAAACCCTGAACTTTATCTTGCTCCTCTGGCTGTTGATTAATGGCGGCGATCGCTGGCAGTAACTTGGACTTTGCTTTTTGGTTTAAGGTTTTAATCCCATCTAACTGGGGTTCAATTATTTGCACATCTTCAATAATTTGATTGCAGCTATTGTCAGTGATTTTAAAAGCGGATAATAAACTATCACAAGAGCGATCGTAAAGCCCCAGAGCTTGTTGAGCCGTCGCTGTATTCAGATAGCTGTCTCGACTGCCCCGATCGTTACCTGCTGCGGTATATGCTGCTGCTGCCTGTTGCCAAGTTTCAATTGCCTGGTCGAGTTTTCCTGCGCTGTAGTAATCTTTGCCCTGTTGAGTCAACTTGACTGGCGACGGTCTTCAGCATGAGTAGGCAAAACAAGAGCTAGAATAATGCCAAGACTAACTAGTAGTACCCAACTCACGGCGGTTTGACGACCCCGATTAAAGATTTTAACTTGAATTTTATCGCTCAATAACTGAGATATCTTGCTCATGATGGTATTTGCATAGTATTTGCGACGATCCGAGTAATTCAAACTGATGATCTAAATTTAAATATTTAAAGCGAGTCTTTAAAACGGGAGATATTCCAACGAGAAGTAGAGACCTTTTTCTTGCAGGGTGTCGTCGTTGTCTTCCACCTCAATCAAAGGAATCCCATAATCTAGCCGTGCATTTAAGGTCTCAAAGATATTTAACCTGAGTCCTAATCCCAAAGATGCTACTGTATCTTCCTCCTGATTCCGCTCCTCCCAAACTGAACCGTTCTAAAGAAACTAGATCGTCTCAATATTTAACGGCTCTTTTGCTCCTCTAGCCAGTCGAGAACGAACGTAACTTGGTTTTAACCGACCATCCACCTCGACATTAATGGTTTCAAGTTTGCCTTCTATTGCCTGTAGAGTAATTTTTCCTTGATTAACATCTTGGATCGGCACGACTACCCCAGAGTTGATATAGCCGCGAGCAGTATATAGCTTAGTTAATTCAGTCTCTAACTCTAATAAATCAGTAAAGCCAATCGGGCGATCGCTATATTTACGTAAAATATTGTCTACCGCAGTTTTTTCTAAGACAGTATTGCCTTTTAACTCGAATTTCTGAACCTCAAACTTAACCTCAGACTCAGAAACTTTACCTTCTGGTGACTGATTAGGCAAAGAATCTAACAAATCTTCGGCAGGTGGTAAAGGGGTAACCGTAGGATCTTGTCGCACATCAGGCAAAGGAGTGGCAGGCAGATTGTCAACATCAACTCCTGAAGGCAGATCGGGAGTTTGGGCTAGATATAAAAGCTTATTATTTCCATAAGCGGGTAATTTACCAATAACAAGTAACCCCAAGACAGCAAGAGACATGATTGCCGATCGCCCATGCCATGAGTCAAACTTAAATTTATTCATATTCAATTTAGGCGATCTCTTCTGAGTGGCTATCTTTATCTGGAGAAAATCTAGAATTAAGCCACAAAAGTATCGACTTTTTCACACTTTTTTTGTTAAACAGATTCAGATCAACTTCATTAGATTACTACAACCGCATTTCAAATCAAAAAATTTAAGCTTTTTACTACCAATTGGCTTAAATTAAGCTGACAAGTAACGAAAATTCAGGAGAAAAAAGAGATGAAACTCAACGACTTGCCACTTTGAGCAAAATTGTTTGACATTAAGTCAATTTAATATGCTAATATAAATCCTGCGTCTAGAATGTTATTACCTGCGGATGTCGTATAGTGGTAATACCTTAGCCTTCCAAGCTAAAGCTAGGGGTTCGATTCCCCTCATCCGCTTCCTCGCAGAGCCTCGTCAGCCTTAGACTCTCACTCCTAGCTTTAGCTTAAAAGGCTCGGCGCTTTACTCAAAACTTGCTCAAAAGTAACTATAACGAGGCTAGCAAGATAAGTAAACGGGGTCCATAGATACCCCAATTATTTAAGCGCTTAAATTAGTAACTAGCAAAAACAGGCTTTCTCTAGATGCCTCAATAGAGCGCTTAATTATCGCTATATAGAAAAGTTGTACATTATTCCATCTTTATAGCAATCTGTCAAATCGCCTAAGTAACCCTCAGTTCGTTACGAAACCAAGGCTTTATAGGCGGTTAACTTAAATACTGTTGGAATAGCTGATTTCTCTTGACTAGTAGTTAGCCAGCCAGCATAAGGAGGTTGTCCTACTGGTCTATCAGGTAAACCCAGTAGCTCTCTTAGAAAATCGTCGATATGCTAGTCTAGCAGCATTGGTACAGACTTGTCTGCTTTGTCTGCATAGACTTTTAATGCTTTTGCGCGGTTAGATTTTAAGGAAGCCATGAGTTTAACTGATAGAAGATTTGAGTAAGGATTAGCTAGGAAATGAGGAAACTAGGCAAAGGCAGATAGCTTTGCTAGCTAACGAGTCTATACCTACTACTGTTTCGTCAGCTATAGTCATTTTAATTAAGACTGAGACAAATATAGAGTAAATTAAAGTAAAACTTTCTTCAGCTCATACTAATGCCTTACAGTCTAGATCTAAGGAAAAAAGTAATTGACTATCTGGAAAGAGGGGGCGGTGTGACAAAAGCGTCCCAAATTTTTCAAGTGTCGAGAGCATCGATCTATCGCTGGTTAAATCGAGAGAATCTCGAAGCAACTAAAGTTAAACGTCGCCAACGAAAATTGAACTGGGAAGCATTAAAACAAGATGTTAGAGAAAATCCGCAGCAACGATTAATAGATCGAGCAATCAAATTTAAAGTTCAACCTTCGGCAATACTATACGCTCTAAGTCAAATGAAGATTACCAGAAAAAAAAACAACTCCGTTATCGAGAAAGAAACCGACAAGAAAGAATTGAATATTATCGAAGACTAAGAGAACTAATTAAAGTCTACGGTAGCAAAAGTCTGATTTTTATCGATGAGTCAGGATTTGAGCCAATTCAAACTTGTATTTATGCTTGGTCAGCAAGAGGACAAAAGATTTATGGAGAAAGACAAGGTAGAAGGGGAGTGAGGGAAAATTTATTAGCTGCCAGAAGAAAAGGTAAAAAAGATTTAATCGTACCGATGATCTTTACAGGCAGTCTTAATGCCGAAGGGTTTGAAGGGTGGTTGAGCAAATATTTATTGCCATCATTAACAAGACCATCAGTATTGATTATGGATAATGCACCAATTCATCGGAAAAATGCTATCAAACAACTGATAGAAGAGACAGTGCATCAAATAGTATTTCTGCCTAAATATTCTCCTGATTTAAATGATATTGAACACGATTTTAGTGCTTTGAAGCGCAAAAGAATGTATGCACCTCCAGATACATCGTTAGATGATATTATTCGCGATTATTGCACAACTTAGTGTTTCTTTCTTATTTGAAATAACTATAACTTGTAAGCAGTCCAGTCTTCGACTGTTGGCTTAAGGGCAACCCCGTTAGCCTTAGCTAAGTCCAGAGCGTGAGCGATAGAGTTACAGTAGTCAGCTAAGTAACAGGTAAACCCACTAGCGTCGTGGTAAAAGATACCCTCGTCGTGAATCCAGCCGTTGACTTGAGTAGCAATTAGATGATTAATTTCTTGGTCAGTCATTACGCCACCATCTCCCTAATTAAAGCAGCACCACTACCAGCAGCAGCCCAAATACCAGAAACAACACCTGTGTAATGTTCTAGTTCGTAACTAGCAATAAAACCACTATTAGAAACCTTGGGAATCTTGATCGCATGATCGGCAACTGAGGCAGTCGCATCAAGGTCAATGTACAGGTCTTGATTGCTATTGTTAGCAATTATCATCTTCTTACGGTTAGCGTTAGCAGCTAAGAAAGCAACTGAAGTAGTAGAAATTGGCGCAGTACCACCAAGGGCAGCACTAGCAAACGGGTTCGGTACGTTTACCACTGGTGGGGCGGGTTCAAAATTAATTGGCATAGAGTCCTCGTAAATAGTTCTTGTCTTCGTGGTACTTGAGCTTGTTTTCCCAGTCTGGCTCTACGTTGTCCTGTATTCTGATAACTTGCTCAATAATCTTTTTAGCATCAGCTTCGTCGTCTGTTGTGACGTTAAAAAAGTAACCTTTGGTCTTGTCAACATAACTAAATAACTTTTTCCCTCGCTTGAAAAAGAAAGGTGGTTTAGCAAAATCAGCTACTATTTTTGAGGCGAACAATGCCCCCCAGGCACTTGCCAGTGTGATTGTGGTTCAGAAGTCTGTTGCTACGACACGAAAACAGGAAAAGCAGTAAAGAGTTTTAGAAAATAATCATATGGGAACTTGTAGCGATTTAGCAAGTAAGGCAGAGTTACAGCAGTACTTGCCAAAAACTGAAAAAGCTTCGATTATCAATACCGCTACTAGCCTTTATTGCTCAAGCTACCTCCAATAAATTGCCTCCTGTTCCAGTAATTAAAGACCTTAGCCAAATACAAAACTTGTCGGCTGAGAATAACCGCTTGAGACGACAACTGGAGTTACAACAGTCTGACTTAAACGGGTACAGAGTAGCCTTAAATAACTTTGCTGCTAGATTACCTACTCAAGAAGACAAGCTTATTACCAGGAAAGTTAGAGAACAGACGATAACTAATGCCAGTGGCATCAAAGATTTAAATGGTCAGTACATAGGCATAGAAAGCAAGATTGGTCAGACTGTCAAGTCTGAGTTTAGCAACAACATTCAGACCTTTAAACAAAATGCCCAAAAGCAAGTCTCCCAAGCAATAGCAAACATTAACGTACCTGAGTTTGACATCAGCAAAGTATCAAAATTATTCGATGCCAAGATAGCCAAAGTAACTACAGATTTTAACGAGCGATTGAGTTCCGAAATATCAACTATTCCCAAAGTTCAACCAACAGAAATTAAGCAGATTGTTAAAACCGAGGTCAGTAGTCAAATCAAGCAAACTAATCAAGTGAATAATCAGCAAGTTCAACAAATTACCGCCAAGCTAGATAATCTCAATAGTAAGTTTCCCGATCCGTTAACTCTTGCGGGAATAGCTCCCGCCGTAGGAGGACTAGATATTTTACGTCAAATTAAAAACAAGCCTATACCTCTACCGACTTGTCTAGCCCCCGTGTTAGTTCCACCAGTAGGCGCTCAGGCTAAAGCTAACGGCGTAGCGGTTGCTGGTTTACAAGGAGTAACAATAGCTCAAAATGCAGTCCTTCAGAAAGCAGTTACTCACGCCAAGTACGGCTTAGAGTCTGTTCAGAAGTTTGCTGATATCGCCTGGAAAGCTACTCATGTTGACAAGATACTTAACGGTATGACTACCGCTTTAGTCATTCATAATGCTGTCATGTTAAGTGGTAATTTAGTTCAAACCATAGGAGAGGCTACAAATGGTGTTCTTGCTGCTATGAAGATTGATAATAGCGATGGTACTCCTATCAATGTTAACGCTGTAGTTAAGGCTAAAATGACTAGTCTAATCACCTCTATGATCGGCTCGACTAATTACGCAGCTTTGACTAAGAAAAGAGAAGAAAGATCTAGCAGATGAGACTAAGCTATTCTTGGATGCTAAAAAAGTTGAGTTAGAATCTTGATACCTTTGCTTGTCTCTAGACAGCCAGTAGTAAGCTTCGTATTCCTCCACCCATTCGGCTATCGTCTTCTCTATTTCTTTGAGCGCGTCTTTCGGTCTGAACTTTTTAGGTATCCACTGGGGATAATCAAGCCAGTTGAATGATTCAGCTTGTATTTTGAGGTCTAATTCTTGAGCGATCGCGATCGCGTTATTAACAGCATTGGCAGTGTGAGGGAACTTGCCTCTACCTAGCGCGTTAAGCGTATTTAAGCTGGCTCTAAACTTATGTCTTTACCTAAGTACTAACCCAGCTATCTATGGACTAGAAGCCTATCCCAAGGGACTACCCATTGCCTTGTTTTTTCTGTTTCAATCAGCATTTGCTGGTACAGCAGCCACGATTGTCTCTAGTGCAGTGGCAGAAAGAATTAGATTTGTCAGCTTCGGGATCTTTAGTTTACTGTTAACAGCGATCGCTTATCCCATTATTGGCCACTGGATTGTGACCCCAAACGGTTGGCTTAAGGCTCAGGGATTTTATGACTTTGCAGGTTCGACGATGGTTCACTTCGTTGGGGTTTTTTATTAGCGATTAGTAGCGCTCTGCCAAAAAAGATTTAATCAGATGCATTGATGGTTGCTTCTGTCGCTTTTAAGGAGAAGTTGCACGATCAAAATCAGTAAATCATGTGATTAAAATCAATTTTTGGGGAACTATATGCATATCTATATTTCTTGATAGTTGTTTTTGCATTATAAAAGTCAAGGAAAGTTAATAATGTCTGCCAAAAAATATAATCCAAATCAGCTTATTTCTATTCTTGATTCTTTATTTAAAAAGAACAGCAGTGGAATTTTAAGCTTAAAAACCCAGGTTGATTCCTGGCAACAACAACGTTCCTGTATTTTGATTTTACGTAACGGAGCTTTGGTCTATGGTGGTAACCAAGTTCCCAATGCTGAAGAATTATGCTTCAAAATCGGTCAAGCACTAAAGCCTAATCTAATTAAAGCTGCCCTTTCGGTGGCAGTGGAAAAAGCCAAAGAGCCTAATTCAGCCGTAGAGCTACTGGAGATGTTGATTAGGATGAGAGCTTTTACTTGGCAAGAAGTAGAATCTCTAGTCAATACAAAAGTTTTATTAATTATTGAAAAATTTCTCCCTTATCCAGGAGAAGCACAGTGGAATACAGACCTTGATTTAGATCTCAGCTACGGTGCAGATCGACACGGCTTAAACTGGGTCGATCTTCAACAGGAATTGAAGCGTCGTCAGCAAATATGGCAGGATTATGCGCCTCAAATATCTAGCATGAATGTGATTCCAGTGTTCACGCCTCAGCAGTTAAGAGCGATCGATAATCCCCAGGTAAAAGACCATTTTACAAAATTAGTCGATGGCAGAGCTAGTTTGCTCAATATTGCCGACAAAATGGGCAAAGATCCGATCACAGTAGCAAAAAACTATTTTAATTGGGCGAACAAGGACTGGGTAAGTTTTGTAGATAGTCCGATCGAAGCTAAGACTGATGTTGCAGCTATAGCCAATATGCAGGGAAGTGTGCCTGGAGTATCAACCAGCGTCGATTCTACTGAGGCGATCGCCAAAATTGATCATAATTTACCGATTGTCTTATCCGTAGATGACAGCGCCATTATCCAAACTTCGATCAAACGAGCTTTGCAAGAGGACTACAACGTCTTACTGGCGGGTAAGGCAAAGGAGGCGTTGGACATTCTGCAAGAGGTAAAGGTTGAACTGATGCTGTTGGACTTGACCATGCCTGATGTTGATGGTCTGGAGTTTTGCAAAACAGTTCGTGCCATTCCCCAGTTTCGAGATTTACCGATTGTGATGGTGACAGCTAGGGATGGCTTAGTCAACAAAATGAGGGGGCATATCGCAGGCACGAGTAAGTATCTTACCAAGCCCTTTAAGCCAGAAGAACTGAGAGAAGTTGTCCGTCAGTACATTAAATAGCTAATAACTTTTAGAGAAGGAAGATTGAGAGATTATAGATTATGGGCATGAAATCATATTTAATCTTTAGCCTGCATAATTTGCGATATGCGATCGCAGCAGAATCAGTTACCGAAATATTTTTATTACCTGAATTGACTCCTATCGCCGAAGCACCTCCAGATATTGTGGGTTTATTGAATTTACATTCAGTATATGTGCCAGTCATGCACCTCGATCTGCGCTTTGGTCATAAATTCGATCGCTGCCAGGTAACGGATAGCGTGATTGTGGTTGAGTCTCAAGGCTTACAGGTGGGGATGATTGTCCATCGGGTTGAAACAGTCAACGAAATCGACGATCGCTATCTTCAGACTGATTTGTCCTATGGTCGACGCCATATTCATCAAGCTTTTGTCCAAAGTGTGATCGATCTTGATGATGAGATGATTACCCTGCTCAATATAGATAATCTGGTACGTCATCCTGAAGCTTTGGAGGATCTAGTCTCGACTGAAGCTGAAACTAATTCTGAGCGGCAAATGCTACCTGGTAACTTTTACCAACAGTATTTTACTAATGCTAGCTCTAGTATCAAAGCGATTCTCCATCAACGAGCAATCAACCTTAAAGAAGTTACTGATAAAACAGCAGCGACTAAATTAGTTTCCTTGGCGGTGGTCAGTATTGGGGGTAGATACTTTGCTTTTGATTTAGGCATAGTGCGGGAATTTACCAACGTCGGCAGAATTACCACTATTCCCTGCTGTCCCGAACATATTGTCGGCAACATGAACTTGCGGGGTGAAATTTTAACTCTGGTCAATATTTGTCAGCTTTTGAACCTGACCATGACCCAGAACAATTTGGCTCGTAAAGCAGTGGTGATTGAGGTTGACGATCTGACGGCGGGTATTATCGTGGACGAAGTATTCGACGTGGTTGATTTTCGTCCTGAAGAATTAAAACCAGTTCCCGTCGCTATGAATAGTGATGCAACTTCCTATCTCAAAGGAGTAGCTGACTATCAAAACCAAACTCTGAACGTGATTGACCTCTCGAAGCTTTTGGCGGCTGGAGCAATGACGGTTGAGCTAACAGCATAAATATATTTCTAAATTAACTAACAAAAATTACAGGTAGAAAATACAGGTAGAAAACTTATGAAAATTGGAACTCAGTTAACCGCTGGCGCATTTGGGATTGGAACTATTGTATTGGTCAACTTAGGGGTAATTTTTCTGGCTACTGCCGAACATGGCGCCAAGGAGATTAACGTCGTTGGTAAAGTTAGGGGGGGAACTCAAAGATCGATTAAGCTCGAACTGTCCAACAGCGCTGATGATAAGTTAATTGCTCAATTGGATCAGCTAATTGAAAACTTAATCAAGGGTAATGAAGAATTAGGCTTGTCTGCTGCTACAGACGTAGATTACATTGCCAAGCTAAATACAACAAAAGCTGAATGGAACAAATCTAAAGCACTAATTCAGCAAGTCAGAAAGCAGCCAACAGAAGCTAACCGTGCAGCCTTACTCAAACAAAGTGAAACTTTATTTAAACTAGCCGACGAGACAGTAACCGCCGCCGAAAAATATGCAGAAAACGAAGTTAAACAATTACAGACAATTGAGTTGTTCGTAGCATTACTCAACTTAATGATCGTTACGGCAATTATTGCTGGTTCTCGCCGAATTACCAATACTCTAGATCAATTTACCAATATGATCGCCAAATCTTCAGAGGAGATTTCTGCCAAGGTCGAAAATCAAGAGGCAGTAGCCAATGAACAGTCCAATTCCGTCAGTCAAACTACCTCTACGGTGGATTCCTTGGGTGAAACTTCTCGTCGTTCGGCAGTACAGGCAGAAGAATCGGCAAAAAGCGCCAGTACAGCTCTTGCTCTGGCGGAATCTGGAGCAGAAACAGTCGAACAAACCAGGGTAGGCATGGAAAGTCTCAAGGACAGAGTTAGAGAAATTGCCGAACAGATCATTAACCTGAGTGAACAAACTGAACAAATTGCGGGAGTATCAGAGGTGGTAGGGGATTTGGCAAACCAAACCAACATGTTGGCACTAAACGCAGCGGTTGAGGCGGCTCGTGCTGGAGAGTATGGTAAAGGTTTCGGGGTGGTTGCGGGTGAGATTCGGAAACTGGCGGATCAAAGTCGTAAGTCTGCCGACAAAATCAACAAACTGGTAACAGATGTCCAAGCTGCGATGAACAGCGCGGTAATGGTAACGGACGAAGGTAAGAAAACCGCTGAATCTAGTATTGAATTGGCGCTAGATACTGCCGAATCATTTATCGGGGTGAAAAACGCAGTAACCAACGTATTCTCCAACACCTCGGAGATCTCCCAAGCAGCAAAACTGCAAGCGGTAAGTATTCAGGAGATTTTGGCAGCGATTAACGCTCTTAACCTGGGGGCGATGGATACGGCAGCAGATATGCAAGATGTTAAGGCTTCTACCCTAGAACTGAAAAAATCGACCGAACAACTTAAAGCGGTTGTTTAATTAGAGCTTTTTACTAAAATTTTCCCAGCAAAACTATGATGATTGAAGATGAAGAGCTAAGACTGCTTTATAAGACTTCTAGCAATGAACACTTGCAAAAGCTGGAATCCGATTTGATGATCTTGGAGAAAAATCCCCAAGATACCGCAGCATTAGAAGAATTCTTGCGGGAAGCTCATACCCTCAAGGGCGACTCTCGGATGCTGGGATTAGATGAGATTGAGATGTTGGTGCATCAGCTAGAAGACTGTATGGAAGCAATTAAGGCAGGACATAGCAAAATTACTCCCGAATTATGCGATCACCTGTATCAAGGTATTGATGCGATTAACCAGCTTTCTCATCAGGCAATTACAGGAGAATCAATTAACATCGATCCTGTTGCCGTCTTGGCATCGCTGATGGATGTGTCAGGCAATTCACCTGCTACTAGATCTGAACCAGACTTGTTTGGTGATGACGATGACTTCTTTGGCGATAATGATGACGATGACTTCTTTGGTAGTGATGTTACTCCAGAACAATTTACCGAAGATTTATTTGCTGATGAGCCATCAGCAGATGAGTCTAGTTTCGTGGTTCAATCCAACGCTAGCCTTAAACTTGAAGAGGCTGTAGCAACTCCTGTCATTAATCAAGACTATCAGATTGACACAATTCGAGTTGAGCCACAAAAGTTAGACACGCTCATGACTCAAGCAAGTGAATTAAGCGTAACTAGATTGCGAATTTCACAACAAATGGCAGAAATAGAGCAAATATCAGCTTTATGGTCGGAATGGGTCAAACAGGATAGCTCAATTGTCACGGAGATTGGACAGGCTTTAGCTCCTGAGCTTTTACAACCCTTCAAACAGTTCTTAAGCAATACTGAACAGCGAGTAGATTTTCTCGGGAGTTTGATTAATAATCTACGAACTAGAGCCAACGAAGATAGTGCTAGTCTGGGAATTATTAGCGATCGCCTAGAGTCAGGCATCAACGGTTTAAGACAGTTACCTTTAGCTACAGTATTCAATATTTATCCCCGTATGGTGCGGGATCTAGCTCGTCAACAGGGTAAAGAAATTGAGTTAATTATTGAAGGTGGAGATACTAAAGCTGATAAACGCATTTTAGAAGAAATCAAAGATCCCCTGCTGCATCTAATTCGCAATGCGATCGATCACGGGATCGAAACTCCTGCCGAACGTGTTGCTCAAGGTAAAGCTACCACTGCCACTTTGCGCCTACGCGGCTATCAAATGGGAAGTAGCATCGGCATCGATGTTAGTGATGATGGACGAGGCTTAAACATCAGTAGTATTCGTAATACTGCCATTCGGCGTCAAGTGCGTACTGAAGCAGAACTAGCTGCTATGAGTGAGTCGGAGATTCAATCTTTGATTTTTGCCTCTGGTTTTTCCACTCGTACCGAAATTACCGAACTTTCAGGTAGAGGCGTTGGTTTAGATGTGGTTCGGGCTAATGTAGAACGTCTTAAAGGAGCAATCCAGGTAACTTCTGTCCCTGGCAACGGCTGTAAATTCCAGGTGCGTTTAAATACTAGCCTGGCAACCACTAAAGTTCTAATTGTCGAAATTGAGCGGACTCTTTATGCGTTGCCTTTGGAATTTATCCAAACTATGATTACCCTCTCTCCTAAAGATATTTATGAGCTTGAAGGAAAACCTACTATTACCTTTGAAGAGCAACCTTTATCCATTAAGGAACTTAGCAGCTTACTCCAGTTACCTCCCCCACAGGATAAGCGCCCCAAAAATTATCTCTCCTGTATCGTGCTGCAAGTCGGCAGCGATCTTTTTGGGGTAATTGTTGATGATTTGATCGATCAGCAAGATGTTGTACTCAAATCTCAAAGTAAACTGCTCAAGCGTATTCCGAATATTACTGGAGCGACTATCTTAGGTAGTGGAGAAGTCTGTATGATTCTTAATCCTGTAGATTTACTTCATTCCCTCAGAAAAGGGAGTTGGAACGCTGTACCCTCGGCCACTTCCCTTACTACTAAAAATAGACTCTTGCTGGTGGAGGATTCAATTATTATCCTGACGCAAATGCATCGTTTGTTAAAGGGTGCAGGTTATGAAATTACCGTTGCCGAGAATGGATTACTCGGTTTACAGCAGGTTCAAGCTCAAGAGTTTGATATCGTGCTGTCGGATGTGGAAATGCCTCACATGACTGGCTTAGAAATGACGGCTAAGATTCGCCAAGACAGTAAATACGATCGCCTACCCATTGTTTTAATTACTACTCTGGCATCTAGAGAAGATAAACGTCGTGGTATGGAAGCAGGAGCTAATGCCTATCTAACCAAAGGTGATTTCAATCAACAGATACTGTTGAAAACTCTGGCTCAATTAATTCATACTCACCATTAATTAACTCAAAAACTATGTCTAAAATCAAAGTTCTACTAGTGGAAGATTCCGCTGTTGCCATCAACATCTATGAAAAAATGCTCAATTCTTCTCGCCATATTGAGGTAGTGGGCAAAGCCAGCAACGGCAAAGAAGGATTAGATTTAACCTTTAAACTTCAGCCTGACGTAATCTGCACTGATTTACAAATGCCTGAAATGGACGGGTTAGAATTCACCAAACAGATCATGGCTCACTATCCTACGCCAATTTTGGTGTTAAGTAATACTGTGCAAAAAAGTGATACGGAAACAATATATCAGGTGATGAAGGCAGGGGTAGTTGATGTGATGCCCAAACCTCAAACTGCTTTAGGGGGAAATTCAGACGCAATGCAGAACGAATTAATTACTAAAATTCGAGTTTTAGCTACTAAAAAAGTTTCGCCTATTCCTTTAAATTAAGTTCTATTTGTTGAATTTTTAACTCACAATTATTATGTTTTTAAACTTAGTTCATAACTTTAATCTCCCTATCAAACTCTTTTATAGAGTGTTAGCGGGAGGAAAACCTCTGATAACATCGATTAGTTTCCTCTATCTTTTACACAGAAAAACATCACATAAATAGACAAAAATATTATGGCTAAAATTAGAGTATTACTAGTTGAAGATTCCGCAGTAGCAATTAATATCTATGAGAAGATGCTCAATTCTTCTCGTCATATTGAAGTAATTGGTAAAGCTGCCGACGGAAAAGAAGGATTAGATTTAGTTTCCCAACTTAATCCTGATGTAATTTGTACTGACTTACAGATGCCGCAAATGGATGGCTTGGAGTTTACCAAACAGGTAATGGCTCATCATCCTACGCCAATTTTGGTATTAAGCAATGCCGTACAGAAGTCCGATGTTGACAACATCTATGAAGTAATGAAAGCAGGGGCTGTCGATGTGATGGCAAAACCTCAGACTGCTTTGGGCGGGAACACTGAATCCATGCAAAACGAGCTGGAAGTGAAAATTAGAGTCCTGGCAACCAAGAAAGTTAAGGCAATTCCCTTGAGATAATCAAAGGTCAGAAGTAGGGAGCGATTAAAGAGTTTTTTCATTACTCCCAGATCCTCTCTACTTCTTACTAGTCCTTGACTTTAATTAGTTGGCAGCAGCTCTAGCGGCGGCAGCTTCGTCTGGATGAATGCCCAAGCGGGTAAGATTCAGGCGATTTTTTTGATCGAAACCACGGATTTTGACCACGATCTCGTCACCTACAGCTACTTCATCATCGACCTTGCCGACTCTACCTTCCGCTAACTGGGAAATGTGGATCATGCCTTCTTTACCTGGCAAAATTTCGATGAAAGCACCGATATCGATAATTCTGGTAACTTTACCCAGATAGACATCTCCCTCATTTAATTTGCGAGTGATGTTAAAGATCATCTTGCGCGCCATCTCAGCTTTCTCAGCTTCTACCGCAGCAATGATCACCTTGCCGTCATCCTCAATATCAATTTTTGCCCCTGTTTGCTCGGTAATTGCTTTAATTGTCTTACCAGAAGGCCCAATGACCATGCCGATTAAATCGGGGTCGATTTTCATGGTTAACAATCTCGGCGCATAAGGAGATAGCTCTGGTCTAGGTTCATCGATCGCCTTAAGCATCTCTTCTAATATATAGATCCTAGCTGGTAAAGCTTGTTGAATTGCTTTGGCAATCACTTCCATCGGTAACCCAGTGATCTTCATATCCATCTGGAGAGCAGTAATACCCGTATCGGTTCCTGCTACCTTGAAGTCCATATCTCCTAGGAAGTCTTCGATCCCCTGAATGTCTGTCAGGATTCTCACCTCATCTCCTTCTTTAATTAAACCCATGGCTGCGCCACTGACAGGTTTGCTTAGAGGAACACCTGCATCCATCAAAGAAAGAGTCGAACCACATACCGAACCCATCGAGGTTGAACCATTAGAAGACAGTACCTCGGAGACTACGCGGATGACGTAAGGAAAATCTTCCATACTGGGCAATACTGGCAGTAAAGCTCTTTCAGCCAAAGCACCGTGACCAATTTCTCTACGTCCAGGCGATCGCATTGGGCGAGTTTCACCGACGGAATAAGGAGGAAAATTATAGTGGTGCAGATAGCGTTTTTCGTCTTGAATGGTCATATCGTCTCTGGTATCCTGAGCATCTCCTGATGTACCCAGAGTGGCAATGGAGAGTACTTGAGTTAGACCTCTTCTAAACAAGCCACTACCATGCACCCGATTGGGCAATACTCCTGCTCTAGAGCTAATGGGCCGAACCTGATCGAGTTTGCGACCATCAACTCGCATACCATCTTCGATAATCTGACTCCGCATCAGCTTTTTAGTCAGGGTTTTAAAGGCCTTGTCGATCGCTTTGGCATCTTCTGTCGTCGCCACGGCAATGGGGTCATCTTCGGGCAATCCAGCGATCGCTTCAACGATTTGAGTTTGCTTGATTTCGTCTAAAGCTTCATCCCGAGTCTTTTTATCAAAGTCATACTGGGAGAGGATGTGTTTAATATCTTTGCTAGCGCGATCGCTAATGAAATCGATCAGACTTCGATCTTCATCAGGATTTTCTGGCCTAACCATCTCAATACCCAAATCCTTGAGCAATTCTAGTTGGGACTGAATTAACTCTTGAATTGCTTCGTAGGCAAACTCAATCGCCTCAATTACGTCTTGCTCTGGTAATTGGTTAGCCCCCGCTTCTACCATGACAATCCCGTCAGGAGTTCCCGCGACGACAATATCCAAATCGCCTTTATTAATTTCTTTATAGGTTGGATTGAGAATAAATTCATCTCCCTCCAAACCGACCCTAACTGCTGCCATCGGGCCATAAAAAGGAATTTGGGCCAGTAAAACGGCGATCGAAGCTCCTGTAACTGCCAAAACGTCTGGAGGAACATCTTCATCCATCGATAGGGTAGTAGCCACGATCTGAATATCATCTCGCATCCAGCTAGGAAATAAAGGACGGATCGGGCGATCGATTAACCTACTGGTCAGGATTGCCTTCTCTCCAGGTCTACCTTCTCGTCGAAAAAACCCTCCAGGAATTCGCCCTGCTGCATATTGTCGTTCTTCATAATCTACGGTCAAAGGTAAGAAATCAATTCCCTCTCTACCTTTAGCTCTAGTGGCTGTAACCAAAACTGCCGTATCACCCGATTCTACCAATACTGAACCGCCTGCCTGTGGTGCGAGCAAGCCTACTTTAAGCCGAATATCACGACCATCAAAAGATATCGACTTGTCAAATTCCTGCATTGAGTTTGTTCCTTATTTTTTCGCTTCTTTTTCTCGTGACTCGATCCTAACATTATCTGAATTGTTAGAACCTGTATCTTATAAGGGAACAGGACTATAGTTTTATGTTTATTATTTAAGTTTTTTTAAGCACTGGTTAATCTAGCTTTTTCCAGCCTGCTTTTTGTGGTTGAAACCGATCGTCAAAAATAGTCTGAGAATCGTAAAAAACTTCATAGGCATATTCGGTTGATAAATGAGCTTCTCTTAAATTTGCACCTGCAAAAACAGCATTAAATAAATGAGCGTCTCTTAAATCTGCACCCTGTAAATTAGCTTTAGTAAAGTTAGCTGCTTTTAAATGAGCTTCTCTTAAATTAGCCTGAGATAGATTTGCTCGTTCAAAATTTACTCCCGCTAAAACAGCTTTCATTAGATCCACTAAAGCTAAATCAGTTTGAATAAGGCTAGATTCACTTAAGTTGGAGCTACTAAGATTAGCTTTACGCAGATTAGAACCGTCTAGTTGAATTCCTTTGAGGCTGACACCCATTAATGGTGCTTTACTAAGATCTGTACGTCGAAAGTTAGTTTCACCTCGATTGTATCGGCTGAGAATTTCGTAGGGTTTAGTAAAAGAAAAAACATTAGTGTTGTAGATATTAAAAATCTTTGCCAGAAAAAAGTCTACCGTAGTTTGTTTTAAATATCCTTGTTCCACAGCCAGCCGATGAAATCTCTTGGGTTGAGCCTGTTGCTTTTGTTCTCGAATGAGCGCCGCAATTTGCTGCTCGTTTAATAATCCTGCACTGCGAAAATAATAAACTAGAGGTTTTTTTTGCTTTTGTTCCAGTAAATCTGCCCACTGTTCCGCAAAAAAATCTGCCGTTTGCTGTTTAATCCAGTTGTGGGAAGCTAATATTTCACCAATTTTGAGATGACTTGTAGACTGTAGCTGTAGAGCAAATTCTATTTGGCTAGCCGTAATTAACCCCGCTTCAATCAAGACTTCGCCTAACGGTGGATTTGCTTTGGAAATTAAAAGCTCATTACTATGAGAACTATTAGATAAATTTGGCATTTGTTTAAAAATAGACGTTAGCGGAGCAAATTAAAAACGGTCTAATTTATTTTCTTACAGATTATAAGAATCAGTTTGGTTGCCCATTTGATCGGGAATATCTCAGTAAGTTCAACTAATTTTAAGCATAAACTTTTGATAAATTAAGACCAAATGTCCCTTGATAAAAGGCTAATCCTACTATTGACAAAAATTAGGATAAACAGAACGACTACATCATAAAGCACGTTTATCTTTTAGTCATTAGCTTAAAATGAAAAGATTGAGATGAATACTAAATTATAACTTTATCTAAATAGGCTAAATCTTAACTAGAGTTTTATTTTGTCCTGAATAATTATAAGATCACTTAAGAATGCACTAATTAATAACTAACTAAAGAAAATTGACCATAAATTTTAGTCATCCTTGGGTCAAGACTGTCGGCGAAGCAAAACTAATTCAAGCGCAATTGCGAGACAAAGTGATTGATGTTGACGAGTTAGGAGAAGTTAGATATGTGGCAGGAGTCGATATTGGGTTTAAAAATAATTACACTATTTCTCAAGCAGCGATCGCAATTTTAACCTACCCAGAATTAGAATTAGTCGAACAGGCGATCGCCTGTATCCCAACTGCTTTTCCCTATGTGCCAGGCTATCTTTCATTTCGCGAAATTCCCGCGATTTTGGCTGCCTTGCCTCAGATCAAAACTACTCCCGATTTAATTCTCTGTGATGGTCAAGGTTACGCTCATCCGCGTCGTCTCGGTTTAGCTTGTCATTTAGGTGTATTATTAGACATTCCCACAATTGGAGTAGCAAAGTCCTTACTTATTGGTCAACACGAAGCTGTTTCCTTAGAAAAAGGTAGCTGGCAACCGTTACTAGACAAGGGTGAAACTATTGGTGTGGTATTGCGATCGCGTACTAAAGTCAAGCCAATTTATGTCTCGATTGGACACAAAATTAGTTTACCAACGGCGATTAATTATGTCATGGGTTGTCTCACTAAATATCGCCTCCCAGAAACAACTAGATGGGCAGATAAACTTGCCTCTAATTAAAGTACGCTTGATGTGAATTAGCTTCGTTTAAATGAACTAGTTCGTAGCTTTTAGCTCTTAGCTAAAAATAAATCACTATGATTTTTAACATTAGGCGTATTAAATAAAGGTAAAAGCGCTGTTATTGATGGTCAAATCAGGTGAGACATCTTCAATGATGCCGATTCTTTCAGGAGTACTTCCAGCTTCAAGATATAAAATACTAGCCAGAGTATTACCATTAGCACCAGTAAAGAAAGAGAGGTTATATGAACGGCGATCGCCTTTTAGCTGAATTTGATCTTGTGCAGGATTGAAGTCCTTAATTACAGCGTAGTCGGTTGAACCATCTGTCCTGGAATTGCGATCGCTATAGTAGAGCCGATCTTTGTCCCCTAGGATGAAAAGATCTCTGTCTGCACCACCAACCAAAGTATCCTGTTCCCCAAGCTGGAGTTCAAAGTTATTAGGGTTAGTACCATTGAGAGTATCGTTACCTATTCCCCCTGTTAAGAAGTCATTGTCAGTACCGCCATTGAGGGTATCGTTACCGTCATCTCCTGAGAGTTGGTCTTGATTATTGCCTCCATCAAGCAAATCATTACCTGCTGCACCATAGAGATTATCGTTATTGTTGCCCCCGTTAACCGTATCGTTACCACTATCCCCAAAGAGAGAATCACCACCGCCATCACCAGCTAGAGAATCATTACCATCCCCGCCAGAGATGTTGTCGTCTCCGCTATTTCCTGAGATTTGATCGTTTAAAACACTGCCTTTAAGCTTGTCATTGTAAGGTGTTGCTCCACCGATTAAATTAAACGCTGGTTGGGGTGATTCATTTGGTAAATAGATGAAGGCAGAATTACTTAGAGTGAGGTTAGAAGAAACGTTCTTAAGAATACCCACTCGTTCGGCTGTTGCTCCTGGCTGTAGGTAATAGAGGTTAGCTAAGGTTTGACCATTGCCATCTGCAAAGAAAGACAAACTATATAAACTGCGATCGCCTTTTAACTGAATTTTGTCTTGAGCAGAATTAAAGTCTTCAATTAAAGCGTAGTCCGTTGAACCATCTGTCCTGGAATTGCGATCGTCATAGTAGATCTGATTTTTGTCACCGAGGATAAATAAATCTGTTCCCTCTCCACCAATGAGGGTTTCTTGTTCGCCAACTTGAACCTGGGAGTTATTGGGATCGGCACCAAAGAGAGTGTCATTCCCCGAACCTCCTTCTAATAAATCATTATCAGTGCCTCCCACTAGGCTATCATTACCCGCGTCTCCTAGAAGTCGGTCTTGTTGATTGCCACCATTGAGCAGATCTGTTCCTGCACCACCAGAGATTGTATCTCCGCCATCATTTCCCGCTAAGGTGTCGTTGCCATTGCTACCAGAGAGCCGATCGTTACCACCATCTCCCGCTAGGGTGTCGTTGCCATCTTCCCCAAAGATAGTATCATTACCGTTTTGTCCTGAAATCTGGTCGTTTTGAGCAGTTCCGTTAAGGCGATCGTTGTAGGGAGTTGCTTGACCGATGATAGTTGTCGGTGGCGGATTACTAGGCTGTTGACCGACAAAAACAAAGGCAGAATTACTTAAAGTGAGGTTAGAAGAAACGTTCTTAAGAATACCCACTCGTTCGGGAACTGCTTCTGGCTGTAAGTAAAAAAGGTTAGCTAAGGTTTTACCATTGCCATCTGCAAAGAAAGAGAGGCTATATAAAGAGCGATCGCCTTTTAACTGAATTTTGTCTTGAGCAAGATTAAAGTCTTCAATGAGAGCGTAGTCGGTTGAACCATCTGTCCTGGAATTGCGATCGTCATAGTAGATCTGATTTTTGTCACCGAGGATAAATAAATCTGTTCCCTCTCCACCAATGAGGGTTTCTTGTTCGCCAACTTGAACCTGAAAGTTATTGGGATCGGCACCAAAAATAGTGTCATTCCCCGAACCTCCTTCTAATAAATCATTATCAGTGCCTCCCACTAGGCTATCATTACCCGCATCTCCTAAAAGTCGGTCTTGTTGATTGCCACCATTGAGCAGATCTGTTCCTGCACCACCAGAGATTGTATCTCCGCCATCATTTCCCGCTAAGGTGTCGTTGCCATTGCTACCAGAGAGCCGATCGTTACCACCATCTCCCGCTAAGGTGTCGTTGCCATCTTCCCCAAAGATAGTATCATCACCGTTTTGTCCTGAAATCTGGTCGTTTTGAGCAGTTCCTTTAAGGCGATCGCTGTAGGGTGTGGGACTATTAGAAGGAACTGGCTGTGGTTGTGGTTGTGGCTTGCCAAAAATCACATAGGTCGTACCTTCTTTCGTGTATTCATTACCTAAATCGACACCAGGCGCACTAACTATTAAATCGTCAGCACCATCACCGTTAAGATCTCCACCACTACTAATCCCACTACCAAGCAGATCTTCACTGCTAACTCCCGCAATTTTGATGCCTGCACTGCTGCTAAGATTAGCCAAATCTACTTGCGACGTAAAACCATTGCGTTTACCAAACAGAACGTAGGCTGCACCACGACTATCTGACCCAGCGGTACTAGCACCAACCAGGAGATCGTCAATGTCATCACCATTAAAATCTCCTGCGCTTACGGCATTTCCTAAACCATCTCCCCCATTGATACCAGCAATACTAAAGCCGTTGTTGCCGTTGAGACTATTAAGGTCAAACTGAGTGCCAAACCCACCCTGACGGCCAAACAATACGTAAACCTGACCTGATTGGGTATATGACCCATCAACAGAAGCGTTAGCTGCACCTATAACTAAATCATCAATACCATCCCCATTAAGATCGCCTGCACTACTAATTGCCGTGCCTAAATTATCTTCTATGCCAATTCCTGTCAGAGTAAAGCGATCGCCAACGCTAAATCGAGAATTAAATCCGTTTTTACTGCCAAAAACAACGTAAATTTCTCCTCGTCGATCGCTATCGCCATCAGCAAAGGGACTATCGATCACATTTCCTGCATTAGACGCACCAATCACCAGATCATCAATCCCATCACCATTGATATCTCCTGCATTACTCAAAGCACTACCTAAGCTATCATTAGCATCCTTACCATCAACGATAAAACCGTTGCTACCATTGAGATTAAACAGATTAATTCGAGCATCAAAGCCGTTTTTCTTGCCAAATAAAACATAAACTTCTCCACGGCGATCGCTATAGGTAAAACCATTGCGATTGGTAATTGGTTGACCCCCTCCTGTAGCGCTAACTGCTAGATCGTCAATTCCATCACCATTAATGTCTCCTGCACTAGTAATAGCTGTCCCCAAAAGATCTGAAGCGTCAATTCCTTTAAGGGTAAAACCATTGCTGCCATTTAACGATTGCAGATTGAAATTAGCATCTTTGCCATTGCGAGTACCAAAAATCACATAAGCTTCACCATTATTTTCACTGTAGCTGTAGTTATAGCTACTAATATTGCGTCCTGCGTTAGGCGCACCTAAAACTAAGTCATCAATGCCATCACCATTAAGATCTCCCACCGAAACCGCACTACCCAACTGATTAGTAGCATCAATCCCAGAAACCTTAAATCCATTGCTACCATTGAGGCTATCAAGATTAACAGTAGAATTATTGCTGCTGCGAGTACCAAAAATCACATAGGCTTGACCACGGCGATCGCTCTGATAATAGCTATCATCATCAGTACTGGGTATTCCCCCATCAGGCGCAGTCACCACTAGATCATCAAGACCATCACCATTGAGATCCCCTGCACTATAAACTGCTTCTCCCAAGCGATCGCCCTCATTTTTGCCAGGAATAACTAAGCCATCATTACCATTTGTATTTTTCAGATCTGATAGAGAGATAGCCAAAACATTGTCTCCTAAACCAAGATAAAATAAGTTAAAAAATTACGATTCTTTCGTCTTTCGCATAACTGCCTCTGTTTTAGGCGATAAAATCCCATTTGTATAGCTGCTCAAGCTTAAAAAAGAAATATATCTCGCATCATGAAATATCAAGTCGTTTACGACAGCAAGTGTAATCTCTGCTCCAATTTTGCCCAGATTCTCCAGCAATTTGACCGCGAACAAACTTTCAGTTATATTCCCATGCAGGATCCCATAGCTTTAGCTGATTATGGGATTACGCCAACAGACTGTGAGGCAGGAATGATTTTAATCGAAACAAATAACCCTGCTAGAAGATGGCAGGGAAGCGCCGCAGCGGAAGAAATTGCCCGCCTATTACCTCTGGGATCAGCTTTTATTGCTGCCTATCGAGCTATTCCAGGCATGAAGTGGCTAGGCGATCGCAGTTATGAACAAATCCGCGATCATCGCTATGAATGGTTTGGGGAACGCCATTTGCAATGAGTCCTAAAGGATTCCCTAAAGGGCGACACGGAGTTAGTACCCTTGCGGTATACACCTTCGGATAAGCTCGCAAGCTCGCGTCACAATGAACAATTAACTACCTATTACCCATTACCCATTACCCATTACCCATTACCCACTACCCATTACCCACTACCCACTACCCACTCATTAAATGATTCCCCAACAATTTATTGGTTCAGAAGCACAGACTACCTACAATCAAGCAAAGGTAGTAATTTTGCCTATTCCTTATGAAAAAACAACTACTTACCGTAAAGGCTGTCAAAATGGCCCTGAAGCGATAATCACCGCCTCAGAACAGCTAGAAGCTTATGACCTTGAGCTAGAACAAGAAGTTTGTCAGCAGACAGGAATATTTACCACAGAAGCGATCGCCAATACTAAATTAAATCCCGATCTAGAGCCTGAGATGATGATGGCGATTGTTGGCAACAGAGTATCTGAGTTGATTACTGACGGAAAGTTTGTGATTGCCTTGGGGGGAGAACATAGTATTACCGCAGCCATAGTCACAGCCTATCAACAGCAGTTAAGCCAGCCTTTTACCGTAATTCAGATTGATGCTCATGGGGACATGCGCCATAGTTACGAGGGTTCAATCTATAATCACGCCTGCGTCATGCGTCGAGTGTTAGACATGGGACTACCGACTCTACCCGTAGGTATTCGCAGTATTTGCTTAGAAGAAGCAGAATTAATTAAACAACAGCAAATTCCTGTAGTTTGGGCTAAAGATATCTATCACAATTCTGACTGGATTGAGCAGGCGATCGCTTTAATCTCTACGGAAAAAGTATTTATCACCATCGATCTTGATGGCTTAGATCCAAGTTCCATGCCTGGAGTAGGAACTCCTGAACCTGGCGGTTTAAACTGGTATGAGCTAATTAAATTTATGCGTGCAGTATTCACCCGACATGAGGTGATCGGTTGTGACATGATGGAATTAGCACCCACATCTGACTCAGTAGCCTCAGAATTTACCGCAGCCAAGCTAGTCTATAAACTAATTGGTTATTCCCAAACTTTTAAGCCCAATAAATAGCTACTAGATCGATATTTATGTCAAGAGGTCGAATAATTGATTAGCTAGTATCCATGCTTTAAAGCCAGAGATGCCGAGCCAATTCACACTTAAATCAAATTTAAAACTGATAAAATTGGGTGTTTGTAAAGATAGAATACTGCCTCTTTTTTACCACTACCAACTTTATTATTAACCAAAACTTTATGAATACGATAGGTAATTACGCCCCCGACTTTGAGCTTCCAGGTATCGATCAAAAGGTATATCATCTGGGTAACTATCTCCGTGGATTTGAGGCGATCGCTGTAGTTTTTATGAGCGATATGACCGAAGTAAATCAGTATCTTGAGCGTCTTAAGCAACTTCAGACTGATTTTGGGGGACAAAAATTCACCGTTATTGGCATAGACCCTAATTACTCTGTTGAGCCTATTGCTGATAGCATTAAAGCGATGCAAAAGTATGCTCAAGCAAAACAACTCAATTTTCCCTATTTGAGAGATTCTAATCAAGACGTGGCAAAAGCTTTTAAGACTAAAGTTTTACCAACCGTTTATCTCTTAGATAGTGAGGCGGTGATTCGTTATCAAGGCAAAATTGATGACGGTGCAGAATCAGGACAAAATCATCATTATCTGCGCAATAGCGTTGTGGCGATGCTTGGAGGAGAAAGAATTGAGAGAAACTATGTCGAACCTGTGGGTACAGAGATTAATTGGCGACCCCAGTAAACCTGGTTGTGGCGATCGCTTGCTTTAAAATAACTTTTAAGCTACTTAGCTTGATAGCTTAGAGCTTTTTGCATTACTAAAGTACGGAAAGCTGCTATGTTATGGGGAGGTAAATAACAAGAAAGATTGAGGTTTACTTTTCTAGGAATGAGTTACCAGAGGGTTTTATTAAAATTAAGTGGCGAAGCCTTAATGGGCAACTTAGGCTATGGCATCGATCCGATGGTAGTCGCCGAGATCGCCCAAGAAGTAGCGGACGTAGTCAACAGTGGGGTGGAGCTAGCCATTGTGGTTGGTGGGGGAAATATCTTTCGCGGTATGAAAGCCTCCGCTGCGGGTATGGATCGGGCAACGGCTGACTATATCGGCATGATTGCTACCGTGATGAACGCCATGACTTTGCAAGACGCTTTGGAAAGAATTGGCATCGACAATCGTCTCCAAACTGCAATTGCCATGCAGGAGGTAGCAGAACCTTATATCCGTCGTCGTGCTATTCGTCACCTGGAAAGAGGTCGAGTAGTCATCTTTGGTGCAGGTTCGGGCAATCCTTTCTTCACTACTGATACAACTGCTGCCTTAAGAGCAGCGGAGATTGATGCAGAAATTATTTTTAAGGCGACTAAGGTAGACGGAATTTATGATGCCGATCCAGTAAAGAATCCTGATGCTCGCCGTTATCAAAGCTTAACTTATCATCATGTTTTGACTAATGAATTAAAAGTAATGGACAGTACGGCGATCGCTCTTTGTAAAGAAAATAATATTCCTATCTTAGTATTCGATCTTTCGGTAAATGGTAACATTATGCGTGCGAGCAAAGGTGAATCTGTCGGCACGATTGTAGGAGGAAATTGTGAAGTTATCTGAAGTAAAAGAACGTATGCAAAAGACTATCGAGGCAACTCAAAGGTCTTTCAACACGATTAGGACAGGAAGAGCTAGCACCTCTTTATTAGATCGGGTGATGGTGGACTATTATGGCTCAGAGACTCCTTTGAAATCTCTTGCCAACCTGAGTACTCCTGATGCCACAACAATTATGATTCAGCCTTATGACAAAAGTAGCATGGGGCAAATTGAGAAAGCAATCTCTATGTCTGATATTGGTTTAACCCCCAATAATGATGGGAGTTTGATTCGGCTCAATATTCCGCCTCTAACTAAACAGCGTCGTCAAGAGTTGGTTAAAACGGCGGGTAAGTTGGCAGAAGAAGGTAAGGTGGGAATTCGTAATATCCGTCGTGATGCGATCGACGCAGTGCGGACACAAGAGAAAAATAGCGATATATCAGAAGATGAATCGCGAGATTTACAAGATGAAATTCAAAGCGTCACCGATAGCTACAACAAGAAAATTGATGAGCTTTTGGCGATTAAAGAACAGGATATTATGACTGTTTAAATAAGGCAAAAAGTCTAATATAAGCCTGATTAATCGGTTGTTAAAAACCGATATTTTTTTGTCTATTAATCTTCTATTAATTTTAAAAAATCTATTTAATACTGTCTCCCAGGCGCTGCAAAGATATTTGAGCAGCTTCTTTCACTTGAGGGTGCAGATCTTTCGCCAAAAATTTCAAGGCTGAGATACTTTTTTCTGTCCCCAAATTTCCTAAAGCTTCGGCGATCCTCTGACGAATTAACCAGTCTTCTGAGGCGGCAAAATTCAAGATTTTATCTACTGATTCTACTGCTTTGATTTCTCCTAAAGCGGCGATCGCTGCTTGCTGTAGAATAACTTCCTCGCTATCAAGAGCTTCCATCAGCAACTCCTTAGCTCTAATATCTTGTAGGTTGCCCAAAGAAACCGCTGCACTAAATCTTACCAACCAGTTTGTATCTTCGTAAAATGCTCTAACTAGATGTTCAAAGGCACGAATATCATTGAGATACCCTAATGCTCCCGCTGCATCCGCTCGAATACCATAGTCTGGATCACTGGCTAATAAATCGATTAGTAGCGGGAAACACTCGGCTGTTGGCTTGATTCCCAAGGCAAAAACCGCCATTGAGCGCACTGGTAGTATCTCATCGTTTAAAACTTTTTTAATTAAGGGAACGGCATCTTCTGGTGCAACTTCCCTCAAAGATGTTAAAGCTAATAAACGATCCTTAGAATCGGCACTTTCCAACTGAGCAGCAATTTTCTTTAAATCTGGCATTTTATAGATAAGGTTAATGATTAGATCGATCGTACCCTTATCTTAGATTTTTTAGTTCAGACATATCATCGACTAAAGGATGAGCTGTATTTTAAAAGCTGTGTGATTAATTAAAACTACGTGTCTCCAGATCTCCAATCTTCCTCATTTTCCATGGCATTGCCTATATTTATAACCACTTTTACACCAGCAAGGGTCTTTCGGTTTAGGTATTGTTCTTGGTAAAATATCACCATCGACATAAAACCATCGTCCCTCAGTTTTAATAAACCGAGAACGTTCGTGGAGTTGTCCTGGTTCATTTCTTTGATAAACCGCCTCAAATTCGACAATTCCCGTAGTGTCGTTTTTCTTGCCTTTTTGAGCATCAATTATTTGCAATCCTAACCATTGAGTCTGACTAACGCTTTTTGTTAACTCCGCATAATCATTAGGCTGTCTATAATCTGGGTGTAACGTGGCAATTAAATAGTCAACGTAACCTCTGGCAAAAGCAGTATAGCGCGATCGCATTAATTTCTCTGCTGTCTCTGGCTGTTTCTTCCCTGATAAATACATCTGGCAACAGTATTGCTCTTGCTTTTTGCTGCCACAGGGACACAATTCTTGAGGCATTTTCTGTTAAAGAGCTTTATTCTCTACTTACTGATACTGTTGACGAACGTTACCAAAGCAAGGTCAAAGTTAATAAAATCATTAATGATCTAATCTTATATATCTTATCTCAAGCTTTAATATTCAGTTAATCAACAGTATCCGTTGCTAGTTAAACCTCAGAAACTGTAAAAGGTAGATTAAATTGTTCAGTCAATGGATTGACTGGGAAATCAAACGAATCATCGGCAAAGACTTCAACTTCTCCAGTGGAAACACCCATTACGTATTTATTTCCATCTGAATATTCATAGAGTGTTTCCTGACGATAATCGATAGTACCATCTGCGTTTTCATCATACTCATAAATGCTAGTGAGTTGATTACCACTTTGATCGTAAGTATTTGTGCTTGAAGAACGATAATTGAGAAGACCATCTCCATCGATATCAGTTTCCGAAACGCTAGTTAGCTGATTACCCATCTGATCGTAGGTATTTGTGGTTGAATAACGATAATCGATAGTACCATCTGCGTTGTGATCGGCTTCAGAAACGACAGTTAGTTGATTACCCCTTTGATCGTAGGTGTTGGTGTTTGAATAAAGAGAATCGACAGTGCCATCTGCGGTGTCATCATATTCATAAACGCTAGTGAGTTGATTACCCCTTTGATCGTAGGTGTTGGTGCTTGAAGAACGATAATCGACAGTGCCATCTGCGTTGTCATCATATTCATAAATGCTAGTGAGTTGATTATCCCCTCGATCGTAAGTGTTTGTATTGGAAGAACGATAATCGATATCGCCATCTCCATCATCATCAGTTTCCGAAACGCTAGTTAGTTGATTACCCCGTCGATCATAGGTGTTGGTGCTTGAAGAACGATAATTGATAGCGCCATCTCCATCGTCATCAGTTTCATAAATGCTAGTTAGTTGATTACCACGTTGATCGTAGGTATTTGTGGTTGAATAACGATAACCGATATCGCCATCTGCGTTGTCATCAGTTTCATAAACGCTAGTGAGTTGATTACCCCTTTGATCGTAGGTATTTGTGCTTGAATAACGATAATCGATAGTGCCATCTCCATCGTCATCAGTTTCCGAAACGCTAGTTAGCTGATTATCCCCTCGATCATAGGTGTTGATGTTGGAATAACGATAATCGATAGTGCCATCTCCATCGTTATCAGCTTCATAAATGCTAGTTAGTTGATTACCCTTTTGATCGTAGGTGTTGGTATTGGAAGAACGATAATCGATAGTGCCATCTGCGTTATCGTCAGATTCAGAAATACTAGTTAGTTGATTACCCCTTTGATCGTAGGTGTTGGTATTGGAAGAACGATAATCGATAGTGCCATCTGCGTTATCGTCAAATTCAGAAACGCTAGTTAGTTGATTACCACTTTGATCGTAGGTGTTGGTGTTGGAATAACGAGAATCGATAACGCCATCTGCGTTATTATCAGCTTCAGAAACGTTAGTGAGCAGATTACCCTTTTGATCGTAGGTGTTGGTGTTGGAATAACGAGAATCGATAATGCCATCTGCGTTATCATCAGAGTTGGTTGTAATGATTTGAGTGGAGGTTTTCATATTTTTTCTCCTTTACAGGCATTGCGCCGAGGTTAATGTAAAATTCTGCAAAATGGTCTAGAAAGTATTTCTGGAGAAAGACCGAGATACTTGTAAAATATGCAGCATAGAGTTTAAAGCCTGTAAAGAGATGGTTTCGGCGATTAAGATGAAAATTTTTCATTTTTCATTATTGCGATCGCCTTAGTATGAGAATATAAGCCTTTAAGACTTCAACCTCTACTTAAAATAGTCTGTTGGATTTATTGATTAAATTTATTAATAGATTTTCCAACTGAAAACATTGGCAGCAATTATCGATGCGTCTTGCTCTGAAATTTTGGTGATTTATTCAAGATTCGTATCCATAGCCTCACTCCTTTACCTAGCCATAACCTATACGATACCGACTACTTGTGAAGAAATTATGAGGGTAAAATATCTTTATGCTGCCTATTTATCCTTAAACAATCAGTTTCTCAACTATACCCCTAATTAAAGAGTGAATCATCGTAATCCCGCACCCACCGTAGATATCATTATCGAATTAATCGATCGCCCTGGACGACCTATTGTACTGATTGAAAGAAAAAATGAACCCTTTGGCTGGGCAATTCCTGGAGGATTTGTCGATTATGGTGAGTCAATTGAAACTTCAGCAATTCGTGAGGCGGAGGAAGAAGTAAGCCTGAAAGTAGAACTGATCGAGCAGTTTTATGTGTATTCCGATCCCAAACGCGATGCTCGTCAGCATACCTTGGCGATCGCTTTTATTGCTACGGCAAAAGGTATACCTGTGGCTGCGGATGACGCTAAAAGCTTAGGGGTATTCCATCAATGGGAATTGCCGCCAAATCTCTGTTTCGACCACGATCGGATCATGAGTGATTACTGGAATTATCGTAACTATGGTTTAAGACCAAGAATCCAATAGTTAGGAAAATTAATTATCTTAGTAAGGGCGAACAACCATTCGCCCTTACCATCATAAAGTTGCTTTTTAACTATTTTAAATAAGCAATTAGAGTCTTTAGAGTCTATTCTGGTTCTCCACCTTGAATTTTGAGCATCAGAAAACCTAAGCTCAGACCACCCAAAATTAGAACGATGCAAAGGATTGCACCATTAAACAACATACTTTCTGCACTCATGTCTATTTCTCCTGTTTTTTATGAGATATTTTATCTTGTTTAAGAAAATGATTTAAGTTTAAATTCTTAATTCTCAACCATAATCAATAATAGGTATTTTAAATCATCAGGTTAGATCATCCCTAATCAATTATCTTAATTCCATGTCTATAACTCCTAGCTTGGCTATTACCCAAGGTGATCCTGCGGGAATTGGGTCAGAAATTATTCTCAAAGCCCTAGCAGATAATGCTCTTGCTGAAAAATATCAGATTGTGGTTGTCGGAAATCGTCAACTATTGCAATTTACCTATGAGCATTTGTTGCAGCAGACTGAGTTAACCAAGCAAGACTTAGCCGATCCGCAAACTCTATCTGTATTGGATATTCCGCTTCAGGACACTATTACTTTCGGACAGGGAGACGCTATTACGGGGGAATTTAGCTTTGCCTGTTTGGAAAAAGCGATCGCTTTAACTCTTGAGGGTAAGTTTCAGGGTATTGTCACCGCACCTATTGCTAAATCTCTCTGGAAAGCAGCAGGACACGAATATCCTGGTCAAACTGAAGTTCTAGCTCAAAGTGCAAGAAGCGATAAGTTTGGCATGATGTTTATCGGACAGTCCCCTCACACAGGTTGGATGCTACGGAGTTTACTCGTCACAACTCATATTCCTTTAGCGGATGTGCCTCAAGCCTTAACTCCAGAATTAATGGACTTGAAGCTAGATCTATTAATTAACTGTCTGCAACAAGATTTTGGGCTGGAAAAACCTGAAATTGCGATCGCTGGTTTAAATCCCCATAGCGGGGAAGCAGGACAACTTGGTACAGAAGAACAAGATTGGCTTTTAAGCTGGCTCAAACAAGCCCAGAGTAAATATCCTCAAATAAAGCTAATTGGCTTGATTCCCCCCGATACTATGTGGGTCAAGCCTGGACAAGCTTGGTATGGCAACTATCAGGTTAAACCGCATACTGCTGATGCCTATCTAGCTCTTTATCATGACCAGGGATTGATTCCTGTTAAGCTAATGGCGTTCGATCAGGCAATCAATACTACAGTAGGGTTACCCTTCATTCGTACTTCTCCTGACCATGGTACTGCTTTCGATATTGCGGGTAAGGGAATTGCTAACGCCAGCAGCATGAAAGCAGCAATTGAATTAGCAATCCAAATCATTAAACAACGACTTCTTCAATCGATCTAGCAATTAGTAATAACATAAAGTTATAACGTCAGTAATCAGTAATCAGTAATCAGTAATTAATCACTTCTTCGTAATCTTGGGTGCAGGTTTGCTGGGACTTTGACGCCTGCTGTTATTACTGCCACTTGATGACGATCTTTCGCGACGACCAGAATTATTATCTGATTCGGGTGGTTCATCGCTATAGATATCTAGAAAAACAGATTCTCCGTGAGCTGCGGCTGCCGTTTGAATAGTGGTTCTAATGGCTTGAATATTGCGACCACCACGTCCGAATACTTTACCGCGATCGCTTTGATCAAAAGCAACTCTGAGCCAAATCTTTTTACTCTGGGGATTAACTTCGGAGTTGATACTTAAACTTTGGGGATCTTCTAAAAAAGGTTCGATCAGAAAGCGAGCTAGTTGCTCATAATCGGGACTAGCCGCGCTCTGATCGCCAGACAATGGGGTCTTATTTGGCATTTACTTGTTCAAAAACTTGAGCTTTGTTCAGAATGCTTCTTACAGTTTCACTAGGTTGCGCTCCCTGCTGAAGTCTTTTAACGATCGCTGGAACATCTAATCTAGTTTCATCTGTTCTGGGGTTATAAAAACCGAGTTCTTCAATGGGACGACCATCTCTACGAGTCTTACTCTCAATAGCTACGATGCGGTAGCTGACTTCTTTTTTTTTGCCGAAGCGCTTTAAACGTAATTTAATCATTGGCTAGGTAAATTTATCCTTTACGATTGTAGTCGATCTTTGTGTTTTTTCCTGGGAATTAACCAAGGCAATCTCTCATCTTACAACGATCCAAAGCCTTTTTTCTTCTTCTTGGGCTTTTTTCTTCTACCTTGCTCGGGATAACCGCCCATACCAGGCATCCCCATCCCAGGCATTCCGCCACCCATACCAGGCATTCCCATACCAGGCATCCCCATCCCAGGCATACCACGCCCCATATTTTGCATCATCGAACGCATCTTCGTAAAGTCTTGTACTAACTTAGAAACATCTTTTTCGTTAAATCCAGAACCTTTGGCTACCCGACGACGGCGACTAGGAGACTGTGCCAATAAGTCAGGATCGGCTTTTTCGGCTTTGGTCATGGAGCTAATCATAGACTCAGTGCGTTTAAGCTGAGTTTCGCCCTTAGCTAAGTCTGCACCGCTAATTTTGCCCATGCCAGGGATGAGTTTGAGAACGCCCCCCAAAGAACCCATATTCTTGAGTAGGCGCATTTGTTTAATGAAATCATTAAAATCAAACTTCGCCTCCATAATCTTCGACTGCATCTTCTCGACATCAGCCAGATCGATTTCTTCCTGGGCTTTTTCCACGAGAGTCAGAATATCTCCCATGTTGAGGATACGGGATGCCAAGCGATCGGGATAAAATGGCTCTAGCGCCTCAACTTTTTCGCCGACACCGACAAATTTAATTGGCTGTCCCGATACTTGTCTGACGGATAGCGCAGCACCACCACGACTATCACCGTCTAACTTAGTTAAAATAGCTCCCGTAATACCAATTTGATCGTGAAAGGTATAGGTCAGGTTTGCAGCTTCCTGCCCCGTCATCGCATCAACAACTAAGAGGGTATCGTCAGGTTTAATCGTGTCTTTGATGCGAGCTAGTTCCCCCATCATGTCGCTGTCGATCTGGAGTCGTCCCGCAGTATCAACAATAACTGTGTCAACCCCTAGCTCTTTCCCTTTTTCTATACCCTGTCTGGCGATTTCCACAGGGTCGGCATCCGTACCCATTTCAAATACAGGAACATCAATCTGCTTGCCCAAAGTGAGCAATTGATCGATCGCCGCAGGACGATATACGTCTGTTCCGACCATCAAGCAGGAGCGCTCTTGTTTACGCAGATAAAGGGCTAACTTGGCAGTAGCGGTAGTTTTACCCGTTCCCTGCAAACCCGCCATCAAAATTACTGTAGGGGGTTTGTCTGCCTGGGCGAGAGGAACATTGCTGTCTCCCATGACTTTAACCAGTTCATCGTAGACAATCTTGATAAACTGCTGTCCTGGGTTGACCCCAGAAATCACGCCTTCCCCTAGAGCTTTCTTTTCAACATCGGCAACAAAAGCTTTGACGACCTGAAGGTTGACATCGGCTGATAACAGAGCGCGACGTACCTCATTTAAAGTGTCTTGAATATTACTTTTAGATATCTTGTCCTGACCACGGATCTTTTTCCAAGCATCATCGAGGCGATCTGCTAAAGCATCAAACATAAAATATTAACCTTTAATTATTCCCTTCTCTAATTAATTTTATAATTTTGCGGTGTCGAGTGAGTTTTTTGTCATTTAACCGCTCATTTTGACGGCTACTAATAGTGCAAATAAAGCGATCTCAGTCATCTTGCTGACTTTTAAGGATTGACATTGCGTAAAATGACTGATGCTCAAAACAGTTGGGTTGTTTATTCTATATAAAAGATACTTCTCGAACAGATCCAGAGCCTGCATGGTGAGAATATATTGCTAGCTCTGGTTTTTTTTTAGCTATGCAAACTGATATGATCGTGATGCCCGCATCTTCAAGTTATATATCTTGGCTAAACAGCGATTAGATAAATTATTAGTCAGCCTAGAACTCTGTGAATCTAGGGCGTTAGCACAGAGTTTGATTAGAGCAGGTAAAGTCAAGGTAAATCAAGAAATCATCGATAAACCTGGGACAGAAATTAAAACCACGGCGGAAATTGAGGTCAAAGAACAACCTCCTTATGTTTCTCGTGGGGGTAAGAAACTAGCTAAGGCTTTAGAAACATTTAATATTCAGGTATGCGATCGCATTTGCTTAGACGGTGGCATATCTACAGGAGGATTTACGGATTGTTTATTACAATCAGGAGCAAAGTTAGTCTATGGCGTAGATGTGGGCTATGGACAGGTAGCTTGGAATATTCGTACTAGCGATCGCGTTATTTTAAAAGAGCGAACTAATATCCGTTATTTACCCGCAAACGAACTATACGGCGATGCAACTATGGCAGACTTGGGAGTAATGGATTTATCTTTTATTTCTCTAACTAAGGTGCTTGAACCCTTCTGGAATTTATTAGCTGCACCAAAAGAAGTCGTATTGCTTGTTAAACCACAGTTTGAAGTAGGACGAGAGCGAGTTGGTAAAAAAGGCGTAGTTCGCGATCAAAGCGATCGCGCTGAGGCAATTATGCAGGTATGGCAAGCAGCCCAAACATTAGGCTGGCAATATCGAGGTCTAACCGTTTCACCCATCACAGGCCCCGCAGGCAACGTCGAGTACTTACTTTGGCTATCTACGACAGAATCTGAACAACAACCTCTGAATCTAACAAAAACCAAAGAAATAATTACTGAAACAACTTAATTTTAATTAAGAATTATCTTTCCATTTCCTACTTCCTATTTCCTATTTCCTACTTCCTACTCCCTACTCCCTACTTCCCTGCATTCACATCAGTTAATTTAGAAGCTTTGACTTTAGTTATAATTTGGTCTTTTAATTTTTCTAGCTCCTGTTGCAGAACTTTTTTCGCTTTTTTGGCATCACCAAAACTTTTAGTCAGTTGACTTAAATTTGCCCATTCCTGAAGCATTTTACAGTTATGAGTATTGATTATGGAGTTAGTGATATGTTGGCATTGTCGAGGTTCGTCTAAACCATAAAATAAAATCCGATATTTACCTCTATGTGCTAAAGCGCGAGCAATTTCTTGTCCTTTTTGGGATTTAAGATCTAAATAACAGGGAAGCCATTTAGCGCCATGTTCAGCGTTGTAGAGGACTGTAACCCAAAGTAATATAGGATGAGGATTTGCCAAATATAAAAATTGATTGTAGCGAGTGCCAGAAATTCTTTGGTAAATATCTTCTTGCTCCAGCATGACGCAGAGTACAGGGACTTCTCCTAATGGAGTATCGATGAGCTGAGAAAAAACAATTTTGCTTAAAGGTTTATCCTGAGGCCAAGGAGTCTGTAAACAAATTTCCGTTACTGAAGTTTCGGTATTGATAGTGCGATTATTAATCGCATTAAGAGTAGCATTACGAGAGAATGTAGTACTCAAAGTAGCATCTAAGGTATTATTTTTGGCAAAATGTTCGGCTGGGTTGATGTTTAATCCTGGGTTAGTTAGGCCAAATCTAGACTGCTGCTCGATTCTTTCTAGAGTTTCCATAATCTCACGAGCGCTTTGAGGTCGCCGATCTCTTTCTTTTTCTAAACAGCGAAAGACTAAATCCTGTAATTCGCGAGGTAAATTGAGGCGATCGCTAAAAGGTTCTGGCTTAAAATTATGATGAGCTTGATACCAACCACCAAAGGATGAGTTTTGAGGTAACAAAGGCATATCCATGGTGAGCATTTCGTACATCATCACACCCAAGCTATAGATGTCAGAACGGCTGTCTAGCTCTTTGCCTTCCATTTGTTCGGGGGAACAATAGGCTAGAGTTCCCATAAAAGATTGAGTTTGGTTAGCACTTGCTTGGATCAGTTTCGCAATACCAAAATCGAGAATTTTGGCTACTTCCCCCAAGCTAGGATCTTGTATTACAATTATATTACTAGGCTTGATATCGCGGTGAATAATTCGACACAGTTCGCCATTAAAAAAAATTCCTTGGTGAGCAGATTCTAATCCTAGACAAACATGACGAGCTAAGGGGAGAAATCTTTTTAGCTGCATAGGTTGATAGGAAATCAGATCGTTGATGCTTTCTCCCGCCAAAAACTCCATGACATAGAAAGGAGCGTTATGCTCATCCACACCATAGTCTTTAACCCGAACGACATGAATACTTTTTTCCCCTAAAAGAGCCGAAATTGTTGCCTCTCGCTCAAAGCGATCGCGCATACTCTCACTCATTAGAGCTTGAGATAAGAACTTAACAGCTACGATCACCCCACCTAATACTGTATCTTTGGCGCTGTAAACTCGACCCATTGCACCTTCTCCGACAAGCTCGGATAGTTCGTAGCGGTTGGCAAGTAAACGACCTTGATTAGTATCTTTATTCATCTTCTATTGGGGAAGTTAAGTTTCTTAAATCAATTTTGGCTATTGTTATCGGTTATAGTGAGCTTCTAAATTGGGCTAACGTCTTAAGGTTGCTTCAATCGTCTGCTTAATACTGTGACCATCTAAAATATTGCTAGTTAGATAGTAAGTATTTTGATCTAGACAGACATATGTATCCAATCCTTTGTGTTTGCTACCAGTGCCGATAAACCAGTAATACTGAATGATCGATTGCTGTACCAATCTACCTTCTCCCTCAATATTCCCCAAAAGACTGTGTTGAGCAACATAGGTATAGTATTTTGTCTCGTAATTCAGGTTGCCTCGGCATTGATAAACAATCTCCGTCGCTGTTTCATCATCACAAGTTAGGCTCGTAGTTAGCTTGAACCAGTTGGCTCTTTTCCAAGCGATCTTAATTCCTCCCTCAAGCGGAATTGGGGGGAAGTTTGGTTTTAACCAATGACCAGTTACATGCCAATAACCAGCTTCAATGAGGAAACTATGAGCCATAAAACTTTATTCTCTCAATTTCGATGTGATAACAGCCATACGTAAAAACGTTAGGACATTTTTGAAATACTACTTCCTACTTCCTACTTCCTATTTCCTATTTCTTATTTCTTATTTCCTACTTACGAGCCGATTACATTGACAGGTGAATATCCCCTAACAAAACAGGTTTAGCTGCTCCTGTAACTTGAGGTAAATTGCCAGGAATTGATTTAACTCTCCAGTATGCTAAAACGGCAAAAGCGATCGCCTCTTTAAAATCTCCATTAATTCCCATTTCATCGGTTGTCCCAATATGTGCCGATGTTAACTCAGCTTGTAGGCGTTGTCTCAGATATGAATTTCTACTGCCTCCACCACAAAGTAAAACCTCGTCAGGCATTTGGGGCAAAAACTGGCGGTAACTATGAATAATCGAGGCAACAGTAAGCTCTGTTAACGTCGCCAGGCGATCGCTTTCGGTTAAACTCAGGTTATCCATTTCTTGCCAACATTGCTCTAAATAATCCTTGCCAAATAGTTCTCTCCCCGTAGATTTTGGTGGCGACTGCTGAAAAAAGTCTTGCTGCAACCACTGCGCTACTAATTGCTGATTTGGCGTGCCTTGGGCTGCCCATTGACCATCTCGATCGTAAGTTTTAGTTCCGTTAGTTAAACGAGCTACAGCGAGGTCTAATAAAGCATTTGCTGGGCCAGTATCCCAACCAAATATTTGTGCATCCCAGTCAGTTGTAGTCTTGGGAGGTAAATAGGTCACGTTGCCAATGCCACCCAGGTTTTGAATCGCTCTAATTTTAGTCGGGTGAGATAACAAACAAAGATCGATTTTTGATACTAATGGTGCGCCTTCTCCTCCTGCTGCAATATCCGCTACCCGAAAGTTACTGATAGTTTGAATACCTGTGAGGTGAGCAATCATTTCTCCTCTGCCAATCTGATAGCTGTAGCCCAATTTATCCTGAGTAGGTGGTCGATGATAGATAGTTTGACCATGAGAACCAATTAATTCTGCTGGTTGATGTTGGGCTTGAATCTGTCGTGCAGCTTGGGTAAATTGTAGGGCGATCGCATCATCTAAGTCTGCTAATTCAGCTATATTTAACGCTTTTCCGCCACAAATAGCTAATATTTGGTTTCTTAGGTCTTGAGGATAAGCAAAGGTTGCTCCTGCTAACAGCTTTACTTTTAGATCCTGCTCTGTACCCTTGATTTCAACTAAAGCAGCATCAATTCCATCAACAGAAGTTCCACTCATTAAACCAATCACTATCATCGCTTTGTTTCGTAAGGTTTACGTTTATGTTGTAGTGAGTCAAGAGTTAAGAGTCAAGAGTCAGAAGTTAAGGTCGAGCTAAGAGCAAAATGAGTTTTTTAATGAGTTTTTGCCTGAGTTTCATAATATTTTCCGATATTCGACCAAAAGATAATCAACTAATAATCTAATCAAGTATTCAAGCATCTTGAGAGACTTCGAGTAACACAGAGTTTTTCGATGTAATTGAGCTAGATAGTGTCTGAGTCTGGTATTTTCTCCTTCAACTCTCGTCATGTAAGTTTTATCCTAAAGCATACCGCTAGGCATATCCTTTAGGACACTCAGGACAGTTCATTTTTCTGGGATCTTATTTTAAATTAGCGATCGCATCTGTTAGAAAATCATACCTTAATCCAGCAACGCCGCTTACAATTACACAGTATCTCTTGCTGTTTTTATAGCTTTAATTTATGATCAAATTGGAAACTAGTAACTGGCATACATAATTGTGAAAACTGTTTATAAAAATTATAAAAAGTCGCGATGCCAACTAACTCTTAACTCAAGACTTGAACACTACATTTATAGTGATCGGTTTATAGTTTTATTAAACTCAGTAAGAAGTTTGACCTGGAAATATAGTCAAACACCCAGAATCCCTGGTCAATGTCCACCTTAATCTTTAGCTATTAAGCTCTATAACTCAGTCTCTTCAATTACCTGAGCTATCTCGTTTCGAGCTTACATCATCAACATTTATTGCAGACAAAATAGCCTTATTTTTGTCCAGAATGTTGTTGCTCATCAAAGTTGAATACAACTATAATTTTTAGCATAATAAATTGCTTAAATTTATCAATAATGTTTCTTTTATTGATTAAAGAGAAGCTTTTTTGGGGTTCTTATAATTCTGATAGATTTGAATTTGAGTTTATCTATAATTATTAGCTAATTTGCTTGAAAAAATGCTACATTTCAGGCTTTTACTCAGCTAAATTAAGTAATACTTGGTGCTTGCAAAATAATAATTACTCGCTAAAAATTTGATTGTTTTGACTATTTCAAAATCAGATTATTCAGGTTTATTTGGTTAATAGTTAAAAATTTGGTATTTACCCCCGAAATATTATGAATTCCCAGCAGCACAATAGTAATTCGAGCGTTACAGAAATTTACGCAGGACGGCAACATTACCAAGTTGAGGGTTTAGATTACAGCCCAGAAGGTTATATTCTTAATGTGTCACCTCAAGAGTCAAAATGCTGGTTGCTAAACATAACAGAACTTTACTCTCACATCGCTCTTAGAGAATGCTTGATAGCAGGTATACTTTGCAATAATTCTGGCTTAAAAAATCACCAGGGGAGGTGGATTGTCATTGGTAATCCCCTCGAAGGAGCTTCAATCGCTGCTGCAAGTAAAGTTAGGCTGTGCCAATCTAGCTGGCAACAGTTAATGCCTAAATTAGATACTTTTTCCTGTACATCAGAATTTCACTACATGGCAACTTTGCATTCAAATATTGAGGGAAAAACTATTTATCTTAAAGGCGCTCCAAAGACAATTTTACCTCTCACTCAGAAAATGTTAGATGCCAACGGCAATTTAATCGATTTAGATCGGGAACTAGTTGCACGGGAAACAGAATCGATGCTCGAAGATAGTTTACAAGTGGTTGCTTTTGCTAAAAAACAAGTCTCAGCCAAAAAAACCTGGTTGGAGCGCGCAGATTTTGAAAGTGAGTTTGTTTTTTTGGGATTACAAGGCATCAATTAATGTTATTTGTCTGCCAGATGTCATTATCTTTTTTTTGGTACAAGCCTAGAGCTATCAACAGTTTTATCTTTTAAATCAGCAACGCCCAATCACAAAATACTCAGTAAATATACAGAAACAATAAGTTATTTAGCTATATACTTCTAAATGTCGGTAGTATGCAAATTTACCAAATTAATAAATATCTTTGATTTTTTTTTGATAATTCCTATGGCTATTTTTATGTAAGCAATGAATCAAACTTTTGAGCTTAAACTAATTAAATATCGAAATCTGCAACAGATTTTAAAATCTACTGTTAAAACAACCAGAGAAATTCTGAGGTGCGATCGCGTTATTATTTATACTGCCAACAATTTACCTCAAGCAGAAGTTTTAGCAGAATCAAGTCATGAAAAATGCGTCTCTCTGTTGGGACAAACAATTCAAGATCCTTTTTTAGAAGGTGATTATCTGGAGATGTACTGTTATGGTATGTCTTTAACCATAGATAGCATTTACGCATCAGATGTTAATCGAAGTAAGTTAAAAGAGCTAGAACAGCTGGGGATTAAGAATGTCGCAGTTGCCCCAATTTATGTTGACAATAGATTATTAGCTTTTTTGGTTGCTCATCAGTGTTTTCAACTTCAGCCTTGGGATGAGCAGACAGTTAACTTGTTGGCGGAAAAAGCAAGTTCAGCAGGAAAAGCTCTTTCAGGGATTGTCCAAGCCGACGAATTAGCAGAATTTACCTTATTACAGCAGATGGAAAACAATCACAATAACCAAAATTACCGAGCTGCAAATAATGGAGCTAAAAATTCTCAACAGCAACAAGTTCTTGAGCAGGAACAAAATAGATTATTGGCTGAGATCAAAGATAAGCTAAATGACCAATTAAAACCAAAAAATATTCTCAAAACTATAGTTGCAGATATACGCCAGCTACTTAAATGCGATCGCGTTTTAATTTATAGTCTAAATATTGCTAATGATGGTGCGGTGATCGCTGAATCTGTTGCTGATGGCTGGACTAAAGTTTTAGATCGAGTCGCCAAAAATTCTCAGGAAGCAACTCAATATTTAGAAGAAGATCGTAATGGTAAAGTTCGTGTTTGGGATAATACCTCTGACGAAGATGCTCCCTCTTGGTATCGAAAACAATTAGAAGCTTTAAATGTAAAAGCTGGACTAATAGCACCAATCGCTAAGGATAGTCAACTATTCGGGTTATTAATCGCTCATCAGTGTTCAAATGCTCGAAGCTGGCAACAGCAAGAAATTAACTGGATAACTCATATCGCTAATCAGATAGGTAATATGCCCGAATATACGCAAATTTCCCATGGTAATCAGCAAGAACAAATTATTGATTTTCAGCAGCAGCTTGAACAAGAAAGAATGTGGATCAAGCATTTTTCTGATGTGCTACAGCAGATTCGTCAATCGTTCAAAATTAAAGACATTCTCAAATCCAGCGTTCGAGAAATACAAAGAGTTTTAAATTGCGATCGCGTTTTGGTTTATGCTTTGCATCATAAGATTTATGGCAAAATTGTGGCAGAATCTGTCTCTTCTGGTTGGACAAAGACAGAAGGAATGGTGATCAAAGATCCTTGCTTTGAAGCCAAATATTTCGCCAAGTATCGTGACGGTAGAATACGCGCCTGGGACAATATCTACGATGCAGGCATGAGTCAGTGTCATGTAGAGCAACTGGAAAAGTTTGAAGTTAAAGCAAATTTAATCGTTCCTATTATCATCGAAGGACAACTATTTGGTTTATTAGTCGCCCAGCAATGTTCTAACCCTCGTCACTGGCAGCAAGCAGAGATCCTGTGGTTGACTCAAATTGCCACCCAAGTGGGTTTTGCCCTTGATAATGCCCAATTATTAGCTGATGCCCAACGCCTACGTCTCCAGGCAGAATCAGAAAAAATGTGGACAGAGTATTACACCGATGCAGTACAACAAATTCGCCAATCCCTCAAAGAAAAAGATGTTCTCAAAGCCAGTGTTCGAGAAGTAAAAAGAGTTTTAAATTGCGATCGCGTCTTAGTTTATGCTCTAGATGAAGATAATTATGGTAAAGTTGTCGCCGAATCTGTTAACCATGGTTGGACAAGGGCTGAGGGGAGAATAATTAAAGATCCCTGCTTTGAAGCCAGATATTTAGATCAGTATCGCGACGGTAGAGTTCGCGCCTGGGAGAATATTTACGAAGCAGGTATGAGCAACTGTTATGTGGAACAATTAGCACAATTGGAAGTTAAGGCAAATCTCGTCACACCAATTATCTATCAAGGAAAACTATTTGGTTTGTTGGTAGCACACCAATGTTCTGACACTCGCCCATGGCAAGAAGCTGAAATCAGTTGGATGAGTCAAATTGCTACTCAAGTAGGTTTGGCTCTTGATAATGCCCAATTGCTAGCTAAGTTAGAACAATACACTCAAGATACTCAAGCAATTTTAGATCGCGCAGCCAATAGCGGTTCAAATATAAAACGTACTGTGCAAAATGCCACAGTAGGATTTGAAAAATTGAGTAATTCTTGTCAAACTTTTGCGGAAACTATCGGACAAGTCAAAGATTTGAGCAAGCAATTAGCTCAACAATCGATGGGGATGGCTAGAGCAATCAATTCTAGTCAACTTGAACCAAGTAAAAGTAACCAAGATGCTGCTGGTGATTTATCTGAGCGAATTTTTACTTTGATGCAAGAGCTATTTGAAGCTACGGCAAGAATCGATCCTCTATTTACTAGTATCAAAACGGAAATTACGGCTAAAACAACCACCCTGGAATCGGAAACAGAGCAACTAATGAGCGGGGTTGATGATTTTGCCACAGCTAGTCAGAATTTAGAGCAAATTGTGGCGTTAAATCATAACATGAGTAATCTGATGCAAAATATTTCTGATTCTTTGGACATCCAAATCCAAAGTTCAACTTTTACTCAAAATTCAGTTCATGAATTAACAGATATTACCAAGCGAATTGCTCAACAATCTGTAGCGATTATTGAATCTTTTAACCAATATCAGTTCGATCAACAATAAAGAAGCAAAGCTTCTAGTACTTTTTATTGGAGTAGAAATACTAAAAACAAAAGCCAAAATGAGTAAGGAAAGGACAAACACTTATTATCTTTAATTTTACTAATAGCAATTGCCTACAAAGGAGTCAAAGAATATATTTGTCGCTTGCCAGAAAATTTGAGAAAAGATAAAAGACATAGCAATTTTTTAAGGGCCTAATCCTGGGGAGATCCCAGGATGTTGACTGCCCAAATTGGATAGGCTTATATGATAGTTTGTAGGTTGAACAATTACTGATACTAACTCCCAACAAACTACCTTTTTATCAACAGAGTATGAGGGCTAAAAAACTTATCCTCTCATCCTTTTGTGAGTATGTTGTCACCCCGTGAGTAATCTCACTCTACTGAACATCGCCTAAATTAAACAAGAAAGGAACACCTCCTTTAGATTCACCACTGGTAACTAAAACTCTAGGCATTTGTGCGCCACCTTCTCGCCAAGCTTCGATCGCTTCTTTTTGTAATACTAATTGTCCACCTTGCGCTCGTAAAGTCTCGGCTAACAGTCTTTGAGCTTCGGCTTTACCCTTGGCGCGGTTAATATCTGCCTGAGCCTCTTGTTCGGCTTCTCTGGCTACGTATACGGCTCTTTGAGACTTCTGTTCGGCAATTTGCTTTTCTTCAACTGCTCTGGCAAATTCAGGGGAGAAACTAAGATCGACGACACTAGTATCCAGAATCAAAATACCATATTTATCCAGGCGATCGCTCAAGGCATTATCAAAGTCTTCTTTTAGTTCATCTCGTTTAGTAATTGCTTCTTCAACAGTTCTCCTAGCAGCAGCGATTTTAAAAGATTCTTGAGTTTGCGGTGCGATAATTTTAGACACGATATTTTGTAGTGTTCCTTGTGTACGACGAATCTCAACTACCTGCACAGGATCTAGGCGAAAGTTAATGGCAAAACTGGCCTTGAGATCTTGTAAATCTTTGGTGGAACTTTCTGCGGGTACTTCAAATTTTTGAACCGTCAGATCGTAAACATCAACGTTAGAAACTAAAGGGGGACGAAGATGAATTCCTTCCAATAACACGCCGTCTTGTGCCTTACCCAAAATGCTCAAAACCCCAGCCTGACCAGGATTAAGAATTACAAATGAATTAAAAGCAATCAAAACCAGCAAGGCGGCGACAATACCACCTAGTAATGGCTGCCAACTATTAGGTGACTGAGTATTCAAGCTGATATCTCCTCGTATATTATGTATGGAATTAGTCTGTTATTGATATTTGCAAGTTTCATCGTATCGTACTTTGAGGATTGAACAGTGATTGAGACTATTCGAGACTACTATCAAATCAATAATCATCTGGCGACTTCAGGACAACCAACTCCCCAAGAATTTGCATCTATTGCCCAAGCTGGAGATCAAGCCATAATTAATTTAGCTACCTCTGGTTCAACCAATGCTTTAGCCAACGAAGGAATCATCGTTACCGATCTAGAAATAGTTTACGTGCAGATTCCCGTAATTTGGGACAACCCCAAACTCGAAGATGTAAAAATCTTTTTTAAGATCATGCAGTCTTTCGACGGTCAAAAAGTTTCGGTACACTGTGCTAAAAACATGCGAGTGTCTTGCTTTATCTACTTTTGGCAGAAATACATTTTGCGCTTACCAGAAGAACAAGCCAGCTATCCCATGAATCAAATCTGGCAACCTACAGGAGTCTGGCAAACACTAATCGAACAAGCAGAAACACAACTTTTGTAGGGAGATAGGGAGCGTCAAGTTAACCTATCACTAATTCCCTAAACCCCTAATATCAAGTCCGCTTAATTACTTCTAATAAAATCTTTGCCCCAAGAACGCGATAAACGTCTTTGCGTCTTTGCCCCAAACTAAGCGGGATAAACGTCTTTGCGACGCGAAGCTAGTGCTAAAGCATACCGCTACGCATATCCTTTAGGGCGCGAGTTTTAATTGGAATTGTTTAAACGGACTTCATATAAATCCCCAAACCCCTACGTCAAAACTATAGAGTAAATTAGCAGGTGCGTAACATCAGTGATTAAATAGATTCTTCCCCCCACAAATCGTTTTTAATGCATAATAAATTATAGGCAAATGTTAAAAAATGTTAAAGAAATAAAGCAGCATGGGGATTGAGCAGCAAGAGTATCGCCAACGTCAAAGGGAGTTAATGTCGAAGATTGGTGGAGGAACAGCAATTTTTCGTAGTGCGCCTCTGGCAACGATGCACAATGATGTTGAATATACTTACCGTCAGGAAAGCAGTTTTTACTATTTAACAGGTTTTAATGAACCTGAAGCAGTGGCGATCTTCGCACCTCATCATGAGGAACATCAGTATATTTTGTTTGTACAGCCTAAAGATCCAGAGCAAGAAACCTGGACGGGATATCGCTGTGGCGTGGAAGCAGCCAAGGAAATTTATGGTGCAGATGAGGCTTATCCGATTGCTGAGTTGAATGAAAAACTGCCGCAGTATTTAATTAATAGCGATCGCATTTACTATCATTTAGGCAACGACGAGAAATTTAACCAGACAATCATTGCACATTGGCAAAGATTAATGCAGGGTTATCAAAAACGAGGTACAGCACCTCTGGCATTAGAAGATACTCGCCCATTAACTTTTGCCATGCGGTTGGTCAAAAGCCCTGGAGAAATTGCCCTGATGCGTCAGGCAGCTAAGATCTCGGCAATGGCACATAATCGCGCTCGTGAATTTGCTCAACCTGGAGTCTATGAATATCAGGTGCAGGCAGAAATAGAGCATGTTTTTCGCAAGGAGGGGGCGATTGGGATTGCTTACCCATCTATAGTGGCATCAGGGGCTAATGCTTGTATTCTGCACTATATTGAAAACAATCGCCAGATGCAGGATCGCGAGCTATTGCTAGTTGATGCGGGCTGTTCCTACGGTTACTACAATGGCGATATTACCCGCACTTTTCCTGTGGGTGGCAAGTTTACTCCAGAACAAAAAGCTTTATATGAAATTGTCTTAGAAGCACAGCTAAAAGCGATCGAGGAAGTACAGCCAGGGAAGCCTTACAACGAATTTCACGATCTCGCTGTCTGTGTAATTGTCCAGGGTTTATTAGATTTGGGATTACTCCAGGGTGATTTAACCGAAATTATCCAGTCAGAGAAATACAAGCCTTTCTATATGCACCGTACAGGACATTGGCTTGGTTTAGATGTGCATGATGTCGGAGTTTATAAGCATGATGCCGAAACTTGGCAGAATTTAACCCCAGGACACATTGTTACGGTTGAACCAGGAATTTATATCTCCCCCAATATTAAACCTGCGGAAGGACAACCAGAAATTCCTGACAGATGGAAAGGAATTGGCATTCGGATTGAAGATGATCTGTTGGTAACAGCCGACGGACACGAAGTTCTAACCTCCGATGTACCTAAATCCATTGCAGACATGGAAAACTAAGAGTCTTGTCTCTTCTTTTAATTAAATAATTAACACTTAATTACACTTACCAAGTTAAAAAAATTCTCTACACAAAATCAATGATTCAACAACTACAAAATTTTCTCTCACCCTCATTTAATTCGTCTAATTCGTCTTTGAAAAATACCGTGTCAACAGAGATGGCTGCCATGACGGACGAAATTATTGATGGTCAAGGCTATGTCATGCTGCCCGATTTGATCACTCCCAAAGAAGCAGCAACAGCCAGACAACTAGTTCTGGAATTAGCCGAACAAGAAAGAAAAGAAGACAAATTAGTTGTTCAGGAAAAAAAAGAGCGTCTCTATGGCTTGATCTATCAGGCAGATATCTTTGCTCAGATGGCGCAAAATGAGTCTTTACTCTCAATTGTTGACGCAATTATTGGTGAAGATGCCATCTTGGGTGGTTTCTCCGCTCATATTCTGCACCCAGGGGCAAAAAGTATGGGTATCCATGTCGATTATCCCTATTGGGCAATGCCTGCACCTTTTCCTAAATATCCTGTCTTAGAACTTCAGGTAATTTGGCTCATGGAAGATTTTACGCATAACAATGGCGCACCTTTCTTCGCTGCGGGAACTCAGAATTTAGCTACTCAGCCCAATAAGTGGCAGTTTAAAAGAATTGCTAAGAGAATGACAGGGAAAGCAGGATCGGCAATTATCTCTCATGGACTATGTTGGCATGATACTTCCGATAATAATAGCGATCGCCCTAGGGTATCTTTGCTGGGAAACTATACACCACAGTATATTCATCCTCTAGAGAATAATTTATTTAATTATCAACCAGAAGCGATCGAGAATGCCCCTGCGAGGTTAAAAAAACTACTGAGACATAATTTGATGCCCAAATCTAACCCAGTTCATGGCATGAAGTTTCTTAAGTAAATAATTTATTTAGATCTTGTTGAGATTTATAGCAGTTGAAGTAAAGGTTAGGACAATTAAAACTTTATCTCGCGCCCTAAAGCATACCGCTACGCATATCCTTTAGGGCGCGAGTTTTAATTGAAATTGTTTAAACGGACTTCATATAATTGAGACTTAACGACCCATGCCAATATAGCGGATGCCAGCAGCCTGAACTGCTTCACGGTTTAAGAAATTACGCCCGTCAATGATTAAAGAATGGTTCATTAACTTAGCAATTTTTTGCAAGTCTAGCTTGAGGAACTCTTTCCAATCAGTCACTAAAACTAGAGCATCACAGCTATCTGCCAGCATTTCAGCGTTAGTTTCAATAATTACATTAGAAAGACCATGACTCAAACCAGATTGAGAGACAATAGGATCGTAGGCTTTGACTCTCGCTCCTAAACGATTTAGTTGTTCAATCAAATCCAAGGCTGGGGCATCTCTCATATCATCAGTATCAGGTTTAAAGGTCAAGCCTAATAGACCAATGGTTTTACCTTTGAGAATCTTCAACTCATTTTGTAATTTTTCTAGAACCAATAAACGCTGACGTTGGTTAACGTTAATGGCAGCTTTTAGTAACTCAGATTCGTAATTGTAGTCATTGGCAGTGTGTACCAACGCCGAGACATCTTTGGGGAAACAAGATCCACCCCAGCCAAGACCAGCACTAAGAAACTTGCCACCAATCCGCGAATCTAAGCCAATTCCTCTAGCTACTTGAGTTACGTCAGCACCTACGCGATCGCAAATATTAGCGACTTCGTTGATAAAGCTGATTTTAGTTGCCAGAAAAGAGTTGGCAGCATATTTAATCATTTCTGCTGAACTAAGATCTGTCACTACTACTGGTACTTCAGGCAAAGATTGGTCTTCGGCAAATTTTCTACTGACTAAAGGCTGGTATAAATCCTGCATCATGGAAATAGCTTTATCGCTGTTCCCACCTAAAACAATGCGATCGGGATTGAAAGTATCGTATACTGCCGAACCTTCACGCAAAAACTCAGGATTACTGATGACATCGAAGCTGGTTTCCACCGTGCTACCAGACTCTTTGTGACCATCTAATATAATCATTCTCACCCAATCACCAGAACCAATGGGTACAGTAGATTTATTGACAATTACTTTATATTCATCCTTTAGGTGAGTTCCAATCCCGCGAGCCACTGCTTCAACGTAACGAGTATCACTTTCGCCTGTGGGTAAGGGAGGAGTTCCGACTGCAATATACAAAATTTCTCCGTGAGCGACGCCTTTAGACAAATCAGTAGTAAAAGTTAATTTTCCCGATTCAGCAGAAGACTTCATTAGTTCAGATAAACCAGGCTCATAAATGGGAGACTGTCCCGACTGCATTAGCTTAACTTTTTCTTCGTTGTTATCAACACAAATCACATCGTGTCCGATATGAGACAAGCAAACACCCGTAACTAAACCAACATATCCAGTGCCAATGACGCAAACACGCATAAACTTATTTAACCTCTTAGAGTTTTGATTGCTTTAAATTTAAACTTCCCGAAATACATTGAGAAAAACTATTTTTCTGAGACTATAATTCTATGACTCTTCTGCTTCCATACGAGAGCGAAAGTCTTCAATAGTCATTTTTAGACCCTCTTCAAGATTGATTGTAGGTTCCCAGCCTAATAAGTTTTTAGCTTTGGTAATATCAGGCTGTCTTTGTTTGGGATCGTCTTGAGGAAGTGGCTTGTAGGATAGCTGCGCATCAGGATTAATCATTTTCTGAATTGTCTCCGCCAGCTGTAGAATCGTATATTCTCCTGGATTACCGATGTTAATAGGCCCCATATGCTCACCGTTCATTAAGCGCATCATTCCTTCGACTAAATCAGCTACATAACAGAAGCTACGAGTCTGGGAACCATCACCATAAACAGTTAATGGTGTACCTTGGAGAGCTTGAACAATAAAGTTACTCACGACGCGACCGTCATTCTCAAACATTCTTGGCCCATAGGTATTGAAAATACGCATGACTCGAATGTCAACATTATTTTGTCGATGATAGTCGAAAGCTAAGGTTTCAGCGACCCTTTTGCCTTCGTCATAGCAGCTACGAATACCAATACAGTTTACATTACCACGATATTCTTCAGGCTGAGGATGAACGTCAGGATCTCCGTATACTTCCGAAGTGGAAGCCAGCAAAAATCTAGCGTTAACTCGTTTGGCTAATCCCAACATATTTAAAGTCCCCATCACGTTAGTCTTGATGGTTTTTACGGGATTATACTGATAGTGAACGGGGGATGCTGGACAAGCAAGATGATAGATCTGATCGACTTCTAAACGAATTGGTTCGGTAATATCGTGGCGAATCAATTCAAAATAGGGATTATCAAGCCAATGACGAATGTTGCGCTTATGACCTGTAAAAAAGTTGTCTAGACAGATTACGTCGTGACCTTGCTTCATCAAACGATCAATGAGATGGGAGCCAATAAAACCAGCACCGCCAGTTACTAATATTCTCATTTGTAAATTTAACTTTAAATTATTTCAAGAACAATCTTAAACTAACCGTGCCTGATTTGCGATCTTTAACTAAGTAAAAAGACTTAGCTTGCTAAAAATTCATCTACATCCAGCTAAATTTCACCTGTTTTTTATCTTTCTTCCAAAAGAAGACCCTCGCCTCTGGCCCTAAAGGTAATCCTTTAGGGCGACACCTAGTTAGTCTTAAAGGACTAGCTGAGTCTAACGACTTGCAGCGGCTGATCGGGTTGATTACAAAGTAAAGAGAAGTAATCCTAAATCCGATTCTTGAACTTTGCGATCGCCACAGAGATCCATTAAGCTCGTAAAAACTTTGTTAACAGTGCCATCAAGTTCGATAACTCTAGTTTGGCTTTTTCGTCTAGTGCATTGGCAAATTCAGCCATAATTGGATCGTTTAAAGGAGCTTTCATTTTGGCAATGTTTATTGGAGCAAGATGATAATTATTTTGTAACGAACTTGCTTTGTCGGTCATAGTTTTATTCTCAGCTTTCAAACACTGATTATTATAAGTTATGCCCCAATTGCTCAATATTGAAGATAGCGATCGCTTATTTAATGGCACCAATATCGATTTGAGCGAAATCAAACATTGCCATGAGTAATACTATATTTTGTTTTAACGGGTTGTCTGTCTATTAACTGAGATTAAGTCATGAACTTAACATAAGACTCGAAAGTGCGATCCGAAGGGTAGGCGCGACGCGGAGCTAGTGCTAAAGCACTTGTCTCGCATAGTTGGAGATACCGCTACGCATATCCTTTAGGGGAGCCTAATCGCATTTTTGTATGAAAGTTAGAAAAGTTAATTTCACTGCTTTATCAGACAAGTTCTAAACTCTTTGCAACTTTCTTGGCTGCAAGAGTCATTTTAAAAGAAGCTGGTGGCGCGAGAGTCAAACCACGACGTACGGGTAACATTTGACGTTTATTCGTTAGTTCTAGTTGACAGCGAGATAATATAGTTGCGGTGACTAATTTCATTTCTAGTAATGCTAGTGCTGAACCAATACAGCGACGATTGCCACCACCAAAAGGCAGATATTCATAATTAGAATAACTTTTGGTTAAAAATCTTTCGGGATTAAATTGATTGGCATTGGGATATAAAGCTTCCTGATGATGTAAATTATAAATTGAGATCAGAAACCAAGTATTGGTCTGAAAATCACAATCCATAATTGACATGGGTTGAGTCAAAACGCGAGCAAAAGTTCCCGCAGCGATGGGATAAATACGTAGGGTTTCACAAATAACTGCATTTAAATAGGGTAGATTGGCGATCGCTTGATAATCAGTATTGTCTCCTAATGAATCTAACTCTTGCTGTAGCTTTTCTTTGACTTCGGGTAGATAATGAATCCAGTAAAACAGCCAAGCCAAAGCTGAGGCGGTAGTTTCATGTCCAGCAAACAACAGGGTAATAAGCTCATCGTGGAGTTCTTCATCGCTCATTCCTTCGCCCGTTTCATCTGTTGCCATCAGCAATAAACTTAAGATATCACGGTACTCTAATTTATTAGTAGCGATCGCTTCTTGATTCAGTCCTAAAGGATACCGCTCCGCATATCGCTCATGGGGCTTGCACCGCTTAGTTGGGTGGAAACCCCCAAGTCCTAAAGGATTAGCTCCTAACGTCGCGTCACCGCGCTGAATCGCTTCTCGTCTATCTTTTATTTCGGCATAGATTAACTCTCTAATTTCTTGTTTAATCAGTAGAAAACGACCCCAAGGACTATATTTACCCCAGTCTTGTTGTAACCAAGTAAAAAATATGAGACTGGAATTTAATGGGTTATTAAATGTATCTAGTAGGTTGGTTAATAATTCTCTCAGGCGGTCGTATCGCGTCCCCGAATCAATGCCAAACACCACGCTTAGAATTACTCGCATCGTAATTTCTTGGGTTAAAGAACGGACTTTAAATGGTTGATTAACCTCTAGGCGATCGCTTGCTTTATTAGTTATTTCAACTATTTGCTGGCTACATCGGTGTAATGATTCACCGTGAAATGGTGGGATCAATAACTTTCGGCGACGCTTATGGGTTTTACCATCCAACAACAGTAAAGAATTATCTCCCACCAAAAAACTCAGCATTTTATTACCACGACCGACATCAAACTTATCGGCAGAAGCGGTTAAAATTTCCTCGATCGCTTGAGGATTAGAGGTCATAATAGTTGGTGGCGAATTTTTAAACGTTACCTGATAAAAATCACCGTATTTTTGGCTGCGCCGTTCCATAAATTCCACAGGACGCAAAATTGCATTTACTTGACGAAAGGCTCTCAGCAAACCAGAAGTGCTTTTTACTGTAGGGATAGTATTCATAATGGCGATCGCTTATTTAATTGCACTAAGTATCGATTTTAGCGAAATTAAACACTGCTATTTTGACGTTGAAATATTTTTGATGAGTAGAGCATCATTATACTTGGCGGTAGTCCCAGCCAAAAACCAGATATAGGCATAAAGAATAACGCGATTGACATGGTAATTAGCAAAATTATCCCTACAGAAATTGGCAAAGTTAACTTTTGACGATGCGCCCAAAGACATAATTCTCCCACAAGATAAATAAAAGGCGAAAGCAAGATAAACCAAAAGGCAGTCTCGCGAGAAAATATTGGTGTAAATGGCTCTGGTGCTACAACATTGAACCAACCAGCCTGAGCTATTTCTTGCCATTGAGAATAATATAAAATTATTCCCCCCAAAGCATGAAGCGCACTTACTCCAATCCACCACCAACCAGCTAAACGAAGCATAATAAACTCCTAATCGCGATCGCTTTATTTTGTTCAATTGACATGATTTGCATCTCCTGTTGATTTGATTTGTTTACAGGTTAGGAGATGAAGTGTCGATAAATATTGTAGATTTTGCTTATTTTAGAAGATTCTGCTTTAAAGTCGAAAAGCTTTGGGGGTTACACCGACATGACGCTTGAAGTGATGAGTCAGATGACTTTGATCGGCAAATCCTACTTGAGTAGCAATTTCAGCAATAGTTAATTGTTGGTGTTTTAATAATTGTTTAGCTCTAGCAATGCGACAGTGAATAACGTACTGATATAGAGAAATTCCTTGAGTTTGCCTAAATAGTTTGGTCAGGTGGGAGATACTTAAACTAGTTACTTGAGCCATATCCGCTAGAGTAATATTTTCTGCTAAATTTGCCTGAATATATTCATCTAACCGTCGATGTAGATAAGGTGGTAGAGGATCATCGCTGTAATTAATCTCGGTTTGGAATGTAGTGTAGTGTTTCAGCAGATGCAGACAGAGAGTATTATGCAGTGACTCGGTATACAAACTGTTGTTTGAGCCAGATTGCAATTCTCCCAGCAAAGTAAAAAGTAACTGTTGAACTAAATTATCTCTAATGCCATACTGAGGAATAAGTTCGAGCTTGTGCGATCGCGGTGCATCTTGGCAGGCTTGAGTTAGTAATGCTGGATTGATATCTAACTGAATAATTTCTGCGTTTTTATTCCAACTGAGTTTTTGGGTTAAACCAGCAGGATAAATTACCATATCGCCGTAAATACAATTAAGCGATCGCAACTTGCCATTGACAACCTGTTCGTAAATTAAAGGTTTACCAACATAAAGACAAATGTGATGCTCGTTAAGTGTATGTTCTGGAGTTTCGTAAGCTGGATACAGATAATGTTCTAAAGATACTCCCGTCCAATTTGCTCGATCGCTAGAAGTCAACAAAGATGGAGTTGAGATGTTAGTTGACATCAATTAATTACCCAATTTAATTTTTGTCATTTTTGTCATTAAAAAGCAATATTTTATTATATTTAACGGCAATTAGATATATATTTTCAAGTTTTTTAAGCTAGATAAAATTGTTTCAAGTTCCAAGTAGTTTTGTCTATTTGATACTTAACTAACTGGCGATCTAATAAGTTTTGAATCAAAGAATTTTCTAATAAACTTGGCGGTAGCAGATCCGCAGTGACAAGATATTCTTGCTGCAATTTTAAACCCACCTTTTGCATTACTTTTGTCGAAGCCTTATTTTCAGTTAAAGCCCAGGCACTTATTTTATTAATATCAGAGTCAGTAAAGCTTTTATCGATTAATGCTTGCGCAACTTCGGTAGTGTAGCCTTTGTTCCAACTTGGTTGACGAAGACGATAGCCTAATTCCACTGCATCTGGTTCAGCAAGATTTAGCTGTTGTAGTAATTTAAAATCAATTTCAGGACGTAAAAATATCCAACCAACAAATTCTTGGTTTTGTCGTTCAACTATTGCCCAGAAACCCAAATCTGAAGATTTTTTGTAATAGCCTGTTGCGTAGGGTAAAAATTCATTGGCGATTGCTTCTCTTGTAGTCGCAATGCCACCATTAATAAATCGCATTACTTCAGGATCGCTATCTAATTGGACTAAATTGTCTAGATCATCTTGAGTCAATTTGCGTAAAATTAAGCGGTCAGTTTCTAGGAAAATATTCATAGATATCAGCAAAAATTCATTAGAGCGATCGCTAGTTTCGATTCCCAATAGTTACACTGCTTGGTTGGTCGATTATATCAATGCTTTGAGCTTGTAACTCATCCAAATTTTTAATTATTACGATATCTGGCGCGCTGTTTACTATTTACGCAAAGCTTTACTAATTGTAGATGATCGATACTTGAGTTTAATTTACTTTACTCAGTTGACATTTATTTAAAACTTCACACTTGATTGATAACTTATATATTAAATTAACAATATAAATGTTGATAAAATTTAAGTGTCTTATTTTAACAGTGTGGTAAATATTAAGCTGTCATACTACGATATATATTTAATATTTAATGACCATATTATGTTTAAATTTTTAAAAAACTCAAAGAGATTGTAGCTTATAAGTAAGTTTTATTAAGGAATTTTAATCATGGCAAACTCAGAACATTTGGCATTAATTAAGCAGGGTGTTGAAGCCTGGAATAGCTGGTATGATATGCACAAACAAGTTATACCAGATCTTTCACAAGCTAATCTAATTAATTTAAATCTTCGCGGAATTAACCTAAAAGGGGCTATTCTTCAACAGGTTAATTTTAGTCGGGTAGACTTAAGTAATGCTCAGTTAGCTAATGCTAATTTAGAGCAAGCTAATTTATTGGGCGCTAATCTTTTTGATACTAACTTTAAAGGAGCTAATTTAGATTATGCCATCTTTTCTCAAGCTACTATTAATGCTAAAACAATAATGGCAACCAAGTATCGCAAGGTACATGAAATTGTCAATCGTCAAACTGCAAAAAAAAATTATTCTGGCATCGATCTCAGCAATTCTAATTTATTTCGAGTTGATTTGAGTAATGCTGATTTGAGTAATACTAAACTGCTAAACGTCAATTTTAATAGCGCTAATTTGAGTAATACTTATCTTTATAAAGTAGATTTAACTGGGGCTAATTTGCAAAATGCGGACTTGAGAAATGCTTATTTTAGTCAAGCAAATCTGACTGCGGTTAATCTCGCTGGTGCATTGTGTTGTGGCACATATTTTAAGGATGCAGAACTAAAATTTGCCAATTTTAAAACAGCTAAATTTAGCCAAAAGACGATGATCGATCCTAAATGGTATTCTGTTTGGGAGATCGTTAATTATGGTGCAGCGAGAAAGAATCTCAGTGGTGCGGATTTGAGTAACGCTAATCTCCAAGGAGTAAACTTTGAGGAAGCGAATTTGACGAATGCCAAACTCAGCAACTCTATTCTACGTCATAGTAATTTAACCAATGCTAACTTAACTAATAGCGATTTAGTTGGCGCAAATGTTTGTGGAGTAGATCTAGAGCAGGCTAATCTTAAGGGTACTAAACTTAAATCAATAATTAGCGATCGCCGTACTAAATTATCGACTCTTAATAATCATCAGACTAATTTAATGGTCAAAGCACAACCTGTTACTGAGTTAGAAGTTGAGCCAGAAATAATAGCCCGATCATCAACCCCTACAAAGATTCAGCATATTCAAACTGCACCAGTTCAACTGACTAAAGCTAGTCAAAAACCAGCGAAAAATCGGCTAGGTATTTTATTAATAGGAATTGTAGCTGCTGTAGCTGCTACTGGATATATTTTTTGGACTCAAAACCCAGAATATCCTTTGTCACTAAAACTTAAAATTTGGCGCAGCCAGCTAGAACAGTTAATGCCTTAAGTAGGGTAATTATAGCCGTACAAAGTTAGATTAAGACAATGAGGGTGATCGGCTCGAAGGTAGTAGGTAGTCCTAAAGGACGACGCGTAGCTAGTGCTTTAGCATAAGCTTCGCAAATAGATAGTGGGTAGTAATAAAAAACGTCCTAACATTGTCTAGTATTGCTTTATTTAGTTAACTTACTCGCTACTTAAGTAAAAGCAAAGTGGTATTTAGTCGTTTTCCCAGCTGTCGTAGGAAACTAAATCACCAATCGGATCTCTGAGTAAATAGTCAGCTCTTTCTAATTGACACTCAATTGTAACCCACTCACGAGCGGGAATATATTTGCACAGGGTATAGATCGATTGTTGACGGCTAATAATGCCTGTTTCGATTAGCTGGCGAGCTTCATCTTTAAGGGTATCAAGAGAATAAATAGTAGAAGGGTATGATTGTGTAGTAGCAGTCATGTTGTATTACCGTATAAATAAAATAGCTTTAAAATTAATCTTTCTATCAATATAAACTATTAACCAAACTGCTGCTAGCAAAAATATTATTACTTGCTGTATCTAAAATTACATTAGCTTTTTAATGTTAGGAAAATCGATGGCAAGTTAAGATTTGATTAAGCACTTTGTCAGGATATCAAGTGATTTATACTGGTCATTTATAATGATTTTTTATTCAACTTAAGCTACGATATTCGTTCGATTTTACAATTTAACTAAAACCCAAAATTAGGAGATTGAAATTCTAAAGACTGAGAATTATCAGCAAATAAAGTCTTAAGAGCGATCGCCTGAGCCTGTGGCATTTGTCCATAAGTAAACACCCACGGTAAATCCGATCCCATAATGCTTTTAAACCATTCTAGGACGTAGGGACTACCGTAAATTGCTATACCAGCTACTTGTTGATTTGCAATTAACTGTTGATATATTGCTTTAGTTTTATTAGTTAAACCTGCATTACCGCGAAAGGGATTACCACGAATAAATACTTGTAGTAGAGTTGGACGAGAATCTAATAAAATACAGTCTAAAGTATTGCTGTCTACAAGCTGCCTTTGATAATTGTATTCTTGAGGAATAGTAATTGCTGGAGAGTTAATATCTAGGTAATTTACAGTTAATAGATCATCTACCACGATTAAATTACGCCCTGGTGCATGAGCATCAGTAATTATTGATATCTTACTTTGTTGTAGAGAATTTTTCAGGATCGAGTTGACGGTAGATCTAGCGCGATCGCTCGACAATTCTGTAATTGTAGTTGAATCAGCAAAAACCTGTTGTTTAGCCTGCCAGATACGTGCTAAAGACTCCTGAATTCTTGATTGCTTAATCCTGCCAGTTTGCACTGCATCATAGATCGAAGCGATCGCTACTTCTGGATGATCGGGCATTAATAAAATATCTGTACCTGCTTCAACTGCCATCACTGCTACTGTTTCAGGAGTCGCATATTTAGTTATTCCCCCCATAATCAGCGCATCTGTGACGACTAAACCCGAAAAACCGAGGCGATTTCTTAAAATTTCGCTCACAATTTTCTGCGACAGAGTGACTGGTAGCTTTGCATCCCAAGCAGCAATTAATAAATGAGCCGTCATCACACTATCTACCCCAGCCGCGATCGCCTGCTGAAAAGGAGGTAATTCAACTGTGGCTAATCTGGACTCAGAATGATTCAAAGCAGGTAAATCCAAATGAGAATCGGTGGAGGTATCCCCATGTCCAGGAAAATGCTTGGCGGTGGTTAAAACAGCCGTAGATTTAGCACCTTGAATAAATGCCGTAGTTAAATCAGCTACAACTTCAGAGCGATCGCCAAAAGCGCGAATATTAATCGCGGGATTATCGGGATTATTATTAACATCCACCACAGGAGCAAGTAACCAGTTAATACCGACGGCTAAAGCTTCCTGTGCCGTTACTTCTCCCATCTGATGCGCATATTGTCGGGCTAAGTCTGGATTCTGCTCATAAATCTTGCCTAATGCCATTGGCGGGGGAAACCAAGTCCCTCCAGGAAAACGCTGTCCAATCCCTTCTTCAATATCCGCAGCAATGAATAGGGGTATATTTGCCCAACTCTGCAACTGTTGCGATCGCGCCTGCAATTCAACACTACTTCCACCTAGCAGAATCACACCACCCAGATTAAACTCCCTCAGCCAGGTTTTTAATTGCTGATTGTTGGCTTCCCAAGCAGGATAACGGATTTGATGATCGAACAAATGACCTGAAGCACGGACAATAATCATCTGAGCAATTTGCTCTTTGAGGGATAAACTTTGCCAATCTTGTTTCATCAATCGCCGATCATTCAGATCATTTAAATATTTACCAATTTAATCTACTGCCTCGGGTTTATTTTGTCGCTCCTGACTAATTTTACTCAGCAGATTTAACATATTGTCTCCTCTCTCCAAGGGACTTTCCAAAAATTGAACTGTAGGAGTACGTCTTAACTTCATCCGACTACCCAATTCCTTGCGAATATAGTGAGAAGAAGAGTCTAAGCCAGCCATCGTTTCTTCTCTGGCTTCATCTGTACCATAAATACTGACAAAGATTTTAGCGTGCTGTAGATCTCCAGAAACGTCCACGTCAGTAATACTAACCATCCCCGCACCAACGCGATCATCTTTAATTTCACTAAACAACATTTGGCTCACTTCTCGCTTAATCAAAGCAGCTACACGAGCGACGCGACGACTATTAGCCATAATTTTTACCTCATCATAATAACTAGCTAGTGGCGATGCAATGAAGTATTGTCTAAACTCCACTCTAGATTGTAGCTAAACCTTGGCAGGTTAGAAAATTCTTTACCACAAGCCAGGGTAAAACGCTCTTATTAATTTGATCTAGCCAAGATACTTGACTGAGGAAAAGACATCTTGGGACTTTCTTCTAATAGGTAATCCAGAAAGGTTTCCGCAATGACTGAGAGTTTTTTACCCGCTAAATAAGCAACATACCAACGGCGCTTGATGGGAAAGTGTTTAAAGTCGAGAATGGTTAATTCTCCTGACATCCCCTCGGAAAATAGAGAGTGTTCTGACAAGATAGAGATACCCAATCCGCCGTAAATAGCTTGTTTAATTGCTTCATTACTACCCAACTCCAATTTAACCTTGACCGAAAGATTATTTTCCGTTAATAATTTCACAATCGACTCTCTAGTACCTGAACCTTGCTCCCTCATAATAAAAGGTTGATTGTTCAACTCTTTTAAATCGATATTTTTTTTGTTGGCTAATGGGTGATCCTTTCTCGCCACGACAACTAAAGGATTATTGAGAAATGGCTTAGTAGTCAAATCAACATCATTGGACGGATTACTAACTACGTATAAATCATCTTTATTCGCTAACATGCGCTGTTGAATTTCTTGATGATTGGTCACCTGGAGTGCAACATCAATACCAGGATAGTTTTGACAAAAAGAACCAAGTAATCTGGGGACAAAATATTTAGCAGTAGTAATTACAGCCAGATTTAGCTGTCCTTGTTTTGTTCCCTTGAGATCTGCTATTTTGATTTCAAAATTGTTGAGCTTTTCAAAAATATCTTGACAGGTAAGCAGTAACTCTTGACCTGCATCAGTAAGATATAGTCTTTTACCGATTTGTTCAAATAAAGGTAGTCCTACTGAATTAGTCAGTTGCTTGACTTGACTAGAAACAGTTGGCTGTGTAATCAACAGTTCTTCTGCTGCACGAGTGAAGCTGCCGTTGCGGGCGACTGTCTCAAATACCTTTAATTGATGCAGAGTGGCTGGAATCAAGAGACTTTGCTCCTCAATATGCAATGATTATTTATATTATCATATATAAAAACCAATGCTTTTGGTAAAAATCATAATTTTTAGATTATGGATAGAGCTAGATCTAAGCCAATACTGTTCGGTTAATTTTTAACTATTGTTGACTGGGATTTAGGGATTTAGGGATTTAGGGACTTGGGACTTGGGACTTGGGGAAATAATATATCTTCCTAATTTTTACGGCTTTTTGCAAATATTCCTAAAAAGCACCTAGAATCTACTATTTTTGACTCCAGATGCTAATGCTGTGATTGAGTTAGATAAATAATCAAAAAATTATTGTTCTATGTCAATTTGGAGGCGATTTTCCGAATGCTATACAGCTTCGAGATTTTTTTCGCCAGTCCGAATCCGTACCACTTGATCTACAGGGTAAACAAATATTTTACCGTCTCCAATTTCACCAGTGCGAGCAGCAGCGATAATTTTGTCTACCACCATATTCACTTGATCGTCTTCAATAACAATTTCAATTTTGAGCTTTTGTAGAAACTCAACCGTATATTCAGAACCGCGATAACGCTCAGTTTGTCCTTTTTGACGACCAAATCCCCGAACCTCGGAAACTGTCATCCCAACTACCCCAGCGTTAACTAAGGCTATTTTGACTTCATCTAATTTAAAAGGTCTGATAATAGCTTCTATTTTCTTCAATTTCCTATCTCCTATCCTTAACTATGAAAGATTAACTTTCACTATTTTACGTATATTTATTTAGAAAGATAGTCTAAAGAGATAGAGAATGTAAAATGTAACTGTTTAATTACCTGGCAATAAATGAAATAAAGTTTCAAGCGATCACTTTATTTTGTCTATTTCAGGACTGATTAACTGATTATCTTTTTTTTTAATCATCAATAACTGCATCTCGATCTAATAACAATAGATTACGCAGACTGCCAGTATCAAGATCTGTTAACCACTGTTCCCCTGCGCCGACAGTTTGTTCGGCTAGTTCTTTTTTGCTTTCAATGATGTCGTTAATCCGTTCTTCTAGGGTACCTGTACAGACAAATTTATGTACCTGCACATTGCGTTGTTGTCCAATACGAAATGCTCGATCTGTTGCCTGATTTTCTACCGCAGGATTCCACCAGCGATCGACGTGGAAGACATGATTTGCTCTAGTGAGGTTGAGTCCAGTTCCCCCAGCTTTAAGGGATAGAATGAAGATTTTGGGGCCATTGGGTTCATTTTGGAAGCGATCTACCATTTCTTGTCTAGCTTCGCGCGGAGTTGCCCCGTATAAGAACATTACTTCTTGTTTTAGCTTCTCAGATAGATAGGGTTTGAGTATTTTGCCCCACTCGGAAAACTGAGTAAAAATTAAAGAGCGATCGCCTTCATCGACAATTTCTTCGAGCATTTCTTCTAAACGCAATAGTTTACCAGAGCGATCGCCGAAATGTTCTGTCTTGACGATCGCTTTTTTGTCTTGATGGCGATCGAGTAATTCGGGATGGTTGCAAAGCTGTTTAAGACGTAGTAGCAGTGTCAGAATTAAGCCACGGCGTTTGATCCCATCAGCATCTTCAATCTCTTCGAGGGAGTTATCTACTAGTTGTTGATAGAGTTCTGCCTGTTCTGCCGATAATCCACAGAATACGTTCATTTCTTGCTTTTCGGGCAAGTCTTGAATGATATTTTTATCGGTTTTTAAACGACGGAGAATAAATGGTTGCGTTAGCGATCTGAGGATGTTTAAAGATTCGCGATCGCCATATTTTTCGATCGGTACGGCAAACCTCTTTTGGAAGAAGTTGCGATTGCCCAAAAAGCCAGGATTAAGAAAATCCAGAATTGACCATAGTTCAGTGAGACGATTTTCTACAGGCGTACCAGTTAAGGCAATCCGAAATCCTGCGGGAATTTCTCTAACCGCTTGAGATTGTTTTGCCACAGGGTTTTTAATGTTTTGGGCTTCGTCTAACACTATCCCTTGCCAATCAATACCTGATAAGGTTTTTTGATCGCGATGCACTAAGGAATAACTGGTGATTACTAGTTGTTTATCCTTAACTATTTTAGCAAATGCCTTTCCTTGTTCTCTTTGATTGCCGTGATGAATCATAGCTTGTAATGTGGGGGCAAATTTTTTAACTTCTCGTTCCCAGTTGTTAATTACGGAAGTAGGGCAGATTAACAATGTTGGTTTCGTTAACAGCTTTTGCTGCTTAAGATTAAGTAAGAAGGCAATTAATTGGATCGTTTTGCCCAAACCCATATCGTCTGCTAAACAAGCACCTAATCCCCAAGTGTCTAAAAAGGATAGCCAGCCCACACCCTTTGCCTGATAAGGACGTAATTCACCTTTAAAATCCTTAATTTTATTCACGGGTTCGACAGACTTATCATCGGACAAATTATCTAATAAGCCTGCTAAGACTCCTGTCGGTTCAAACTTAACTACGGGCAACTTGGCTAAAGTTTTAGTATCTCCTGTGGATAAACGCAATGCATCTTCTACTGAAAGATCCAGCTGATCGTTAGACTGATCTAATACCGCTTGGGCAGCCCTAACATCTGCTGGTTGCAGGGCAATCCACTGTCCATCGATTTCCACAATGGGTGACTTCTGTGCCAGTAACTTTTTAAAGTCTGTTTTAGAAACAGTGCGATCGCCTACGGCAATTTCTAATTTATACTTAAGCATACTTTGCAGACTTAAACGCTCTCCCTTCCTCTGAGAAACGCTAGCAGTCATTTTGATGCCCAGTCTTTGTTCTCGATTGTCGTTGGTTAAGCCAGGAGGCAGAATTACGCCTAAACCATTGTCCCTTAACTGCCAAACCTTCGCCCGAATAAACTCATACACCTGAATTGGATCGAGAATACAACTACTAGGGTGACTATGATTTAAACTTTCCCGCACAGGTTCATAAATACGAGTTGCTAATCCTAAGCCTTTAAGTAAGGTTTCCTGGGGATTTTCAATAGTGCGATCGCCAATTTTGAGAAATTCAGCAGCACATTGCCAGATCGTCGCTGCATCAACGATAAAATCGGGATTATCTAAAGCTTGTAAATAATAGTTTAATGACCAGTCTGGCTGTTCGCTATCTTCCTTAGTTTCTATTGGCGGTGCCAGCACAAAACAGACTCGATAACGATTTAAGCCTAATTCATTTTGCCGATTAACTATATACTCGCTGACAGGTAAAGTCCAGCTATACAAAGCATGAGTCAAACGGTTAGCATCACTTAAATTTGTTTCTAAAACAGGAGATCCCGAGAGCGATCGCAACCAGGGTTCAATACTTATATCTTTATAACTATTGGGATTATAGTCAATCCAAGAACGCAACCGCCCATCTAAGAGTAGAGAAAGCGATCGCAATAATAATCCTTCCTCGGTAGTATTGGCTTGAGATTCTTCCGCATCCAGATAGGCTAAACAAGCTTCTGGTAGTGCTTGAGTAAATTTTGCCAAGCGTACTCGATCGATTTCGCTATCAATTAGAGGTTGCCAGACACTTCTGTAGTTAGTTCTACGAGATTTTTTAACTTCAATTCCTGGCAGAAACTTTTGTCTGACGATTAAATCTAATACCCAGCGATATATATGCGACCAATAACGTAGATCTCCCGCCAAATAATCTGTACCAGACTGTAGCGCAGCTAGGGATAATATCTGCAATAGACTAATGGTTTCCTCGACAGTTAGACGAAATCCTTTTACTTCCCAAAGATACAGATCTAACTTTGATTCCCCTTTAACTGCGTTTCCCGCAAATACAGGCTGTACTTTTTTGCTCACTGACGTTTCGGTAATGATCGTCGGCATTCCTACTAGCTGAGTATGCCACTTGCTTTGAGCCAATAAATCGGCAACATCTAATTCATGGCTTTGGAACAGATCGAGTAATTCTGAACGTTGTAAGTTAAAGGGATGAATAAAATCCCCCGACTTATTAAGAGAGAAGGTTTCGTTAACCAAAGAACGCCAAGTTTGTCCCCAGACAAAGAAATAATCTTGACCCGCATTAACGATCCAACTGCCGTGAATAATTGACATAGTTATCTTGATTGAGACTAGAAAAGCCGAGAGTAAGGAGCGTAATTCTGTTACTACACCTCAGACTTATGAATACGAACTACATCCTTCTTCAATCCCATAGCTGATTAGTTGGAGAAGAGACATCGTAATGTAATGATCAGTTTAGCAAGTTTCCTTGATTACCTATTATTTATTACTTATTACTTATTAATTACCTCATAAATGCCTGATAGTCTCCACCTAATGACTCAACGATAGATTTAGTATTGGCTACCAACATTTTGACATAACTATCTCCCTCGCTTCCTTTGACACCGATAGAGTCAGAATATAGTTCCTGTGGTGCAAGCCTTACTCCCGCTTCTTCGGCAACTGTCTGAATTAACTGAGGATTGATGGTTGTTTCGGCGAAAATTGCGGGTATCTGCATTTTTCTAATCTCATTAGCCAAATTCTTAACTGTTTGGGCGCTCGGCTGTTCCTCTGTACTAATTCCAATCAATGTTCCTGCCATTTCTAGACCATAGGCGCGAGTATAATACTGAAACGCATCATGAGTGGTAACTAACCGCCGTTTCGCTGGGGGAATAGTTTTAATCTGTTCGGTAATCCACCGATCGACCTGCTGTAACTCGGTAATCAACTCCTCAGCATTAGCTGTAAATTCTGCTCGATCTTCAGGGGATAGTTCAATTAAGCGATCGCGAATTGCTTTCGTCATCGCGATCGCATTTTGCGCATCTCCCCATACATGAGGATCGGGTTCTTGTTGTCCCTGATATTCAAAATCTAGTGGTGTAACTACTTCTCCTACAGCATATTTCTTCGCGTTAACTCCCGTCGAGCTAATCATTTTGATGATTCCTGGCTCTAAATTAAATCCGTTATATAAGATTAAATCTGCTTGCTCTAACGCTACGCTATTTTGTGGGGTTGGTTCATATACATGAGGATCGGCTCCAGGCTCTAAAATACCCTGATGACTGATTTCATCTCCCCCCACTTTTTCAGTCAAATCGGCAATGATCGTACTAGTTGAAACTACTTGCGGTTTGTCACTTTCTACTCGATCTCCACTTGCTTCACATCCAACTAGTAATAAGCCTAAACAAGCTCCTGCTAAGACAAACCATCGCCGAGTACTAAATTGTTCAGCAACCATACTGTTTTCCGTACAAACCTAAGATTGACATATTTATCATATTTCTTTCATAATGTTTATCATAATCCTTTCATATTTTACTTGAGTCATGAGCTACAACGCGATCGCCGTTGATAATTTAGGAGTTTGTTACCGTACAGTCGAAGCACTGCGAAATATTTCTCTAAATCTGACACCAGGTAAAGTAACTGGAGTATTTGGCCCCAATGGTGCAGGGAAAAGTACTCTAGTTAAAGCTATGTTAGGTCTTATTCCTGCCAATAGTGGGTCGGTATCTTATGATGGGCAACCAATACAGCACCATCTTGATAAAATTGCCTATGTTCCCCAGCGATCGCAAATTGACTGGACATACCCCGTAACCGTTTGGGATGTGGTCATGATGGGTCAAGTTCGTAAAACAGGATGGTTTCGTCGTTTTTCTAATGTTAGTCGTCGTCAAGCAATGGCTGCACTCGAGCAGGTAGAAATGAGCGAATATCAACACCGTCCCCTCGGTCAACTTTCAGGCGGACAGCAACAGCGAGTGTTTTTAGCCAGATCCTTAGCACAACAGGCAGAAGTATTCTTTTTTGATGAGCCATTTGTGGGAGTAGATCAAAAGACTGAAAATATTATATTCAAGATTTTTCATCAGCTTGCCGATCGGGGCAAAATTGTGGTGGTGGTCAATCATGATTTAGGTGAATCAATAACCAATTTTGATGAATTAATCTTGCTCAATAAAGAGCTAATTGCCGCAGGACAAAGACAACAGGTGTTGCGCGATGAAAACTTGCAGCGAGCCTATGGTGGCAAGGTGATGTTTTTTTCTGACGAGAATAACAATTAGTTATAAGCTATATGCTATAGGCGTTTAAACTGTGCCTTGTATGTGTTACCTGACTGAAAAGCCAATTAAATAAATTGAATTTCCCACGCAAATATTTAGACTGTTTAACACTTTCAATCGTCATAATTACTGTGATTCTTAGCACTTTGGCGACACCCCAAATTATGGCTGAGTCTTTACTCTCATCAGCACAAATTCAAGAGATCATAGTAAGACAAGCTCAAGCTTGGGAACAGCAAAATGCTCAAGCGATCGTTGATGATTTTGCTGAAAATGCAATATTTATTGCCGCAGGTTTTAAGTTCATGGGTAAGCAGCAGATTAAAAAGGCTGCCCAGGATTACTTTAAACAGTTTCACCATACCTCTGTAACAATTAAACGAACTATTCTAGATGTAGATAAAAATTGTGGTGCAGTGGAATGGGATTGGCGTGACCAAAACCGTAAGACTGGAAAAGAGGGTTTTGCAGAAGACGCGATTGTGTTTGAATTGGCAAACGGAAAAATTTTGTATTGGCGTGAATATATTGAAAAGAAAAAGTAAACATAAGACAAGCTTATAGTTAACATTAATAATAAGAATGTTACAAAGCTTGATAAAGTATAAATACTCAGCTATATTTAATTACAGAGACAAGAGCAAATCATTCATCTGCTTCCTGGCTCATCTAGTTTAGAACCTAGACAAATAAATAAATAAAGCAATCATAAACACAATGACAACTACTTTACAACAGCGCGAAACACGCGGTGCTTGGGAGAATTTCTGTCAGTGGGTAACAAGCACTAACAACCGTATCTATGTCGGTTGGTTCGGCGTCTTGATGATCCCCACCCTCCTAGCAGCAACAACTTGTTTCCTGATCGCTTTCGTCGCAGCACCTCCTGTAGACATCGACGGTATTCGTGAGCCTGTAGCAGGTTCCTTGATCTACGGCAACAACATCATCTCTGGAGCAGTAGTACCTAGCTCCAATGCTATTGGTCTACACTTCTACCCAATTTGGGAAGCAGCATCCTTAGACGAGTGGTTATACAACGGTGGCCCTTACCAGTTGATTATTTTCCACTTCTTGATCGGTGTATTCTCATACCTCGGTCGTCAGTGGG